>Ga0074044_10002618_pt1 | contig 15689 bp, 13 predicted proteins | sample BogForMeECP23OM1_FD_94443 | JGI IMG/M metagenome (GOLD analysis project Ga0074044, IMG submission 94443) | Bog forest soil microbial communities from Calvert Island, British Columbia, Canada - Bog Forest MetaG ECP23OM1 | ecosystem: Environmental > Terrestrial > Soil > Wetlands ...
CTCTCGAACAACGACCCCCGGTTCAAGGGCAAGGTCGTGGTGGCCGTGGTGACCGGCACCTGGTGCCCGAACTGCCACGACGAGGCCCAGTTCCTGGTGCAGCTCGATCGCAAGTATCGCGACCGGGGCCTGGCGATCGTGGCGCTAGACTTCGAGGAGCCCGAGCAGCAAGAAGACGGACTGACCCGAGCCCGCGCCTTCATCAAGAAGTATGGCGTCCAGTACACGTACCTGATCGCCGGCTCGCCCGTCGAGATGTGGGAGAAGGTGCCCCAGGCTGTCAACCTCAATTCGTGGCCGACCACGTTCTTCATCGGTCGCGACGGCCGCGTGAAGAAGATCCACGCGGGCTTCGCCAGCCCCGCCAGCGGCGCGTTCCATGACCAGGTCACCGAGGAATTCTCCAGCACGGTGGAGCGGCTGCTCGCCGAGAACGCGACCGCCTCGCGGTGATCGCCCCGAAAACGTGGGACTGTGCCCGTCCCATGTCGCCGCTCGGGCATCCCGGCTGGCATCTCCTCCGGGGTGCCCGAGTTTCCCACCCCGCATGTTCAAGGATCGAAATCATGAAAACAAACCACTATCTGATCCTCTCCACAATGGGACTTCTTGCCCTTGCCCTCGCCGGGTGTTCCGACGGCGAACGCGCGGTGGTCGCGGGTCCGGGCAAGCTGACCTCGATCGACCAGAGACCCAGCCTCGCCAACCCGCTGAAAGCCGAGCAGGGAACGCCCAAGCGGGCGGCGCGACGCCCCGGAAGCCCCCCAAAGGCCCTGCGCTAGCCTGCCAGTGCACTTCGGCCATCGCTCACAAGAATTCACAAGAAGGCCTGACCGATCGACACGGCGGCCGTGTCTCGTCGTCGGCCACCACCCATCCACAGACAGGAGTGTATCCATGCCACGAAACCGCCCCAAGCGCGGATTTACTCTGATCGAATTGCTGGTCGTGATCGCGATCATTGCCGTCCTGATCTCGCTGCTCCTGCCCGCCGTGCAATCGGCGCGCGAAGCGGCCCGGCGAGCCCAGTGCACGAACAACCTCAAGCAACTGGGACTGGCCGTCCACAACTACCTCTCCGCGAACTCCTTCTTCCCGCTGGGCAGCTTCAAGAAGAACGAGCTCATCACACCCTGCGGAACGACCCACGAGCAAAGCTTCCTGGTAGGCCTCGCTCCCTATTACGAACAGGCCCAGGTCTTCAACGCCTACAACTCTTCGCTGCACGTTTACGACTATGGAAATGAGACCGTGCAGGGAGTCGGCATTAGCATCCTCTGGTGCCCGAGCGACCCCAAGGTATCCCAGGCCACCGACCTGACCGCCATATTCACGAGTTTTCAGGGACCGCCTCCGATTCCTTTTCTGATGCACTACAACAGCTACAAGGGGAACTCCGGGACGTGGTTCTCACCCGGAGACGCGGACAATCCCGGTGATCCGTTTTTCTCGACACTCTTGAGCCAGTCCAACGGACTGATCAGCTTTTTCAGCCGCAACAGCATCGCCTCGGTCACCGATGGCACCAGCAACACGCTGCTCTTCGCCGAGAACGCCTATGGCTTGCTTGGCGGCGACGACGCGATTTACTTCGGCTGGTGGACCTCGGGCAACTACGGCGACACCATGTTCACGACGTTCTATCCGATCAACCCTCAGAACAAGGTCGGCCTGAACGCGAACACGACCACCATCTCGATCGACGTCTTCGAATCGGCCGCCTCCAGCTTCCATCCCGGCGGAATCAATGCGGGGTTCGCCGACGGGTCGGTGCGTTTCATCAAGGACTCGATCAACACGATGCCCTTCAGCCAGGCGACAGGCGCCCCGCTTGGGATCATCGCCGGGACGACCCAGTGCTCCACGGGCTCGGCGCCGATTTACTCGCTCCAACCCGGCAGCCAGTTCGGCACCTGGCAAGCCCTCTCGACCCGCGCGGGCGGCGAGGTGATCAGTGCCGACGCTTATTGAGCTTTTCAAGTTTCCCAAACGACTCTTACTGGAGAATCATGCTATGTCGATTTTCATTCAGAAAACCGCACCCTCTCGTCTTCCGAGGATTCTGCGGGTGCTCTCGCTCTTCGCGGCGACCCTCGCCATCCTGGCGGCCCGGGCGGCAGCCGACGACGAGGCGAGAATCGTGGCCGAGGCGAAGCGGATTCACGAGAACGTGCTGGTCCTCGATAGCCACGTCGATATCCCGGTGGACTACGGGATCGGCAAGCTCGACCCCGGCACCGACGGCGAGACGCAGGTGGACTTGCCCAAGCTCGAGCGAGGTGGAGTCGATGCCGCGGTCTTCGCCGTCTTTGCCCGGCCTGGCTGGCGGAGTTCCGAAGGAGTGGCCAAGGCGCGTGATGAGGCCAACCGGAAGCTCAGGGCCATCCGCGCGATCCCCCAGCGTTATCCGTCCCGCGCAGCGCTCGCCCTCTCCGCCGCCGACGTCGAGCGGATCCACCGCGAAGGCAAGGTTGCCGTGATCGTCGGGTTCCTGAACGCCCTGCCGCTGGGCAAGGATCTGTCGCTCATCGACCTGTACTACAACTCCGGCGTCCGGACCTTTGGCTTCGTTCACGCCGGAAACAACGACTTCGCCGACTCCTCGCGTCCAATCGGCGACGACAAGCCGGGCGAACACGGCGGCCTCTCTCCGCTGGGCCGCGAGGCGCTGGACCGATTGAACAAGCTGGGCGTCATTGTTGACGTCTCGCAGCTCACGCCCCAGGGCCTGACCCAGACCATCGAACTCTCCAAGGCCCCGGTGGTCGCGACGCACTCGGCCATCAAGGCGCTGGTGGATAGTCCGCGGAATCTCTCCGACGCTGAGCTCGACGCCATCAAGTCGAACCACGGCGTCGTGCAGATCGTCGCGTTCAGCTACTACCTCAAGGCGCCTCCGGCCGACCTCCACACGAAGTACAAGGAACTCCAGGCCAGGTTCAAGAAAGACACCCGCGACCTGACGCAGGAAGAAAACGACGAGCTGCACCGCGAGATCTACGCCCTCGCCCCCAAGACGGCCACGGTCGCCGACCTGGTCAATGCGATCGACTACGCGGTCAGGCGGATCGGCATCGATCACGTGGGCATCAGCTCCGACTTCAATCACGGCGGCGGCGTGATCGGCTGGAAAGATGAGAGCGAGGCGGTGAACGTCACCACCGAGCTGGTGCGGCGAGGCTACACCGAGGAGCAGATCGCCAAGCTCTGGGGCAAGAACTTCCTGCGCGTCTTCCGCGAGGTCGAAGCCGTCTCCAAGCGGCTGAACGTGGCGGATTCGCGGAAACCTTGAGCTCGCAGAAGGAGTCATGAGCGAGCGGTGTCACAACAATTCGCAGCCGGCCGGAGTGGCCTCGGAACAAGACCAGGCCGCCGGCCGGCTCCATTCTTCCCCTGGAGCAAGATCATGATCACGATCACCACGCCGACGGGAAACATAGGTCGCCGGCTGATCGAGCGGCTAGCGTTTGCCGGAAAGCCCTTGACGATCGTCGCCCGCCATCCCCAAAAGCTGCCGCGTTCGTTGCGGGAACGAGAGATCGTCCGACAGGCCTCGTCGGACGACGCCGCGGCCCTTTCCAGAGCCACCGAGGGGACGGACGTCCTCTTCTGGCTTACCCCGCCCAACTTTGCCGCCCCGAACGTTCGCGCCTGGTACCGCAAGGCTGCCGACGCCGTCTCCCGGGCGGTACGAATCAATCGCATCCCCCGGATCGTGAACCTCTCTAGCATCGGAGCGAACTGGGCCGATGGGCTCGGGCCAATCTCCGGTTTGCACGATGTCGAACACGCCTTGAATGACGCTACGGACGATGTTGTCCACCTGAGACCCGGTTTCTTCATGGAAAACTTCCTGACCCAGCTCGACTCGATCCGGCGGGACGGCGAGCTCCACTGGCTGTACCCGGGCCATGCTCGAATGCCCATGATCGCCACCCGCGACATCGCCGAGGCGGCGGCCGCGAGATTGACTGACCATGCCTGGAAGGGTCATGGCGTCCTGGGACTGCTCGGTCCGACGGACCTGACTCTCGATGAAGCCGTCAAGACCCTGGCGGTGATTGTCGGCAGGCCCATGAAGAACGTCCAGCTCACCCCCGATGAATTCCGCAGGGGCTCTCAGGGCTGGGGAATGTCTCACGATTTTGCCGAGAGCTACATCGAGATGTTCGAGACTCTCAACCGGCTGGGCTGGACTCCCCTCGGCGACCCTCGAACCCCGGAGACGACCACACCCACGACCCTGGGCACCTGGGCAAGCCAGGTGCTCATCCCCCTGGTCAAGGTCGCCTGAGCGTTCGGCCTGGGTCAAGAGCATGCTCGGTTTCGTTGGAGAGAACCGTTCTGATTCACAGTTTCGCTGATTTTCCGAGTATTCCATGCAGCAAACCTTGTTGAGCCGACAATTCCTGAGAATCGAGCACCGAGGCAGAACGACAGCCGCCGCCGATTCCCTCCATGAGATCGCAGAGGCACTCCGGCTGTTCCAGCCGCGGGCATACTTCGTCTGTAATGTCGTGGTCGACACCCACCGCGGGGGGTGCGACGACGCAAGGGTCTGGGGACGGATCATCGGACATCCCAACGGAATGCTTTCCGTGGAGCCCGACCGATCATGAGCCTCAGCTCGAGCACTGGCGAGGAGCCTGGCTCTCGATCTCATGGACATGTCGCACATGAGCTGGCGGTCAGCGTCCCGTGGGCCTGGCGGATGCGCGAGCAAGACGCTGATGAAACTGCGGGGGACGGCATGAACGGAATCACCGAGGGCGACATCGTCAGTCTGACCAGCGACTCCCGCCGGTGGCGCGTGCTCGCGATCTTCACCGATCGCGCGCTGATCGAGATCGTCGGCGAGGCGTGGGTGCGCCAGCGCACCGAGCGACTCGAGGAGCTGCACCTTGTGAATCGGGCGACTGACCCCGAGCCCGACCCGCCGATTCGCAGCCCCGCCGAGATGCTGGCGGAGTTCGTGCCCGAGGCTATCGCGCGCTACGCGGCATATTGCGGTCAGCGGACCTCCTCGTCCCTGCGACTGGGAAGGAAATCGCCCGGGGGATCATGAGCCGCCCTCATGGCGCGCAACGTCGGTCCGCGATACGAGCACCAAGCTCGCGGGCGATCCGTTCCGCGGCCTGCTCACCGCTCTGGATGCACTGGGGCACGCCGACTCCGTGATAGGCGTTGCCGGCAAGCGCCAGACCGGGATGCTTGGCAATCCCTGACTCGATCGACTGCACCAGCTCCAGATGCCCCAGCTCGTACTGGGGCATCACCCTGGGCCAACGGCTGACGTGCCGGACAAGCGGCTCGCCTTTGATGCCGAGCAGGGTCGACAACTCCTGAACTGCCAGCTCGCTCAGTGCCTCGTCTCCCTGATCGAGCACGTCCGGCCGGAAGGCCCCGCCCAGGAACGCCCGCAGCAGGACCGTGCCCTCGGGACAGCGGCCGGGAAACTTGACGCTCGAGAAGCTGCCCGAGAGGATGTTCCGGTTCTCGATCCTGGGCACGACAAACCCGAAGCCGTCAAGGGCATGCGCGATCTGGTCCTGGCGGTAACCCAGCGAGACGATCGCGCACGAGGTCGAGCTGATCCGCTCGAGCGACGCGGCAAGCGCACCGTCAACAGCCGCGAACAAGCGGCCGGCGACACCGGCCGGCGTGGCCACGATCACGGCATCGGCCTCGAACATGGGTAAATGGCTTGCATTCGCGCAGCCGGCATTCGCGCAGCCGATCCTCCAGCGCCCGTCACGTCCAGGGCCCAGTCGCTCGACCTTGACCCCGCAGCGAACCGTGCCCTCAGGAAGCGTGCGCACCAGCGCGTTGGTCAGACTCGACATGCCCTCGCGCAACCCGACGAACAGTCCATACCGAGCGCCGCTGCCGGCCTGACCGGACTTGCCGCTCGCGGCCCGCGCGCGCAATGAAGCCCGGATCAGGCTGCCGTGGGACCGCTCCATCTCCTGGAACCTCGGCAGCGTCGCACGCACGCTCAGCAGCTCGGGGTCTCCCGTGTACATGCCCCCGACCAGCGGCTGAATCAACCGTTCGTAGGCGCCCCGCCCGAACCTGCGGCGGGCGAATGAGGCCAGGCTCTCGTCGGCCACGTCGGCACGCGGAACCAAGAGCTCCAGACCCATCCTCACCTTGTCCCAGGGCCCCAGGATCGGCGTCGTCATCATCGGCCAGAGCCGCGTTGGCGCCATGATCATCAAGCCGTCGGGAATCGGCTCCAGCCGCCCGCGCGAGACCACGAACGCCCGCCGCCGATCGGGGTCCGTCGGGATGATCTCCCCCTCGAGACCCAGCCGCCGGCAAAGCCCCAACCCGTGGGGGAGCGCCGTCAAGAAACTGTCGGCGCTCTCCTCGATCAAGAACCCAGCCTTGCGAACCGTCCGCAAGACCCCGCCGGGCCGGGCCTCGGACTCCAGAACAAGCACCTGTGCGCGCGGCTCCAGCTCGCCCAGTCGATGTGCGGCCGCAAGCCCCGTGATACCTCCGCCGATGATCGCCACAAGGGGTTGCCAATCATTCAGATCGTTCGCCGCAACCCTTGTATCAAAATCAACTTCCGACATGAAACCCGATCTCGGACGAACCCAGCTATACAGACCGTCCCGTTGACAGGCCGCGACCGATGGGCTATATTCTGGACGTTTATGTCCATTGTTGTCAAGAACAGGAAAGAGCCTGGCAGTCCGAATTTCGGGGGTTCTCACGGTGAACGAGTCGGCAGCGGTGCACGCGCGGGCGGAGCGGCGGTGGGCGGAGCGTGATTTCAACATCAGCCCGATGATCGTCTTCTACGAGGTGACTCGGGCTTGCGACCTGGTCTGCCTGCACTGCCGGGCCTGTGCCCAGTCACAGCCCGACCCGAACGAGCTGACAAGCGAGCAATCGCGGCAGCTCATTGACCAGGTGGCGCGGTTCCCCGTGCGGCCGATGCTGGTGCTGACCGGGGGCGACCCGCTCAAGCGCGGGGACATCTATGATCTGATCGCTTACTCGAGAGGGCAGGGGCTGGAGACGGCGATCACTCCGTCGCCGACGCCGCTGGTCACCACCGACGCAATCGCCAGGCTCCAGGAGGCGGGCATCGACCGGATGGCCGTGAGCGTCGATGGTGCCGACGCGGCGACCCATGACCGGATGCGCGGGGTCCCGGGCAGCTTCGCGCAGACCCAGCGGATCATGGAGGACGCCCGCAACCTGGGGATCGCGGTCCAGGTGAACACGACGCTCAACCCGAACAACTTTGACCAGATCGAGGCGATGGCCGAGATGCTGGCCCGGCATCAGATCGTGCTCTGGTCGGTCTTCTTCATCGTCCCGGTCGGCCGGGCCACGGCGGGTCTGCGGCTTACCGGCGTGCAGTACGAAGAGGCCTTCGGGCGGCTCTATGTCCAGTCGTTGTGCCAGCCTTACGGCATCAAGACGACCGAGGCGATGCATTACCGGCGGTTCGTGGCGCGGCAGCGCGTGCAGGCGCGGCAGACCGCGGGCTCGCACGGTGCGGTAGCCGCCCCCCGGTACCTGACCATGGGCATCAACGACGGCAAGGGCGTGATGTTCGTCAGCCACACCGGCTTGATCCATCCCAGCGGGTTCATGCCCTTGGTCTGCGGGATGTTTCCCTTCAACGACATCGTAGACGTCTACCAGCACTCGCCCATCTTCCGCCGCCTGCGCACCCCGGATAGCTTCGAGGGCAAGTGCGGTTACTGCGAATACCGCAACCTCTGCGGCGGCAGCCGCGCCCGGGCATACAACGTGACGGGCAATCCCTACGCGGCCGAGCCGGATTGCATCTACACCCCCGCGGGCTAACCCGCGCCCGCCGGACGCCGACATCGTGGACCCGAGGGGGAGCTCAGAGCAGCCTGTTCGCGGGACGGAGCGCGAGATTATTGGTGTCGCTTCTTTTTCGGGCGAAAAAAGAAATGACACCGATAATCGTTGCTATTCAGTGATGTCCCCATTGTGCCACAATTTACCAGAGCAATTGAGAATGTCCCCTTCGCGGCGCACCACCGACCCCCCGAAGCCGCCCCGTTTTGTGTGCATGGGTGCTGGCGAGATAAAGTAGATGAATCGTCGCTCAATGAGAAAGATTTGGATACAATAAGAGCCGTGGCGTGGGGGCGTGACTTCTGTTTACAATTGGAGTTGTGGATATGCCACCGATAAACAATCCAGCCGGGCGATTGTACGCAATCCTCACGGAAGCCAGGGAATGCCCGGATGCAATGCCCATCAAAGAGGTATGGAGCAGGGTGACTGGTGTGGACGCTGTGGATACGCCACGGCTCTACCCGTGCTGATTTAACTGATGGGTCTAGTCGCACTCGCTCGGCGGCGCATCGAGTCACTTGAGCACGTCGATAAAGACACGTATCTAAAACCAATAAAGGAGATTGAAAAGGCATTTACTGTTACAAATCTAGATACGATATGGGGCGGCTTCAAACGACATATTAGCGATGCTACGATGGTAGGGCTTGAATTCTGTTCGGATACGCTGTCCAGGGTTACGCCTGAGGATGTCCCCGATGAGGCAATTCTCGACGAATTAAAGCATGACGTAGAGGCAATGATCGATGATGTTGACAAGGCAGATATTGTATCAACATTAAAGGCTGTGATACTGGATCATCTCGAAAGCATTCGCCGAGCCGTTGTGGAGTATAAAATTCGAGGGACCCAGGGTCTAAGGCAGGCATTGGACAGCGGTATCGGCTCATTACTCAGGCACCGCGATGAACTCAAGAAAACCGAAAGTCAGCATATTGTAACGCGTCTAATGAATTTGTTCGGCAAGATCGATAGCTATGTAGGAGTTGGGATCGCGGCCCAAAAGTTGTTTGGCAGGATGACAGATCTCTTACAAATCGGTGGCTAGTTATGTCAAAGTAGCTTGATGAACCCTTCCTGTAATAGTTGAAGTCGAAAAGGTGTCAGGAACCGAACACGGCTTTCTTCGATCAATGTGCCCGATATCGGTTCCTGACACCTTATCTGCCCCCCAGGAATGCCAGGATGGTCGACGGTTCGCACATGGCCGTGATTCCTCACAAAAAGAGTCAGTTCTGAGCGAACAGCTCATCCCAGCTTGAAACCTGATCAATACGCTCCGTCAATGCTCCGAGCCGTTCGAGGTCGACAATCTCGTTGAGCTTGGCCTCGACCGTTTCATCGACGGCACCGAGACGCTTTCGACCGAGGCGCAGGATGATCCTCCTTGCCCCCCTGGCTTCCCCCTCTGAGAGCCCCTCTTCCAGGCCCTTCCGCCGTCCCTCTTCGATAAATGCCTGGATGGTCGACGATTCGCGCATGGCCGTGATTCCTCCAAAACAGTGCTTGATCAGTTCCCAGGGAAACCGCAGGCCCGCCATGATGGCGGCCGATGTCCACAACTCGCTGATCTCGGCCGTGACGGCCGCCGGATCAACCCGCTCCTTCAGACGTTCGACGATGATCGGAATCTGGTCCAGCTCCCGGGCACTCAAGGGCGCCAGGGGTAACATGCCCACGCCCCCCGCTAGAATGGCTTCGGTGTCCCACTGCCAGGCCCGCACCAGATGATAGCAGAACTCGAGCCGGCAGCGGCCGTCAGGCGATTGTTGCCGCAACACGCCGGTCAGCTCGGGGCCGTCCGCGCCGGGGTGCAGCAAGATCGCCACGGTATGAACCGGCAGGTCATGCTTCACGTTCAACAGCGCATTGTACCGCAAGAGTCGCCGGGGAAGTGTGCGATCGTAACCCGCCTGGAGCTCGATGTGGACCAGCCAGGGCTGTGGACCTTCCACGCGAATCACCTTGTCGGCCTCGGCGGTGACGGAGGAAAGGTCGGAGTTCATCACCCGCACCGGCTCACCGTGGATCAGTCCGAGCTGGTTCAGCCAGTCGGCCGGATATTTCTCCAGGAGCGAACGCGTCAGGGCATCGAAGAGCTTGGACATTCGGGCCCTCGCGGTTCACGAGGTCTCCATCAAGATCCGCAGTGACATTGGGGGCCATCCACGTTTCCCAGGTACCAGAGTGTGGGTGGCCCCGTCCGCTCCCCCTCATGAAGGCTATTGACGAGGAACCCCTCTCCCCGCGCAGGCGCTCCGGGCAATGAGACTCGTGTTGCTTCAGTCCGCAATCCAAAATCGAGAATCCAAAATCATGTGTCGGCCCTTCGGCGATCCTAACCGGGTCACGGACACGGCCAAGCGATTGGGGCTCGAATGCACGGTTCGGCCCCGTGGAAGACCGAAGCAACAATCGTAGGCTTGCCACGTTTACTTGTACTCTTTGTGTTCTCCAGATCTGATTCTCCAGATTTGGTGGCTGTCACATTTCACCTCTGTCACCTTTCACCTCTGATTCTCCAGATTTGGTGGCTGTCACATTTCACCTCCGCGGGTCGGGCGACCGTTCGGCGCGACTCGAGACCGTGGGCATGAGCGTCACCCGCACGCCGTTGACGCCCAAGTCGATCACCTCGGCCGATGCGCCCGTTCCCAGCTCCGCCTGAAACCGCTGGGTGGGAAGCTCTAGCCTGGCGAGCACCTCGTCGAGCGATGTTTCCCGCTCGGGATCGAGTATGCCTGTTGTGAGTACCCGGCAATCCATCCCCCGCGCGGCGAGCAGCTCAAGCAGCTCGCGCGTACACAACGCCGCGCCGCTGCAGGGGTCAAGGTAACAATGGATCGAGGAGAACAGCAGCCGCATGGGATACCTGGGAGGAAGGCCGCGAAAAGATGGCTTGATCGGGTTGGCTCGGCAAGGAACGAAGCCGTTGCAATCGCACTCATGCCATCAAGAAGAGACCACTTTCCGGAAACGCCCGCAAGAGTCGGGCAATCGTGCCGTAAACTGAGTATGTCGGGATCGTGCGGAGAGTCTTTGGCAATTCGGTGTGATAAGAGGGCCCGCGTGTCGCCCACGCCAAACGGCGCTGCGCGGGTGTACGTTCATTGACACGAGGAAACCTGGCCGCCCAACATGCGGATTGCGTAAGACCTGTCGATTAGGCGGATAAGAAAGGCTGGCAAAAGCTTGACGGTCCGCAGCGCGGCCAGGTTCACCCGGGGCCGATCTGGCAGGACGCGGTTGTGACCCGACCGTCGTCACGAGAGCGAACGTGGGCCAGCCTCATTCCCTGATGCCAGAAGGTGGCTGGCCCGGCCGCTTTATAGCCGACACGTAGCTGATACGTAGCAGGAAACGTAGCCGACACGTAGCTGATACGTAGCAGGAAACGTAGCCGACATGTAGCAAAACGTAGCAAGTATGAGCCACCTTTGGAAAGCATGAGCTCGATGGGCAAAAACACCGCAAAGCCTTTGTTCGTAATAGAGTTACGCCAAGAACGCGCTGGTGACGCGAGGTCATCACAATTTCGGTCCAAGTCATTATCCATCATTAACTTGCGTGGAAAACGACGGCTCGCCAGGATTTCGAGAAGCCCCGGAAAACATAGCATTTCGTAGCATATCATGCATGCAAAGTGGACCCAATTCCGGGTCGCCGAACTCGGAGTCGGGCATGGCGGATGGCAGGTGGCGAGTGCCACATGATGATTGGCCTGTGCGAGGTGAACCTGTATGGCTGCCATGAAGGTGAAAGCCGCGAGCCGACGCCAGCGCTGACACTGGGTCAGGGCGTGGAACAGAATTTCCACCGTGTCATAAGGAATCTGACGAACGAGAAGATCGGAATCTTGTCCCACGAGGGGAACAGACGTGGCAGACCGACCGGGCCAAAGCGACGGCGTCCGGCAGAGCCTCACCGGCGGCGTAGACACGCCAAAAAAACGCCAAACGAAGCCAATTGGCTCGGAAGAGTGGCGTGTAGCGGGAGATCAGTGGTCAGCAGCCAGTAAACCAGTGACGGAAGGAGATAACGCCAAGTGGTCGTCAAAAAAGCGCCAAACAAAGCCAATTGGAATCAGCCACAAGTCACTCGCCCTCAAAGAGTTAACGTCGCATAGATTCGGGCCTCTTTATGCAAAACAAACCCAATTCCGGGTCGCCGAGGCCGCGACATTGGCGGGCTGGCGATGCCGGAAGCCGGCACGCAGAGAAGCTTGGCCCACTCAGGATCAGGCGACTCAAGATGCCACGCATCCTGACGGGACGGCGAGGAAATTGGGCGCGGACGAAGCCAAAAGCCGGTTGCAACTCGTTTTCATGCAGAGGATCATGTCCCATCGCTTCGTTCGTCCGCCGGCAATCGAACCGATTCCCGAGACGAAACCGAGATTCCAGCACCCGCATGAGCGGCCAGCCGCGTTCCGGACGAATCATAAGGAAAGCCGCATAAGAAAGTCAGCCCGGAAGGAAACCGCCCTGGGTCCGGAACGAGAGTGCGCTTCTTCCCGAGTCTCTTCTTCGGGCAATCAGGAAAATCGTTGATTGGTAAGTGGTGATCAGTAACGATCCCACAAGTCGTCGCGGCAAGGCAAGGAACTCAAGCCAGGCAGGAGAACAATGATGGCTCAGACTAACGCAGTAAAGGTTCAGCAAAGTCTGCTTCAGCCGATCGCCGGGTCAACGATCGAGGGGGACAGCAATCCGGCTGAGATCGTTAATCTGACGGTGCGCGTGCGGCCCAAGTCGCCTCGCCAACAGCTCGTCAACACGGTGCGTGATCTGGCCTCGAAGCTGCCCGCTCATCGGCGGCACCTGACTCGTGAAGAGCACGCCGCGCTGCACGGGTCCGATCGGGCAGACCTGGACAAGATCAAGAAGTTCGCCAGCCGGCATGGCCTGGCGGTCACGGATTCGAGCGTGGCCCGCAGGACAGTGCACCTGGTCGGCACGGTGGCGGCCGTGGAACAGGCCTTCGGCGTGGACCTCAAGACGTATGTGCACGGCAAGACGCGCTATCGCGGCCATGCCGAGCACGCCACGGTTCCCCCCGAACTCGCTCCCATCGTGGAGGCGATCTTCGGCTTCGACACCCGCCCGTACGCCCGGCCGCACTTCCGGATTTCCCAGGCGTCCCGCGGCGTCCAGGCGCGCCATCCTGCTCCCACCGTATTCACCCCCGTCCAGCTTGCCGAAATCTACGGTTTTCCCCCGGACGCCGACGGAACCGGCCAGGTCATCGGCATCATCGAGCTGCACACCCCCGACGGCAGCGGCTTCCGCACCTCGGATCTGGATACCTATTTCAAGGGCTTGGGCCTGGAAACTCCCGACATCGTCACGGTCTCGGTGGACGGCGCCCAGAACCAGCCCGGCACCGACCCGAGCGACCCGCAGAACGCCGATGGCGAGGTCGCGCTGGACATCGAGGTCGCGGGGGCCGTCGCGCCCAAGGCCAAGATCGTCGTCTACTTCGCCCCCAACACGGCTCAGGGTTTCGTGGACGTTTTCAACCATGCCGTGCATGACAGCGATCACAACCCCAGCGTGATCTCAACGAGTTGGGGCTCGGCCGAAGATCCCACCGATCCCACGACGAAACAGATCGACCAGATCCTTCAGGATGCCGCGTCCATGGGCGTGACCCTCTGCGCGGCCTCGGGCGACAGCGGCTCGCGTGACAACCCCAATGACCCTGACCATGCAACGGTCGATTTCCCGGCCTCCAGTCCCAGCGCCCTGGGCTGCGGTGGCACCGCGCTGCGGGTCTCGGGCACGAAGATCACCGATGAGGTCGTCTGGGAAGACCATTCCGGCGGCGGGGTCAGCCGGATCTTCGACCTACCCTCTTATCAGGAGAGTGCCGGAGTCCCGTCGGCCGTCAATCCGGCCGGACCCGTACGCCGCGGAGTTCCCGACGTCGCCGGCGACGCCGATCCCGCGACCGGCTACAAGATCCTGGTGGACGGCCAGTCCATCACCATCGGCGGCACGAGCGCAGTGGCACCGTTGTGGGCGGGCTTGATGGCCCGGATCAACCAGAAGCTGGGCCACAACGCCGGGTTCATCAACACGCTCCTGTACCAGAACCCGCAGGCCTTCAACGACATCAAGTCCGGCAGCAACACCGATTACAACGCCGGCCCCGGCTGGGACCCGTGCACCGGCTTGGGCTCTCCCAAGGGAGCAGCCATCCTTCAGGCCTTGGGCGGCGGCGGCACGTAATCACCGACGGCGACACCAACTTTTGATGTTGCGCTTGTTGCATCTCGCCCCGAAGGGGCACCGACAAGCCAGCCCAGGGCAACGCCCTGGGGACTAGATAGGGTGATGAGAAAAGCCTCGCCCTGAAAGGGCACAACAAGCGTGTGGACCACAGTCTTGTTTCGCCCTTTCAGGGCTGGATGGATACTCATTCGCATCGGATCCCCAGGGCCGACCCCGCAAGCGGGGTTCCCCCCGCCTGGGCTTTCTGTTTCGGCCCCTTCGGGGCAGCAGAAAAGCGCAACATCAAGAACACTAACCGAGGGGTCATGCAACCACCGCGTGCCCCTCGGTCGTGATTTATTGCTCTTCTTTGCCGGCAGCGGTCAAGCTCATGAAGGCGGTTTCCCGCGCTGCTGCTTGCTTCGCCCGCGCGTGGTGCCGGGTCTCGCCGGCTCGCGGTCTCCGCGGGGCTCCGCCACCCGCTCCGACGCGATCTCCGCTCGACCCTCTCCACCACTCACCAGACCCTCCCTGAACTCGGCACAGCGGAAGCCCAGGCCGTTGTACCGGACCGAGGGCCCGTAGTGGCTGCGGTACGCCGCGCGCACGCCCCGCGCGCCGTCGTACCACGAGCCGCCCCGGATCACGCGGTGGGCGGACGCCGATTCGGCCGACGCCGACGCGCGAGCTTTCTCGGTATAGTCATTCACCCAAACATCCGCGCACCACTCCCACACATTCCCCAGCATGTCGTACAGGCCCCAGGAATTCGCTTGCTTGCCGGCGACGGAGTCGGTCCCATTTCCGCTGTTCTCGTAGTACCACGCGATGGCATCGAGGTTTTCCGAGTAACGCGCGGTCTCCGTCCCCGCGCGACAGGCATACTCCCATTGAGCCTCCGAGGGAAGCGACAGTTGGACACCATCAAGCCGGGAATTCAGCGCCGTCAAGAATTCCTGGCACTGTTCCCAGCTCACCGATTCCACGGGACGATCCGCCACCTTAAAGTGGCTGGGATTCTCTCCCATCACGGCTTGCCAGAGGGCCTGGGTGCAAGGCGTGTCAAACATCCAGAAGCCGGAATCGATCGACTCCAGGTGCCGCGGTCCTTCAGCCGGAAACCGCCCTTCTTCATCCTCCGGCGACCCCATCCAGAAAACTCCGGGAGGGATCCAGCGAAGGCGCTGGACGACGTCGCCGACCTCGAACGCACACCAGGGACCATGCAGTCGATCCTCTCCCCATTCCGACGCCCAGGCTGGGGGAATGCCGCGCTGGAGAGGGTGAGTCCACGCTCGTGGAGGATGACCCGTTGTCGACATTTCGACCCTCAGGGAGAAACGACCGGCGAGCGTTCGCCGACGCGTCCGCGCCGGGCTACTAGCACGCCGGCCGTCGACAACCATTCGCCGTCGCCCGAGACGACGGACAGGACGCCGGTCTGTTCAGGAGGGAGCCATCCGGCTCCGTCGTGAGCTCGGCACAGCGGAAGCCCAGGTTGTTGTTCCGGTTCGAGGGCTCGTTGTGGTTGCGGTACGCCGCGCGCACGTTCTGCGCGTCGTTGTTCCACGAGCCGCCCCGGATCACGCGGTGGGCGGACGCTCTGACCGACATCCCAAGACC
>Ga0074044_10002619_pt1 | contig 15688 bp, 11 predicted proteins | sample BogForMeECP23OM1_FD_94443 | JGI IMG/M metagenome (GOLD analysis project Ga0074044, IMG submission 94443) | Bog forest soil microbial communities from Calvert Island, British Columbia, Canada - Bog Forest MetaG ECP23OM1 | ecosystem: Environmental > Terrestrial > Soil > Wetlands ...
ACCGCCGCATACTCACCCGGCTTGTTGAATCCCTTGTTCACGTCTTTCAGATTGGCCGGGTCGATGGATTCCATGCCGATAAAAATCCACTTGCCTCCAGAATCCGCGATCAGGTCTACCAGTTCTTCGTCGCGCAACAAGTTGGCGGAGATCTGCGCCACCCAATGCACCTGCGCTTTGGCGGCAATGATGTCGCGCAGCAGCGATTTCGTGCGCTTGATATTGATGGCAAAATTATCGTCGATGAAGAAAACCGCCATCTGGCCTTTTTCTTTGCGGGCGCGGGCCTTCAGCAACAGCAGTTCATTCACCACGCTCTCATTGGTGCGGAAACGAATCGAGTCTCCAAAAAATCCTGTCACCGTGCAGAACTCGCAGCCGTAAGGGCAGCCTCGCCCGGATTCGACCGGAATAATGCGAAACGATCCCCAGCCTTCTCCGATCTTCTGCAGCAAGGAGGTCGCAGCCTTCGGCACCAGATTGAACTGCTTGAGGTCGATCGACTGCCACGGAATCACCGGATATTCCTTCAGCGACGGCTTGTTCTCCTGGCCAAAGGCATCCACCGGAGCGTAAACATCCTGAAGCTGACCGCGAGCCGCGTCTTCGACAATCCGCGGCCAGGTCGCATCGGCTTCCCCGAGGGCTACTGCGTCGGCGTGGCGCGGCCCTCCATCCCGACCAAGCGCCTCGTCGGCCATTTCCGTCACGTGCGGTCCGCCCATCACCACTGGAACGCCTGCGGCCCGAACCGCATCCGCCATGCGATACGCCTTGGCGATCATCCGAGTCATGGCGCCGATGCCGACCAATCCAATCTTGTTGTCGCGCACAAACTGCGCGATTCCCGCTTCATCCATGGGTTGCGCGTTGCCATCCACCAGCAGCACCTCATGGCCCGGCGGAGTGAGCGCCTGCAGCAGAAACATCCATAGATGCGGCATGAAATTGCGCGTGACACCGTTGTCGGGGTTATAGAGCAGAATTTTCATAGGATTTTGGCGATTCTGCAAAGCGCGGCTTTGCGTGCTTGGCTGAGGGCAGTCGATGGCGCCAGGGCAAATTCTTCCCCCGGTGCTTATTGAGTTGGATGTCCGTCAAAACAACCCCAGTTTCCAGTGTACACTGCGATCGCTCGCGGACCCTGCGTCATCGTCAAAGCGATGTCTCGATTTGAATCTCACACTGTCGGCCAAGATGCAGTCGTACTGGAACAAACGAAAAGATTTTATGAACAAAAGACGGAGCGGCGCTGTTCAAAATTGAACACTAGGACACAATCCTCGCGTTCGAAGGGTCGTACTCGACAATGTACCCCGCCACCGCGCTCGCGGCCACGGTCAGCGGCGATGCCAGGTACATCTGCCCCGGTCCGCTGCGCCCAGGAAAATTTCGGTTCTGCGCGCTGATCACCACCTGATCGGGACGCGTCGATACTCCCGGCCCTGCGTTGATGCACGCGCCACAACTAGGTTCGATCACATGTGCGCCCGCCCGCTCGAAAATTGCAAGATAGCCGCGGCGCTTCGAGTACTCGCGCGTTTCCTGCGAGCCGAATTGAATCCAGAACTCGACATTCTTCGAGACTCGCCTGCCCTGTTTCAGCGCATCGCCAAGAACCGATGCGTACATGTCCATATCTTCGTTCTTCCCCGCTGTACAGGTCCCGCCATAGGCGATCTCAATCGGCACGCGAGCGCTGAGTTCGCGGATGTACTTGCCATTACCGGGATCGCCCGGAGTAGCAACCATGGGCGTGATCTCATTTGCATCAAGTTCGATCACCTGCGCATATTCGGCGTCGGGATCGCTCTGCAAGCCTTCAATCATTTTCTCGATTTCGACGCGCTTCATTCCCCGCCGCTCGACCAGAAACTCGACCACCTTCTCATCCGGAGCCACAATGCCGGTAAAGCCTCCGATTTCGGCCGCCATGTTCGTCATGGTGGCGCGCTCATCCACCGAGAGCGCCTCGACGGCTTCGCCCGCATACTCCATCACCTTCGCCAGCGCCTTGCCGCTGCGCACATAATCGAGCGAAAGGATCTTCAGGATGAAATCTTTCGCCGTGACGTTCGCATGCCGCTTGCCCCGAATCACGATCTTGACCGACTCCGGCACCTTGACCCGAACGTCTTTCGTAATCCAGGAGTTAAATACATCGGTCGTGCCGATGCCGAAGGCGATGCATCCGATAGCGCCAACGTGCGGCGTGTGCGAATCGGAGCCAACGTTCACCTGCCCCGGCAGCGCATAAGTCTCCAGCATCACCGAGTGGCAAATACCCTCCGAGCCCTTGCGGTCGGCCAGTTCGCCGTGTAGTTTGATTCCCTGCCGCTTGGCAAAATCCTCCTGCTTCAGCTTGAGCTGTGTGGCCAAATCGAGCAGCCCCATTTTTTTCTTTTCTTCAGAGATCACTTCGTCGAGAAACGTAAGGTGGTCCCGGAAGAAGCGGATGCTCGAAGCATCATTCACCGGCACATCCTTGCCGACGCTTTGCTCGTAGAAAATGGACGCCATCGGGGTGACGTACTCATGACTAAACCGCAGATCGACGCGGGTAAACCCGGTGTCGCCGGGCCGAACGAAACACGTAGGGACGGACGCATTCGTCCGTCCAGCCGACCGTAGCTCGGCAGTCTCCGATGCTGCTGATGTCATGTGCGCCGCAAGAATCTTCTCGGCCAGCGTCATCGCACGCTTCCTTGTCTTGATCGGCGGCAAGAAGACCTTCCCCTGCATCCGAGCCACATTAAACGGAAACAATCCGCCGTATGCGATCACCTGTCTAGTGATCTCATCTTCTCCAGCGGTGAATTCACTGAGCGCAATTTCTTCCCCGCCCCGAATCCTGTCAATCAAAGAAAAGTTGGTCGAAGTCAGCAGCCCAAGGTTCTGGCAGTTCTGCTTGTAGATGCGCTCTATATTTTCCGCAATCGCGACTTGTATCCCGGCGCACATCTCGGCATAAGGCGACTGCTCGCGGCTCGACCCTTTGCCGCGACGCTTGCCGCTCACCGAACATACGAAGCCGCCTCGCTTCACATCGCCGCGCCCGATCGGCAGTGTGCCGCCGCACCGCAATCCAACATAAGGAATCTCGCCCAGCGTCCAATCAAAGTAGAAGCAGTAGTGTGCAGGAGTGATCTCGTCGGTAGAAATGTCGTCGCGGAGTTTGGGATTGTTGGCTGGGTTCTTGGTGTCCCACGGCAGCTCCCAACCCGCGAGTTGTTTCTTGATCAACTCCGGGTCTTCGGTGAGAAAAAGAATGCGCCCCTGCAGCCGCACCTTGCCGGGACGCTTTTCGATCTTGCGTTCAAGAAGAGACGAACCCACGCCAGTAATTGTATCGCTAGAAGGCTCTGGAAAACCTGATCGCGCTCGTGATTTTGGGTGGCGCAGCGCTTCAGCGCTGCGGTATTCGCATTGCTTTGAATGCGGCTTTAGCCGCTGAGGTTAGACTGCGGCGCAGAAGATCCTGCGTCCGCGTCTTAGAGCTTTCTATCGTTCGCATAGGCCACCGGACTGGGCAACTCTTCCAGTCCCCGGCCCGCGAAGATCTCTCCGAACTCCCGCAAGAGCGCGTCGTGCACCAACCCATTCGACGCCAGCGTCTCGCGGCTTGCAATCTGGAATTTGCCGCCCGAAAAGTCCGTGACCTTCCCGCCAGCCTCTTCCACCATCAGCACGCCGGCCGCCGTATCCCATGGATTGAGATTGAATTCCCAGAAGCCGTCAAACCGTCCCGACGCCACATTGCACAGATCCAGCGCGGCCGATCCCGCCCGCCTTACGCCGTGCGTGCGCAACGTGAGCTGGTGATAGAAATAAATGTTAGGACTCTTATGCCGCTTATGGCTGGGGAAACCAGTGGCGATCAGGCACTCCCCCAGATTCGACGTAGCCGACACGTGAATCGCTTGGCCGTTCAGTCGCGCGCCGCTGCCAAGTTCAGCCGAGAACATCTCGTCGCGAGTCGGATCATAAATCACTCCCGCGATCCGTTGTCCCCCGCGTTCCACTGCCAGCGAAACGCAAAACACTGGAAAGCCATGGGCAAAATTCGTGGTCCCATCGAGCGGATCGACGTACCACTTGTATTCGCCGCCGATTTCGATGCGCGCTCCCTCTTCCCCCATCACATCATGAGTCGGAAACTGGTGGCGAATCCTTTCCAGAATCAGAGCTTCCGACTTGCGATCGGCCACCGTGACCAGGTCCACGTCGCCCTTGTACTCAATCTTTACCCGCTGCCGAAAATATTCCATCAGCAGGCTGCCCGCTTCACGAGCCATAGCCTGCATCGGAGAAATCAAATCCAAAGATTGAGGGGATGTCATGCGACGCCTGGACTTTCACTTCAGGATTGAATCCTGGGTACCGGGTACTGGCAACTGGCTACTTTTTCTTACCGTCTTCCGCGATATACACAATCTCATGCTTGAAGATGAACAGATTCGGGCCATCTTCACGCGTCACGCGCACCATGTTCTTATCGTAGTACTCAATCCAGCCGCGGACCACTTCGCCGTCGGCCAGTTTCAAGCTCACGACTTTCTGTTTTTCCCCCAGCGCTTTCAGATAGGCCGCTTCTTCAAAAGTCTCGTCCGGAGGCGGAGTGCGCTTCTTGCCAAAATTGGGACTTCCTGGCGGTAACGGCATCTCGCCATTCTACAACGTCAAGCCGCACGCTCAGGTTTTCTTGGGAGAGAAACAGAACACTTTCACAAATTGTCATCCGGGCTGCGCTCGGGATGACAAAATCTGCGCTAGATTTGGTAATCGATATCCTCGATGATCCGCTGCAGCGATTCGGAAAGCGGCTCGCTTCCGCCCGTGCCCTCCAATTGTCGCACTCGTTCCGCTAAACGGTTCACCTCAGACGCGACTGCGGACAAGGCCTCGGAAAGCGGGTCGTTGATCTGCTTGGGGTCGGTGATCACCACGCGCTTGCCTTCTCGAAAAACGATATGTCCCGGCACGCCCACCACCGTGGAATCGTCAGGCACGTTGCGCAGCACAACCGATCCGGCGCCAATCCGGCAATTGCTCCCCACCGTGATGTTCCCGAGAATCTTCGCGCCTCCGCCGACCACCACGTTGTCGAGCAGCGTAGGGTGCCGCTTGCCGTGTTCCTTGCCGGTTCCACCAAGCGTCACTCCCTGATAGAGCGTGACGTCCTCGCCGACAATCGCAGTCTCGCCAATCACCACTCCCATTCCATGATCGATGAACAAACGACGGCCGATCTTCGCGGCAGGATGGATCTCGATGCCGGTGAGCCAGCGCGCGACCTGCGAAAGCCAGCGTGCCAGCAGAAAAAACTTGTGGTTCCAAAACCAGTGGTTCATGCGATAAAACCACACCGCATGCAGCCCGGAGTAGCAGAGATAAGCCTCCAGGCGTGACTTCGCCGCGGGATCGCGCTCCAGGACAGTGGCGACGTCTTCACGGATTAGTGACAGCAGATGTGGCATGTATCAGCCCGGAACTTGCGACGTGGGAATCTGCAACGCCTGGTTCCGGAGTCCTTCGAAGAGGATACTACTCAGGTAGCGCTCGCCGAACGAAGGCAGCACCACCACGATCAACTTTCCCTTATTCTCCGGACGGCGCGCCACCTGCAAAGCCGCGACCACCGCCGCTCCCGAAGAGATCCCGACCAGCAGACCTTCTTCCAGCGGAAGCCGCCGCGCCATGTTGATGGACTCATCGTTGGTCACGGTGATGACCTCGTCAATGTAATCCCTGCGCAGAATGCTCGGAACAAAGCCGGCGCCGATTCCCTGAATCTTGTGCGGAGCGGGTGCCCCGCCCGAAAGCACCGCGCTATCGGCCGGCTCCACCGCCACCGCCTTGAACGACGGCTTCTTAGGTTTGATGTATTCGCAAACACCAGTGAGGGTCCCACCCGTGCCAACGCCGGAGATCAGAAAATCGACGCGTCCGTCGGTGTCTTCCCAAATCTCGGGGCCGGTAGTTTCAAAGTGAATCTTCGGATTTGCCGGGTTGTCAAACTGCTGGAGCATGTAGGCGTCCGGAGTGTTGGCAAGCAATTCCTCGGCCTTCAGAATCGCCCCCTTCATTCCCCGCGGACCGGGCGTAAGAACGATCTCGGCGCCCAGCGCCAGCAGCAGCACGCGCCGCTCCAGACTCATGGTTTCGGGCATGGTGAGAATGAGCTTGTAGCCCTTCACCGCCGCTACGAAAGCGAGAGCGATTCCGGTGTTGCCGCTGGTCGGCTCGATCAGAACGGTCTTTCCGGGTTGAATCCGGCCCGCGCGCTCGGCATCGGCAATCATGCTTACTCCGATGCGGTCTTTGACGCTGGCCAGCGGGTTCTGGCTTTCCAGTTTCGCCACAACTTCGGCGACCGCGCCCTCCGTAACCCGGTTCAGGCGCACCAGCGGCGTGTGGCCAATCAGTTCGGTTACATCTTTTGCGATTTTCATAGAGTTTCGATTCTGAAATGTGCCGGTTGGATTCAGTGTTAGGTGTCAGGTCTCAGAAAAATCGAGATCTTCCTAAGACCTAAGACCTGAGACCTGATCCTCCTAGCGCGGCTTTCGCCGTCCCACCCGCGCCAGGATGCGCCGCACTTTCTTGGGAGAAATCGACAGCCGAGTCGCCACCCGCGATACTTTTCGCCCTTCGCGTTCCCAGACCCGCGCAATCACAATCTCCGCAAATTCGTCGCTGATCTGCCGGAACGTCTTCTCGCCCACCGCCCCCTGCGACCACGCCTTCAGCGCCGGATGCACACTGCCCTTGCGCAGAATTTTCGCGCCCAGTGTTTGCAGATCCTGCCACATGTTGTTGTCGGGTTGATTCGCTCCGCAGGAAGCCCGTGCCAGGTCATACGACTCGCGCGCCGCCTCCGGATTGTCGAAAAACGAATTGCATTGCGTCAATCCCTGCCACAGATACGCATTGGCGAGCAACAGATGATGCTGGGTATGCTTCGCCAGTTCGATCGCCTCTTGACTGAACTCGAGCGCGCGGCGCGCGTGGCTCCCCGGATCGGCGCCCTCGGCGATCTCTTCTTCCACCTTTGCATTTTCAATCATGCACTCCAGAATGCGTGCCCGGCCCATCAGAATGTAATCCTGCTTCTCTCCAGCTAACTCGTACGCCGAGGCCGCTTCTTCCTCGGCACGCTGAAAATCTCCGCCATCAAGGTGGATATACGCCGCGTTCAGGTAAACCGTGCCCACTCCGTGATGGTTCGGGCGCTGCTGGTAGATGGCCCGGGCGGCCTCCAGATGTTCCAGCGCTTCGCGGCGAAGCTGGGCCAAGCGGCTGCGATAGTCATGACTGGTTCCGCTTGCCTTGCCTTCGTGGCTTGCCGGGGCCTTCCGGCGCCGCTGGGCGTCGCGGTCGATCCTTTTCTGCAACTGCAGAGCGATCCCGCGCTTGGCGAGCGCCATGTTGGCCAGCGATCGCGCCAGATTCGGATGCCGCGGGTCCCGCTGGCCATAATGGCGAATGGCGCTCTCGAAAAACTCAACCGCTTGATCAAAACGGCCTTCCCGGCGCGCCATGCGCCCGTAGAAGGATTGAAGGTTGCCCAGCGTCACGTAGTCATCGGTCTCACGCAACGTGTTTTCCGCTGCCTGCGAGATGCGCAACGCTTCTTTCCATTTGCCCTGCTGAAACAAAAGCCAGCTCTCGAGCACTTGCATCACCGCCGCCATGCGAAGATGACCCAACGCCAGCGCAAGGTCTCTTCCCTTACCGGTGTAGATCAGGGCTTCATCGTAGTCGCCCTTCCTCCGCAGGCAGCGGCCCTTCCAGAAATAAACGATGGCCAGCAGGAATCGGTCGTCCAGTTCTTCCCCTAAGCTCAGGATGAAGTCAAAATGACCAATCGCCGTTTCCACCGCCTCTTCCGACATTGCAGCCATGCCTTCGGCGATGCGCACGCAGATGTAATCGGCGATCGAAAGCTTCGACCGCAACCCTGGTTCCAGGTGCTCAAAGCGTTGCAGAAGTTCCTGGAGCGGCGGGCCGCTGAATCCGATATCCGTCCATATAGCAATCTGCGCCAGCAGGCGGGCGGCATTTTCCTGGGAGGGATCGAGCTTGGCGATCAGGTCCTGCTGAGATCGAAGACACGCAATCCCGCGTTCGATCTCACGCGCGACAACATGCTCTTGTAACTGCGCCAGGAAGCCTGCGTCAATCGGAAGGGTGGCGGGAGTTCTGCGTACGCCCATGCATTGACGTTCTAATCCAATAAATCATAACTGGCAAGCGTCAGGAACTCCGCAAATTCCTGGCTCGTCGTCAACTCTTCGAGAACTCGCGCCGCCTGCCGCAGCTTTTCGTCATTCTTGCTGCCCAACTCGCCCGCCCTCTGATGAATAATCTCTTTCACCAGGTCTTCCGTCACCGGCTTGCCATCTTCAAGATGCGCGCCGTGCCTCACCCACTGCCACACCTGGGCGCGGCAGATCTCAGCGGTCGCCGCATCCTCCATCAGGTTGTAAATCGGAACGCACCCCGATCCCTGCAGCCACGAATGCAGGTACTGCAATCCCACGTCGATGTTCCAGCGCAATCCGCCCTCAGTGATATCGCCCTTGGGAACCGTGAGCAGGTCTTGCGCCTGGACTGCGGGTGCCCCACGTCTCGCGGTTTTCGAGACGTGGGATCCCTGAATTGACGTCTCCCCAGACGAAATCTGGTTTGCTTCCGGCATGTACGTATCGAAAATCTCTTTAGCCACAGGAACCAGGCCCGGGTGCGCCACCCAAGTGCCGTCATGTCCGGCATGCACTTCGCGAAGCTTGTCGCGCCGCACTTTCTCCAGCGCCTGCTCGTTGGCTGCCGCATCGTTGCGGATCGGAATCTGCGCCGCCATCCCACCCATGGCATGAATGCCGCGCCGGTGGCAGGTTTGAATCAGCAATTCGACGTAGGAACTCAGGAAATGCCGCTCCATCGTGACCAGCGACCGATCCGGCAGCACGAATTCCGGATGCGTGCGAAACTTCTTGATGAAACTAAAAATGTAGTCCCAGCGCCCGCAGTTCAGACCAGCCGAATGTTCGCGCAATTCATACAAGATCTCGTCCATCTCAAAGGCCGCCAGAATGGTTTCGATCAGGACGGTAGCGCGAATCGATCCGCGCGGAATGCCCAGTTCGTCCTGGGCAAAACAGAACACGTCGTTCCACAGCCGCGCCTCCAGATGGTTCTCCATCTTCGGCAAGTAGAAATAAGGTCCAGTGCCTTTGCTGAGCAACGCGGCAGCGTTATGAAAAAAGAACAGACCAAAATCAAACAGCGACGCCGAGATCGGCTTCCCCTCCACCAGAAAGTGCCGCTCGTCCAAATGCCATCCTCGCGGCCGCACCACCAGCGTTGCCAGGGTGGACCCAAGCCGGTACTGCTTACCCTCCGGACTCTCGTAGCGAATCGTTCCTCGAATCGCGTCCTGCAGATTCTGCTGGCCCCCAATGTTGTTGCTCCAGGTCGGCGAATTCGAGTCTTCGAAGTCGGCCATGAAAACACTAGCCCCCGAATTCAGCGCGTTGATGATCATCTTGCGATCGACTGGCCCAGTAATTTCCACGCGGCGATCAAGTAAATCCTTTGGGATGGGCGCAACTTTCCAATCGCCTTGGCGAATTCCAGCCGTGTCCGGCAAAAAGTCCGGAAACTTCCCGTGATCGATTTCCTGCTGCACGGTTCGCCGCCGCGCCAACAGCTCCTGCCGCCGGGGTTCGAACCGAGCCGCAAGTTTCAACAGGAAGGCGCGCGCTTCCGAAGTTAGGATGCCGGTTTCGGCCGGTGTTCGGGTCTGGCTCTCAACGGAATCGTTCTCCACAAAAGTCGTGTTCATGGACGGCAGCATAAGCCCTTTGCCGGCACAAATCCTGCGCACTAGGTCATTTTGTCCCAGTGGGCCCGGGCGGACAGCGCGATTTGTCTGAAATCGCAATCCGAGGTCTACTGCCCCTGGACGCAAGATCCAAACGCGGATCCCATGGAGGCGGAAAGTGTTGATTAGCGCGGAGAGCCAGGAAAGCACGATGACAATGATGAAGGCTGGCCAACAGGTCGCGGCCGCCGAGGAATGGTTCGCGAGCCCCAGATTCGACGGGATCGTCCGTCTCTTCTCCCCGCGCCAGGTGGCCGAGCAACAGGGCACGCTTTCCGGCGACTACACCGTAGCCCGACAGGCCGCTGAAGGGTTCTACGCACGGCTGCGCCAGCTTTTCGAACAGCGCCGCCAGATCACTACCTTTGGTCCCTATTCGCCAGGCCAGGCGGTAATGATGAAGCGCATCGGGATGGAAGGCATTTACCTGGGCGGCTGGGCGACGTCCGCCAAGGGTTCGGTGGCAGAGGATCCTGGCCCCGATCTGGCCAGCTATCCGCTCAGCCAGGTGCCGGACGAGGCGGCCGGACTGGTGCGGGCACTCCTCACCGCCGACAAGAACCAACACTTCACGCGCATGCGCATGACCGAAGAACAGCGCGAGGCCACGCCGGTCGTCGACTTCCGGCCCTTCATCATTGCCGACGCCGACACCGGCCATGGCGGAGACGCCCACGTACGCAATCTGATCCGCCGCTTTGTCGAAATCGGAGTTCCGGGCTACCACATCGAAGATCAGAAGCCGGGAGCGAAGAAGTGCGGACACCAGGGCGGTAAGGTGCTGGTCTCCGGGGACGAGCAGATCAAGCGCCTCAACGCTGCCCGCCTGCAACTCGACATCATGCGGGTTCCGGGCATCATTGTGGCTCGGACCGATGCCGAGTCCGCCACCTTCCTCGAGAATCGGACTGACGAGCGCGACCAACCCTTCATCCTCGGCGCCACTAACGTCGACTTGCCCAGCTACAAGGCCGGCTATCTAGCCATCTTGCGGAAGCTCTACGAATTGGGCGTCGAAGAGGTCCGCGGACACCTGCTTTTCGCCATGTCCGAGCCCGAGTACGCAGCGGCCTTCGATTGGCTGGAGCGGGCTGGGCTCATGTCGATGATTACGAAGAGTGCCCCGGCTCTCCGGGAGATGCCGGCCAGCGACTTCGACGCCGCCCTCGACAAGATCGACACGCGCTATGTGGAAGCCTGGCAGGCGCAGGCAGGGATGAAGACTTATGGTCTGGCGGTCGCTGAGGTGCTGGAGTTCCGCACCGCCGAAGGCGAGCGTTTCGACATGACCGTCGAGGAATGGCTGGCGTTCTCGAAACAGGCTTCTTTCTACGAGGCACGCGAGCGAGCCAGATCGATGGGCGTCCACGTAATCTGGGATTGCGAGCTGCCCAAGACTCCCGAAGGCCTCTATCAGATCCAGGGCGGAATCGATTACGCCATCGCCAAGTCGTTGGCCGTGGCGCCCTTCGCCGACATTCTGTGGATGGAAACCAAGACAGCAGACCTCGGCGATGCCGCGAAGTTTGCCCACGCCATCCACGCCCAGTATCCCGACAAGATGCTGGCCTACAACCTCTCACCGTCGTTTAGCTGGGACACCACGGGAATGAACGACGAGCAGATGAAGCGCTTCCCCGAGGAGCTCGGGAAACTCGGCTTCGTCTTCAACTTCATCACCTACGGCGGCCACCAGATCGACGGCTTGGCCGCCGAGGAGTTCGCGACCGCGCTGAAGCAGGACGGAATGCTGGCCCTGGCCCGCTTGCAGCGCAAGTTCAGGCTGCTGGAGTCTCCGTACCGCACGCCGCAAACGCTGGTCGGAGGCCCTCGCCTCGACGCCGCTTTGATGGCTTCGTCGGGACGCACCGCGGCCACCAAGGCGATGGGCAAGGGGTCAACCCAGTTTCAGCACCTGGTTCAAACCGAGGTCCCCACCAAACTGCTCGAGGAGTGGCTCGCGGAGTGGAGCAAGCAAAACGACTATGCGGCAAAACTTCGCGTCCGCCTGCGTCCGCACACCGCTGGCTCGGATCTGTTGGAGCTGAGTGTGCTGAACGAGCCCAGCGGCGAGAAACTCGCCAACGTGGTCTTCGCTTATATCCAGGATCGGCACGGACGCGGCATCCTCTCGATTCGCGACCAGAACACTCTCGTGCCGGTGCGCAAGAAGCGCCTGATGACCATAACCCAACTGTTCATGATCCACCGCTACAATGCCAGCTCGGTGCACTACGTCACCCCGACCGAGGACAACGAGTTACAAACGCAAAGGATGAAGAGCGCAGGGATCTTCTCCGATGTGCATACCGAGATTGGCCAAATCATCGTCGCGCAAGTCAGCAAGGAACGCGTCGCCGAACTGCTCCAGCCTGACCGCGTACTTCTCTTGGAGATGATCCGCAAGACAACGCCCGCGTTTCAAAACCAAATAGCTTGCCGGGAGGAATCCGACGAACTGATGCCGTCGGGAGACTAGGAACCTCTGATGGAGAGCCGGGCGTCCCCGCCCGGCTGGAATTCAAACCCTCAGGCGGGTTGGGCTGCTCTTGACCGTTCGCGCTTGCCTTCGCGAAGTTGCGCGGCTGTAAAGGAGCAGCCGCAAGTGCTGCATCTCCAGCTCGTGAATGCGCTGCTCACCAGACTCGGCCCATCCGTGCTCGTCTGAGGCTGGTTCACGCGCACTGCCAGAACCAGTTCACCGCCGCACTCCGAACATTCACGCTTTTGCATATCGAGACCTGGTGTCGAAAACCTTAGGCGCTAACTCGTACCGATACTAACTCTGGATTACAGTGGGAATTCTGCATCGACTTAACCGCATCTTCCGCTGTAAATCTCCCCATGATCAGGGCCAGCTTACGGTTGGTGGTCGTCTGGATGGGAAGCCGGTCGATCCGCAGCACGTATTGAGGAGCGTGAGTTCCGCGGTTCACTTTCACAACAAACTTGATGTTTTTCATGGTTCCTTTCTGTTCTATCGATCTGACAAGCGATCTGACGAGAAAGATCTGACAAAAAACGAGACGACGAACAGAAAAAGAGGCGGCCTGGAATCCGGCTCTCTGTTCTCTGACTTACGATTCGTAATCGAAAACCAGGCAACACGTCATTGCCCGCGTAAACCCCCGATCGGCTTGGGTTTGGCGTCGGAAAGACTCCCAGCGGATCAATGATCGTTATGACTCGGACTTCGCCTCAGAGCATCGAAGAAGAGGCAATTTTCAGATAGGCTTACTGGCTTCAGAGGACCTGAAACAGTAAGTGAAGGTAGCTTGCTCAATATTGATGTTAGGCTTATGCGCTGCCATTGTCAAGGTTGGCAGCCCGGCAGGGATTCGAACCCCGATACGCAGCTCCAGAGGCTGCAGTCCTACCGTTGAACGACCGGGCTGTACTAGGAATTCTAAATCATTTTCCAGGGACTGCAAAACGACGCACTATAAAACAGCACGCTTTCGTCCGCACACGCGCACCGTTCGACACTCGCGGTAAAATCCTTGGCAGTGGTCCGAGGAGTCGCTATGACAACGACAATGACAACGACCAGCAGCGGAACTTTCCCAGGAACTTTCTCGGATACCTCAGTCGAGACCGGTTACGCCGAGATGGCGCGTCGTCCACTGGAGGCCGAGCAGTGCGCGCTCATCGTCGTAGACATCCAGGAGAAATTGCTGCCGCCCATCTGGGAAAAAGAACGCTTAGTGCGCAATGCCCAGTTGCTCATTCGCCTGGCTGGAATCCTGAAGATCCCTGCGCTGGTGACAGTGCAATACGCCAAGGGCTTGGGCAACACGGTGCCGGAGATTGCGTCCATGTTGCCCGATACTCCGCCCATCGACAAGCTGACGTTCTCCTGTTTCGGCAGCGACGTGTTCTGCTCCCTGCTGAAGCGCTTGCCGGGCCAGCGTACCACCGTGCTGCTGTGCGGCATGGAAACGCACATCTGCGTAATGCAGACCGCACTGGGAGCGTTGCGCGAGGGTTATCTGGTGCATGTGGCTTCGGATGCGGTCAGTTCGCGCACAGAATTGAACTGGCGGGTCGGCCTCGACCGGATGCGAGCCGCCGGAGCCATTCTCTCTTCGACCGAAATGATGATCTACGAACTCCTGCGCTCATCAGGCGCACCCGCATTTCGAGAACTGCTGCCCTATCTGAAGGGTTGAGGCTTCGCATCGAGCGTAGGGACAGCCGCCCTCGGCTGTCCAGCGGGGCAAGGCCCCGCAGCGCTCTTGTTCGTAAGCATGAACAAACGAAACCCGAGGCGACCTTCGCTCACCTGGACAGCCGAGGGCGGCTGTCCCTACGTGTCGCTTCCCTTCTGCTTCACCCGCACCACCGTGATCTTTGAGAATCCCTCCTCAAACGTCGGAGGCTTCAACTTGCCCGCCATCTTGCGCATGATATCTTCCGGCACCGCGTGCCCACGCCGCGCGTGCCGCTCCAGGCAGACTTCCAGCGGAACGTCGAAGAACACTCCCTGCACATCGTAGCCGTAATCCTTAGCCAGCTTGATCCAGCTATTGCGGTCGTGGGGCGTAAGGTTGGTTGCATCCACGTAGTTCATGGGACGGCGCGCAATCAGCCTCGCCTTCAGCATCGACCGCAGGTTCGAAAACACCAGATCCTGAAAGCGCTGTTCCTGCGCGTCATCAAAAAGAAGTTCGCGCAGCAAATCGCTCGAAAGCGGATGAATGTTGTGCCGTTTGAACCACGAACTCTTGCCTGATCCTGGCAACCCGATCGCCAGTACCACCGTTCCCTTGCTGGCGCGCGCGGGAGCAGGCGCAGTTGCAGCCGGCGGCCTCGCGGCAACCGTTGTTTCCGGGGCGGCTGCTTGCGGCGCTGCTTCTGCCGCGGAGGCTTCTGCCGTGGATGGTTCCGCTGCAACTGCGGGCGTAGCCGCCGCCGGACGCGGACGCGATCCGCCCCGACCTCCGCGGCCACGACGGCGGCGGGAAGTCCGCGGTTTCGCTTCACCTGCCACAGGCGTTGCTTCCGGCGCCGCGACCGGCTCGGGCGCGGGCTCCGGTCTCGCCGGACGCGACTCGACTACGGGAGCCTCGGCTGGAGCTTCGACCGGCGCGGCGGGCTCCTCATCATAGAACCTCGGCTGCAACGGCTCAGGTGCCTTGGTTGCTTCCTTGCTGGAGCTGTTTCCGGGTTTCTTGCGACGCTTTAAGCGTTCGCTCATCCATTTACGCATATAGCAGCTTGTAGCACACCCGCGCATCCCGCGGCAATCTGCGTCCCGTGGCGGTTGGGGTTCCAGGGTCCGCCTCAGCTCGTTTCCTACGACAGGGAACTCCGGCTTTGTATCAGGGTATCGCTTTAGCGATACCGTAAGCTCCTCGAAACAGGACGCCCCTTTAGGGGCTGGGGGCGGATGCCGACCTCTCAGCTAGTTCTCGCGTTCTTTCGCGCCGGAGTTGTTCCCGCCTATAGCTGCATTCTGGACTCCGCGATTTACAATAGCTGCCGAGGATAGCGACAAATCCATGAATCCAACTCATCCCGAATCTCTCCCGGTTGCCGCCGGACAGCTTCCCGCCGTACCGCTGACGCTTGAGGGCTACGCCACGCTACATCAGATGATGCGTTTCCGCTGGACCGCATGGCGTGCCCTCGCCGAGAACGCCCGTCGCGAGATCGCCGCCGAAGCCGCCAGCCTGCTGGCCGGGATGGAAGTGAAAGCCGATGGCCAGTCTGCGGTGTTCTCGCTGCTCGGGCACAAAGGAGACTTGATGCTCGTCCACTTCCGCGAGACCTTCGACCAGCTCAATCAGGCCGAGCTCGACC
>Ga0074044_10002621_pt1 | contig 15679 bp, 8 predicted proteins | sample BogForMeECP23OM1_FD_94443 | JGI IMG/M metagenome (GOLD analysis project Ga0074044, IMG submission 94443) | Bog forest soil microbial communities from Calvert Island, British Columbia, Canada - Bog Forest MetaG ECP23OM1 | ecosystem: Environmental > Terrestrial > Soil > Wetlands ...
CACTAAGCGTGGGTCATCGACCGTGGGTGATTTTTCCCGGCTCAAGTCGGCAGAACTCCAGTAAGTTCTTTGGAATGATGGTGGCCAGGGACGGAGTTGAACCGCCGCCGCCAGCCTTTTCAGGGCTGTAGTCGCCCAAAGCCATCTGTTGATTCTGCAAGACATAGCTCAGAAAAACTGCCTGATTTTGTCCTCTTTATTGGAGCCAAAATGGAGCCAAGCTGTACAAATCTGAGCCTGCCGAGATTTGCCTCAATTCGACACGGTTTCGACGTACCGGCACGGATTCGCACAACCAGCTTGCGCAAAACTGCTTTACAGACGCGCATGACCTCATCCACATGTCTTTTCTCTTTCCCCCTAAAATAACCCGCCTTTCACTGCGGACGGACGGAGATGTTCAGCTTGCGGATTCGATACGCGAGAGTCGTCCGTTTCACCCCAAGTCGTGCCGCGGCGCCGTTTGGCCCGCCGATGACCCAGTTAGATGCCCGGATCGCTTGGAGGACCTGATCGCGTTCGGCCTCTTCGGCAGTGCTCAGATTCGACTTCGCGCTCAGGGATGACTGTTTCAGTTCCGCTAACGGTGGCCGAAGAAGACTCCCCGGTGACAGGATCACCGCCCGCTCAATAAAGTTCTGCAATTCGCGAACATTTCCCGGCCAGGCATAATTTGCAAAGACCTCCATGGCGTGGGAAGGAATGGTCTCGATCCGACGGTTCATTCGCCTGGCGTACTTGTCCACATAATGGCGCACCAGGATCGGTATATCCTCACGGCGATCGCGCAATGGCGGCACCGACAGCGGGAAAACGTGCAATCGGTAAAACAGATCGGTTCTGAACTTCCCTTCGTCCCCCATCTGCCTCAGGTCGCGATGGGTAGCCGCGATCACGCGCACGTCCACCTGTTGCGTGCGCGTGCTGCCCAACCTTTCAAATTCGTGCTCCTGCAAGACCCGTAACAGTTTCGGCTGCAATTCCAATGGAATGTCGCCCACCTCGTCGAGAAACAGTGTCCCTTTGTCCGCAACCTCAAACCGGCCAGCCTTGCGCATGATGGCGCCAGTGAAAGCCCCCTTTTCGTGCCCGAAAAGCTCGCTTTCCAATAATCCGGAGGGGATGGCGGCACAGTTCAGCTTGACAAACGGCCGATCCCGGCGGGAGCTGAGATTATGAATCGCGCGGGCGATCAATTCTTTACCCGTGCCCGTCTCTCCCTGGATCAAGACGCCGGAATCGGTCGGCGCCACGACCTCGACCTGCCGGAGCACGCGCTGCAGGGGCGTACTTCTGCCAACGATTTCTTCGAAATTCAACTCGCTGCGGATTTCATCCTCGAGGTAGACCCGCTCCTCGCTGAAGTTGTCCTTCAGCTTTCGCAGTTCGCCGTAAACCAGTGAATTCTCAACCGCGACGGCTACCTGGCCCGAAACCTGCACCAGGAAATCGATTTCATCTCGCGTATAAGCGGTGTCTTCATGCTTGCCGAGGACGAGTATCCCCAGCGTGCGGTCTCGGCCCGGCAGCGGAACGACACAACTGTTCCTGAAACCTGCCACTGCCCATTTCGAATCGCCCTCGGCATCCACTTCGTCGAACTCCTCAGAGTTCCCAGTCCAGGCCTTGCCTGTCGAGAAAATGCGCGCGCCAAACATCTCGGCCAATGAGTCGACTGCCTCCTTGGCGAGCATGGCGTCTTCCGCCATGTCGCAAGCGTTTACAGTCACTCGGCCGCTCTCGGATTCGAGCAGGCCCACCAGGGCAAAATCTGACGGAATGACTCGCCGGATGCCGACCGTCACTTCTCTCAGAAGCTCACTTGCATCCAGGTTGGCCATCACACCGTTGCTCAGGTCGCCGAGCAGCTTGAGCCGCGCACTCTGTACTTCCAGCTCGGACTGGTTTCTGCGCGACGTCTCACAGCTCAACGAGTGAGATATGGCGAGGGCGACCTGATCCGCTGCCAAAGATAAGAAGCGCACCTCGTCATCCGAATAGTCGTGCGGTCGCGAACTGGCTATGCTGAATACTCCGAGCGGTCCATGCGGCGTGCGCAGAGGCAATCGGCAGAGAGATCTATATTCGATCCCCATTCTTTTCCGCGCCTCTCGCCGCATTGCGAACCGATCATCCAGCGTCCAGTCTGCGATCCACAACGGTTGCTGTTGCCGGTGAACCCACCAAGAGGTCGTTTCCTCGATCGGAAGATCTACCGGAGCGAACTGCCCGGCTCCAACGGAGTGCCAGAGCACTTCGCTCGTCCCTTGCTTGAAAACGATGACATCGAGAAAGTCGAAATCGAGCAGTGGACGCAGCAAAGCAGCGAGGTTGCGCGACAGCTGTTCCGGCGTTAAGGAAGCAAGAGATATGGAAAGGCGCGACAACGCTTCGTATTGTTTCGCCAGGGTCTTGGATTCCACCAGTGGCTGCGACAACAGCATTTTTGATGAGGAGCTCGTGAAGGTATCCTGCAGTCTCAGTCCAAACTCAGCAATACTCATATCGGCCTCGCGATCTCGGGTGCGGTGCTCTCTGGATTGATTCTCGGACCCCATCACATCGGGCAAATCGTGTCCCCACTCTTCGCACAACAGCCAGATGACCCTTGTTCTAGCAAGTGCATTTCCAATCGCGACGGAGGCGCTAGCCATCACAAATCGTTGATTTTGTGCTCGGAATCGAGATGGATTTGCTCTTCGCGCTGGAAATAGACGATGGCCGCTTCAAATCGGTCACCGGAGGTGACACGTGACACCTTGACACTTGACACTGTTTAACGGAGGACTTCGCCCTTAGATAAACTTGCCTCGGAATTCTCTTGAAGAACAGACCTAGAGGAGGTCTATTCGGTGGGGTCCTGCATTATCCTTGTAAGCGCCGATACTCCTTCTCGCTTTCGTCTGCCGCGCGTTTGCGGGCACGGAGCCAGCAGACAAATCTTGATAAGGCAATGCATAACGCGAATGAGAGAAAAATGGCGGTTGCTATGGTGAGCCACACACCCGCGGGAGAATCAAGAGCATCGCGACTGAACCAGTTCACTACAGACTCCTTCAATTGATAGCGACAGTTAGGAACAAGCGGATAGGGCGCGGTTTCACCGCGCTAAGCCGGCACGATACGACTCCGCCATTGGGGTTCCGCGCCCCGTCTCACGCGGATTTTCTTATCGCCCCCCGAAACTCCAGCAACTTGCCACGTTCGTTTGGCGGCAATCGCTTTGAACCCTCGCGAAAACTTTGCGGAATATAGAATTCGATTATCTTTGCCATGCATCCTCCGTAGTGCTATTTGCTCCACGCAACGAGAGAGAGCACGCCGTGTGCCAAAGCGTTCCTTACGAGAAGCAGCTGGCACAGAGGATGCCGTGCAGGATGAGAGACTTAGAAGATTGCCTCACTGCTTCCGAAAAGTGGGAAAAGGGAAGCGTTTACGCAACCAGATCTGCAAGCCCAAAAAACAGCTGAATTGAAACGAGTACTTACAGCAGGGCCAAAGTCAAAGCTTGGCGAAAGCTAAGGGACCAGCATCTTCCCGTCGTATGCCTGCGGGAGCCAGAGCGAGCACGGCTGCTTTTTCCGGATGGATGGGCCGCGAGATGCCCAGCCTCCTCATCTTGGCCAGCAGGGTAGTTCGCTTCAGTCCCAGTTCGGCCGCTGCGCCGCGTGGTCCACCGACTATCCAGCCGGCCTGCTCAAGTGTTTCCAAAATCAAAGCGCGATCCGAGTCTTCTGAGACCATCGATGAGTGGAAAGTTCGGGTGTGATGCAGACTGGGGATCATGAGCTCTGTTTGCTTTTTGTGAAGCGGGTTTGGAAGCACCCCGTCCCGCGAAAGGATAACGGAGCGTTCCACCAGGTTCTGCAACTCGCGGATGTTGCCAGGCCACGCATACCACTGGAAGGCAGCCATGGTTTCCGGAGGAATCGAGTCGACTTGCTTCCCCATGCGGTGGCTAAACAGGTTCACGAAATGCTTGACCAGAGCCGGAATGTCTTCCCGGCGCTCGCGGAGCGCCGGCAGCAAGATGGGGAAGACATTCAGACGATAATACAGGTCACTGCGAAATTGCCCGCCAGCAACCATTTTCATCAGATCGCGATTGGTTGCCGCCACCAGCCGGACATCCACTTTGTGGGTGCGACCGCTCCCTAAACGCTCGAATTCCTGCTCTTGTAGCACACGCAGCAGCTTCGGCTGCAACGCCGGGGGGATGTCGCCTACTTCGTCCAAAAACAGCGTGCCTTTATCGGCCATTTCGAAGCGGCCGATCTTCTGTGCGATGGCTCCGGTGAAGGCGCCTTTCTCATGACCGAACAATTCGCTTTCCAGGAGATCCAGCGGAATCGCCGCACAATTTAGCTTTATGAAAGCTTGCCCGCAGCGCTGACTGGCATTGTGAATGGCGTGAGCAATGAGTTCTTTCCCCGTGCCGGTTTCCCCTTCGATGAGGACAGTCGAGTCTGTGGGGGCAACCTGCTCCACCTGCTCGAGAACAGATTCGAGGGCAGCACTATGGCCGATGATCCGCTCGAATTTACGTTCGGGCTTGTCTCCCGTAGGGTACATAACTGCATAATCGGCCACAAGACACTCCGTTCCAGGCACCGCGTACGATTGCTATAATCTGTTTGCTCACATATCAAGTGCAGCTCGGACCGTTTTGAGCATCAATTGATGATCGAACGGTTTCGCGAGGAACTCGACCGCGCCCTCTCTCATCGCTTGAATCCGCATCCTGGCATTTCCGTAAGCAGTAATGAAGATGATTGGGATATCGCATTCCTCTTCTTTAAGCCTGGCCTGCAGCTCGAGCCCGGACATCCTCGGCATGCGGATGTCAGCGATCACGCATGCCGCGCGACGATGCAAGTCGGATTCAAGGAATTCTTCCGCTGATCCAAAACACCGCGCGACCAGTCCGGCCGACTCGATTAAGTCCTTTAGCGAGACCTGCATCGATTCATCGTCATCGATGATGGCAATCAACTTGGACGTGTGGCCTCCAGGCATGCCGCGAACTGTGTATCGTTGATCAACCCCGCCTATGCTGGATTGTTTACCTCAAAGGCCAACGGGTGTAAATGGAACAGCGGTGATTTTGCGATGAAATAGGAACGAAGCCTGGAAGTTATTGATTCTTAATGATGTTTCCGGGCAGCCTGGATGCTGCTCTCAGGTTTATTTCGACAATTTCTAGTCCCATTGGTACAGTTTCTTACTCCATATTCTGTGTGCGGTTCCCATGTACACCCTTCCTTCAGAGCGCGTTCGGTTCGGAGCCTTTGAGCTCGACCTCAGCACTGGCGAACTGCGATCAATTGAGGCGCCCGATCCTAACAATAAGGTTCTCCTCAGAGAACAGGTGTTTCAGGTTTTGCGGATGCTCCTTGAACGTGAGGGCAAGATTGTTACCCGCGAGGAAATCAAGAGCAGGCTGTGGCCGGACGATACGGTCGTCGATTTCGACCACAGCATCAATGCGACGATCAAGACTCTTCGGCGCGCCCTAGGGGATTCCGCCGACGACCCTCGGTATATCGAGACCTTGGCGCGGCGTGGTTATCGATTGATGGTCACGACCGAGTACCTGGAGTCAGCGCCGGGAATTGCATCCGGAGAGGTCGCGGCGGAAGCGCCCCCTCAATCGAGTTCGCTTACTGGGAAGAAGGTTTCGCATTACCGCGTACTCGATGTCATCGGGGGCGGTGGCATGGGAATGGTTTTCAAAGCGGAGGATCTCAAACTGGGTCGGCTGGTAGCGTTGAAGTTTTTACCAGAAGAGCTCGCGAGTGATGCGGTTGCGCTCAAGCGTTTTGAGCGTGAAGCCCAAACCGCCTCGGCGCTGAACCATCCCAATATCTGCACCATCTACGAGATTGAAGAGCATGAGGGACAGCCTTTCATTGCCATGGAGCTTCTTGAGGGAGACAACCTGCGTGATCACCTGTCGAGGCAAAAACCGCTACCGCTCCCTGAACTCTTAGAGATTTCGGTCCAAATCTGCGATGGCTTGCAGGCCGCGCATGACAAAGGAATCATTCACCGCGACATCAAACCGGCCAATATCTTTCTCTGCAAATCGGGCGTGGCAAAAATCCTGGACTTCGGATTGGCAAAGCTTGCCTGCGAGGTAGCGCTCGAAAAGGAGGAAGCAGCAAGCGCCACAGCCAGCTCATCTGCCGAGCATTTGAAAAGAGACCTTACACGCACAGACACCACGGCGGGGACTGCGGGGTATATGTCTCCCGAACAGGTCCGCCATGAAAAGCTCGACACTCGGACCGACCTGTTTTCGTTCGGATTGGTGCTTTACGAAATGGCGGCCGGGCAGCGTGCTTTCGAGGGAGACGCCATCACCGTGATTCACGATGCGATTCTCCACCAGACCCCGATTGCCGCACGCAATCTGAACTCTGCAGTTCCGCGGTCGCTGGATGCGATCATCGCCAAAGCGCTGGAGAAAGACCGCGAGAAGCGCTACCAGTCCGCGGCGGAGATGGCTAAGGGCCTGGCGAGAGTTCAGCAGCAAGCACAGCGACCTCGTCTCCGCGTACCCAAATGGTTCGCGGCGGCCGGGCTGTTGGCCGTTTTCGCTGCGGTTTTGTTGTTGTACTGGAACTACCGCCATCGAGTGACGCTCTCGGGGAACGACACCGTTGTGCTCGCCGACTTCGAAAATCGCACGAGCGATCCTCTATTCGATGACGTGCTCAGATCAGCTTTGCGCTACGGACTGGAGCAGACTCCCTATCTGAACCTTCTTGGCAGCGATAAAGTCTTCGGGACTCTGGCCCAACTCAAACTCCCGCCAATTACGAAATTGACTCCTGACATCGCCCGCCAGGTTTGTCTTCGCACCAACAGCAAGCTGCTGATCGCCGGCTTCATTGCGGATGCAGGGGTTCGCTACCGCCTCGAACTGCGAGCTGTTGACTGCCAGTCGGGAAAGGAGGTGCGGGAACGCGAAGAAGTTGCCGATCGAGATCAAGTCATTCACGCGCTCGGAGTTGCTGCCGCGCAACTGCGCCGCAACCTCGGCGATCCGACGGCATCGTTAGCCAGATTCAACAAGCCGCTGGAGGAAGCCAGGAGTTCCTCGGTCGAAGCTCTGCAAATGGGAACCTTGGGATATAAGCGCCATATAGCCGGAGATCTTGAGGGAGCTATTCCCTATTACAAGCGCGCCCTCGAGTTGGATCCAAAACTTGCCACGACCTATGAATCCCTCGGGTCCGCCTACGGTGCCTTGGGTGAACAGGACTTGGCCGTATCTGCCTATACAAGGGCCTTTGACCTGCGGGACCGGATGACCGAACCAGCCCGCCTGGAAATAGAGTTCACATACTATGCCTCGTTGACCGGAGAGCGCGAGAAGGCTCTTTCTGCGCTGTGGCAGTCCGTGCAGACCTTTCCCAGAAACGCCAATGCGCGGCTTAACCTGGCTCACTGCCTTGCCTGGCTGGGAGAGCCAGACAAAGCGGCCGACGAAGGTCTTGAGGCAGTCCATCTTCAGCCAACCGCTTTCACCTACGCCGAATTGACCCCTCTATTAATGAATGCGGAACGGCTCAACGAACTTCAGGCCACCCTGGATGAGGCAGCCGCGCGCAAGTTGGATTACCCCGGTCTTCTGGATGCTCGCATTCGGATGGCTTTCTTACAAAATGACCAACGCGCGATGCAAGAGCAGTGGAACCAAGCGATTGGCAGACCAGATGCCTATCTATTCCTTTTAGTGAGATCTGAAGTGGAAGAGTACCACGGTCGTTTTTCCAGAGCCCGACAGTTGATCCGACAAGCATTGGACACAACGCCAGGTAATGCTGCCGGGCGCAGGTTTGACACCCTATCGTGGGAGGCCAGGTCCGCGTTGCAGGAGGCCGAGAGTGGCTCAACCCACGCAAGACAAATTGCCGCTGCTGCGCTCAAGACAGCAAGCAATCGCCAAAGCGAGCTGTTTCTGGCGCTGGCCTTTGCGCGGGCCGGAGACACTGAACAGGCAGGGAAGATGGCAGATGTCCTAAGCAAGGATTTTCCGCTCGATACCCTGGTCCAGAATTACCATCTGCCGACGATCCGGGCGGCGATGAAATTGAATGCAGATGATCCAACTGGAGCAATAGCGGCCCTTGAGCCTTCTCTGAAATACGAGTTGTCGTGGAATGACTCCTTTAGCGGCATTTATCCTGCATATCTACGTGGGCTCGCTTACCTGCGACAGGCTAAGGGACGTTTGGCAGCGGTGGAGTTTCAGAAATTGCTGGACCACAGAGGTTTGGTCGGAACAGACGTGACTGGGGCGCTAGCGCATTTGCAGATAGCTAGGGCGCAGAAGATGATGGGCGACAATGCATCCGCCCGTAAATCTTACGAAGAATTCCTCAGCATTTGGAAGGACGCCGACTCCGATCTTCCCGTCTATCGACAAGCCAAGGCCGAGTACGCCCAGCTAAAAAATCTAGGCAACCAAGGGCGATGATTCTGTGACCTGTATCGGCAGGGTGAAATGAAAAGTTGCGCCCCTTCCACTGTTGGCGCTGGCCCACAGCTGCCCACCATGCGACTCCACAATGGAACGGCTGATAGCCAATCCCATGCCGCTGCCCTGCGGCTTGGTGGTAAAAAATGCAGAAAAGATCTGATCCATCTTATCGTTTGGCAACCCCACGCCCGTGTCACTGACCGAGAACTGGAGGTGACCGTCCCGCAGTTCCGACTTCACCGTAAGTCCTCCGCCGGAGTCTTTCATGGCTTCGATGGCGTTCAGCATAAGGTTCATGAACACCTGCTGCAACTGCACGCGATCCGCGGTGATTTTGGGCAGTTCAGCGGCAAGTTCCGTGCCCATGGCAACCGAGTGTCGAGTCGCCTCACCTTCCAGCAGCGTGAGCATTTCCTGGATGATTCCGTTCACGTCGACCAACTCACGTCGAGGAGGAGATTTCCTGTAGAACGAACGTATACGGTCGATAATCTCAGCCGCACGATTCCCATACTTATCGATTCTGGCTGCCGCCGCACGGGCCCGATCGAGATTGGGCGGTTCGTGTGCCAGCCATTCAAGGCAGCTGTTGGCGCTGGTGATGGCGGCGGCGATAGGCTGCTTGATCTCGTGTGCCAGAGATGCGGCCATTTCCCCCAGCGTGCTCACACGATTGGTATGTGCCAGATCGGCCTCAAGTTGTCGCAGTTTTTCGCGCTCTTGCTCAGCGAGCTTACGCTCGGTGATGTCAGTTGAGCTGCCTGCGAATTGCTCCAAATCTCCTGCAGCAGAAAAGACGGGATGGCCGACAGTGTGGATCCACTTCACCATTCCGTTCGGCAAAACGATACGGAACTCGCGATCGTACTCGGCTTTTTCCACGATTGCCCGCTCGATAGTGCCCTTCCACTTAAGGCGATCCTCCGGGTGGACGCGTTCGAAACATTCTTCCAAAGTCGGCGCTCCCTCAGCTGGATCGAAGCCGCAAATCCGGTAAAATTCCTCGGAGAGGTGCACTACCTTCCGATCCGCTACGCGCCAAGCCCAGCTGCCCGTATGGGTCAGCTTTTGCGCCTCGGCGAGGTATGCTTGTTGCCGCTCCAACTCCTCGGTTAGCAGTTCTTGCTCGGTAATGTCGATCGCTGTGCCGAGAAATCCCTTAAGAACATCGCCTTCAACAACGGGAATTCCGACGCAGCGAATGTAGCGTTGCTCTCCGTCCGGGCGAACAATTCGTTTCTTTACATCGCAGCCACTGCGTTCCGCACACATTCTTTGTATGGTGGTAGCCATAAAATCGCGGTCTAGTGGGTGAAGGGTGGCTAGATACTCTTCAAGTGTTGGGGCTCCCTTCTGCGGATCCAGGCCATAGATCCTGAACAGCTCTTGAGACCAGTACTCAAAAAAACCTGAGGGGTTATATGTCCAACTTCCCATGTGGGCGAGGTGCTGACCTTCACTGAGATACCGCTCACTCAGGCGCAGTTCCTCCGTTAATCGCTCTTGCTCACTAACATCCATCCCTGTCCCAAGGAAACCATGGAAAGTCCCCCCTTGCGTGATCGGAATACCCACACAACGTACGTGACGAATCTCTCCGTCAGGCCGCACAATTCGTTTTGTAAAGTCGAATGCGAGATGCTCATCCAGCATCTTCGCGATGCCTTGTTTAATGAAGGCGCGATCTTCCGGGTGCACAAGAGCCAAATATTCTTCTACAGTTGGCGGCTTGCCGCTCGGATCAAGACCATAGATCCGAAACAACTCGGAGGACCAGTATTCGAAGCCAGCTGCGTTGAAGGCCCAACTTCCCATATGGGCAACGCGCTGCCCTTCACTGAGATAAAACTGGCTTTGCTGAAGCGCCGCCTCGGCGCGCTTGGCCTCCGTTACATCGATCACGGTACCCACGAACTCGCCGAGATTGCCGCATCCGTCGAGGACCGCATGACCGACGACGTGAATGTCCCTGATCCCTTTTTCCGGATGGACGACGCGGTAGTCCAGTTCGAAATCGGCCTTGTCGCGGATGGCTTTCTCGAACCGTTCCCGCAACATCGCTTGATCGTCCAGATGAATTCGATGAAGGAATTCTTCGAATCGCGGCAGCGGGCCAGCCGGATCGAACCCCAATATGCAGTAGCACATCTCCGACCAGTATCTGATATCACCGGTCGCGGGGTTCCATGCCCAACTGCCAGTTTGACTGAGTCTCTGTGCTTCCGCCAGATATCCTTCGCTTTCACGTAGCCTCTCCTCGGCGCGTTTGCGATCTTCGATGTCGGTGGTGACCCCATACCACTTGACGATGTTGCCATCTTCATCTCGGAGCGGCAGTCCGCGGTCCAACTGCCAGCGATATTGCCCATCCGAGTGGCGGGAACGCACCTCACTTTCGTGAGGCTTACCGGTGGCAACCGCTTCCATCCATTTGGCTGCATGTCGTGCAAGATCATCAGGGTGAACTAGCGCTCGCCACCCTGATCCGGCCGTCTGTTCCGCCGATGACCCCGTGTACTCCACAAATCGCTTGTTAACGTAAGTGTTGGAGCCATCGGGCAGAGCACTCCAGACTAACGCCGGAATGGTGTCGATCACATCGCGAAGCTCTTTTTCACTCTTGCGAAGAGCATCCCGCTGGCGCTCCAAATGGCGGAGTCGAAGGCGATAAAGTCCAGTAAGAACCGCCAGGAAGAGAAGCAGGCAGAAAGAGCGAAACCATGCGGTCTGGTAGAAGGCTGGAGCAACCGCGAAGTCCAGTGTCGTGCCCTGCTCGTTCCACGCCCCGTTGTTATTGGACGCGATTACGCGAAACCGATATTTCCCTGGTCCTAGGTCCGTGTAAAAAGCTTCGCGACGAGTGCCCGCGTCCTGCCAATCGCGATCATACCCGTCAAGCCGGTAGCGAAAATTCACCTTTTGGGGAATGAGAAAACTCGGCGATGTGTAGCTAATTTGGAGATCACGAGTCAAAGGCGGAAGTCGAAGACCTTCTTGTGGTTTATATTGCTTTCGGTCAGCAACAACGGCCTCGACGTAGACCGGCGAATCAGTCCTGTCACTAGAGAGATGTGACGGATCGATCATCTGAAGAAGCACATTATTCACAAACCACAGGCGCCCGTCGGGAGATTTCGCGGTCGGATTGAAAGACGTGGAACCCGGTAAAGCTCCGTCCAACGTACCGAATACTCGTGCCTGAACAATGGTATCTGGATGCATCCACCATCGTTGAACGTCCGAGGCTGCAATCTCTATAAACCCACAGGGTGTATTGAGCCATAGGTTTCTGTTGTCGTCGAAAACGAAGCCAGTGACCCCGTCGCAGGGAAGTCCGTTTTCTTTGCCCAGATGCTGAACTTGCCCGGCGCGTAGCACCACAAGTCCGTCATCCGATGCTGTGATCACTGATCCGTCGGAATCAACGGCAATCTGATAAATCCACGGTTTGCCCTTCAGCTTCAAGGGAAATGTTCGCGCAGTACCTTCCCGGAAAAACGTCAAGTCACCTGTGAATGTGCCCAGCCAAATTCCGCCCTTGGGGTCTGCCGAAATGGCCTTAGCCTTCGGAACTTGAGGCTCGGAGAACTCCTCCCGCACCTTGAAATCGCGGATGCGGATAAGTCTTCTTTGAGTGCCTTTGCATTCCGCCCAAATATTGCCGTCGACATCCTCGGTGATACTAACTACCAAACCCAGTGGGTGATGATCAGGTTCCGGGATGCGCCGGAAGCGGCCATCTTTATAGATGAAGAGCCCGTCGTCAACGCCAACCCACATGTTGCCTGCGCGGTCTTCGAGCAATGAAGTAACTTGCTGTCCGGGCGCGCGAACTGAGGAAACGACTCCGTTTCGAATGAAATCGAGAGTGCCGAGATTTGCCACCCAGACCGTCCCGTCTTTAGTGGCCATGACCGAAACGGCCTCGTCTTGTCTAAGCCCCTCCAAGGTCGAAAAGGTAGTGACCGGAAGATCCCGAAAATTGTCAATCCCATTCGTCGTGGCCGCCCAGACTGTACCGTCGTCGCCTTCGTACAGATCAAAGACGGTGTCGCTGGATAAGCCGTCCGCCCGTTCAAAATGGTCGACCGCTTGGGCGTGAATGCGGTAGATGCCGTTCCCCAAAGTTGCTATCCAGAGGTTCTTATCGGAATCTATGATCATCGTCTGGATGGCGAGCTTACTTCCGTCGAAGTTTGGCAGAACTACCGGCGTCAGAACACCATCGCGGAATCTTTCAAGCCCAAGTCCTGGCCCCGCCGCCATAATTCCGACCAATAAGGAACCGTCGGAAATCTCGACAAGACTGCGGATGCCGACCTGCCCCGCGTTTGATTGAAGGTGCTGAGGGCTGTAGACTTCAGGGGCTGCACCCATTTTCCAATGGAGCAATGAGGTGTCGCCTCCGATCCAAAATCCTCCTTTCCCGTCAGGTATGAATGAAAACGGGACGTGAATCGTTATGCCCTCTGCCTTCCCGAAACAGCGGATTTTCGTATCCGTTGCCTGACATAGAACTCGGTCCGGATTCCACACAGAAAGGGCCCACACAGATCCGTCAGAATCTTTGTAGATGGCGCTAATTCCCAGAAGATCGTAATGGGAAATCACGACGTTGTCCCTAAGGTGAGCGAGCCCGCTTCCAGTGGCAATCCAAAATTCTCCCGCCCGCCCGCTGACAAGGTTGCGAATTGGTGTAGAAGCGATCGGAGCCGACCAGGGAGTAAAACGGACGCCGTCAAAACGCAAGACGCCACTGCCACCCACCCAGAGATATCCGTCTTTTGTTTGTGAAATCCAAAACGGAGTGTTCGGCAAAAATCCGTCTTGTATTCGCCATACAGTATGCGCGTATTGGGTAAGGCGTTTGTTCGGATCCAATGCGTGAGCGGCGCTTAACGTGAGGCACAGCGATAACACGCAAACCAGAAACGATCGCAGAACATGGAGGTCTCGAGCTCTCGCGGTGCCCATGGCGCGGGGCAACGTGGAATCGACATGGGCAACCATGGCCCTGAATCTTACCAAACCTGACCTCGACCGAATGTCAGGTCGCGCTAGCCGATGGCATCCCGTGTTCATAGCTGGATTGGCTTGAAGTGAGATCAGTAAAGTACCCCCAAATCTGGGCATCTTCTTACGCGACTCCGGGAAGGCGGGTTCCTTCCTGAGGGCCAGGCCGCGAGATGCCCAACCTTCTCATCCGGGCAAGTAGAGTGGTTCGTTTCAGTCCCAGTTTGGCCGCTGCGCCGCAGGGTCCACCGACTACCCAGCCGGCCTGCTCCAGTGTTTCCAAAATCAAAGCGCGATCCGAGTCTTCCAAGGACACCGATGAGTGGAAAGTTCGGATGTGATGCAGACTGGGGATCATGAACTCTGGTTGCCTTTTGTGAAGTGGGTTGGGGAGCACGCCGTCCCGCGAAAGGATCACTGAGCGTTCCACCAAGTTCTGTAACTCGCGAATGTTGCCAGGCCACGCATACCACTGGAAGGCAGCCATGGTTTCCGGAGGTATGCTGTCGACTTGCTTCCCCATGCGGTGGCTAAACAGATTCACGAAATGCTTGACGAGAGCTGGAATGTCTTCCCGGCGCTCTCGGAGCGCCGGCAGCAAGATGGGGAAGACATTCAGACGATAATACAGGTCACTGCGAAATTGCCCTCCAGCAACCATCTTGACGAGATTCCGATTGGTCGCTGCCACCAACCGGACATCCACTTTGTGCGTACGACCGCTCCCTAAACGCTCGAATTCCTGCTCTTGTAGCACACGCAGCAGCTTCGGCTGCAGCGCTGAGGGGATATCGCCCACTTCGTCCAAGAACAAGGTTCCCTTATCAGCCATTTCGAAGCGCCCGATCTTCTGCGCGATAGCTCCGGTGAAGGCGCCCTTCTCATGACCGAACAATTCGCTTTCCAGAAGATCCAGTGGAATGGCGGCGCAGTTGAGCTTTGTGAAAGCGCGCCCGCAACGCTGACTTGCATTGTGAATGGCGTGAGCAATGAGTTCTTTTCCCGTCCCGGTTTCCCCTTCGATGAGGACAGTCGAGTCTGTGGGGGCAACCTGCTCCACCTGGTCGAGAACACATTCGAGGGCAGCGCTATGGCCGATGATCCGCTCGAACGTGCGCTCGGCCTGATCCGGCCCAGGGTTCGTGACCGTTGCATAATCTCCCACAGGCACCTCTTCACTTAAGTCGCCCCACGCGACTGCAATCGCCGAGGTTGCTCACATATCAAGTGCAGTTCGGACCCTTTTGAGCAACACGTGATGATCGAACGGTTTTGCGAGGAACTCGACTGCACCCTCTCTCATTGCTCGAATTCTCATCCTGGCGTCTCCATGAGCCGTGATGAAGATGATCGGAATATTGCATTTCTCTTCTTTCAACCTGGCCTGCAACTGCAGACCCGACATCTTCGGCATACGGATATCAACAATTAGGCACGCAGCCCGAGTATGCAGATCGGATTCGAGGAATTCCTCCGCGGATCCGAAGCGCCGTGCGACCAGTCCAGCCGCCTCTATTAGATCGGCCAGTGAATCTTGCATGGCCTCATCGTCATCAATGATCGCTATTAATTTGGACGTTCGGTCCACCGACATGTGGGCAGCTTAACGTGATGACTTCACTTGGAGCAATCAAACTTTAGGCCGACTGAACCAGACTTTAGGAGATTAGATCCTTACTATCGATAATCGGGCGAGGGAAGCATCGATTCACGCAAAGTCGGCTATGGGATGGACTTCAGCTTGTCCGCCATTCTGACGAGCTCAGGCAAGGATTTAGCCAGCATCTTTTTCATCACCTGGCTCCGATGCATTTTGACGGTGGCTTCACTGGCACCGAGCTCCGGCGCAATTTGCTTATTAAGCATCCCGGAAACGACCAGGTTCAGCACCTCGCGCTCCCGAACGCTTAATGCGTTGTGGCGCTGTCGCAGTTCAGCAATGTCACGCTGTTTTTCGCGGACGATGCGATCTCGAGTGAGCGATCGCTGAACCGCATCGAGCAGATCCTGGTGCCTGAATGGCTTTGTAAGAAACTCAACCGCGCCAGACTTCATCGCCCTGACCGACATCGGAACGTCCGCATGTGCTGTGAGAAAGATGATTGGAATACTTACTTTCCCTCTTTTCAGTTCGTGCTGAAGGTCCAAGCCACTAATGCCGGGAAGTCTCACGTCAAG
>Ga0074044_10002623_pt1 | contig 15671 bp, 13 predicted proteins | sample BogForMeECP23OM1_FD_94443 | JGI IMG/M metagenome (GOLD analysis project Ga0074044, IMG submission 94443) | Bog forest soil microbial communities from Calvert Island, British Columbia, Canada - Bog Forest MetaG ECP23OM1 | ecosystem: Environmental > Terrestrial > Soil > Wetlands ...
GATTTTCCCCTCGGTTATGCTCGAAACGGCACCGTCCTGCTCAAAGCAGGCGTGTCGGACTACCCACTTGATCTCGCTACTGGCACTATTCCGCTACTCACGAAACGACGGCGCCGCCCTCGCCGTCGTCGGCGCCTTTGCCGGTATCTACTTGTTCTACCGCGGTTTCCGCCTCTTACAACGCAAGCGGCTCATCCTGAACACTCCCGCTTCCAAGATCCGCAGTGCCTCCATGGGCCTGGTTGAAATCAACGGCCTCGCCGCTGGCCCCTACACTATGACAGCGCCCATCACTGGCGTGCCTTGCTACTACTTCCACACTACGGCATGGCAGTGGCAGCAGCGCGGCAAAAACAGTGAGTGGGTAAAAGTCGCCGACGAGCGACTGCATATTCCATTTTTTCTCGACGACAACACCGGGCGCGTGCTGGTCGACCCGCAAGGCGCCGAGATGGACATCCACCGCGACTACCACGATGAATTCAGCACATCCCTTTTCTCCAGTGGCCTGGAGATTCCTTCCAACATCTCCAGCTTTCTTGCACGCCACGGAGTCTCAACCGACAAAAAAATAAAAATTGACGAATACTGCATCAAGCCCAAGAATGCACTTTTCATCCTGGGAACGTTGGCGCAGAATCCTGGCTTCACCGTCAGCCCAACCCCGGTGCTCAGCTTAACCGCCGAGCAGCACGCGCTTTCGTTCCACATACCGGATGTCTCCGGGTTGTCCTCCAACACGGACGTGACCACTGCGGGGAAAATCCTGCTCTCCGCGTTCACAAATGAACCCGTCCCCCGTGCGGGTAACCAGTTCTTGGGTCCACACCCTCCCGCCCAAGTTTCGGACGCGGAGCAGCAACAAAAAATCACGGCCGCATTGATGAAGGCTGGCATCACGAATCCAGCCGCCTGGGCCGCAGCCGGACTCAACCCGTCCGTCGTAGCCACATCGGCCACTGCACCAGCCGGCGCAGCCGCTGCGGCCGCGCCCGCACTCGAGCAATTTGATCTGCATCCGCCAGTCGTATTGATGAAAGGCTCACACAACCCGGCGTTTCTAATTTCCTGGCACAGCCAGCGCGATGTAGTCAGTTCGCTAAGCTGGAAGTCCACTCTGATGATCTGGGGCGGGCCCGCGCTCACCCTGATGTGCGCCTACTTCGTGGCGGCATACTTCGATTGGTTGTGAGGAATAGGAGAAAGAAAATATGAACACTATCGTCTCGCTGGCATTCCTGTTTGCGATTCTCGGCCTGATCGCCTATGCCGTTATGATCTTCAACGGCCTGATTGCCCTGAAGAACGACATCGCCAAAGCCTGGGCCAACATCGACATTCTGCTCAAGCAGCGCCACGACGAACTCTCCAAGCTGCTCGACGTGTGCAAGGGCTACATGGACTACGAGCGCGACACCCTGCAAAAGATTACCCAAGCCCGCAGCCTGTACCAGCAGGCAGTCAGCGTCGATCAAAAAGCACAAGCTGACCAAAGCATGACCACAGCCCTGCGCGGATTTTTTGCCGTGGCCGAAAACTATCCTCAGCTGAAAGCCAACGATAACTTCATGCGGCTTCAGGGACGAATCACGGAGTTGGAGAGCCAGATCGCCGACCGTCGCGAGTTCTACAATGACTCCGTAAATACATTCAACATCCGAATACAGCAGATGCCAGACACATTCGTAGCCAGCTTCATGAACCTCGCTCCACGCCCGATGTTCAAGGTAGAAGAGGCCGACAAAGCCGACGTCCCCATGACCTTCGGCGCCGCAAAATAAAAACGTTTTGCCCGAAGCCTGCAGCCTGAAGCCGGTTTCCCGGGTCACCAGTCTTCACACCTGCGTAACCAGCACAACCAAACCTTCTCAATTAGAATTACCCCGTGAGCGACCCAGTTCGCATCGGTATCCTCGGTGACCTCGACCCCGGATCGCGCGGCCACAAGGCGATCAATGACGCGCTACAGCACTGTGCCGCCAAGTTGCAAATCAAGCTCGATTCACCCTGGATTGCAACTCCTTCCCTTCTGCTGCCCGACGCTAAGAAATTACTGGAAAGCTTCGACGGCATCTGGGCCGCTCCCGGCAGTCCTTACCAGAGCTTCGACGGCATACTTAAGGGAATCGAGTTCGCGCGCCGCCGCGACTGGCCCTTTCTCGGCACCTGCGCAGGCTTTCAGTACGCCCTCATCGAGTGCGCCCGCAACGTGCTCGGCCTCGAGGATGCGGACACAGCCGAAAATAATTCTGGCTCCAAGAACATTATCATCTACCCCGTGGCGTGCGCGGTCCCGGGCCGCAAAAAAGATGCGCCCAAACTCTCCGGCCTGATTCCAGAAATTCGCCTGCGCCCGGGATCCTACCTGCAATCCTTCTACATGCAGGACACGGTCACCGAAGAGTTCTTCTGTAATTTTGAAGTCAATCCGGATTACGAATGGGCGGCCATGGAAGCCGGATTTCCCGTGGTAGCTCGCGGCGCTCAGGGCGAGATTCGAGCCATCGAATCTCCCACTCACCGCTTTTACATTGCAACGTTATTTCAGCCGCAGCTCACTTCCAAGCCCGGCAAGCCGCATCCGCTGGTGCTCGCCTTCGTCCAAGCCGCCGCCGACTGGGGAAGAAAAAAGCTGGACGACAGCGTACTCGAGTGAGCAATGAACGACCCCGTCTCCGACTCAATCCGCGAAAGCTACGATCGTCTCGCCGAGGAATACGCCCGCCGAATCTCCGACGAACTCCAACACAAGCCGCTCGATCGCCAACTGCTCAACCGCTTCGCCAAGCAGACTAAGGGACGTGGCGAGGTGTGCGACATGGGTTGCGGCCCCGGTCACGTGGCTCGCTATCTGCGGGATGCCGGCGCATCGGTCTTCGGCCTCGACCTCTCCCCTGGCATGGTGGAGCAGGCTCGAAAGCTCAATCCCGGCATTCGCTTTCGCGAAGGAAACATGATGTCCCTCGATCTAGCGGACGAAACGCTCGCGGGGATCGCAGCCTTCTACGCCATCGTAAACATTCCCAGGCAATCGCTGCATGTGGTCTTCCGGGAAATCCACCGGGTTCTGCGCCCGGGCGGACTGCTGCTGCTCGCATTTCACACTGGCGACGAGGTGCTTCATGAGGATGAATTGTGGGGACAGAAAATCTCCATGGATTTCCTGCTCTTTCCGCCCTCAGAAATTAAGCGCGATCTCGAAGCAGCGGGCTTCACGATCGAAGAAATAGTCGAACGGGAACCATATCCCGATGTGGAGTATTCCAGCCGAAGAGCATATATCTTTGCGCGAAAAGCCTGACCTGGCCTCAGGCCGCAATCAACTCAAACGCCGGATAACTCTGCGTGAACGGCTCGAAAGCCTGCGCTGGCGAACCCGCCGCCACCGGAAAATACTGCTGCACCTCGCGCTGGAAATTATCCAGGTAAGCTTTCAATATCTCCGGCTTGTCCGCGTCCGCAATCGGCCGCAGACGAAACTGCAGCTTCGTCCTTCCCTTCTTCAGCGTCACTTCTCCCGCAGCCTCGGCGTTGCGCACCCACTGTGTCCGTCCACGCGGAGCCACCAGGAACCGCTTACCTCTGAGTTCCAGTAGATTGATCGGTGTGGAATACAGCTTCCCGCTTTTACGCCCGCGCACTTGCAAAAGATAATTGTAGGAAAAGCCCAGCCCGAGTCCGACCAGCAATCCGAAGACCCGGTTGAAGACGCGTTCAATCGCAGAAGGTGCACGAAACTCGGGTGGAGTAGAGGTCATGATGAAATTCAGATGCCACTGTGACGTGCCTCGATGCTGAGAAAGCCGGGGAGGAAACTGCTCTCATCGTTTCCCACTTTGGTCCCACTTTGGGACGGAGTTTACTGTTTAGTACCGGTACCCCCTCCCCCCTGTTATTTTGCAAAATCTTGAAAAGACAAGACTTATTTTACCACTACCTGCTAGATCTTTGAGTTTACAGGACTTACACGCAAAATCTAGAGAGCATGGGAGTTACGGGCGGTGCGGCGTCCTGTTTTGGAACTGCGCTTGAAGCCGGACCCGTTAGCCCCAAGCAGCGCTTCGATGCTGCAGCGAGACGCAGCGCGATTGCCTGGACCGGATTGTCAAAGATCTGATATTATCCAATGGATAATGTTTATTAGTATAGATTATCTAGCTGCAAGAAGGCGGTCAAGGAGAAAACGGGCTACTGCCGGTGAATAACCGGAAAGCGCGAGGATCTTGTAGATCGCGGAACAAATGGTGTCGGCTGAGGTCGCAAACATGCTGGCGTCGATAAAGGAGGGCGAATTCGTGATCGCCATTGGTGCTGAGTAAACAGCATCTTGGCCCTGCTGGGCGGAAGCAGTGGGTGCGGTAAGGAACAGGCAACCCAAGAGCGCAAAAGTCGTTGCACGGATTATCGAACTATTATCCATATTTATGGTCCTCATTGCTGGTCTCCTCGGATTGCGACCTTATCAGTATGACTTGTATAAACCGTCTGGCCTACCGGGTCCTACGGGCTGACCTCGAACACCGACCCGCAGCCTCCCTCGCAAGACTGTCCGTTCCCTCCGAAACGACTTGTGCTGTACAGACTCCCACTGCGGTCGAATACAAAAGTAGCAGCTGGGTACGCGCCGTCCGGACTGCCCTTGAAAACGTGAAGAGTAGCAAGTGACAAATGGCCGGGTGCGCTCAGACGAAACACTGTGCCTCCGGCCCCCTCGTTGCCGCCACTCGCCGTTGTCGTACCGAACAGATTGCCGCGGGTGTCGCTTGAGAGACCTGCAGCCGGATATCCACCGTCGTTTCGATCGGAAAAGAGATACACTATTGTCTCCTTCCAGGAGTGCATCTTCCCAGTTGGCTTTCTCAACTGAAACACCAGTCCTGAACCGTTTTGTGGGCCCGCGAATGTTGTGCCATATAGGTTGTCGAGCAAGTCGAACACTACGCCCGCGGAGGAGTTTGCGCCGTCCTGGCCATCAAATTGGTGGAGTACCTTCTTTGTCCACTTGCCGCCCTTTGTCGTGGGCGGCTGCAGCTCGAAGACGATCCCGCAACCAGTACCTGACGTTCCGCCCTGGCATTCTCCCTTCACGTTGTTGCCACCGTAGTACGTTGTCCCGTAAATTGCGCCTTCGCTGTCCAGAACCAGCCCACCGTTGGGATTGGCGCCATCACCGAAGGTGTGTCCTGCTTTGACTCCTGCGAAGTCGTACAGCACCTTCTCCGTCCACTTTTCGCCCTTCCGCTTCGGCGGACTCAGTTCGAACACCACTCCGCATTGGCCGCCGTAGAACAGATCACAGGTAGTGCCTCTGACTCCGCCAAAGATCGTGGAGCCATAAAGGTTCCCCGACTTGTCAAAAACCAAGTTGCCCCAAGGGACGTAGCCACGTTTGGAGTTCGGAAAGCTGTATAGAATCTTTTCGGTCCAGGCACCGCCCTTCTGCGCGGGCGGCGACAATTCGAATACGGCCCCACAGCCAAGCTTAGAGCCCAGCAGCACGCAGTCGCCCGTGCCGCCGTAGGCGGTGGTGCCATAAAGATTCCCTGAGCTGTCCATCACCAAACCACCAAAAGGTGAGGCGCCGTCGTTCTTGGCGTTGCCTTGGAAGACGTACAGCACAGTCTCCGTCCAAGCGTCCCCTTTCTTGGCCGGGGGAGTGAGCTGATATACGATGCCACACTCGTAGATCGAATGGCAGCTCGCCGAGCCTCCATCTTGAGTCGCTCCGTACACGTTTCCGGCGGAATCAAAAACAACACCGCCTACGGGAGTCGAACCGTCGGAAAGGCCTTGGAAGCTGTAGAGGACTTTTTCCTTCCACTCGGCGGAGGCAGGAACGGTCAGGCTCAGTGCAACCGTCAGTAGCAAACCAATGCCAATGCCAACTACGCGCCGAGAAAAGTTCTTCTGGGTCATGGGACGGAATAACCTCCTGGGTAATTTGCAGTCCCGCAGGAGGGAGCAACCAAGGCGGCGGCGGCCCATGTTATCCCGTATTTCCGTCCATGTCCACATTAAGGAGTCGCGTCCCCAGGCAGCGGACAAGAGTGTCCGCTCTACACGATCTGCGGCGGGTTTGTTCCTCAGAATGAAGAAGCGCCCGAGCGAATAGATTGACGCCGCAGGGGTAAGTTTTTCCGCAACGTTCTCAATGACTTAACCACCCGCTACCAATTTACCTGCAAATTCACTTACGACCTTAAGACCGGTTTCGGCTCCGGAACATGCGGACTGGACAGCGGCTGAATTTTTTTCGCTTGGCTGACCCTTTCTGTCTCGGTTTCGCGCTTTAAAAGAGTAGGGGGTGAAACGAAATCCGCAACCGCGACACTATGCCCACGAAAGCATGAGTGCATCACAGGGTAGTGTAGGTGCGCCATTGATTTTCTGCGAGGACAAACTCTCGGGGGAGAGGTTTGCCTTCTCAGCGCAATACGGTCCCGGGTAGCAGCCCGGGGCCGTCATTCCGATTCGGGGGAAAACACTCGCCTCTGTATTTCCAGCACACGACCCTGTTCAGGTCGGTTTCAATAGATTTGCCGCGCGATTGGGAAAAAGTTGTTATGAGACTTCAGCGATGAGCCCGCACCTATAGAGCGGTCTCTGGGGTATCAGTCAGTCAATCAAAAAAAAGGAGGATGTATGTTACGCATCAGCGTGTTTGTGTGTGCTTTTCTTCTGCTCGTTTGCTTTGTTTTGCCCATGGCTGCCCAGCAACCGGTGCTTCCACCATTGACCGGCACCGGTACCGCGAACCACATCACCAAGTGGCTGTCAGCTACAAAAATCGGAAACTCCGGCATCTTTGAGACGGCTGCTGGCAACGTTGGGATTGGAACCATAACCCCAGCCGTCAAGTTCGACCTCAACGGTGCGGGAGATGTTCGCGACACTCTAACCCTGTTTCCAAAAGGAGCTCATGCAACACTGTCGGTTAGCGGGACCGCCTTCGCTGTCAGCAGCGCCGGCAAAGTGACATTCGTCGCCGGTCAGACCTTCCCCGGCACGGGCACCGTGACCAGCGTAACTGCTGGAGCCGGGCTGGCCGGAGGAACAATTACCAGTTCGGGGACGATCAGCGTGAAGACAGGCGGCGTCACCAACGCCATGCTCGCCAATTCTTCCCTGACGGTCACGGCAGGCACGGGCATGAGCGGGGGAGGGCCAGTGTCACTCGGTGGCAGTGTCACGCTCAACAATGCGGGCATCGTCTCACTTGGAGTTTCCTCTGGCATCACATCTAGCGGAGGTCAAAACCCAACCTTAGGCATCGACACCACCGTAGTACCCGAACTGGCAATCAGTAACACGTTCGCGGCCCCCCAGTTCGTGAGCGGCTTTCTCGATGCATTCAATGGTGACGCTACGGCCCTCTACGCATTCAACACCAGCACCGTCTCCAACCACCCCGCATTGTACGTGGAGAATGACGACGTAACCGACGCCGGCGACTTGGCCGTCGACATCCAGGGCCCCAACTTCGGCGGCGAATGTTCAGTCGATGTGAGCGGCAATCTTTTCTGCACCGGCACTCTGGGCGCCGCCGTGAACGGTAAAGGTAATAAGAAGATCGGGCTCTACACCATGCAGTCGTCCGAGGACTGGATCGAAGACTTCGGCTCCGGCGCACTCGTCGGGGGCGTAGCCACTATTCCATTGGAGTCCCGCTTCGCCAAAACCATCAGCGGCCAGGCCAACTACCACGTATTTTTGACTCCCGCCGGTGACTGCGACGGCTTGTACATCGCCAATCGAACTGCCACTTCATTTGAGGTCCGTGAACTCAAGAGTGGAACTTCGAGCGTGCAATTCGATTATCGGATCGTCGCCCATCGCAAGGGATATGAATCCGCGCGCCTGCCCGATGTAACCGCAAAGGTTCTGGGCAAGGGGGTTCGGCCAACGGCTGCTAACGTTGCCCAAAAATAGCCCGTTTCCGGGGACGCAGGGAATTGAAATGGCCGTGTAAACCTGAGCCCAATATGTCGGGGATACACGCAAGACATGACAACCATCGAGCGGTGCGCGGGAATCATGGGACGCACACTCGAGCAAATCGCGAAAAATTCGCGGAAGGAGAATTGAGATATGTCCGACCAGAGCAAGAAAAAGAAGATTCACTTCTCGGCAAAAGCAGGCGTAGGGGCCTTCGTGATACTCCTCGCTAGCTTTTCACTGCAAACCACACAGGCTGCAGCCCAGGCAAAGGCGGCGGTGGTATCGGAAAGCGCCCTGGAAGCAGCCATCCAACACGCGCTACCCGGAGCGGTGGCGGCCCACCACGGAACCGGGGTTCTTAGCTCCCAGAGCCAAAGCATGGGATCAGTCGCGCCAGCACGTTTCGTCAACATGGCCGACCTGGCTCAAACCCCTCATTCATTCCAATCTGAAGAAGGCGACCATGATCGTCCGCTCTCCGGTCTGACCGAAGAGCAGTACCAGGCGCTTAAGAAAGTGGTGGCGAGGCGCGAAGCAGCCGGCGAAATCGGCACCGCTCCTTCCTCCATTCTTCCCCTGGCTCGCCCTGCTAACAAGCCTCCTCATCCACCCTCGGTTGGGGCGAACACTGGGTTCTTTGCCCAAAGCGAGACCTGTAACTGTGCTCCGCCGGATATGTCTCTTGCCGTGAGTGAGAATTTCGTCGTGCAAATGGTGAACGACAGCCTTGCTGTATACGACAAACGCGGCAACCTGCAGTCTGGGTTCCCTATCAGTGCCGATAGTTTATTCGGCCTCGCCTCCGGGACCTATACCACCGACCCTCGCGCCTTCTACGATTGGGACAGTCATCGTTTCGTCGTCATCCAACTGACCGAAACCAACACCTCTAATCCCAATGGCTCCCCCAATGTGGGCTCCATTGAAATGGCGGTCAGCGCAACTCATGATCCCCGCCAGGGCTGGTATGTCTACAACAGCATCTTGCAACAGGCGAGCGGCGTGTGCCCCGACTTCCCTCAGTTCGGACACGACACCACCAACTGGGGACCCGGCGCCACCAAGGGTGGCATCTATATTGGCCTCAACCTGTGGAGCGGCGCTAACGACTGCTTTGGTGACGGCTTCACCGGCAATGTGGTCTACATGTTGCCCAAGGATGCCATCTATAGCGGGGCTGGATTCGGCTATTGGGGCATCACCGGCTTCGAGGACGGTGGTACTTTGGTCGATACCCTGCAACCTGACAACGTAACCGACCGAGCCGACAAGCCCAGTTCGATCTTCCTGACCGACACTTTCAATTATGACTGGGGCAGTGGGTACTGCCGAGGCGGATGTAACGGGCTTATCGTTTGGAGCATTTCCGGACCGACCACCGGCTCCGCCTGCTCCGGTTCGTCGTCGGGCTGCCCCAACGACCCCTTCTGGTTCCTGGAAGGCGGCAATGGCCCAACGGTTGCGGGAATTGAGATCAGCACAACTCACAACTATGCGTTTCCAGCCAACGCCGGCGCGCCTAATTGCACCGCCTCGTCCGGACCGTGCATCGATGCCGACTATAACTTCATTTCCGGGCAAGTCAAGTATCACGCGGGCGAGCTGTTCGGTTCTTTCAACACTGGAGTAGCCACCAACCCCGCCGTGGTCGGCCCAATCTGGTTCGACATTCATCCCGAAACTAACAACAACGGTCAACTAACGAAGGTCCTGGAGCACCAGGAAGACTGCTTCTTGTGCGGGGGCTGGTCCGCCAATGGCTCGGCCTATTACGCCTCGCTGCAGCCCGACCAGGAAAACAACTTGGTCATGGTCTTCGACTTTTCTGACGATGACGCATATCCAGGTACAGTCTATACGTCGCGGCGCGTGACCTATGGAGACAGTTTAATGGACGGCGCTGGAATCTACTTGGAGAATGGTTCGGGAGCGGTTTCAGGACGCTGGGGAGACTACAGTGCCACCGCGCCTGACTTTACAATCGCCAACCAGGGGTTGTTGTGGTTCTCCGCCCAGTATGCCCCTTCAGGCGGCGGATGGGGAACGGTAGTCGGCGCTGCGGAATACACAACTGCGGAGCAACAATAGACGCGGCTGCAGTTCCAAGCATTAAACTAAGCCCCAGGAATCGTACGATTCCTGGGGCCAATTTCTTGGCAACTGGATCCAACTGCTATTGTTCCAACTCCGATTGATCGAGATCCTCGTCAGGCAGCACTGGATCCACGGTAGCGCTGCTCGAACCAGTTCCATGGAAGCCGAGAACGGTGGTAGATCCAAAGATCGTGTATTTGACTTTGCAGCCCGGACCGCTGGCCGTGGTCGCCGAAGTCAGCTTCTGCGGGGAGGGCGAGAATACTCCCGGATGCTTCAGTACAGCAGTGGTCCAACTGTTCGCCTTCAGATAGGTCGTATCCGTGACCACCGCACTTTCCGGACCCGTGAGGATCAAAGTCAAAGTGTCCGCCGTACTGGTCAGTTTGATGATCATCTTGGACGGCGACTTGGTGGTGAACTTTTTGCCCCCTGCGGTAACCGTGATGGCTCCCGCCGGAAGCTTATAGGTAGCGGAAGTGCTTGTATGGCTCGTGGGCGACAGCGACTCGCTGGCCAGCAGCGTAACCACCCCGCTCTTGCCATCCAGGCCTAGAGGATCCGATCCCGACAGGATTGGTTCAATTGTTCCCTTGATAGTGATGGTGAGCGTGTGGGTCGCCGGACTGACTGCAGAGATCTCAACCGATTGTGCCCAAACCGCGCAACCAAGCACAACCACCGCGACCGGAACCAGGGCAAACCTGCGGACTACTTTGGATAACATTGGAATTCTCCTTCTTAGGGTCAGGCACAGAATGGGGGACTTCAGTGCGAGCGTAGGAAAGCTACCACGCCATCCCCGCAGACTGTCAACGGAAAAAAGAGCATACGCCCGGCAGCGCTAACCGCAGTCTCTGGACAAGTCTTCATGCCCAAACATACACTTTCAAAGATTCCTCCATCCCATGCGACTAGTTACCTTTGAAGACCCAGCCAAGCGCTCCCGCACCGGCGCCGTCACCAACGACGCCCGCATCGTCGACCTGCACTCCGCCTGCGCCCTCTATCTGCGGGACGTTGAAAACGAAAGCGCATTCGAGCGCCTAGCCGATGCCCTGGTTCCATCGAACATGCTCGCCCTATTCGAGGGCGGCGACACCAGCCTCGAAGCTGCGCGCAAAGCATTCGACTACGCGTCGCGCGACCAGGCGGCAACCGGACCCAACGGCGAGACCATCGCCTACTCTGCCGCCGAAGTCAAACTCAAAGCCCCGATCATTCCCCGAAAGTTCTTTCACACCGCCGGCAACTTCCGCGAGCACCACGAAGAAGCCACCAAGGCCGGATTCTCCCATCCCGTGTTGCCCTGGATTGTTTTCTTTCAAAACGTCGACGCCATCATCGGCCACGACGAGCCCGTAATCTATCCCGAGCATCTCACCCAGGAACTGGATTACGAACTCGAGCTCGCCGTCGTCCTGAAAAAAGGAGGCAAACATTTTTCCCCCGCAGAAGCAGCCGATCACATTGGAGGCTATGTCATTTTCAATGACATCACCGCCCGCGACATTCAGCGCCGCGAGATGAAGTCCGGCGTATTCAGCTTCTGCAAGGGAATCGACACCTTCTGCCCGCTAGGCCCCTGGATCGTAACCGCCGACGAAATCGCCAACCCGCACAATCTCGCGATGGAGTTGCGAGTCAACGGCGAATCGCGCCAGCGCTCGCATTCCAGCAAAATGTCGGTAAAGATCCCGGAGATCCTTTCGCACTATTCGCCCATGGGCTACAGCGCCGGCGACGTCGTATCCACCGGCACAGTCTCGGGAGTAGCCGCCTTCAGCGGCGACCCCAAAGCCTGGTACCTGAAACCCGGCGACGTAATGGAATGCGAAATCGAAAACATCGGCATCCTGCGAAACCGCGTTATCTCATGGGAGGAAGCTTACGGCCGGAAACCAGCAGCCTTGGCCACACAGGAAGTAGCGAAGTGAGGATTAAGCAAATTTAGTAATTGAGCAATTTGGTAATTGAGTAATTGAACTTAGTAATCGGCAAATCAATTACTGAATTACCCGATTTCTCAATCACCCAATGTTTCGCTGTGAGTCTGTGGTGGGCCAGAACAATAATGACAACAAATTCCAAAATCTGGGTCAGCCAACTGAACGCCCGCCCGGAAATCCGCGCCCCATTTCCGCAAACCAAAATTCGCTTCTACGACACCACTCTGCGCGACGGCGAACAAACTGTCGGAGTCGTCCTCTCGCCCCAGCAGAAACTCGAAATCGCCCGCAAGCTGGACGAACTGGGCGTAAGCCGCATCGAAGCCGGATTCCCCCGCGTCTCCCCGGAAGACGCGGAAGCCATCCAACTCATGCAGAAGGCGAACTTGAAAGCCGAGCTATGGGGCTTTTCCCGAGCATTGAAGGCTGACGTCGAAGAACTGGTCCGCCTGGGTCTGCGCGCTTCAGTCATCGAAGCGCCAACCAGCGACATAAAACTGACAGCCTACGGCCTGACCCGTGAAAATGTGTTGCAGCGCGTAGTCGACGCAGTGTCCTTCGCCAAGCAAAACGGAATCACGGTCGCGTTCTTCGCGGTTGATGGCACCCGCACCGGCCTCGACTTCCTGAAGAAAATCAATCTCGCCGCCCTCGAAGCCGGCGCCGCGGAAATCGTGGTCGTAGACACCATCGGCGCCTGCGGCCCCGAAGCGGTCGAATTTCTGGTTCGCGAAGTATGCGAATGGGTCGGACGCAGCACCCCGGTCCACTTCCACGGTCACAACGACTTTGGTATGGCCACCGCCTGCGCCGTCGCCGCCGTCCGCGCCGGAGCAACCTGGATTCAGGGAACCATCAACGGCATGGGCGAACGCGCCGGCAATGCCGACATCTGCGAAATCGCTCTCGCCCTGCGTTGCCTCTATGACGTACCTGTTGCGCTAGATCTGACGAAAGCACGGGAGGCCTCAGAAGTCGTTTCCAAATACTCTGGCTATACACTCGACGCCTGGAAACCGCTGGTCGGCGAAAATCTTTTCGTACGCGAAAGTGGTGCCGTTGCCGCCCAGTTCCACATCCCCGAAGCCATCGAACCGTATTCGGCAGAACTGGTGAATGCACGCCGCAAAATCGTGCTGGGGAAAAAGAGCGGCCTGGACAGCATCGATCTGAAATGCAGAGAACTCGGACTTGCCATCACGCCCGAACAGCGCGCACCAATCTTGGCCGAGATAAAAAAACGTTCCATAGCCAAGCGCGGCCTGCTGACGGATGAAGAATTCCGATCAATCGTGAAAAACAATTCGCGTGAATCCGTGAAAATCCGTGGCTAGCTCTTGAAGTGCGGCAGCACCGCGTCACCAAACAACTTTGCTTGCCCGGCGCGGTCGTCGCCCCAGATTTCCAGCATGATGTGAGTGCAGCCGGCGTCGCTGTACTCCTCGATGCGCGCGATGCACTCCGCAGGCGTCCCGGCAATCGGACAAACTTTATGCAGAATCTCGTCAGTCACGGCTCTGGCAGCGGCTTTCCGCCCACCTTTTTCCATGGCGTCAGCAACCGGCCGCAACTCGTCAAAGGTCAGCCCAGCGCATTCCAGCAAAACATCCGCCGAGCCTTTGATGTTCTGAACTTTGTTGGCGAGATACATCGCTGCCTGCTCGCGCGCGCCTTCTTTGCCCATCGCCGACTCGCGGTGGATGCTTCCAACGATGACCGAACCGAGCACAAGCTGCGACGGATTTTTCCCCGCCTTGCGCGCGCCCTCTTCCATATTCTTGCGCGAGTAGCGCACAAACGCGGGCGTGGTGATGCTCGCTGTAAGCAACCCATCTCCGATGACCCCGGATATTCTCTGCAGCACCGGCCCAGTCCCTGCAATATAGATCGGCGGAACGCCGCGCGGCGTATGCGCATCTGGCTTGAGCGGCGGCACGTTCGCTGCGAAGACTCTACCTTGATACTCGAAAGCCTCGCCTGCAAGCACACCCTTGATAATCTCGATGCTCTCGCGCATCACAGTCGCTGGCCCAACTTTCTCGCCTTCACCTTCGCCAATCTCTTTCATGAAAATCTTGGAAGCTCCCAACCCAAGCAGGAAACGATCACCAGCCAGATCCTGCATCACTCGCGCTTCCATCGCGATCTGCACCGGATGACGCGTGTATGGAGAAATGATGCCCCACCCTAACTGAATACGGCGGGTCTCAGCCGCAACGACCGCGAGAACCGTGGTCGAGGAGCGTGCCTCGAATGAGTGCTTCCGCCACCAGGGATAAGCCTCCGCAATCCAAAAGGCGTCGAATCCAGCGTCTTCGCAGGCCTTCGCCATGGCCACGGTTTCGCGCACCGGCTCCATGCTGAGTTGCAGAACACCAATGTTAAAGGGGATCGACATAAGTCAGCCTCTAGCTCCTAGCTCTTAGCTTCTGGCTTTCGACTGTCAGTCTGGATCTATCCACGAATGTTCCAGGCCTTTAATCAGCTCCCACATCGCTTTGTTCAGTGGCGTCGGCACGCCCACTTCTTTACCCCAATGCACAATCGCTCCGTTCATGAAATCGACTTCGGTCTGCCGCTTGGCCAGCACATCCTGCAGCATGCTGGCGCGATGCTTGCCGGGGGCGTTGGCCCCCTTCTGCACCAGTTGTCGAGGATCGCCGTGCAATTCAATTCCCAGCTTCTTCGCGACCTCCTCACCTTCCGCGATCAGGTCGTTGAAAAGATGTGCGGTCGGCTCAAAGCGGGTGGCAGCACCGTGGTGAAGCAAAGTGAGCGCACCCACGGGATTCGTCGACGCATTGAAGATGAGCTTGGTCCACTGTGCGCCGCGAGCATCTTTTAGCGCGATGGTATTCATTCCCGAGCGGGTGAGCAATCCCGCCAGCTCTTCGACTTTGTCCATCGAAGTGTTGGTCGGCTCGAACGGTCCGATCCAAGTGTCCCCTTTGATGTCATACCCGATATGCCCGGGCGCGATCGGATGTCCGGCGGGGAAGGTAGTACCTCGAATCACGAACTGGACGCGCTCCGCGATGATTTCTTCGTTGCCCACCCCGTTCTGAACCGAGCAGACCGCACTCTTGTCATCAAAGATGTCGGCCACTTCAGAGATCGCGACCCTCGTATGAATCGCCTTCGTTGCGACAATGCCGTAGTCGCACCGCGGCAACTTTTTAGCGTCGCTGGTTGCGTTGAGGCGCGCGGTAAAGTCCGCCGCTCCCGAAAGTCGCAGTCCGTTCTGCTGGATGGCGTCGGTGTGTTCTTTCCACACGTCATAGGCCCACACCTCCGCCTCGCCCGACTTCGCGAGATGCGCGGCAAACAAGCTCCCCACGGCTCCGCAACCGACTACGCAGATCTTCATTACGAACGTTTCTCCGTGCCCGTGTAAAACTTCCACGGCACATCCGCCAGGCACTCGCCCTCCGTCTTGCCAATGCGGTAGGTGTCCTGCGTGTACAAACACACCTTGCCGTCTTTATCGACCACTTGCGGATGCAGCGAGAAAATCATGTTCTCCTCAAGCCGGACCTCGCTCTTTGCGCCGATCGCCGGATACTCGAGCATTGTCGTGCCGATGCTGTGCCCGCATAAATGCCCAAGGTCGAATCCATGCTTGGCAAAAGTCTCCCCGACGACGCGATGGACATTGCTGGCAAGTCCACCCGCCTTCATCAACTTACTAGC
>Ga0074044_10002624_pt1 | contig 15669 bp, 8 predicted proteins | sample BogForMeECP23OM1_FD_94443 | JGI IMG/M metagenome (GOLD analysis project Ga0074044, IMG submission 94443) | Bog forest soil microbial communities from Calvert Island, British Columbia, Canada - Bog Forest MetaG ECP23OM1 | ecosystem: Environmental > Terrestrial > Soil > Wetlands ...
CAGCAAGCCATTGAAGGTCATTTTGGCCAACAGCTCAGCGTTGGACTGCCGTGGGTCAAAGCGGCAACATTGCCCGCGATTGGCCAACCCAGGGCTGTATCAAGCTCGCGGAAACCCCTCGTCCGTGGCAGGGCCTCCCCGTGGCCTCGCCGTAGTACGCTTAATCCGAAAAGAAGAACCAACATGTTGGCGCTTTTTGCGTTTTTCGGCGCGCGAGTTTCAGGCCGCCAGGCCGAGGGTCTGGCAGGTGCCTGCGCGAGGGTTTGTCCGTGGCGACGCGCTCGGCGAGTTTCTTAATCTGGGGCACACCGCATTCGATGATGGTGACAGCGCCCATGAGGAAGGTCTGGTGGTCGCTTCTGCTCGGGGCAACCTGGAGCCGTTGCTCGAACTGGCGACGCAGTGCCTACAGGAACACGACCTCTCATTAGGCGACTTCACGCGCCGCGTGCCGAAGACGGAGCTGGAGCGGTGTCAGTGAAAAGCAGAAATAGGACCGCAAGACTGCGAGACCACTGACCACGGACCACGGGACCACGGACCACGGGCACGGAGGGCAGAAGACGGAGGACGGAGCCAATGAGGAAAGGCTGAAAGGGACATCAGTTCTCCAGGCCGAGAAACCTTTTGATATGCCGGGCGAGGTGCTCGTCAAGTTCGGTCTGTCGGGGGACCGGTTGCCTGCGCCCGTTGGCCGGGTTCCAGTAGATGTCGTGCCATAGCCTTTGTCTCAACTGTCATTCCCAATTCACCACATCCAACCTTCAGGCGACGGAGCTCGCTTCAGTCTTCGACCGTCAGCGCCACCAGGAAGGGCGCTGATTCGGCTTGGGTCGAAACAAAATCCAGCGTCTCGATCGTCAAGTCGGGTTTGGGGTTATCGTAAGCACGCTTGAACAGGCGCAAGGATGTCCCCAGGGCCTCGGTGGCAGGGTTGGTCCCCGTCCAGGCCACCGTGGCGGACTGGGGCGTCTTCGTTTCCGCCGCGCCTTTCCACCAATCGAGAGTGTCCGCGCCATAAACGACATCGAGCGACGCCTTTTCGCCCCCGGCATAATGCAGCACATACCGGCCGATAACTTTTCCATCTTCCGACTGCCAGCCCGCGGCCTGCAGAAAATGCAGCCGCTTGCATTTGCGCCCGAGCTTGATCCCGGTCTGTGCCGCAGGGAACGCGGCACCCGCAGCTTCAGCCTGGGTCCCCGTAAGTTGGATCACACCACGGACATCGAAATCCGTGCCAGCCAGTTTTTGAATGCCGCGCGCCAGTGAACCCAGATGGTTTGCCCCCGCTGGGATTCCTTGAGCATCGGGGTGCCATTGCTCGGTCAACAAGGCATTGTATTTGGCCGACGTAGCTCTCCAGGGTCTTTGCGGGGACATTGACGCTGGAGGGTTGAGCCAGCAGCGGGACACTTAAGCAGACCGCCGCCAGTGTCTGCAGCAAAATTAGATGTTCCATAGAGTCCAGTGTACGGAACTTCGCGATTTTCGGACGCTCTCCCGGCAACTTCCAAGGCGCAGCCGCTAAACGGAGAATTGATTGTTGACGCCCTGATATTCGCGCATATTTGACCGCTCCTGGTTATCATTATGGATTGGACGGCCGAACGTCAACCTTAGAACTCGAGATGAACTGGGAAAAGGGACCATGAGACGGCAGAACTCCGGGACCACGGACCACGGGACGGAAAGCTGAAAGGGGAAGGGGACAACGGAAGTCCGAAGCCTAAAGTCCAGAGTCTAAGGTCCTCCAGGGCTCAAGGTTCGACGGAAGGGCCGCAATAGCCGCAGACGCCGGTTCGCGGGGATTGATCAGGGGCACAAGCATCTCCTCACCGCAATCGTGCCGGCCAGCTCAGGCATCACACAACTCACCAGCAGCCTCCTCGATGCTTTGCAGGCAGATGGCGCGCCCTTCACTTCACTGTCAACGGCAGGCTCTGGCTGTGGCTGTTGAACTCCGGGGCGTACATGCACTGGATCTGGGCCACACCGGTCTGGTATTGGCCGCGCAGTTGGATGCGGGTCGAGTATTCGAAGACGTAGGTGCCCTTGGGGAGGTAATCAATGAAGAAATGGCTGGCGGTGTCGCGCGTGCTCTCGTAGTAAGCCAGGCCGTCCTGGTATTTGTAGCGCGAGAGCACGTTAACCGGCTCGGTCCCGCTGCCGCGCTGGTCCTTGAGATGCACATATTCCATGTCCCGGTCCACGCGCAGCTCGATGCGGACCACGAGTTCGTCCCCGACATTCACTGGGCCTTTGACTGCTTCCAACACCGGCCCCTTGGCGGTGTTGATCTTCACGAAGAGGGTCTTCTTCAGTTTCAGCGGCGTGCCTTCATAAGGCGTGACCTTGCTCATGTCCTCCAGGTATTGCCAGTTTACGCTCCCCCACGCCACGCCCGCATCCACCTTCTTGACGGTAATCTCGCCCAGCTTCGGCTTAATCTGGTCGGGCGCGAAGCGGTATTCATAGAACCCCGTCCCCGCCTCCGGCTGACTCCGGCTTTCGGCCTTCGGATTTCGGGCTTCCTTCGGCTTTCGGCCTTCGGATTTCGGACTTCCCGCTTGAGCAGGCGTCACATCCACTCCATCCAACTTCACCTGCACGAGCGCCTCGCTCGACAGGATGTCCTTCCCGCGCAGCAGCAACGCATAGACGGCATCGGCGGTGGCCTTGGTGGTCTTCCAATCCTGCGTCTGCTTCTGTTTGAGCAGCCAGACGCGGCAGTCCTCGACCGCCTGCTGGTCGCCCATGACTTCATCAAACGCCTCGATCATCAGGGCCTGGGTCTCGATGGGGGCACGATACCACCACCAGCTTAGCTCGGTGTCGCGCCAGAACATGCCCATTTCCTCGTTGGAGACGCTCCGCTCCTTAAGGGACTTCATGATGTCGCGCGGCGTTGAATCGTTAGCACCGTTAAAGGCGTTGAAGCGGTGGAGGGCGATGGCCAGGTGCCCTTGGGTCTGGCGGTAATTGGTCTCGAGCCAGAACTTGCGCGACTGCTGGAGGAAGAACTCAATCGCCGTTTTGTGCTGTGGCGCAATCGCCAGGTCCTTGAGGAAGAAGCTCCGGCCATAGAGATAGAGCGCGTCGGTCGAACTGGGCACATATTTCTCGGGGTCCGGCCACTTCTGGATCCGCTCATACTGCTCGGTCATCCAGCCATCCAGCCGCTGGAGTGAGCGGATGGCGGGGGCAACGTTGATATCGGCCCCAAGGCGCCGCAGCCTGCCAAAGCCGGTGGTGATGTAGAGCGTAATGTAATCATTGCCCTGCCCGCCGGGGAACCACGGCCAGGAACCGTCGTTCAGTTGCAGCTCGGTCAGCTTGCGCAGCGTGGCCTCGGTCTCGTAGTTGAGGCGGTTATCGTCAAAGAGGATGCCGACGTTCTTGCGCGCCTGGCTCTCGCTTTCGGCCTGCCGCAGCCAAGGGGTTTCCTCGATCATTACCGCTTTGAGGTCCTGGTTCTTCTGCAAGGGGCTCTCGAGCGCGGGGGTGTTCTTCCATTGGTCGAAGATACGCCGGATTTTGGGGTCGCTGTTGGCGATGGTCCGCGCCAGCGTGTTGGCGTAAAGGCGGTTGAAGGTCTGCTCGGTGCATTCGTAGGGATACTCCATCAGGTATGGCAACGCGAGCACGGCATACCACGCCGGGTTGGACACCATTTGCACCACGAGGCTCTCATTCTGTAGGGTCTTCGAGCCGCCGGACTTGAGGAGTTTGATGAACTCGAACTTCTTGGTCGCGGGGCCGCGAATCGGCAACGGCAGCGACTCGGTGACGAGAATGCGGCTGGAGAGCACCGGCAGATAGCCCTCCTCGCCATCGGACACGTTAGCCGCCGCGCCGACGGCTTTGTAGGTGAGGAAACCGCAGCCGTCCGGCACGTGGATGCGCCAGGCGCAACTGCGCGATTCCTTGGCCGGGATGTCGAAGTCCTGCTCCGTGTGGGGCAGACCTCCGGTCTGCCGGTTGACCGGGCCTCCGGCCCGGTCGCCTTGGGGCCGGAGGCCCCCGGCACCGGCAGGCGAGGACGCCTGCCCCACGGGCTGGACGTTGAGCAGCTTATCCGCCGGCTGGTTGTCGCGCGCCAGGTTGAAGATGAGCTGCACCTTGCCGCGCAAGGGCTTGTCCGTTTGGTTGGACACCTTCACCGTGAACTCGACGGTGTCACCTTCGCGCAGGAAGCGCGGCGGGTTGGGCTGGACCATGAGGTCTTTGGCGGTGACCGCGTGCCCTTCCAGGAGCCCGCTGCGCACCGATTGGTCATGGGCGAAGCCCAGGAACCGCCACCGCGTCAGCGCCTCGGGCATCGTGAAAGTCATCCGCACCACGCCGTTGGAATCCGAGGTCAACTGCGGGAAGAAGAAGGCGGTCTCGTTCAGGTTCTTGCGGGCAGCGACCTGGCTCAAATCGGGCTTCCGTGTGGCGGGCTCTCCGCCGGCACCGCCACCGCCCTGGCCAGGGGCCCTGGCGGCAGAGAGCGTCCCTAAAGCATCCTTATACAGCTCGCCTGCTACCATACCGCCAACTCCTGCAGGAGCCGCTAACGGTGGCACTGACGCCCGGTCCGCCAGAGCCGTTGCCGCGTTCATCTCCATTGGTGCCCCCGCTTGGGGTCTGTTCGCGGCAAGACCCCTCATAGCGGCGAAACCGTACCTCGTATAAAACCGATACCCCCAGAGGTTCACGGTTAGGTCCGCCGGGAAAGAGCGATAGGTAATCTCCACGCTCGTGTATGGCGCGGCCCAGTTGCCGAACGCCCGTTGGAACCCCATCGGCACATTTGCGAACTGCGATTGTAAGGTCGAGTAATCCTCGCGGAACACGGAAAAGCGGTGTGGCCAGTTCAGCGGCGCAAACGCATCCAGCGACTCGTCATAAAGCGTGGCCACGACCTCCGCCGCCAAGCGCTCCGGGGTGATGGAGTGGTGGAGTGTTGGAGCATTGGAGTGTTGGGGTGTTGGGGCGTTGGTTGTTCCATTACTCCATCTCTCCATTGCTCCATCACTCCGTTTGCCTATCAGCAGGGTCCAGGTTTCCTTCTGCCCCGGCTGCAGCTTGGAGACGAAATGCTCCCATTTCAGATCGAGCTCCTTGTTTTTCCACGGCACATTGACCTTGCGGGATTCGAGGTAAGCGCGGTTTTCGCGGACATAAGTTACGTGCACGAAGAAGCCGCCGCGCATCGCCTCGGTCACCGCGAGCTTGATCTGTTGCTGGGTTTGCCCGGCCTTGGTCCAATAGCGCTGCACCAGCTCGTGCCGCTGCTCGATTTCAACAAACGCCCGCCCGGTCTCATAACCCGTTCCCCACAACGCCATGAACTCCTGCCCTGGCTGCATCTCCCAATCCGGCGCCGCCAGCAGTTGCGGTATCTTAATGGCCAGCTTCGCCGCCTCCGGTTGCAGCACCTGCAAAGGGAGCCTGCCGGTGACTTTCTTGCCGAACCGATCCTGCGTCTCGAGCACCGCGCGGTAAGCTCCCGCCGGCAGCTTGAACGAGAGCTTCCCAACTCCATTCGTGTCGGTGGTGAAGCCTTTCTCCGCAATTACCTTGTCCAGGGGCCAGTTGTTTGGCGTGGAGAGGTCTGGGAGCAGGTTGGACACGTCAGACTGGTCTGACCCGTAGGACGGCGACCAGTAGCCGGGCTGTTGCATGGGGCGCCGGTGGACCTTCTCCGGCGCTTGCAGCTCATAAATCTTCACGCTGCCCTCGGCCACCTGGGGCTCGCCGTCCAGCGACTTGGTCTCCAGCTTGAGCTCGATCGGCTTGGCGTCGGTCTGCCAATCATCGGCGCTGAGCATGGCTTCGAGGGCGGTGTAGCCGACACGGATAGAGCGATCGGTCGAGCGCGTCTCGCCCGCGCTGTCGGTCACATCGGTGTTGACCTGGAATACGAAGGTCGGTTCGTCCTTCTCGGGCACCTTGGGGTCCGGCTTGGCGGCAAACTCGATCTTGAACGAGCCGTCGGTGCCGGTCGTAGCCGTGCCGTGGGCGATTTCCTGGCTCTGGCCCCGCGGCCAGCCGCCGCGCCACCAACCCCACCACCACGGCATGCGCACCTCGCGCACAACGCGGTACTTGACCTGGCCGCTGTCCACGGCGGCGCCGGTGTAATTCATTGCGTGGCCCGTCAGGCTCACGTTTTCGTTTAGCTTGGCGGCGGTCTTCGGTGCGTCGAGCGTCACCGCGAACTTTGGCCGCTTGTATTCCTCGACCCGGAAGCAGCCGGCGCCCTGCGCCCGGCCTTCGACCTGGAGGGTCATCTGGCCCATAAGCCGGTCCCGCGGGGCGGTGAAGCTGCCGGCAAAGGAGCCGTAGTCGTTGGCGCGTTGCGGCTGGCGGGCGACCTCTTTGCCGTTCACGTCCTTGAACACCACCGTCAACCGCTCGCCTTTGAGCACCTCGTAGTTGTCCTTGGCCTGGTCCACCCACAGGCAGATGCCCTTGTATTGGATGGTCTGGCCGGGACGATAAATCGCGCGGTCGGTGAAGAAAATGGTCTGGGCTGCGGGTCGGTAGGGTTGCTGGTTCTGCCAACCGTAGGTCCAGATGTCGGCTGCTGTGGCCAGCTCCTGGCCATTGTGGCGCGCCCGAAACAGGTAGCCCCGGTTTTCCGCCGGCTTCAGCGAGAAAGCGCCGTTCTCATCTGTTGTCAGGGCCGGGTCGGCCACACGACTGCCTTGGTTGTCGAGATGCCAAACCGACACCTCAGCCCCGTTGACTGGCTCACCCGAATCGGCCTGCAAGACGAAGCCTTCGATCCTGCTATTGCGCGTCCGTGTCACCAGTGCCAGGCCGCTGACCCACACGTCTGCCAGTGAAACGATGTTGTCCGCCTCGCCGAATTTCGGGTCACAACTCGCCGCGATGAAATAGAAGCCCGGCTTGAGGCTGTCGGGAGCCGGGGTCTCGAACGTCTTCTCCTTGTAGTCGGCGGTGGGCGGCAGTTTCGCCGGCCATTCCAACGCGGATTTACGGGCCAATACTTCCCGGCGCTCTTGGTCGCTCAGGTTCTCGGGCCGGTTATGGCGCTTTTCCAGGAACGCCTCCCAGTCGTAGGGAATAGCCCGGAAATACACCGCTTCGATGTTGCGGTAGCTGACGGTCAACTTAGGAGAGGCCTCCCGCCCGTCCTTTCCGGGCTCTGCGGCAGGCGGGACGCCTGCCCCACTGCCCGGGAAGCAATTCCACACCCGCTCAGTGGTAATGCTCGCTGATTTAGACTCAATCTCGGTGACCAAATTGCGGCAGAGCTTGCCGCCCGGGGATTGCGAGAACAACTCGACACCCCGCAGGGCCAGCTTGCGCGCCCCGACCAGGTCGCCTTCCTGCTGCAGCACCCGCGCCTCTCGCTCGATAGCCAGGGTGGAGATGTCGAAGTCCGCATAGGCGCGGATGAACGCTTCCAGCGCCGCTTTGTAACGCGCGTTCTTGTCCTCGCCGAAGGCCGCGTTCCAGCCCCAAGTAAGCCGCTCCAGGTCGGCATGGGCAAACGCCAAGCGCGGGGCGGCGTCGCTCTTGTGGAAATGCAGCAGGGTCTGGTAAAGCCGGATGGCTTTGAGCGCGGGTGAGTCGCTGTTGGCGACCGCCGCCGGCTGCCACGCCATAAACTCCTCTGCCGAGTCAAGGACTGGGCTGTCCGCCGACAGCTCGAAGGCATCTTCCGGTTTGGCGGCGGCCTGCTCGCCGGACGTGTAGAATTGCAACGCCTCGTAAGCGATGAAATCGTAGAGCGTGGGCCGGTAACTATCCGGCATCGTGCCCTTCTGCAACAGGTCATCCCAGGCCTTGACGGGTGTGGTTTTGAGGACCTTCTCCGCCGCGAGGGACTGCTGGAACTGCTTGTCAATCTCCCCAAACAGCCGGGGCAGGTCCCAGGTGGTGAAGTCCTTTCCCGGCGGCGCGGCGGTAGCAGTGCGCTGCATGAAGCGCCAACGATTCTGCTGGAAGTATTGCCAATACCATTCGGCCAGGAGGGTATCCATCAGCGGCACCATTTCCTTCGGCACCTTCGCGATCTCAGCCTCCAGGCGCGTGATCTTCTCTTGTGGTTTGTTGCCCTGGAGGTTGCCTTCCAGAGCAATCTTCTCACCGATGGCTTTCACCGCCTCGGCATAGGCCTTGTCCTTCAGGGCGCCCTGAATGATGGGCTCGAGGTTCGTGATGGCGGTTTTGGGCAGACCCTTCTTGATGGCTTCCTCGACCTGCTGCCATTGCGCGTCACGCGGACCGGCTTGGAGGGGGGAGGTCATAAGGAGCAGCGCGGCAACACCGGCGACGAGAATGGCAGATGGCAGATGGCAGATGGCACAAGGTCGGGGGCGGAGCGCGTGGGGGTGAGGAGTTGAGAGTGAGGCAGGGACATCTTGCATAGCATTTCCAAAGCTCTGATCGGTCGGCTCATACGGTTCTAAGTTTCGCGCGAACATTCCTCTCTATTAGACGGCGGGGGATGGTTTGTGCTCCGGGAGAGGGTTTGGCAAGCTGTTTCGGCGCGGCCAGTCAGGCTAGCCGGCCAGCAAGCCACCCAGAGCCACATCAAAGCCACCACAGAGCCTGTTGATAGCCAGGTGATAGGCACCCCAAAGCCACTCTAAAGCCACCCCAAAGCCACCCACAGGCCCGTGGAAGGGGTCAGTAGGCCGGAGGCATAGGGAAGCCAGAAGCAAGAGGGATGGATGCGGAATCCACCGAGAGCTGACTATTTCCACTGCTCGTTCTGAGCCGATTTGACGGATGCTCAGGGTTTGCCGGGTTCCTTGGTAAAGAGGTTGACCCCGGACTTGAGGTTTGCCTCCTTGGCGATATCCATGACCTTGATCACCTGTCCGATCGGGGCGCTCTTGTCGGCGCTGATGGCGAACTGGAGGTCAGGTTTCTTGGCGATAGCAGCCAGAAGTTCCTCTTTGAGGCGTTCGAGGGTCACTGGCTTGGCGTCGGCGCCGAGGTAGAGGATGCCTTTGGGGTCAATGTTGACGATCAGGGGTGGGGCTTCACTGGCGCCGGTCTTTTTGGCCTGGGACGATTCGGGCAGGGCAAGCTTGAGGGCGGGCTGCTGCTTGAAGGTGGTCGTCACCATCAGGAAGATCAGCAGGACGATGAGGATGTCAATCAGGGCGACGATGATCACCGCGGGGGCCTGACGCCGTTTGCGGATGTGGAATTGCATGGCGGTGTGATGCGTGATACGTGATGCGTGATGCGTGATGCCCGACTCGGGACTTTAGGCTTTAGACTTTAGACTCCGGACTTCCTCGCCGCGGTATTGACGGCCGATAAACTCATCGCACAAGGACTCCATCTCAATCGCGATGGATTCGACCTTCTTCGTGTAGTAACTCCAGAAGATGAGCGACGGAATGGCGATGAGCAGTCCAAGGAGCGTGGCGCGGAGGATCAGCGAGATGCCTTTGGCGAGTTCGGCCGGGTCAATCTGGCCGGCCTGGCCGACGTTGCCGAAGGCGGTCATCATGCCGAGGATCGTGCCGACCAGACCGAGGAGCGGGGCGATGCCAACAATGATCTCCAGCACCACGAGGCCGCGCTCCAGGCGGGCGATCTCGTGGCGGGCTCGGGTTTGCATGGCATCCACGGCTTCCGCCTTGGGCCAGTCCAGATGTTCGGCAGCGATCAACAGTAGCCGGCTCACCGGACAATCGTGCTGCTGGCAAACCCGCCGGAGCATCGGCACGTCTTCGGGCGACTGGCACGATTCGACGGCGGCTTCAATTTCCACCGGCACGACCCGCCTCCAGCGCAGGGCGATGCCGCGCTCGACAATGAAAGTCACGCCAACCACCGAGGTCACGAACAGCAGAACATAGACAACGGGCTCCATAGGTAGCTAGTAGTAGTAAAAGGTGAATTGAATGTTGCGGATGTCGCCCAGCGTGCGGCGCATGTCGCTGGGCCAGGCCGCAAATGGATTGTTGTCGAGCACTGCCTTCTGGCAGATGAATCCCAGCACTTCGCCGGCGGTGTTTTCGGGCATGTTCATATCGGTGACGCGCCCATCATAGTGCAGGGCAAATTGCAGCACCACCTTGCCACGGCTGTCGGAGGCGTAATCCCGCTCATCGAGCAGACTGTACCAACGCCCGGCAATGGCATCAACCAGCGCCGCATCGTACGCGCCGAACGGCGTAGCCCTGGTGTCAAGGGAGGGGACTGGCTGACGGTGGCGAACCCCGCCGTCCTGCCTGATCTTCTCCCCTGGCAGCCGGCTGTCCTGCTGGCGCAAAAGGGCCTCTCGAATCGTGCGCGGCCGGGGAGGCTTGGCTTCGTTGGCATCGCCGGTCTCCTCATGGGGCGTCGGAGACGGCTTGGCCAGCGTCAGGTCGCCCGTTTTGTCAGCGGGTTTGGGTTTAGCTTCCGCCTGCGCCTCCTTCGGGGGCTCCGGGGGGGGCGGCTTTGTTTCCTTAGGCGGCTGAGGCGGCGGCGGTTGCGTTTCCTTCGGTGGCGGAGGGGAAGGCGTCCGCTGTAAGGGAGTAAACTCCTTGCGCGGGACATCTTCCGTCTTAACCACCTCGGTCTGCTTGCCGTCTATTTTCGGGGTGTCGGTGATCTTGTCCGCTTCGGGATTGGCCGCGCGCGCATTCTTGTCCGAGTAATACTTGGCCTCCTTGGGCGGTTCGGCAGTGGCCTGGGCGGGGCTCACGTTGACAAAAATCAACGGGGTGTCCTCCCGGCGACGCGGGGGCACGAGACTCTGCTTCGGCTTGATGAGCTCCGTCAGGAATTTGGGCGCATGCACCCAGGCGGGCAAATGCAAGTGATGCCAGATGTGATACTTGTTGCCGGTGTGGTAGCTGCCATAAATCAGGAGGTGGAACGCCAGTGAGATGGCAAAGGCCCAGGCCAGGCGCGAAACCTCCGCCTGCTCCAGGCGCAATGACCATCTGGACATTCTGGCAAGAAACATGTCCTATCAGTTTGCCGCAACGTGACGGCAGCGGCAACTGTTTAGACGGCACCGAGCGGCGCGGCACTCCTGCTTCGATTTGACCCTGGTCCAGGGGAGGAGGGGCGAAGGTAGGTATTGCTAGTTGGTGTCTAGCAGTACGGCCCTGCGTCGCCCCCACACTGGTTCACAGCCCGAACGCAGAATAAACACCTAACTGAAACTAATGCCAGAGGGTCCTGCTCCCGGCTGGGGGCGGTTTGCTTACCGCTTCGGGAGGGTCCCGGTGGCGCTACGGTAGTGCTACGGTAGTGCTAAGGTGGTACTAACGTGGTATTAAGGTGGCACTCCGATAGGACTCCGCGGAGAAAGCTCCCCCCTTCCGAGGGTCTCCCGCCCAGAGCAGGGTTGGCTTTGCGGCCAGTCGCCGGGACTGGATTTATTAATCGTCCTAATCATACCTCCCCAGGAGAGACATATCCGGCTCGCAGAAATGCTGGGTCGAATCCGCCCTTGTTCTCCTTTGCGCGTTTGCGGCCATCGTCCTCCCCGCAGTAATTCTTGGCACGTCAAATGATGGGTTCTAGGCGTGTCGGCTCAGCCTCCGCCTGGCGGTGCGGCGGCGGGCCGGCACGGCGTTTATTGGGTCATCTGAGCTGGACCGGCCTGAGCTTGCAGCTTAGCGAGGACCTGCCCTGCCGCGGAACGGACCCACCCGCGCGGGTCATTGAGCGCAGCCTCCAATTGTGGAGCGGCCCGCTGGGCCGCCTCCGAACACACCCAGTTTGGATGCAGGCGGCCCAAAGCCAATTCCGCGGCCTGCCGAACAGCCCGCTCTTCGTCGGTCAACGCCAGCACAAGCGCTCCTACGGCGGCCGGCTCGCCGATGGTGCCCAGGGCCACGGCCACAGCCTGACGGACATCGCTGTCGGTGTCGGTGAGCAAGGGCAGCAGAGCCTGAGCGATGTCCGGGTCGCGGATTCGGCCGAGGAACTGGACGGCGCTCAGGCGAACTTCGAACTTGGGATCCGTCAGCAGGCCGAGAAAATCGGGGGCGAGCGCCGGATCAATGCGCTTGGCCAGGACCTCAGCCGCCGCCAGCCGGACGCAGGGTTCCGGGTCGCGGAAGCGCTCCAGCAGTTTCAGCATGACATCGCCGCTGGCATCTTTGCCCAAGGCATAAATCGCTGAAACCCTGACCGTGGGGTCCGAGTCGTTTAACGCCGCCAGCAAGGGCTGGGTCGCCCGGGGATCATCCACCTCCTCCAGGGCCTCAGCGGCGGCCCGGCGCTTAAAGCCGGTGTCGTGCTGCAACTCATTGACGAGCGCCTTCACCGCGGCCTGACCCGCGAACGCGGCGGCGCGAGCATGCCCGAGGGCGACATCGAACAAGGCCTGTTCTTCGCCGGTGGCAGGCTTCCAGCCAAGGCTTCGCAGGGCGGTGCCAGCGGCGGTCCGCACGCCGGGATGCGCGTCCTTCAACAAGCCGGCCAGGTGGCGGAAGCTGCGCGAATCGCCGACCCGGCCCAAGCTGGCCGCTGCGGCTTCGCGCACGATGCTGGCTGGATCCTGGAGGGCGGTGATGCGGGCTGCCATCGCCTGGTCGTCGGAGATCCGCTCAAGTCCCTCGACTGCGGCACAGCGCACCTGGGCATCCTCGTCGCCCAAGCCCGCCAGGAGCAGTTCGAGCGCGCGCGCGCGCGTGTTCTTGGAAACGTCGAGGGATTCGAGGGCCTTGCGCCGCACCTCGGGGCTGTTTGATCTCAATCGTAACGTGTTCCACCAAACCATATGCGCGGTCCTGGCATTCTACTTTGATTCTATAAACGGGACAGGGTGTCTTGACCCCGTACACCGTGCCTGTCGGTCCCCGACATGGCGGCCATGCTTTGGAATGTCCTCACTGCTGGCCGCAGCGAAGGGCACCCGGCGTGTGTCCACTTCAAAGCGTCTGGCGTGCCAAGGGCCTAAGCCAGTGCTTCTGGCAGTGGTGAATAGCTGTGAATAAGTTCCGCTTGAAGCCATTCACTCTGCGGGGTAGGGAACACTACAGCGAGGCATACGCACGCGTCCAAGTGCCGGGTTTGAGATCGTTGTCCGGGGCGTCAGGACTTGCCTATGGCAGTGATCCCGCTTGCGGGAGCGCCTATCTCATTTGCGATGCCTCGCTATTCTTTTTGAGGAGATTCTGCTTGTGCCGCTCGGGCGGATGTCGCCCAATGCCAATATGAATCGCCGCCAATTTCTGAACACCACCGTGCTGGGGGCCGCCGCGGGCACTTGGTTGCCGCTTGACACCCTTCCGGCCGCTGAGCAGCCGAAAGGTGTGAGCTGGCCGATCGGTTGTTTCAACCGACCGTGGCTCGGCAGAAATAACAAGTGGGACTATGACACCGCGCTGGAGGGCATCAAGGCCGCGGGTTACAAGCCGACCGGGCTACTCACACGCACGCCCAAGGAGCCATTCCTCGGGTCAGATGCCACGCCGGAGTATTTGGCCGAGCTCAAGCGGAGGATCGCCGCGCGCGGTCTGACGCCGATCATGGGGGCGCTGCGCATCAAGTTCGAATTGCCCCTCGCCGATCAAATCAAGGATACCCGCCAACAGATTGACAATGGGAAGACCGTGGGCGTCGAGTTCCTGCTGACGTTTGGCGCCAGCAATCCGACGCAATACGAGGATTATTACAAGCTGATGCAGGACGCGGCGGCCTATGCCCAGGAACGCGGCTTGAAGGTCGTGTTGAAGCCGCACGGGGGTGCGAGCGGCGCGGCGGAGGAGATCCTGCGCTGCCTGGAGAAGGTGAAACATCCGAACTTCAAGGTCTGGTTCGACGCGGGGAACATCATCTACTACACAGGTAAAGACCCCCTCGAGCAGCTTAAACCTGTTGTTCAGCAGGTCACCGGCTTCTGCGCCAAGGATTGCGAGACAGAGCGTGGCTCAGTGTGGCTCCAATTCGGGACGGGCAAGGTGGACTTCCGGGCACTGTTCAGCGAATTGAAACAGGCGGGCTTTAATGGGCCCCTAATGGTGGAGTGTTGCGCCCTGGGTGACACGCCCGAGGTTGTCACCGCCAACGCGCGGAAGAACCGCGAGTATCTGGAGAGCGTGTTGGCAACGCTGTAGCTGGGCGTAGCGGTGTCTCGGCAGAGCGCCGCAGTCTTCTGTTACCCGAGTTAGCGGCGCTCTGCCGAGACGCCGCTACGAGGGAAGCGTTCATGGAGATGGGGCGAGGGGCCTTTCGTCAATTCCTCGTCCCGCTCCAACTCAAGCGTGCGGCTCAGGAGTCCTAAGCCTATTTACGCGGCCCGGAAGCGGCCATCTGACCGGCGTTGGCCGTCCACCCGCCGCCCAGCGCCTTGATCAGGGAGACGCTGGCGGCAAGACGTTGTCCGCTCAACTGCACGACGCTTTGTTCGAGAGTCAGGGAAGCGCTTTGGGCGATGACCACGTCGAGATAGTTGAGCACGCCCCCCTTGTATTTGGTCAGGGAGATGTCCAGTGTGCGGCGGGAGGAGTTGAGCGCGGTGCTTTCCTTTTCGAGTTGCTGGGCGAGCAAGCGCTGGGCCGCGAGTTGATCTTCCACGTCTTGGAACGCGCTCAGGACGGTCTGGCGGTAGTTGGCGACGGCGGCGTCGTAAGCGGCGCGGGCAGAGGCAAGCTGGGCGCGGTTCCGGCCACCGGTGAACAGCGGCCACGACACCGACGGCCCCACCGACCAGACCCGGCTCTCCCAGTTGAAGAGCTTGTTGGCATCAACCGAGAGGAACCCAGTCAACCCGTTGAGTGTGACGCTCGGATAAAACGCGGCGTAGGCCAGGCCGACGTTCGCATTGGCGGCCGCCATCAGGCGCTCGGCGGCGGCAATGTCGGGCCGGTGCTCTAGCAGTTCACTGGGAACCGCCACGGGGATGCCGGGACCCGCATCGAAGGTCTTCCTCGCGGCGGCGAGCGCGCCCTGAGTCACGCTAACCTCGAAGCCGGGGGCGGCCTGACCGCAGAGGACGGCGAGGGCGTGCAGGGTGTTGGCGCGTTGCAGTTGCACCGCGGGAATCTGGGCCTCGGTGGTCGAGAGCTGCGTTTCGGCCTGGGAGATGTCGAGGTCGGTGGCGATGCCGCCCTTGTGGCGGTTCTTGGTCAGTTCGAGCGAACGGCCGTAGGCAACCACGGTTTCCTTCAGCACCTCCTCTTGAGCGTCGAGCGACCGCAGGGTGAAGTAGTCAATGGCGACTTCGGCCTGGATGGCGAGCTTGGAGGCCTCGAGGTCATCGGCGGAGGCGGTCAAGCTGGCGCGAGCGCCTTCGACCTCGCGGCGCACGCGGCCCCAGAAATCGAGTTCCCAACTGGCATCGAGCGGAACGCTAAAGGTGTTGTAAGTGAAACCCCGGCTCGAGGAACCGGCACCCGCGGTCTGGTTGGCGCTGGCGCGCTGGCGGGTGTAGCCCGGCGTGGCCGAGAGCTGGGGAAAGAAATCGGCACGGGCAACGTTGACCAGAGCGCGGGCCTGCTGGAAATTCGCATATGCGGCCACAAGCTGCTGGTTGTTAGTGGTCGCTAGATTCTCGAGGCGGTTCAAATCCAAGTCGCCAAATATCTCCCACCATGCGCCGCGAGGCAGTTGGGCGGAGGGTTGGGCCAGCTTCCAATTCCCCGCGTTTGTCGAAGTCGCACCCGTAAAGGACGCCGGCATGGCATTCGTGCCGAGCGCCGGTGGTCGCTGGTAGTTGGGGCCCACGGCGCAGCCCGCGAG
>Ga0074044_10002625_pt1 | contig 15669 bp, 14 predicted proteins | sample BogForMeECP23OM1_FD_94443 | JGI IMG/M metagenome (GOLD analysis project Ga0074044, IMG submission 94443) | Bog forest soil microbial communities from Calvert Island, British Columbia, Canada - Bog Forest MetaG ECP23OM1 | ecosystem: Environmental > Terrestrial > Soil > Wetlands ...
CGATCGTCCGCCGAGGCTTATGGTCCCGGGCGATTTGAAATGGCGGAAATTCGACAGCGGCGGAGTTCTGCAAGAAGCCGAATCGAGCGCCGATTGTGCCCGCCTGGTTGTCGTCGACATTCGAACCGATTAGCGGACCCAACGTGATGATGACGCGGGGCGGCGGCCGTTCGGCCCCCCCCCGGTGATCACCTCTTCCTGCGGCTTCTTTTCTCCCCGGATTTCACCTCGCCCGGCCGGCGGCCGGGCTCGAAGCCGCCGAGCTCGTGATAGGTCACCGTGTCGGCGGTTTCGAACGCCCTCACCTTCGGCACTTCCCCCGGGAGCCCGAGTTCATGCCAACGGCCGGCGACCTTCTCGAAGACGGCTTTCCGCAGTGCAGTGCGCTTGGAGAATACCGGCAGGTGGCGGTGCTCCTTGCAGGCGTTGATCAAAGCCTTCGAACCGTATGGACGCTTCTCAGGCGGATTCTGCGTCGGATCGAGCCACGTGCTCCAGGTGTTGCGCAGAATATCGATGTCGTCGATCGGATTGCAGCGGCTCGCCATCGCCCAAATGACCTGGTCGAAGTCGCTCGGATCGATATCCTCGTCGACGGCGATGATCCACTTGGTATAATAAGCGCCGCCCGGAACCTGCGCGGCAAGGGCCAGCGCCTGCGCGGCATGACCGGCGTAGCGCTGTTCGAGGCTAATCACCGTCATGCCGAACCCGCCGGCGGCGGCGGGATGGGCGTATACGCCCTGAATTCCGGGTATTCCCAGCTTGTCGAGGTCGTCCCAGATTTTCGCCGAACGGATGACCGAAAAGAAGCCGCTCTGTTCGCACGACGGATAATCGGCCATGAGAGCGTTGGTGAGGATCGGTTCCGAGCGGTAATGCACGGCGGTGACCTCGACTAACGGACAGCCCGCTTCCGGCCGGCCGTAATAACCCGGAAACTCTCCGAACGGCCCCTCCGCCTTCACCGAATTCGGCCGAATGACGCCCTCGATCACCAGCTCGGCATTCGCCGGCAGCAGCAGCTTGGTGGTCTTGCCGCGGACCACCGGAATCGGCTTGCCTTTGATGCCGCCGGCGAACTCGTACTCGGAAACGTTCTTGGCGAAGGTCTGCGAGCCGACCAGCATGAACAGCGGATCAATGCCCCAGGCCGCCGCAACTTCGATCGGTTCACCGCGCTGCCAGGCACGGGTGATGTGCAGGCGCGCATCCTTGCCCGGTGAAAGATAGAGGCCGACCGCGGACCGGCCCTGCTGCATCATCCGGTAAGTTCCGATGTTCAGATAGCCACTGTCGGGGTCGCGCGTGATGACCGCATCGCCGGTCCCTGCGTAGCGTCCGCCATCCAGCGGCCAGTGCCGCGGGATCGGCAATTGATCGAGGTTGACCTGTCGCCCCTGCAGTGAGTTCTCGTAAACCGGCGCTTCGCTGGCCGGCACCTCGCGCGGCGGGATTCGCCGCTTGAGCTTGTCCTTGACCCTGCGGATGAGGTCCATGGTCGGCAGGTCGCCCGGTTCTTCCAGCGTGAGCGCAATGCGTTTGAGGCTCGGCCCGAGAATGTTCCACAGCAGTCGGGCCTTGATCGGACTGCGATCGAATCCGCGCGGCCGTTCGAACAGGACCGCCGGCGAGGGGTGCTGCTTGGCCACGAGATAGGCGACCGCGCTCATCTCCTCGTCACGGTCCACCGGCTGCCGCACCCTGACGAGTTCTCCCGATCGTTCGACCTGCGATAACCAGTCCCGCAAGTCCCGGATCGGGGTCGGGCGTGACCGCGATGCACTGCTTCGCCCCGTGTCTGCGCGAGCGACGAGATCGATCGATTCCATGACATCCGCCTTTCCAAGCCTACGCATACCCAAATAAGTCCGCTCCGCGCGTTCGCGCCTTGATTTTGGTCAACCCGTGCCAAGCCCCTTTTCGCAGGCGCGTGTCGTCGCCCTCAAGGTCGAGGATGCTGCTGCGAATGGCGATGCCGTCGATCGTGCGACCGTGCTCCGGAGAAAGACCGGGCGGCCCGTCCGATTTGAATTGACCGAGCAGAGCCGCCAAGCGGTCGATGACTACAGAGCACGGGCAACGGAATGGAGCGTCTCCCGCCGGTCACCCCCGACCGCTGGTTGCAACGCGGCCAGAACGATGGCGCTATTTCACTAGCGCCTTTTCGTATGGATAGATGACCTCCCCGCTCTTGAATTGCGGTGGATAGATGATCGCCTCTGTTTTCAGATCGCGGAAATCGTCGATGCTATTGCCTTTTATGTTCTGGAATTGGGCCGCCAGCGTACGCTCCTCCACCCACTCGCCCAGCGGCCCGAATTTAACGTCGCCAACCACGGTCTTGAACACGGCCGAGCGGATATAGGCGGCGAGCTTGTCGTCATCGAGGGTCTTGGTTTCGGTGATCGCCTGGCCGAGCACCTGCAGATCGGCATAGGCCCACACCGGCATGTAGTAGCCGAGCGGATCCACGCCTTCGCCCTTGGCGCGGTCCTGGTACTTCTTCAACAGTTCCATGGAGCCGGGGAACTCCATCGACTTCACCGGCAACCAGGTTTCGTAGTTCACGACGCCATTGAGCAGCGGTCCAAGCTGGGTCTTGAACACGGTCGCTTGCAGCCCGACCATCGCGCCGCCCCACATTTTCGGCTTGAAGCCGACCTCATTCACTGCCTTGACCATGCCGACGGTGTCGAGCGGGTAGGAGCAGATCACCAGGAGATCCGGATTGGCGGCCTGGATCGCCCGCACGACCGACGTGAAGTCGGGCGTCGATGGCGGATAGCTCTTGTCGTATACGATCTTGAATCCGGACGTCTTCGCGTTCTCGCGCGCGCCTTCGCAAGCGTTCTGTCCGAACTCGGCGTCGACATAGGCCAGGGCGATCGTCTCCGGCTTGGGTTTCTGCAATTCGGCCGCCTTGAAAAAGCCGCGCGTGAAGGCCGGCTTCGGGGTCGGGCCGTTTGGGATCATCGAGAAATATTTTGAATACTTGAATGTGTCGTTGATGCCGGTCCCGAACAGGCTAAGGAACAGCTTTTTGCGCTCGATTGCGATCGGCATTGCCGCGGCGATCTGGGTCGAGGCATAGCCGCTGACGATCAGATCGACCTTGTCGATATCGAGCAGCTTTGAATAGATGCTGGGAACCTGCGCCGGACTGCTCTGATCGTCGTAGTAGATGAGCTTCACCTGCCGGCCGAGCAGCCCGCCTTGGGCATTGACGTCGTCTTGCCAGATCTGCATTGCCACCAGCGACATTTTTCCGTTGGCAGCGAGCGGACCACTGAGCGCCATGCCAAGGCCGATCTTGATCGGATCGGCAGCCTTGGCCGGCGCCGCGGCCATAAATATCAACGCCGCAACCGCAGCCAGTCGCGCCAGACCCGTTATGCTGAGTTTCTGAGACATTTCCCCCTCCTTGAGTGCCATTCGCCCTCCTTAAGTACCATAAAAACTCCCGGTTTGTTTATAATATTAAGAGCCGCCCGAGCGGGCAATTGCGAAATATCAAATTCTGCCCCCCGCACGCCGCTTGAGGCATTGGTCCTTGACCCGCACGTTGGTCCTTGACCCGCACGTTGCGGTTCGCAGTCGATGCAAGACCGCGCCACGTCCGAACAGGCTTGCCGCCGCGCGGCCGCTCATGGGAATTGCCCGACGCCTCAGCCCACACCCAAATAGAACCGGCGCACCAATTCGCTATGCCGAAGCGTAGGGGCATCATCCGCCGCGAAAGCGATCTTGCCGTGCACAAGCACATAGCCGCGATCGGCAATACGGATAGCCTGGCGAAAGTTTTGTTCCGCCATCAGCACGGTCAGTCCGAGTTGCTTCTGCAGTGTTGCGATGGTCTCGATCGTCTTCGCGACCAGAATCGGCGCCAATCCGACGGACGGCTCATCGACCAGCAAGATTTTCGGAAGCGCCATCAAGGCGCGCGCGATCGCCAACATTTGCTGCTCGCCGCCACTCATGCTGCCGGCCAGCTGCCGCCGCCTTTCCTTGAGTCGCGGGAACGTATCGAAGCAGAATGCAAGACTGTCGACGATGCGCGCACGCGCGACCGCACGGTACGCACCAAGCAGAAGATTTTCTTCCACCGTAAGCTTCGAAAACAGCCGCCGGCCTTCAGGGACGAGCGAAATGCCCAGCCTGACAATGTCTTCGGTGCTGCGCCCGATCAAATCGAACGTTTCGCCCTCGATGGTCGCCAAGATGCTGCCGGCAGTCGGCTGCACCTGGCCCATGATGCATTTGATCAGCGTGCTCTTGCCGTTACCATTGGTGCCGAGAAGGACGACGGTCTCCCCGCTTCGCACAGTTATGCCGATTCCGGTGAGTACGCGAACCTCACCGTACCCGGCGTGAAGCCCTTCGATGAAAAGACTATTCGCCAAGATAAGCCCTCTCGACTTCATCCTGTTGCATGACGTCATCGGGAAGTCCGTCAGCGATCTTGCGCCCGGCAACGATCACAACGATCCGTTGCGAAAACATCATGACGGCGCGCATGATGTGCTCGATCAGCAGGATCGATATTCCCTCGTCATTCAGTCGCGTCAGCAGCGCAAGAATCTCGTCGACTTCGCTGTCCGAAAGGCCCGCCATGACTTCGTCGGCGATGAGGACCTGCGGTCGCGCGGCCAGCGCCCGGCCGAGCTCGAGTTTTCGCAACTCCACTTGGGTAAGCACCTTGGGGCTGGCGTCGGCCTTGTCGGCAAGTCCAACCTGATTGAGGATAACCTGCGCCGCGCCGCTGATCGTGCGCGCCGACCTAAGACCGACGGCAAAGCGCAGCGGCACCTCGATGTTCTCCTGTACGGTCATGCCCCGGAACGGCCGCGGAATCTGGTAGGTGCGGGCCAGCCCGCGCTTCGCCCTGACCCAGGCCGGAGTTGCGGTAATGTCGTTGCCGTCGAAGGTTATCGATCCGTCATTGGGAGCGATTATTCCGGTAAGACAATTTACGAATGTACTCTTGCCGGAACCGTTCGGGCCGATGAGCCCGACGCGTTCTCCTTTCCGCAGGATGAAGTCGACGGCGGTGAGAGCCGCGAATCCGTCAAACCGCTTTGAAATGCCTTGCGCCGCGAGGATATCGACGTTCATTTGCGGCCTCGTTTCCAGGCTCGGACGATTCCGACCACGCCGCGCGGCGCGGCCGTCACGAACACCACGAGCAACACGCCGACGATAAAAAGATTTGCCGCCGAGGAAATCGTCACCGTAAGGATCTGCTGGACTGAAGCGAGCATGATTGCTCCGACAACGGGTCCCCACCAAGTGGCGGTCCCGCCAATCAAAGGCATCGCTATGGAGTTCACCGTAATGGCGAGACTGAACGCCGTCGCGGGGTCGACATAGGTGATGTAATACGGGAACGGAGCCCCAGCCACGCCCATCAAGGCGCCGCTCATCGTCGTGGCAATCAGTTTAAGACGAAGGCTGGGCACACCGCTGGTCTCCGCAGCCGTTTCGTCATCCCTTATCGCCGCGAGCCCGATACCGATCCATGACTCCTCCACGGCCCACGCCGCGAGCACAGCGCAAGTTGCAAGCCCGACCATAAGCGTTACCAAAAGATGCGCGTAGGAATCGAATAGTCCGGAAATTTCCTGCCTGACCACATAAACGCCGCGCGCCCCGCCCACAAAACTCCAATTAATAATCACGGTTTGCAGAACGATGGCCAACGCCAGGGTGGCGATGGAAAAGAATACGCCGCGCAGCCGCAGCGTCAAATATCCCGTTGCCAATCCCAGCAAGCCTGCCGTTGCCGCTGCGGCCGCCATGTCGATGAGCAACGGCAATTGGAAAAGTTTGTTCAGAACGATCGTGGTGTAACAGCCGACAGCGAAGAAGCCGGCAGTGCCAAAATTGACGTAACCGCCATAACCGCCAAGAATGTTCCAGGCGGTGCCGAGAACGATGAACTGCAGAATCGTGTACGCCGCGAGGTAGTAATACTCGCTGACACGGGACCCGATCAGCATCGTTGCTGCAACAAGGATTGTCCCGGCCAGCACGATTGCCAAACCCGAACGCAGACGCGCCGGTACCAGCGTCGACTTGCGCGGTTGATACGCCGGAGTGGCTTGCGTGCTCATCGTCCAAATATTCCGGCAGGACGAAACGCCAGCGTGACCAGCAACAGCCCGAACGATACTGCCGGCGACCACGACGGCCCGAAGAACGTCGCCGTCAAGGTCTCGGCAACGCCCAAGATCAGTGACGCCACCAAGGTCCCCGGAACACTGGCCATTCCACCAAGGACACAGATCGCAAAAGCCCGTCCGATATATTCGCGACCGACCGACGGCTCGACCGGCTGAATAATGAGCAGGAGAATACCGGCCACGATCGCGCTCGCCGTCGCGATACCAAACGCGATCTCCTTGGCGCGGATCGGATCAGCACCGATCAGGCGCACGGCCTCAATGTCTTGCGAAACGGCTAAAATTGTGCGGCCGGTGAACGTTCGCGAAAGATAAAGCTGAATGCCGGCCAGCATGCCTGTTCCGACAAGGAACGGGACCATCATGCGCCATGAAACCGTAATCAGCCCGATCCCAAATGTCGGTCCGATATAGGGAGCGGTGATGGAACGGTAGTCCACGCCAAATATGAGAACCAAGCCGATTTCGATGATGAACAGGATGCCGAAAAAGAAGGCGAGCCCCTGCAGCGATTCGTCGCCGCGCCGCTCAAAGAAAAAATGGTAGGCCCGATAAAACGCCCGTCCGAAAAAAAATCCGAACGGCGCGAAGACGACCATTGCGAGGAACGGATCGAATCCGAAACTATTCCAGACCAGATACGCCAAGTAGGCACCGATGATCATGAAGGCGGGATGCGCAATGTTCACGATATCGAGCATTCCGAATTCGATGGTTACGCCGATTGCCGTGGCGGCATAGAACCCGCCCAAGACGACGCCCGAGATGATTGCGTTGACGAGCAGGTCCCAGCTGAAATTCATCGTTGCTCCCTACAGGTCCGCCGGCCACCGACCCGGTCATGCTCTTGAATACGGCAGGCCGACGATCTCGATCCAGTGAGATTTTCGCCCACCGGATAATCATTGAGCTTGGTGAGGTTGCTGCTCGCGCCATCAATCGCATAGCTTGACATGCGCATACGGATAGCATTGCAGTGCGGTATCCCCAAACGTTAAGCCGGATCGCGGCGAATTGTGGCGTCCTGCGTCCTCGCGCCTCTTGTACCGCGGACGCCGGAGGCCATAATGCCAATGGGTAAAGTATGGTCGACTCGGAGGATTGATCATGCGTGCATTTTTGCTGGCATGTCTCGCCGTCGTCGTTATCGGCGCTGGCGGCTACTTTTCTCTCAACGCCGTGCAAAAGTCGACAGGGGCTGCCTATAGTACCGACGGCGCCAGCATCGATCCGAGCTGGAGCTGGCGCGCCACATCGACCACGGGCGCGGCAACGCCGTGCGAGCCGCGCCAACCCTGGCAATGGTTTTTTGTCGATTTCCGCGATCCAAACGGCGAACCCAGCCTCTGCTCGGACTCGCAATAGAAAACCCGCATCAGCCGAAGAGCGCCGATAGCGCCGATCCTGTACGACTAGCCCGACGGCCCCGGCGCCAAGGGGCCGGCCCCCCAAGCAAGGCCAACCGGCCGTAAACGCCGGCGCCCGGCACGAATGCCAGGCGCCTCACGTCGGCGCCGCACATCATCGCAGCCGAACTAGGCAGCCGGCGTTGTCCTCGCACCCGCCGGCGGTGGTGCAGTGCGGCCCTGGCCGAACTCCTGTTCCACCCACAGCGAGTGGTGCTGCTTCGCCCAGTTGAGATCGACCTCGCCAGTGCCCATCGCATCGAAGCCGCCCTCCATCCCCAATGTGCCGAGATAGATGTGCGAGATGATCAGGCCCACAAACACGACCGCAATCAGAGCATGGATCACCTGGGCGATCTGCATGCCGAAAATGTTGGTGAAATAGAACGGGAACAGCAGAAAGGCTCCCGGGACAGCGACGCCGATGGTGCCCAAGATGACGAGCCAGAACAGCAGCTTCTGGCCGGCGTTGAACTTCCATGCCGGCGGATGCTTGTCGCCAACCATGCCGCCGCCTTCCATGAACCATCGCACATCGACCATCGTCGGGATGTTTTGTTTGACCCACAGCAGAAAGAGCACCACGACGCCGAGCACGAACGGGAAACTGGAGAAATCGTGGGCGTACTTGGCCATGATGGCCCACTGCGAGAATGCCGTTGGCCCGATCAGCGGCAGCAAGAGGTCTTTGCCGAACGTGATGTTGAGGCCGGTGATGCCGAGAATGATGAAAGCCACGCCGACCGTCCAGTGCGCGAAGCGTTCGAAGGCGTTGAACCGCTGGATCGTGCGTCCCGAGCGCCCGCTCTCCATCCGAATCGTCCCGCGCGTGAAATAGAACACCGCCAGCAAGGCAATCACGCCGAGGATGACGATGGCGCCGATCCAGTGCAACCACACCTCGTGAAACAGCCGCCAGGTGCGGCCCATGGGCTGTTCGATCACGTATGACTTGGTATCCGGAATCGAGCCGAGCCCCTGGATGCGGTAGGACTGCTGCAGCAATTGCTGCTCCTTGACGGCGGCGGCGTTGGGATCGACCGAACCGGGCTGCTGGGCCGCAACAGGCGCTGCGGCAGCGGCGAAGATGAGGAATGCAATCGCGGTAACAACGAGCCGGATGCGTACGCCAACCGTCGCCATGAGCTTTCTCCCTTAATCTCCGCGGCGCAGCCGCACGCCGCACCGCCGCTGTGTTCGGTCTCAGGTCGCGATCGTCTCGCGATAGGCGGTTTGCCATCCCCAAGCGCCGGAACCGTAGCCGCGTTTGGCCACGCGGTCTTTGTAGATCTGGGCAATGATGTCGCCGTCGCCGGCAAGGAGCGACTTGGTCGAGCACATTTCCGCGCATAGCGGCAGCTTGCCTTCGACCAGGCGATCCGCCCCGTATTTCTCGAATTGGATCTGCGATCCGTCCGCCTCCGGCCCGCCGGTGCAATAGGTGCACTTGTCCATCTTGCCGCGCGAACCGAAATTGCCGACGCGCGGATATTGCGGCGCGCCGAAGGGACAGGCGTAGAAGCAGTAGCCGCAGCCGATGCACAGGTCCTTGGAGTGCAACACTACCGCGTCGGCGGTCGTGTAGAAGCAATTCACCGGACAGACCGCCGCGCACGGCGCATCGGTGCAGTGCATGCAGGCCATCGAGACCGAGCGCTCGCCCGGCTTGCCGTCATTGATGGTGACGACGCGCCGCCGGTTGATGCCCCACGGCACTTCATTCTCGTTCTTGCACGCGGTGACGCAGGCGTTGCACTCAATGCAGCGGTCGGCGTCGCAGAGGAATTTCATTCGCGCCATCGTTGCCTCCTCACGCCGCGCTGATCTGGCAGAGCGTGGCTTTCGGCTCCTGCATGCCGGTGGCCGGGTCGTAGCCGTAAGTGGCGATCGTGTTCGCGCTTTCGCCGAGCACGATCGGATCGGCGCCCACCGGATAGCGCGAGCGCAGGTCCTGTCCCTCGAACCAGCCGCCGAAGTGGAACGGCATCCAGGCGACGCCCTTGCCGACGCGCTCGGTGACCAGGGCCTTGACCCTCGCCTTGGAGCCATTCTCGGCGCCCGTCACCCAGACCCAGGCGCCGTCCTTGACGCCGCGGTCGGCGGCATCCGCCGGATTGATTTCGACGAACATGTCCTGCTGCAGCTCGGCGAGCCATTTGTTGGAGCGCGTTTCTTCGCCGCCGCCCTCGTATTCGACCAGACGCCCCGAGGTGAAAATCAGCGGGAAGTCCTTGGCGATCCCCTTATCGACTGCGGCTTTCTGCACCGAGAAACCCACGTTCGGCAGCCGGAACTGCTTGGCGTCGGGCAACGTCGGGTACTTGGCCACGAGATCGACACGCGGCGAGTAGATCGGCTCGCGATGCACCGGGATCGGGTCGGGCAGTCCGAAGGCGTTCATGCGCGCCTTGGCGTTGCCGTAGGGCACGCAACCGTGCTTGAGCGCCACGCGCTGGATACCGCCGGAAAGATCGATCGACCACGAGACCGTATCGGGAGTAGCGCCGCCGATCTTCTGAATGACCGCGAGCTCGTCCGGACTCAGGTCGCCGTCCCAGCCGAGCTTCTTGAGCACCCCGTAAGTGAACTCGGGATAGCCGTCCTTGATTTCCGAATCCTTCGAATAGGAGCCTTCGGCGAGTAGGTTGATGTGATTTCCGTCGACAACTCGCTCGACGCCGAAGCGGGCGCGGAAAGTGCCGCCGCCGTCCATGACGGCGAGGTTGGTGTTGTAGAGCAGCGGCGTGCCCGGATGCTTGACCGCCGGCGAGCCCCAGCACGGCCACGGCAGACCGTAATAGTCGCCGCCCACCTCCGGATCGTCCTTCGGAGCGCGCATCGTGACCAGATCGAATTTTGCCTGGTTCTTCATGTGCGCCTTGAGGCGCTCGGGCGATTGGCCGCAATAGCCCGTCGACCAGCTTCCGCGATTCATCTCGCGAAGAATGTCCTCGGGCACCGGCCGGTCGCCTTCGACCTGGATGTGCTTGAACAAGAGATCGGCGAAGCCGAGTTTTTTCGCCATCAGGTAGAGGACCTGATAATCGTCCTTGCTTTCGAAGATCGGCTTGACGATCTGCTCGCCCCATTGGATCGAGCGATTGGAAGCGACGCGCGAGCCGGAGCTTTCGAACTGGGTGCAGACCGGCAGCAGATAGGTGCCGTCCCGGCGTCCGGCATCGAGCGACAAAGATGCCCAGGTCGTCGGATGCGGATCGGCGATCACCAAGAGGTCGAGCTTCGCCATCCCGTTGCGCGACTCGGGGATGCGCGTGATGCTGTTGCTGGCGTGGCCCTGGATGATCATGGCCCGCACATTGTCTTTCTGCGCGACCTGATCCTTCGGCAGCAGCACCGCGTCGAACCAGCGGGTGAGCGGGATGCCCGGGGTCTCCATGATTTGTTTGGAATCGAAGCGCGACTGCAGCCAGTTATAGTCGACGTCCCAGACGCGACCCCAGTGCCGCCACGCCCCTTCGACGAGGCCGTAATAGAACGGCAGCGTCACGATATCGAGGCCGACATCGGTTGCGCCCTGCACGTTGTCATGGCCGCGGAAAATGTTGGCGCCCATGCCGGGCCCGCCGACATTGCCGGTGAGCAAGAGCGCGATGCAGCTGGCGCGCACATTGGCGGTGCCGACCGTGTGCTGGGTTTGGCCCATGCACCAGACCAACGTCGCCGGCTTCTGCGTCGCGAACATTTGCGCAACGCGCTTGAGCTGCTCGCCCGGCACGCCGCTCACGCGTTCCACTTCATCGGGAGTCCACTTCGCGATTTCTTTTTGGGCATCGTCGAACCCGTAGACGCGCTGCTGGATGAATTCCTTGTCCTCCCAGCCGTTCTGCAGGATGTGCCACATCATGCCGTAGAGCACCGGAATATCGGTGCCGGGGCGCAGCCGCACATATTCGGTCGCGTGCGCGGCGGTTCGCGTCAGGCGCGGATCGATGACGACGAGATTGGCGCGGTTGAGCTCGGCGCCTTCGAGGATATGCTGCAATGAGACCGGATGCGCCTCCGCGGGATTGCCGCCCCAGATGAGGATGGTCTTGGAATTGCGGATGTCGTTGAAGCTGTTGGTCATCGCGCCGTAGCCCCAGGTATTGGCCACGCCGGTGACGGTGGTCGAATGGCAGATGCGCGCCTGATGATCGGTATTGTTGGTGCCCCAGAACGCGCCGAATTTGCGGAACAGATAGGCGCCTTCGTTGGTCATCTTGGCGGAGCCGAGCCAATAGACGGAATCCGGTCCCGAGTTCTGCCGGATGTCGAGAAGCTTATCGCCGATCTCGCCGATCGCCTGATCCCAGGTGACGCGGGTCCACTGCCCGTTGACCAGTTTCATCGGATATTTGAGCCGGCGTTCGCCGCTCACCAGTTCGCGCACGGCGGCGCCTTTGGCGCAATGCGAGCCGCGATTGATCGGGCTGTCCCAGCTCGGCTCCTGGCCGATCCAGACGTCGTTCGCGACTTCGGCCGTTACCGTGCAGCCGACGGCGCAGTGGGTGCAGATGCTCTTGCGGATGGTGACTTTTGCCCCGGGAGGCGGCGGCGGGCCGGCCGCGGCCTTGCGCACCGAGCCAAGCTGCAGCGCCCCGAGTGTCGCGAGGCTGCCGGCGGCGAGACCGGAGCGGCGCAGGAAAGTGCGGCGGTCGAGCCCGCCATCCAACTGAGTTGGCAATGCACCGGCAAGGATGCCGCGGCGCGCTTGACGTTCGGTCCTCTTGATCAGCACGGCGGCCTCCTCACTTCGCTGGATAACGATTGACGCGGTAATAGGCCTGAACGTCCGGCGAGTCCGCTTGGTAGCGCGCCTTGCGCTTCTCATCGTTGGACTCGTCGGCCGCCGCCTCCCGGACGAGCGGCCCGGATGCAGTGACGGCAACACCGGCACCGGCGCCGAGCGCGCGGAGAAAATCGCGCCGTGCAACCTTTTTTTCCTTTTTTTCCTTTTTTTCCGTTTTCATTGCGCTCACTCCCTGATTCTCTGTCCTTGGATTCTCAGTCCTTGCCGGTTCCCTAACTCGTACCGCTGAGCATCCCGACCTCGCGCGCGTCACGATGCCAGCGCGAAAGCCTCGCTTTCTATCTCCACGACGAGCCGGCCAACCGTTCCTACTCGGCGATAGAAATCCGCGGCGTGTGCATGTTCGAGGTCGGCGAAGAAGCGGCCGATCCACGGCGACAGATGTTTCTCGAACAGCTCGCGATCCGCCCCGGCCGGAGCGTCGAAACGTCCACCGACCAAGCCCGCCATGATCTCGCACAGCACGGCGGCATGATCTTCCGGCTCGGCTTCGCTCTCGACGCGCTCGATGCCGAGCCGCGCGAGGTCGTCGCGCAATCGCGCCAGCGGACGCTCATTGAGAAAGCCGGTCAGATAGTACGAGCCATAGGGCAGGAGTTCGCCGCGCCCGATGCCGATGAACAGGTCGAAGAACTCGTGTTCGATCCGCTCGACATTCGCTGCGGCCGCCGCCTCGCCGAGCGCCGCATGCGCAATGCCGAGCGGCGAAATATCGCCGCGCAGCGTGGCGAGCCGGGCCAGCAGATCGGCGTCCGGAACGCGCCTGAGCAACCTCGACAGCAGCGCATATTCCTGGGCGCGCGCCGCATCGACCTCGTCGACCGCGCCGGCGTCCGGCGCACCATAAAGATCGGGGCGCAGCACCGCGCGGTCGATGCCCGTCACACCCTCGACCGAGAGCACGCGCTCGGCCGGGACGCGGCTCCAATTCGACAAAGAAGGCTGCGCAATGCCAATTTTTCGAGCGAGGGCGCCGACGCCCCCGACGGCACGAATGGCTTGATCAAGGCCCGGATCGCGCATGGCCCTTTTTTGAATTATTCCGATAATGCGGCCTATTGGAAGGCTATGCCCCGATGCAACCGCGGGTCAATAGCCAAAGGCTATGGGTGCAACACTACTTTGGTACGGCCCCGCCATGCCTGCGATTAGTAGAGCATGGATTTCCACTGCTCTCGCCAACTCCTCTTTGCACTGCAACATCATTATTGCTGCTTTGCGGAAAGACTTGAACTGGATTTGCGGCAGCGTCTGCGGAGGTGATGAGGTCGGCCCGTGCGGGTGATCGTTCGGCACTGGCATCATACTCATCGGCTGCCGAAGCGCTCGTGGGTCGTGCCAGTTCCCCAGACTTTTCAGCAATTTGTTCGGCCCGTTCGGCGGCGACGTGCTGCTGCGGCGTGGTTTGTCCCGCTGCGTCGCCGATGAGGCCGGCTATCATGCGGCGGAGTTCCGGCGTGAGCTCAAGCGATCCGAAGCCCGCCACGCTGTCGGTCTTGGTGAAGTCCCACTGGTTCTCGGCGAGGCCGATGAAATCGCGAATCGTGGGATCGGTCACCCAGACGCGTCTAAGAGCCGCACGCGCGAGATGCTCCGGAACGCCAGGTGCGAGGAAGGCGCGGATGTCGCTGGTCGCAGTGATCGATTCGATCGGCGGTAGCGTAGCGGGATCGAATGCCGGAAGACCGTCTTCGCTTTGTGCCGCGGCGCGTGACGGCGCGTTCGCATCGGCATCTGTAGATTCCCGACCGGGCGGCTCCGGCCGGTCCGGCCGGTCCGGCGAACGCGTCTCGGCCGCGCGCTTGCGCCGCGACCATCGCTCCAGAAAATTCTCCGCTTTATCGTCCGGGTCGCTCATTTGCGATCCTTCGATGGCGTGCGCCGCGCCATCGCCTCGGGATTGGCGCGGTCGCGCTGTCGCTTGACGAACGGATGTTCGACGTGGTGCTCGGCGACGAATTCGGCAATGACCGCGCGCACCGACTCGGGCATCGGCACGGCCTCGACAAGATCGGTCGCGCTCTCGGTACAGGCTTCGCCTTCGCTCGGCTCTGCCGTCACGGCGGCGATTTCATAGGGCGGCTCAAGACCGGTCGGCCGCAGCGCCACCCATAACAGCGCCGCACCAGTCGCCAGATTGTCGCGATAACCGGCGGCGTCCGATCGGTACAGCTCGATCGCGGCGGCGCCGCCATAGAAATTCACACGGTCGGCATCGCCGCCGAGCACGGTCCACGGCGCGGCATCCGGCACACCGGGCAGCACGGCCACCGGACGCCAGACAAAATCCACCCATGGGCTCTTCGCCTTGCGCCGCTCGATCACGACGCCGATGGGAATGCGCACGAGCGGCTGGGGGCGGCTCACGTCACGGTCTCCAGACGCCGGATCGGCAGGCCGGTCAGCAAATTCTGCGGCTTCATGCGAAGGATTTTGTCCGGCGTCATGGCGAGGATGAGATAGACCGCCTTGCCGGCCATCCGCTCGATGACGATGCCGGCGTCAGGAAACGTCAGCCGGAACAACCCGACGACTCTCGCGTTCGCCGCCGCGTCGATCTCCGCGCCGTTCCACAGCGCGTCGCCGATCCGCGTGCCGTTGGCATCGAGGCCAACATACCATGTCAGCGCGACATCCCGTAGCTCGTTGAGCGGCTCGACCATGACGTCGATGTCGAGCAGGTGCTTCACCCAACACGCGATCACGGCGCCGAGCGCGGCGAGCCCGCGGCGTCCCGCCGTCAGATCGAGCGCCATATCGAAGCGATCGCTGCGCTCCCAGTAGCCTGGCGCATTGTCGTCGGTGAGCACCTCGATCTCCAGCATGGCCGGCAATCCGAACATCGCGGCGAGCGGCGAAACGGCAGGCCCATTGCCGTCGATCTGTTCCTGGTCGGCCGCGAGCAGCGAGCCCTCGTGCGCCGTCACGCGCTGCGGGCGGAAGAACAATTCGGCGGCGCGCAGCATGTACGCATCATCGCATCGATCGAGCGCGTTACGCAGGATGAGATGCACCAGTTGATCGAGAAAGATCGGCGGCACCGCGACAGCCTCGCGCACCAACGCCGCATAGGTCGCTTCGAGCGTGCGATGGGCGGCCAGACGGTCGCGCAACGCGATCATGAATTGCCAGTTCTCGCGCGCGTCGGCCTCCGCAATGGCGTCGATCTGCGCCGCCGCGACGGGCCGCCATGGATCGGACAGCAGTGCGGAATGCAGCGTGCGTTCGACGACGCAGGCCTCGGGCGGCGGCGCGAGTTCCGGCCGCGCCA
>Ga0074044_10002626_pt1 | contig 15664 bp, 13 predicted proteins | sample BogForMeECP23OM1_FD_94443 | JGI IMG/M metagenome (GOLD analysis project Ga0074044, IMG submission 94443) | Bog forest soil microbial communities from Calvert Island, British Columbia, Canada - Bog Forest MetaG ECP23OM1 | ecosystem: Environmental > Terrestrial > Soil > Wetlands ...
CAGTTGAGCTACCATGCGCGCCAAGCGTTGCGACGGATGCGTCGACGTCCAACTCTGGTGATCGCCTTTTGGCAGCAGGCCGACCTATTTCCATTGTAACTATATTATGCAACGCTCAATAGGAAGGAATACAGTGCGGCACGAATGCGGCACAAGTAAGTAGTACAACTACTTAGAGGGTTATAAGTATGAAACACCCAGACCTGATAAAGAAACTCGGAAAGCTCAAGAGCAGACATTCTCTTGGGCTGTTCCAATGCCCATTCTGTCCCGAAACATTCATTGCTCGAATCGACCAGGTCGTCAATGAACATTCAACCAGTTGTGGGTGTCGAAAGAAAAAGAACTTCGTTGCGGCATTGGAGCGGAGGGTCAGGGCGAAAGTAACATCTCAAGCACTCGCTCGCCTTTGGGGCGAGCGGTGCTATGGAGCAAATAAGGCGTATCTTTCCAAGAAATATGGAATCAGAGCGTCCGAATACCCAACAGCTTTGAGGCTCGCCCAAGAAGCCTATCTAACACCTCCTCAACGCACAGGGGTTGACTCTTCAATCCCCGTAGTAGTCGAAAAGCCTGCTCAACAGGTGAGTCAGAGAATGGTAGCTCCGCGTGCTGCCGTTCCGCGGTTGGTAGAGCCTAGCCCCCATGAGATAGTGAATAGTATGAATCAGCTGTCGCAGCTCCTCAACGCTGAAATAAAGTCCCGACTGCGGAGAAACGTTTTTGAAATGAATGGCGAGATGTATATCCATTTCGGAAAAATGCCGATGGGTACGGACACGCCTGCGTTAGCCCGGGAGCTTCGGGACGCTGGTTTGTTAGGAGAGAAGTTGCGTTTGATTGGCGATTGGAAAGATGCTTTGAACTAGCGATATAAAGATATCTATGGCCGAGAGTACGGAAATCGGTCGGGCACATCATAGCTGGAATCCTTATTGAAAATCCGGTGCGCCATTAGAACTAGCTCTCGTGTAATCCTCAAGACTTTCCCGCATGCGATCTTGTTCGTATTTGAGTGGTTTTCATGCCCTCGGTAGAACCACTACTAGGCCGCACAATAGAAGTAGATCGTTGTTCCCCTGGAGAAACAAATGCACAGAGAAACAGTATCAGTCCTTCAACAGTTTGCCGACAAGCACCACCTGACGACCCGCCGCAGCGAGGACGGGACGGGCGTCATCAGCAGTGACTTAGGCCATTTATATGAATATAGTGACAACGAGCTGGCGGTTATGTTCATACCTGCCGAGCCGCAGCCTCGAGCGTGGAGCAGTGTCAAGCGGAAGTGTCTTGCATGCGGAATGACGCCGCGGCAGATCGGTGATTGCGAAGGTGCTTTCTCATTCGACCCGGCAGACCCGCGTCAGGTGAAGACCGCCCTGAATGTGATCAAAGTCCGACGAAAGAAGCGTATCTCCGAAGAGCACCTGAGAGCTTTGAGGGCGGGGCTGTCTACGGTAACTCATAATCGTGAAAAATGTCCTTCTACAGGGGCACTTCAGCCACCGATTTTCAACGATCTCGGCCCGGATGGTACTTCGCATCCTCCCCGCAACGTATAGCTCTTTCTTGAGCCTGAAACATCTTAAAGGCCACTTTGTGGTTGCAAGCCGCTGAGAGGAACCGCATTTCTGTCGACGCTTAGCTACTCGCTGTTCAGGATAGTGTGCCTTTGGTGGATCAGCTGCCCGCACCGGCTGACGTGTTCCAGTCTGCCGCTCGATCTGACGGGCAACGCGACCGATGTCAGACATGTGGGACAAGTCCCCATCTCCAGAATGCCGGTTGCACATCCAGTGACGTCGATCGGCAGCCTTCGCGAACCTTTCCACGCCGTTTGGGCTACTTCCGGTTGGCCGACAAATCGTCCAGAACCTCGTTTTTGCGCTTCCCAGGACTCTGGTTGCGCCGGTATCGTGGGGTCGCGCTGCACTCCTCTCGGAAGGCGCACGGATCGCGAAGAGGCGCGACCCGGAAATAAATGACAGCACTCGAAGCGGGAGAGTTCTATGGGCAAGCGGCTGGGAAGGCGTGAACTATTTCAAGAAATCACGACGGAGCGAGAGGCGCTAAACGCGCTCCTCAAGCAGATCAAACCCCGGCAGATGACCCTGCCGGGTGTTACCCCCGGCGGATGGTCTGTCAAGGACATCCTGGCCCACGTCGTGGGCTGACAGGGGCGAATCCTGAAATGGCATGAAGCAGAGCAGCGAGGTGAAACCCCGGCCGTACCGGCACCCGGATTGACGTGGGGAGATTTGAAACGCTTCAACGAAATGATTTACCAGGAACATCGCCTCCGTTCTCTTAAAGCTGTGCTACTGGACTATGAGGTCTTTCATAACCGCATGATCGCTCTTATCGAAGCTACTCCCGATGCAGACTTGGTGGCGGTAGGGCGGTTCAAGTGGATGGGGCCGACGTGGACGCTCAGTGACTATTGCCGTGCGGAAACTGCAAGTCACTATCGGTGGGCGCGCAAGTGGATTCGCCGCTGGAAGCGCGCACAAGACCAGTCTGAACATCGGACAGCCCCAAGGTAAGAGTTCCCGACCAACTGGAATCGGCACTGTCGTAAAACGACGGGTCGTGAAGTCTGTTCAACGTTTTGCGCCTGCGCCTTTCGGGAATCTCTATTTCTCGGGCATGGTCAGAGGTCCTAGTGCTGCCATGGCAGCGGACTCTCGATATTTACCTCGATAACAGGGGAACTCAATCGGTGTGTCACGAAACGACTTAAGAATTTGACCGAGTCGAAGGGTGCCAGACTTTCTTACCTCTCGAACGCGATTGAGATCGATGGTGATAGGAATCTGTTCCCCCACTTCACCCGACTGATGGATGATTTCACCTTCCGGGCCGACGATTATGGAGCGTCCATTGCCCAGTTGGCCGGCACAGTTTACATCAACGAAATAACACTGATTCGTTATGGCATTTGCCTGAGCAATAATCAGTTCTTGTGCTCGATCAATGGTTCCAGTCATGGTGGGATGAAGAATGACCTCGGCGCCCTTCCACACCAGCGCGCGAGTCGTTTCTGGCACCCACCCGTCATAGCAGATGGAGACCCCAAAGCGACCAACCTCTGGAATATCGAAGGTGACGAACTCCGTACCGGTTTTCACTCCCTTTTCATAGGGTAGGAACGGATACATCTTGCGGTAGCGCCCGACGACCTCACCCTCTGGATTGATGACTGGCGCGGTGTTGAATATATCTTCTCCAACCCGTTCATAAATTGAGCCTGGGATCAGCCATATATTGTGCTTCTTGGCCAAAGCTTGGTACCGGATCTCGGTCGGTCCGGGCATCGCTTCGGCAAAACTTAAACCGGGCCCAAAGGAGCAAAGTTCGGGGAATACCACCATTCGCACCCAGGGAAATCTTGCCAGCACACGTGCGGTCTCTTTTTCCAGACGATCGCGATTATCGCCATACGGCAAATCAAGCTGTAACGCTGCAATCGAAAATAACGACATATTCAACTCCAAAAGTGAATCATGCCCTGATACTCCCACGCCTGCTCGAGCTCAAATGCGTAGTATGGATTACGGTAGAGCTTGAGCATTCTGCACGTCTGGTAAGGCGTTGGCGGCATCGCGGTCCAGCACCCAGGCCGGGATCGCCGATGCAAGGGTTGCAAAAGTCAGTAGCACGAGCGCCATCGCGATCAACGCTGAGTAATTACCCACTCCTACAATGAACGAAAATAGCATCGGGCCTGATGCCAGGCCCATCTTCGAAGCAAAACCGGCCCAAACCGCAGTCTGTCCAGACTGATCGAACCTGGCGCACATTCCGAGCAAGTGGGAAATCACGAAGTTCCAGGTGATGCCAGTTCCGATGTTTGCGGCTATCCAGATCCACTTCACGTCGCTGTAATTGAACACATAGGTTCCGACCAGCGTCAACAACATGCCGCCGAGGATCGGCTTGAAAATCCCAAAGCGAGTGGACACCACAATCACCAATGCCGCGCCGAGCGTGGCAATCCAATTTGCGATGCCCAGCGTTTCGCTGACAAACGCGACCTCCAGTCCGTGATGCTCCCCGAGCCCGATGATGAAGGCGAATAACCCCATGTTGGCGGCCTGAAAGAAAAACACCGAAACCAGCGCAAGCAACAGCGGTCCTAGTTGCAATCGATCAAGCGGGGCACCCGGAGTGCGTGGCAAAGGTGGCTTCACTGGATAATCTGGCAGGAACTGCAACATTACTAAGGTTGTCAGGCTGAACAAGATCAATGCCGCAAACAAGACATTCGTGCCAAACTTCGGCACCAGCAATGGCAAGCTCATGACGCCGAGACCGCCGGCGAAAACCTGTACCAGAAGCAGCACGCCAAAAGTGCGGTCGGGCGACTTGGTGCGAGCGAAGATCGAATAGCTCATTCCCACCAGCATCCCGCCGATAAAACCGTGTAAGAATCGAGCACCCATGAGTGCGAAAGGGTTCTTGACCAGCATGGACAACAGGTCCATGACAATCAACCCCAGCAGGAAGAAGTGAGCAGCAGTTCTCCAGTGGATGCGTCTTACCAAAAATACAATCAGGAATGCGCCGCCGGCAGCGCCGTAGACATTGCATGAACCGACCAACCCCGCTTGCTTGTTGCTGAAGCCAAGTCCGACCTTCAGCCCGTCCACCAGTGCCGGCATGATGTTGACGTAGAAAAATCCGGCGGTGGCGAGAAATGCCAGCAAAAAACGCGCCGTCATGCTGTCAGGAGAAACTCTTGGCAATCTTTGGAAAGGTTCCGAGGTCATTTTCCCTTATGGCGGCCGCGTAGCGACCTGGAGTATAGCAGCACTCTTGAGAATGTGGATTGAGACCTCGTATATTTTCCGCTTGAACAGTGGTAGCGACCCCCATATTCTGTGCCCGCACGAGTGCGGTGCGTTTTCTCGACAGGGAGCCTTACGTTTGAAGCCTTGGAATTTTCTCGGTTTGCTGTTTCTATGGCCGGCGTTGGTTGCGTGGTGTGCACCGACACTGCCGGGCGCAACTCCCGTGCCGGGCGATCCGCTGCGCGGAAATGGCAAAGTGAATCGATCGGTTCTCACGGATAAAGAGCTCTTTTCGAACACTGCTCCTGCCGGTCCCGTCGATGACAGTGCAGGCTTTGCCTTGCCTGCCAATGCGGCTGCGCCTTCGCAGGCCTTCGAAGGTACACTCACGCTTTCTGACCCGACGACCAGTGGAGGTGCTCAGATTCTGCGAGACGATTTCGCGGACGATTCCGCAAGCAACTCCCCGTGGCGGCACCTGGCAAATTTTAGTTTCCAATTCGTGCAGAACGGAAGCTACCTCATCCCTGTCCAGCAAGGTCTTGTCATCACCGGGAGCACGGCCTGGAACTATATCCTCGGGCCCGGACGGGTGTGGCAGGAGACGAGCGACAACGGTTACATGCGCGCCTCGTTTCCCTTCGCCTTGGTAGAGAGGAATCAGAACTGCGTGCACAACGGGGAGATGACGTTCCTGTTCAACCGCACAAAGAAGCCCAACATTTCGCAGGTTCGCTACCAGGTCACGCAGGAAACCTGCTTGTATTTCAAGCTCAACTTGTGGGGACAGCTCGCGGCAACCTATACTCCGGGCAACGTAGCCGACGACAAGAAACTGGAGGACGCGGAAGGTGCCGAAGTGGCAAACCGCATACCCATCAAACCTTTCAGCGCTCTTGCGACTGATTTTCCAAAGTCCGGGATCAACATCGACAATTTCACCAAGGGATTCAAGTCGCCCGCGGACATTACCACTTATGGGCTGTTAATCAATGGCATCAACTACGTCAGCAGCTGCCAGACGCGCTACGGAAACTACGCGTTTTGCGACAACATGCGCTTGCCTTCCTACTCGTTAGCCAAGTCGTCGTTTGCCGGACTGGCGATGATGTGGCTGGGACAGCAGTATGGAAGCGCGGTCTATGGCCAGCTGATTCGGAATTATGTTCCGCAGTACGTGGACGGTGGCGACTGGACGAATGTCACGTTCGCCAACACGGCAGACATGGCCACGGGCAACTACATTAGCGCAAGTAATCAAGCGGATGAGGATAGTGCGCAGGAGCTTGCGTTTCTTACGGCCGAACCCTACAGCACGAAGATCGCTGACGCATTCACACCATTTCCCCACAAGACCGTTGCCGGGACCACATGGGTGTACCAAACCCACGCTACTTTCATCCTGACACAGGCCATGAACAGCTACTTGCAGCAACAGCAGGGCAGTGGGGCGGACATCTTCAATGCGATTCGCGACGCCGTTTTCGAGCCGCTGAACATGAGCCAAGGGAGCTTGTCCATGCTACGCACGGACAACAGCGCGTCCGGAAGGCCGTTTGGAGGGTACGGACTTTTTCTTGTCCAGGATGACATCGCCAAACTCGGCCGCTTCCTCAACAACAGCGGTGGTGTAATCAACGGCGCGCAGGTGCTGGACCAAACTCGGCTGCAGGAGTCGCTATTCCGTACGGCAAATCCATCAACGCTGGGTGTGTCTGTGCCGGATAAGGGGACGCCGGTCGTACCGAACACGTTTCGCTATCACAACTTTTTCTGGGCGAAGTACATGACTACCACCGAATTCCCGCAGTACCGCTGCAACGTCTGGGTGCCTTTCATGAGCGGCTACGGCGGAAACTCGGTTTTGTTATTGCCGAATGGAGCAACCTACTACATCTTCAGCGACGGCAATGAATTCATCTGGTACACAGCCGTAAATGAGATCAACAAAATCGCGCCGCTCTGTCACTGAACGTGTCCGGCGGAAAGCGAGTCGTACACGCTCCGGCCGCTCACGAACGTCTGGAGAACTTTCACATCCTTGAGCTCGTCTGCGGGTACGGTGAGGACATCGCGGTCGACGACAATAAAGTCGGCGAGTTTTCCGGGCTCGAGGGCGCCTTTGCGATCTTCTTCAAAGCCGGCATAGGCTCCGTTGCGTGTGTAGAGCGTGAGCGCCTGTTCGACAGAAATACGTTCCTCGGGTGCCAAAATCTGGCCACTTTGCAGGTCTCTGCGAACCACCGCGGCCCAGATTCCCCACCAGGGACTGAGTGGCGTCACCGGCACATCGGAGCCGGCTGCCTCGATGATTCCGTTTTCGATGTAGGACTTCGCCGGGTACGACCAACGCACACGCTCTGGCCCGTATTTCTGGAACCAGCTTCCGATCCAGTACACAAAGGGAGGGTTGCCGTCGACCAGCACATTGAGTTCGCGTAGTCGTTTCTGCACTGCCGGAGTTGAAATACCAGCATGCACAATGCGAAAGCGATGGTCCTTCAATCCCAGCTGCTGAATCACTGCGGCGTAGGAATCCAGCACCTCGTCGATGGCGCGGTCGCCGATGGCATGTGTCTCCAACTGCCAGCCGGCCCGGGCAGCAATTAAGTGCGCCTTCTGCATGTCGGCCGGCGTCCAGCGGAGGACGCCGAGATTGTTCGGTTCACCGATGACTCCCGGCGGGTAAATGGCGATGGTGCGCGCCCCCATGCCTCCGTCGGCAAATATTTTTGCGGCCCCGAATTTCAGCAGATCATCTCCAAAGCCCGTGTGCACGCCCATCTGGGCGAGTTTCTCGGCGTCGGCGATACTGCCAATCCTGGGCGACATCTGTACACGTATCTTCAGCCAACCGCGACGTCGTGCCTCCTGGTACCCGCGCATTTCGTCAGACGAGATGAAAATGTCGTGGATGGTAGTAAGGCCAACCTCCGCCGCTTTCTCGGAGATGAACTGGGCAGCGTGCACGTCAATATCCGGAGGATCTCCGGGGAGGATCCCAGCGATGAGTCCCATCGCCGTGTCCTTGAGGATTCCGGTGGGTTCTCCAGACGCGTCGCGCTCGATCACTCCGCCTTCCGGATCATGGGTAGCCTTAGTGATGTTCGCAAGCCTGAGAGCAGCGCTGTTGGCCACGCCCATGTGACCGCTCACGTGCTTCAGATAAACGGGATGGTCCGGTGAGGCCGTGTCAAGGTCTTGCCGAGTGATGTAGCGTTGTTCGGCGAGTTTGGAATGATCCCAGCCGGCTCCAACGATCCACTGTCCTTGGGGAAGCGCGGCGGCGCGATGCGCCACGGCTTGCGCGATCTCCGCGATGGAATGGACGGTGGGGTAGCCGGCGTCAATCTCGCCACTCAAAATGCTCTTGGCCCACTCCATGACATGAGTATGGACATCAATCAGTCCCGGCAGAACCGTGCGCCGGCGCAAGTCAAGCAACTGGGTGCGGGAACTGGCGCAAGCTGCGAGCGCGTCGTCATTGCCGAGGGCGAGAATTCTGCCGTCGCGCACTGCCATTGCGCTCACCACACTTCTGGCTCCGTCCATCGTAACGATGTGACCATTGCGAAGGAGAAGATCAGCATCCGCGCATGTCTGGGCAACGGCGGAAGGGAACCAGAGGGTCGCGAACAATACGATTCCTGCAACCTGTTGTTGTCGTTTCATTGTCTCCTCACAACCTTACTAAGAACGGGACCGCTCGCGATAGGTGATTTCGAATCCCGCCAAATTTTCCCTTTGCAAACTTTGCAGGAATTTTGTAAAGTATGCTCGAATTTCTCTCGGCAACGGAAAAGCAATGTAAGCTCGCGCTCCAATTCGTGCCCATCAGTCGCTCGACATCCATCCCCGGAGGGTACTATGAGGCGTCTAGGCAAGATCGCAAAGTGGTCGGCATTCTTTCTTCTTCTGTTTTGGGTTTCAGCCATCCTGCAGGCGCAATTTACTGACGGCGATATTGCCGGAACTGTAACGGATCCGAGCGGCGCGGCGCTGGTCGGGGCAACGGTCACCATCACGAATCTGCAGACCGGGCATCTGGACCAAGGGCAAACCGACAAGATCGGCTACTACCGCGTGCACCACCTCCCTCCTGGCACTTACCAGGTCCGAATCGAGGCCGCTGGCTTCAAGGTCATGGTGCTGAAAGATGTAGCCGTAAACCCCAGTGTGACCACTCCGGCGGATGCAAGATTGCAGGTCGGCACCGCACGTGAGACCGTCGAGGTCGCCGCCGGCGCTGCTTTAGTTCAAACTGAGGAAGGGCGGTTGGCTAATACGATTACCACCCGCGAGGTCGAGGATCTTCCCCTTAACGGCAGACAAGTCTACCAGTTGGTCACTGAAGAACCCGGGGTCACAGCGACCAATGCTCCGGTGGTCTCCAGTGTGCCCTCGGCGACTTCTTCAGTCACCTTTGATTCCGGATTCATCGCCAATGGTTCCACGCCCCGCGGCAACAACTTCGTGCTGGATGGCACCTCGAATAACAATGAGTGGCTCGGAGGAACGCCACTGGTCTATCCCTCGCTTGATGCCATTCAGGAGGTGCAGGTCCAAACCCTGAATTTCTCGGCGGAGTACGGGCGCAACAACGGGGCGATTATCAATGTCATTACGAAATCTGGCACAAACGATTTTCACGGATCGTTGTTTTACAACAATCGGAACACCGCCCTTGATGCTCGGAATTTCTTTGACCAGTTCGAAAAAGCTCCCCTTCAGTTGAACCAGTTCGGCTTTGCCTTTGGCGGCCCGATCAAGAAGGACAGGACCTTTTTCTTTATGGACTACGAAGGCTCGCGGTTGAAGGATAGCCAACCGGCCCTGGTGACTAGCGAGACTCCCTATACCCGTGGTCAAGCGGCGCTGTTGATGCCGGGCAGCCTGGCGGCGATGTTTTTTCAGGATTTCCCGGGGCCCGCTTGTCTCAAAACACCTGGCCCCACGGACGCCACGTGTCAGGCGGAGTCGCCGCAGATCGAACGCAATCGAGCGGACCAATACATTGTCAGGGTGGACCATCGGATCAATTCCCGGGACGAAATTTTTGCGCGTTGGGACTCGACCCTGGCATCCGGCGACGTGGCACGCTCGGAGTTGTTCGGTGCGGGAATTCGCGGCTTTACTGCTCCCTTTAACGGTACGTTCAGTGATCTCTCTACCGGATACTCTCATCAATTTTCTCCCAATACGCTCAACGACTTCCGCTTTTCCTACAGCCTGAACAGCAGTCATATCTCGTTTGGCATGCCCAGCAACACCGAAACCGCCGGCATTCTGAAGAGCGCAGGCTTGCCACAAAGCGATTTTGCGTGGCTTTATTTCGATGATGGCACGTTGCCGTTCGGCGGCGAACTCTATGTTCCAAGAGATTTCGTTTTCAACACGTTTAAGTTGAACGACACCCTGCTGCACTCGGTCGGGCGGCACTCGCTCAAGTTTGGCTTTGAGTTCAACCACATTCAAGAAAACAGCAACTACAGGCTCTACAGTTCTCCGTTCCTTGAGTTCAGCAGTATCGAAGCCTTCGCGGGTGAATACGGACCGGTGTACGCTGCGCCCTACCTCGAAGAGGCCACCGTGAACGCCAATTACGGCAGCCCGAATTACGGTCAGTTCACAGACACGCCGCGCCATTTCCGGTGGAACCGGTGGGCCGCTTTTGTGCAGGATGATTGGAAGGTCGCACCGCGCCTCACGGTGAATTTAGGTGTGCGTTGGGATGTATTTTCGAGTCCAAGCGAGACCAAGGGCATCCTTAGTAACATCATTCTCGGCCCGGGGAGCAATATATCTCAGCAAATTGCCACCGCTACCGTCGGCCGGGTAAAGCAGCTCTGGAATACCGACTACCACAACTTCGCGCCGCGAATTGGTCTTTCCTGGGATCCTTTTGGCAAAGGCACATCCGTGATCCGAAGCGGCTTCAGCATCGCTTATAACGAGCCTTACTCGAACCTGTATACCAACGCCTCTCGCTTGGATCCACCCGAGGCGAACACGGCCTTTGTCGAGCCCTCTTTAGGAATCGGTACCACAAACCCAATTCCGTACTCGTTCCCATTCCAACCCACTCCAGACTTTGCCGTGGGCCCGCCCACAAAGAATGGCGGCATCCCCGGCCTTGACATCACGCCCAACGGCGTTGACCCTCACTTGCGCACGGCTTATGCCATGCAGTGGTTTCTGGGGGTTCAGCACTCATTTGGCCACGACTATGGTTTCACTCTCAATTATGTTGGGACACGAGGTGTAGGAGGTTACACCAGGGAAGACTACAACCGTTTTGACGGGGATATCTGTAACCAAACCTCGTGCTCCTATTTAAACAATCGGTTGAACTACGGCTGGGGACAGATCACCTATATCTCCAATGAAAGCCAATCCAACTACGAAGGTCTGAATGCCCAGTTTCGGAAGAATTACGCTCACAACCTGATGTTCACCGCCAACTACACCTACGGAAAGGTGCTGGACAACCTCACCGAAGGCGGCTTGGGAGACTATTTCAACACCAACGGTTACGGCATCCTTTACAGCGGCGTCTCTGATATCGGAAAACCTCAGTTGGACTACGGCCCTTCGGAATTTGACGTTCGGCATCGCTTTACTTTGACTGGCATTTGGAATGTGCCTGGCCCAAAGCGAGGGGGTCCGTTGAATAAGGTCCTTGGGGGATGGGCGTTAAACACGATCGTCTCGCTGCAATCCGGCCGGCCGTTCGACGTCTATTGCGGGGCGTATTGGTTCAACGGCTGCGACTTCAACATGGATGGCTTGCCGTACGATCGTCCGAACCGCCCGGCGGGGATCAAGACTGCGGGATTCAGCAACTCGCAATTTGTCAATGGCCTCTTCGGCAATCCAACGCTGTCTTTCTCTTCCAGCGGCTTCAGCCGGGGATCGGCGGCAATCCAGGTCTTCTGCCCGGATCACTCCTACTCGTACAGCGGGCTAAACTCGATTCTGGATTATGGACCCGTCAACTCGGGGCTCGGTGCGCAGTGTGTCCCGGTGGGCGAGGATGGCAATCTTAGCCGGAACGCGTTTCGTGGGCCGGCGTTCAAGGACGTCGATCTGTCTCTGGTCAAGAACACGATGGTGTCTGAGCGGATTAAGGTCGAGTTCCGTGCGGACGCATTCAACCTTTTCAACCGAGTGAATCTGTGGAACCCAACTGGTGACATGAGCAGCCAATATTTTGGGCAGTCGACCACAGCTTTCCCCCCGCGCGTGATGCAATTCGGTCTGAAGATAATGTTCTGAACATGTTTTGTGGGGCGTGCGAGGTCCGCTAAGCTTTTCGAGTCTGTTCTTCTTTATTGGAGGAGCATGAGCAGTTCCCATGTGCAGAAGGCTTCACGAATCCCAATGGATGCTTCGCAGTTCATCAACTCGCCAGGCCGAAGAACATGGATTCAAGGAAGTGCGACAACCCTGACCATGTTGTTTCTCGGCTCGCAGTTGCCTGCACAGGAAGCGCCGCTTCGTTCCACTCTGGACTCGATGTCTGCGGTCACGGGATTGCACTTAGGGGATCAATGGCTCGACCCGGTAGCCACATTGGTAAATGTAATTCTGGAAGATTCCAAGCCGCTGCGCTCTCTTGAGTTAGGTGCGATCGAACCAGCTACCCATTTCACATGCGGCTAGTCTCAAAACATGTCTGACGAATTATCGCTTCGTCCCATCACAGAACTTGCTCCGCTGATCCGGAGTAAGCAAATCTCTCCAGTGGAACTCTTCGATGACGTCTTGAAGAGAATCCACAAGCTCCAGCCCAAGCTGAACAGTTTCATCACGATCACCGAAGCGGAAGGCCGGAGAGCCGCCACCGAAGCAGAAGCTGAAATCCGTAACGGGCACTATCGAGGTCCGCTGCATGGCATACCCATTTCGATAAAAGACTTGTTTGCTACCCGCAGCGTGCGAACCACGGCAGGTTCAAAAGTACTGGGCAACTGGGTACCGGATTACGACGCGACTGCCGTTGCCCGTCTGCAACAGGCGGGTATGGTGATGGTCGGGAAAACCAATATGCACGAATTTGCGTATGGCGTAACCAACGACAATCCGCACTACGGACCGGCGCGCAATCCCTGGGATCCAACCCGGGTACCGGGCGGCTCCAGCGGCGGCTCGGGCGCGGCAGTTGCAAGCTCGCAATGTACTGCCTCGTTAGGTTCGGATAGTGGCGGCTCGATTCGCATCCCTTCCGCAGTGTGCGGGGTAGTGGGCTTGAAGCCTACTTATGGCCGTGTGAGCCGTTATGGAGCAATCCCTCTGGCATGGTCCCTGGATCACGTAGGGCCTCTTACCAAGACTGTAGAAGATGCAGCGATCATGCTGGCCGCGATTGCCGGCCCAGACCCCAGGGACCCGTCCGCGAGTGCGCGGCCATTACCGGACTACCGCCAAGAGATGCGGGGGAACATTCGTGGTCTGCGGCTAGGCGTTCCGCGCCAGTATTTCTCAGAGCACGTCGATCCGGAGATTCAGAAGCTCGTCAGCGCGGCCATCCGGCAACTGGAAAGTTTGGGAGCCACGCGTGTGGAGGTTGACATTCCAGACTTGGAAATCTGTTCCGCCATGGAAGCACACATCACTCTGGCGGAAGCTACCTCGTATCATGAGCCGTATTTGAAAAAACAGGCGGATGACTACGGTCCGGGAGTGCGAACCGACCTGGAAGCCGGAAGGTATCTGCTGGCCACCGACTACGTAAAGAGCCAGCGAGCGCGCACTTTGTTACAGCGCAATTTCAACGAAGCTTTCAAGCAGGCTGAGGTCATCGTCTCTCCCACCGTGCCTGCGCTTCCGCCTCTTGTCGGAGAGATGCTGGTGCAGTCGGGAGATCTGCAGGAACACGTCATCGACGCATTTCTGCGCTTCAATATCCCCTATGACCTGACTGGCTTCCCTGCAATTTCAATACCCTGTGGCTTCAGTGCAAGCGCACTTCCGGTGGGGCTGCAGATTGCCGGGAAAGCGTTCGATGAAGCTACGATCCTGAGAGTAGCATCGGCGTATGAGCTGTCTACTCGCGGGCATGCCGTCCATCCAGAATTGAGTTGACCGCGCTAACAGTCAATATGACTCATTCCTGCCCACCGGCGCCGGTTCCGGCCGGATGACGGGCAAACAGGAAGTTATGTATGGCGGAACACATAAATCGGGTGAGCCACCGTCGGTTTACGTACCATTTTCGTCTGGCGAATAAAGTGGCTCGTCGTCTGCACCTGTTGATCTATACGCACACGCATCTCGCATCTCCTGTTTGATTGGTCTCAATGTTCGCCAGGCCGCGAGACAAAACGCGAATCCGAGTGCGGGTGAGGCTGCGATGGATGCGCCGGCGACCAGTGCCCCGGCACCAACCACTCTTCCGATCACGCGCCAGCCACAGGCCTTGCGCACCATACTCTCGCGCTCTACTGCATCAGCGTTTCTCCAGTGGTAGTCCCGTACTTCATTGACGGTGCTGACAACTTCGTTGAGCGGGCGCTCGAACAGCAACTGAGCTGTCTTGATAACAATCAGAATGGGCACCAGGACGAACACGGACAACACCAGCACGAACAAAACGATTACGGTCAAGATTGCGAACATGATTCCTCCTTTTGTTGACGACGAAGGTGAACCGACGAACTTTGGAAGGTGCGGCTACTTGTGTGTGGAATGCTGGGGGAGGGCAATGCCCGGTCTATCCGGCGTGTTGCTGTGCGGCGTCACTGGGTGTGACGCCAAGTACCAGATCCACAGCCTTTTGCCCTTGGCTGGCTGCGACGAGCACCATGCGAGAATCGCGCTTAAGCGCATCCAGCCAGTTCGCCAGATATGCCGCGCTGTTGTTGATGGTTCGATTCTCGATACCACAGTACCCCGCAAGAAATGCGGCGCCCATCTCGGCAACGAGTTCCTCTCGACTGTAGTTGTGGTCTCCGAAGCGTTCGGAGTCCGCCAGACTGGGCCTGTTGAGACGAGACGGGTGCCCCGTTGCGTGCGCAAGTTCATGGAAGAGCGTTGAATAGTATTCTTCTCCACTGTCGAAGCAGGTCCTCTCCGGCATGTGGACACAGTCGAAGACTTTGCTGTAGCTAGCGCAGTCTCCTCCATGTTTGATCACTGGCTTTCCCCGCCAGTCGGCGACGACTTGCTCACAGACTGCAATGGGTTGTACTTCCGGTTGGTTCTCGGTAGGCTCGGCGGGTTGAATCCTGAGCCCTTCGCATTGCTCAATGTTGAAGACGGTGTAATAGAGGCACAGTACGGAACGCTTTTCCATGATTTCTTCACCGTCCTCCACCTCACGTCTGCCGAACTTCCAGTAGACAATGGGCGATCCGGCTTCCCCTTGGCGCACGTGTCCGTCGAGTTGTCGTGCTTGGCGGAATGTGAGCCAGCACGGAGATGCGTATCCGCTGCTCAGCAGTGTCCAGACGTTGATTCCGCGGTATTCGCGACCGCTGACCAGGTTTCGTGGCAGTCCGCTCTTTCCGCGCACTTTCCATGGCTTGTGCCAGGGAGCTGTTCCAGATTCGAGTTGTTTGATGATTCGTCCGGTGATGACTTCGTAGACGTTTGACATAGTTTTCTCCTTTTGATGGGTGATTGATTGGGGACAGGAAGGACAACGGGCGGCATTGCGACGCCCTGTTCGTTAATTACTGAACGTCACTTGTTACCTTGCTGGATCAGATCGTTCAGGGGAGGAGCGTTTCAGTTGGGTCGGGCGAGGGAGAAAGGCGATAGCGATGGGGATTCTGGCTCGGTTGAACTGCGACCGTCGGTATGATCGAACGGCTTCTGCCTAGCCCGTTCCAGTTGTTGCAAGGCGGCGCGAACGTCAGCCTGGTCTACAATCG
>Ga0074044_10002627_pt1 | contig 15663 bp, 19 predicted proteins | sample BogForMeECP23OM1_FD_94443 | JGI IMG/M metagenome (GOLD analysis project Ga0074044, IMG submission 94443) | Bog forest soil microbial communities from Calvert Island, British Columbia, Canada - Bog Forest MetaG ECP23OM1 | ecosystem: Environmental > Terrestrial > Soil > Wetlands ...
ACCTTCACCGACGCCCCCGCCCTCGACCAGGCCATCCATGACGCCGTCATCGATCTCAACCGCGAGCGCAGCCCCGATCCGTTGGCCAGGCCGCGAATCTCTGCTTAGTAACGCGCGCTCCATCTTGCCACCGTCACCCAGGTCACGAAAGGGTATAGTACGTAATTTTTGACCGCCACCGCAGTTCGAATCGCTTCGTCCGGGGCTTGCCGCACTCGACTCGGCGACCTCGCTGGCCGGCTTGCGCCCCTTGAATTCGCTTGGCCTGCACAAGTTGGCCGGCGCGCACAAGGATCAATGGGCTGTGACGATCAATGGCCCCTGGCGCGTCTGCTTCCGGTTCAAGGACGGCGACGCTTGGGAGGTGGAAACTGTCGACTACCACTGACGGAGTAAGACGATGAGACCGGTTAATCCGGGTAATTGCTCACCCTGAATCCGGGTAGGATCCTGAAGGACGAAATAGAAGCGCGCGGCCTTTCAGCTAATTCACTCGCCATCGCGCTGCGCACGCCCTCGGGCCGCATCACCGACATTCTGAACGGCAAGCGGGGGATCTCGCCCGAGACCGCGATGCGTCTCGCGCGCTATTTCGGCAACAGCGCGCGGTTCTGGCTCAATTTGCAGACCGCCTACGAACCGGCGGTCGCAGGGCGGAGCTCGGCGAGCGCATCGCCTCGGAGGTAACCCCCGCCGCCGCCTGACATTCCAGTGAGCCGGTCGCGTCCTGAATATCCTGGGGCTTCCTTGCCGTAGACAATGGCCGCGTCCATCGCTCATAGTTCGAGGACGTTAAGCCAGTAGGCTGTGAAGGAGGTCGCACCCTTGGACAAGCTCACACCGCCTGAAATCGGCTTTGATTCCTACGACAGCATGGAAGGCCTGATCGCCATCGATGCGAGCGGGCCGCCGGAGCGTTTCGCCTCCTGGCCGCAGGCGAAGCTGATCCACGCGGTTTATCCCGGCGTGCTGGTCGCGGGCACCATTGCCTTGGCGTCGACCTGGCTCGCGCAGCATTACACAGCGCCGGTTATGCTGTTTGCGCTGCTCTTCGGCATGGCGTTCCACTTCCTGCACGAGGAAGGCCGATGCGTCGCCGGCATCGAATTTTCGTCGCGTTCGGTGCTGCGTGTCGGGGTGGGCCTGCTTGGCGTGCGCATAACGCTCGGCCAGATCGGTTCTCTTGGGGCGTGGCCGGTGGCGACAGTGATTGTCGGCGTGGCGACGACAATCGTCTTCGGGCTATTGCTCGCGCGTCGCCTCCGCTTGTCCTCGATGTTTGGCGTGCTTTCCGGCGGCGCGGTCGCGATTTGCGGAGCTTCGGCTGCGCTGGCGATCTCCTCGGTCTTGCCCCAGGACGAAGCGAAAGAGCGCGATACGATCCTCACCGTCGTCAGCGTTACGGCGCTGTCGACGCTGGCGATGATCCTTTACCCCGTATTTGCGACTTCCATCGGCCTCGACCACAAACAGGCGGGCGTCTTCATCGGCGGGACGATCCACGACGTCGCGCAAGTCGTCGGCGCCGGCTACACGATTTCGAACGAAACCGGAGACATCGCCACCTATGTCAAGCTGTTGCGGGTCGCGATGCTGCTGCCTGCGGTGGTCGCCATTTCCTTCGTGTTTGCGCGCGGCGGCGGCGAGGGCCCGCGTCCGACGTTGCCAGTGTTTCTCATTGGCTTCGCCGTTCTGGTCGTCGTCAACAGTCTCGGCGTGCTTCCGCAAGCCCTGATCAGTCTCGCCAACGACGTTTCGCGTTGGTGCCTGGTCGCGGCGATCGCGGCGCTAGGGATGAAGACGTCTTTCAAGGCTTTGTTCGCCGTCGGCTGGCGACCGATCGGGCTGATGGTCTCGGAAACGTTTTGGATCGCAGCCCTGGTTTTGTTTTCGGTCAGGATCACGATCTGAGAGTCTCCGCGCGGCATTGGATAGCCTTGTCCAGAAGAGGAGATTGAGACATGACCGATCCTGTCGAGGCCGCGATTCCGGACGACGACTTTGACCGTCAATTGACGGTCGCCGACACGGACAGCGCCGCCGCGCCGCTGTCGCGGTGGCCGGTGACGTGTACACGATCCTTGTCTCCGGCGAACAGACCGCGGGACGCTACTGCCTGATCGATATGGTCGTGCCTCCCGGCGGCGGCCCTCCTCCCCATCGGCATGATTTCGAGGAGATGTTCACGCTTCTCGAGGGCGAGCTTGAATTCACCTTTCGAGGCAAGGTCATGAAAATCGGCGCGGGATCGACCTTGAATATCCCCGCCAACGCACCGCACACATTCCGCAATGCGTCCGATTCTCCAGCACACCTGCTGTGCATGGGAGCGCCGGCGGGTCTGGAGGAATTCTTTCTGCTCGTAGGCGACCGAGTTCCAAACCGGGCATCCCCGCCGCCCAACCTCAACCGGTCGCAGAGGGAGGAGCGGATCAAAAAGGCAAAGGAGTTCGCGCCGAAATTCCGGACGGAACTTTTGATCCCATAGCCCTGGCGGAGTCCCTTGTCGTTCCACTCGGGCGGTCGTCTTGAAACACGCCGTAACGAGCGCCAGATTGCTGCGAATAATGCCCGCCTCTCCCCGGGCTGCAATAGAAGGAGCCGTTCCATGCCGAATTCCACCGAGCGCGGGGTGCTGGCAGGAGGCTGTTTCTGGGGCATGCAGGATCTGATCCGCCGCTACCCTGGCGTGATCTCGACGCGAGTCGGCTACACCGGCGGCGACGTGCCCAACGCGACCTATCGCAACCATGGCGACCACGCCGAGGCGATCGAGATTATTTACGACCCGGCGAAGATCGGCTACCGCACGCTTTTGGAGTTCTTCTTCCAGATTCACGACCCGACGACCCGCAACCGCCAGGGCAACGACGTGGGCCGCAGCTACCGTTCGGCGATCTTCTATACCAACGACGAGCAGAAGCGCGTGGCGCTCGACACCATCGCCGACGTCGAGGCCTCGGGCCTCTGGCCTGGCAAGGTGACGACGGAAGTGGCGCCGGCCGGTCCGTTCTGGGAGGCCGAGCCCGAGCATCAGGACTATCTCGAGCGCTACCCGAACGGCTACACCTGCCACTTCGTCCGCCCGAACTGGGTCCTGCCGAAGCGAGCCGCCGCGGAGTAAGTCGGCGGGCATTGCTGTTTCGGCGCCAGCGCCCGGTTCTGGCTGAGCTTGCAGGCGGCCCGAACTGGCGGTGGTCGAGGCGGAACTCGGGAGCAGCTTGCGCCTGGAAATGCCGCGTCCGCTCCCGGTAATCGGCTACCGAATTCACACTAGTTGAATTCGCAGCGCTTTCCATGGAGTTGCGCGGACTTCCGAACCTGGGACGACAGCCGGCGAGACCGGAAACGGCGCCACAAGACACGCGGCTTGCGCCTGGAAATGCGGCGTCCGTCCCCCCGTAAGCGCCTACCGAATTCACGCAAGTCGAATTCTAAGTTCTTTTTCATGGAGTTGCGCCGACTTCCCAACGTGGGATTGAAGGCCGATCTGGCGCCGGCGCCAATCTCTATCTTCCTGTTTGGCCGATTTAACGGTCCTGTTCCGCGCGCACGCCATTTTAGCCCAACATATTGTTAATTAGAATGGTTTTCCCTACGAACCCGGCCCCGAGACCCCGATTCTCCCTGTTACCAGGGATTATCAAGACGGTCACGCGCTTCCTGCCCTGGTTTACGAATGGCAAGGCCAAGACCGAGTACCACGCGCTCTACAACGTCGACCAATCGACAGACGCGAAGCACCGGGCCTTCGCGGCCGGCGTCGAAAAGGCGATGCGAGCGCTTTGACGAGAGACGCGCGCCGGGGCGCTACCGCCGGAACTCGGCCTTTAGCGCCGCGTAAAGCGCCGTGAATCGTTCCCGTTGCTTGGCGAAAGCCGCCGCGAGCTCGGGCTCCGGCTTTGTCACGTCGGCGATCTCCGGCGGCTTGCACACCGCTTCGGCCGGCTCGCCTGTCGCCGCCATCCGCGCAAGCCGCGCGGCGCCAAAGGCGGGGCCGGCCTCGCCGCCGTGCATGCGTACGACGGTGAAGCCCGTCGCGGCGGCGATCATGCGCGTCCAGAGAGCGCTCTTGGCCCCGCCCCCGATGAGGCTGACACGCTCGATCACGGCGCCGGCGGCGTGGAGACTGTCGCGCGCGTCGGCTAGAGTCAGCGCGACGCCCTCCATCGCCGCACGGGCGACGTCGGCGCGGGTTGTCGCCTCGCTCATGCCAAACAGCACGCCTCGGGCGTAAGGATCGTCGAGCGGAGTGCGCTCGCCGGAGAGATAGGGAAGGAACACGAGACCACCGGGCCCGCGGTAGCCGTCCGCCGCCGCACGCTCGAGAGAGTCGGGCGTTTCGCCGAGAAGACGTCCGGCGAAGGCGAGCGCTCCGGCACCGTTCAGCATGGCGGCCATCGCGTACCAGCGGCCGGGCAGCGCGTGGGCGAAGGTGTGCACCAGCTTGTCCGGCGCGCTGATATAGCGATCCGTCGCGAGGATGAGCTGCGTCGCCGTGCCGAGGGAGATAAAGGCTTGGCCTGGCGCGATGGCTCCGAGACCTACCGCTCCCACAGGCGCGTCGCCGCCGCCGGTTGCGATCACCAAGCCGCGCGGCAGCCCGAACTCCTCGGCGGCTGCGGGGCGGATCTTGCCAACCGGAGAGGAGCCCTCGAACAGCGGCGGCGCCCAGGCCGGCTCGGCGCTGCAAGCGGCGATCGCTTCGGTCGACCAAGCCCGGGCGGCCTCGTCGAGCATCCAGGTTCCGGCGGCGTCGCTCATGTCGGTGCCACGCTCGCCGCAAAGCGCGAGGCGCAAGTAGTCCTTCGGCGCAAGCACGCAATCGATTTGGCGGCGCCGGTCGGGTTCGTGGCGGCTGAGCCACAGGAGCTTCGGTCCGGTGAACCCCGGCATAGGCTTCACGCCGACGACCCGGGCAAGCTGCGGATAATCGCGGGCGAGCTCGACGGCTTCAGCATGCGCCCTGCCGTCGTTATGCAGGATCGCCGGGCGGACCGGCCTGTCCGACCGGTTGAGCGCGACGGCGCCGTGCATCTGGCCGGAAAAGCCGATCGCATTCACGGCGCCGAGCGCTTTCGGGGCCGCAGCGCGAAGATCAAACATCGCGCCGGCCATCGCGGCGCGCCACACGTCCGGATCCTGCTCCGACCAGCCGAGCTTCGGGCGATCAGGTGAATAAGTTCGCGACGCACTCGCGATCGGCGCGTCGGTCTCATCGATCAGCAGGGCCTTAAGCCCGGATGTGCCGCAGTCGAGTCCGAGATACATCAGCCGAGAATGCGCCGACCTCCGCGCATTCACAAGCCTCCGCTCAGGCGCAGCTCCGCCCTGCCTCGCCGTGACATGCGGATGGGTTGCGGGTCGTCCAGCAGCTCGCCCGTGCACGGTCGGGCCACTCCGCCGAAGACGGAGAATACTCGTCCTCGTCCTTGCCAAGTTCAAGGCCACGCTCGAGAATGTGGCGCAGCCCGGCGAGGATGGGAGTATCCGCGCCGCGAATCGTCTCGTCCAACCCTTCCCAGTCGCTGTCGCCGGCCCGTCGGGCGAAGTCGCGCACAAGACGCGAGGCGAGCAAACCGCTCGACAGGTTGCGATCAGCCGCGTCGCGCGCGAACCGGCACGCGAAATCACCGCCGATCGAGGTGACGGCCGCGCGGGCGACGTGGGGATTGGAGCAGGTGGCGACGATCTCGCGTATGATCATAAGTTCCCCTCGCGGAAGTCAGTTGAGGCCTCTTCTGACGAATAAATTTGTCCCCAGCGTGGCGTTGCTTCTATTCCCGCGAAGTTTTTGCTGCGGAGACGCGACACGCCGATATTGTCAAAGTTCTGTCACATCGGCCTATATGCAGTGCAACATCAATTTACACTTACACTCGTGACGAAGGTTTAAATCATGGCGAATGATTAACTATCCAAACATCTCGCAATTGTTCCGGCAGGCGCTGACAAGTTTACTTCTCGGGAGTCGGCGGCCGTCGCGCGTAGCTTCCCGACGGCCGGCTCGCGACCGCTGGAGATGACAAAGGCGCCGGTTGTTCAGGCGGGAATGCGCATCGCCTCGACGCGCGCTGCAAGCGAGCACGCCTCGGCCCCGCTCATCGCCGCGCGCGGGGCCTCGACCTTGATCTCGCCAATCACCCGCGCGGGTCTCGGCGACAGCACGAAGATGCGGTCGGCGAGCCGGACCGCCTCGCCGACGTCATGGGTCACGAGAACGGCAGTGACGGCGCGGTCCGCGACCAGCGTCGCGAAATGGTTCTGCAGCGCCAGAGCAAGCGGCGCGTCGAGCGAGACGAATGGTTCGTCGAGCAAGAGGAGCGCGGGCTTGATCGCGTAGGCGCGCGCGAGCGCCACGCGGCGCGCGAGTCCAAGCGACAGTTCGCCGGGGAAGTGCTTCCGGTGAGCGGCGATGCCGAGCGCGTTCATGAGCGCCTTAAGCTCCCCCTCGCCGACCTGCGGCGCGGCGAGGCGAATGTTGTCCTCGACGGTGCGCCATGGCAGCAAGCGCGGCTCCTGGAACGCCATCGACAGCGGCCCCGGCGGGCGCATGACCCTGCCCTCGAACTGCTGGTCGAGACCCGCGAGAATCCGCAAGGCGCTCGACTTGCCGCAGCCGGACGGGCCGATCAACGCGCCGATCCGCCCGCCCTCGAGGCGGAAGGCGAAGTCGGAGAGGACTTCGACCGTCTGGCCGGAGGCGTTCACGACGCGCTTGCGCGCCACGTGAACGTCAAGCAGGCCGAGGCCGCCAGCGGGAGACATGACGTTCAAAGGGCTGCACCACGAAGGCTTCGATCATCAGCATCGCCGCGGTGAACGGCAAGGCGTAGGCGAGCAGGAGCGAAACGTCGAACAGCTGGAAGGCTATGTTGATCTCGAAGCCGACGCCGTTTGGCCGGCCGAGCAGTTCCACCACCAGCACGATCTTCCATACCAGCGACAGGCCCGAGCGGGTCGCTGCGGCGAAATAGGGCGCAAGCTGCGGCAGCACTACATGGCGCAGCCGCTTGATTCGCGAGAAGGCGAATGCGCGCGCCATCTCGTCGAGGCCGGGATCGAGCGTGCGAACGCCCTCGCGGATCGTCACTGTCGCATTCGGCAGCTTGTTGAGCGCGACCGCAGCGATCGCAGCCGTCTCGTTGAGGCCGACCCAGATGTAAAGGAGAACGATGATGACGAGAGCCGGCAAATTGAGCAGCACGACGATCCACGGATCGGCGAGCCGGTCGACGAGCGGACGGCGGCCCATGGCGTAGCCGAGCGCCGAGCCCAGCGCCATCGCCAGCGCGAAGGCCGCCGCAACGCGCGCCATCGTGACCGCCATCGCCGTGAACAGCTCGCCCGACGCCGCCGCCCTGCGCATTGCGGCGAAAACGGCGGCGGGCCCCGGCAGATGCCTGAGATCACTGAAATGCGCCGCTGCGCCCCAGAGCGCGATCAGCGCAGCGAGAGACAGGAGCCGCAGGGCCAAGGCGGCTCACTTTGCTGCGCTGGGGTCGAAGAACAGCGAAACGTCGAGCGCCGGGGCGTCGCCGACGAGATCCTTGCCGCCGCTTGTGGCGATCGCCCGATAGAGCGCCTTGGCGTCCTCCGCCTGCTCGGCGACGGAGCGCTTCGGAACGCCTTCGAGATAGCGCTTGCGATAGGTCTCGAGCGCCGCGTCGTCGGCGAGATGCAGGCGGCTCTTGATCGGGGCCCATGCGGACAGATCGTTGGCCAGCGCCGCGCGCGCCTTGGCTGCGGCGCCCAGATAGCGCCGCAGCGCTTCGCCGTGGTTCTTAGCGAACGCCTCGGTGAAGACATAGCCGGTCATCGCCACCGGCCCCCTGGCGCCCAGCTCCTTCTCGATGTCGGTCATTTCAACCGCGCGGCGGAAGCCGCGGGTCTCAAGGTCGACGCAGAAATTCCAGAATTCGAGCGCCGAGTCAAGTTCGCCCTCGGCGAGCTTTTCGGCGATCAGCGGCGGCGCGCCATAGGCTGGACGTGCGCTCCGCGCCAGATCGCGGCCTTCCCTCAGAGCCGCCGCCTGCGCCATGAGCCAGCTCTTGTCGAGCGGCCCGCCGGCGACGCCGATCGAGCGGCCGGCGAGATCGGCGAGCGAGTGAACGGGCGAATCCTTTGCCGCCATCACGGCGCCGAGCGCATTCGAATAAGGCGTGAACAGGAGTTTGTCGCCAAGCGAACGCTCGCGCGCGACCCACAGCCAGTCGGAGACGATGATGTCGGCCTCGCCGCCCTGCAGCGCGATCTTGCCCGACTCAGTCGAGGCGAGTTCCGTCGTCTCGACGTCGAGGTCCGCCGCCTTGTCGAGGCCGAGCGCCTTCATCGCCGCGATCTCCCAGGCGACGGTGCCGGTCTTCTGCACCGCGACGCGGACGACGTCTACGGCGTGGGCGGCGTCGCAAAGGCAAAGGAATATCGCAGCGGCGGTCAACGCCCGGAGCCTCATCGCATGTTCCTTCCTCATCCGCCGCGCCGCATCAGCATGCCGCGCGCCGGGTCGTAGGCGACGACCGCCGCGGCGAGAAAGACGATCGTGCACCCCAGGACCACCGCGAGCGAGACCGGGTCGACCTTGCCCCAGAAGGCGAAGCGGATGAGTTCGACCGCGTAGGTGAATGGATTGAACGCGCACACGGTCGCAAGCCACGGGCTTCCCTCCTGCACCCGCCACAAAGGATAGAGGGCGGAGGAGGCGAAGAACATCGGGAAGACGACGAAATTCATCACCCCGGCGAAATTCTCCAGCTGCTTGATGAGCGAGGACAGCACCATGCCGAGCGCCCCCAGCATCAGGCCCGAGAGGACAAGCGCCGGCAGGATCGTCACATAACCCCACAGGCTCGGGGGCTCGATCTCCCAGAAGTAGGCGATGACCAGATAGGCGTACACCTGGAGGATCGAGACGGCGACTCCAGCGAGGAGCTTCGAGGTCAGCAGGAACCAGCGCGGCGCGGGGCTCACCAATAGCATACGCATCGACCCCATCTCGCGATCGTAGACCATCGAAAGCGACGACTGCATGCCGTTGAAGAGCTGGATCATCGCAATGAGGCCGGGCGTGATGTAGACATCATAGAGAACGTAGGTCTCGTAAGGCGGGATGATCGAGATGCCGAGGGTCTGACGGAAGCCTGCGGCGAAGATGAAGAGCCAGACGAGCGGCCTCACCAGGGCGGAGACGAACCGTTCGCGCTGATGAAGAAAGCGCAGGCTCTCGCGCCAGACGATCCCTTGGAGGCAGACGAGATAGGCGCCGAGACCGAATGGCCGCCGCATACGCAGTTCGACCGCGCTCACGCCTCCTCCTCGCCGTCGCCGGCGGTCAGTTTGGTGAACGCAGCGGTGATGGAGGCCGTCCCGGCCGCCTCCATCACCGCGCGCGCGCTGTCGGAAGCGAGCACGCGGCCCTTGTGCAGCACGACCACGCTGTCCTCTGGGCGCACCTCGTCGACGAGGTGGGTCGTCCATAGAACGCCGACGCGGTCCTCGACGACGAGGTCGCGCACCAGCGCGAGAATGTCGGCCCGCGCCTTGATGTCGAGGCCCGCCGTCGGCTCGTCGAGCAGCACGAGGCGGGGCGCGTGCAGAAGGGCGCGGGCGATCTCGACCCGGCGCATCTGGCCGCCGGAGAGGTGGCGCGCGCGATCGTGACGCCGGTCGGCGAGGCCGACGCGGCCGATGAGCTCGCGCGAGCGGGCGAGCGCTTCACGCCGGCCGATCCCGTGCAGCGCGCCCTGGTAGAGCATGTTCTGCTCGACGGTGAGATCGAGATCGAGCGTGCGGCTCTGGAACACGACGCCGAGTTCGGCCAGCGCGGCGCCGCTCTCGCGCGCGACGTCATAGCCGAAGATGCGGACCGCGCCCGCCTTGCTGGCGTAGAGGTGGGTGACGATCGAGAAGAGGGTGCTCTTGCCGGCGCCGTTGAGGCCGAGCAGCACGGCGAAGGTCGCGGGCTCAACCGCAAAGCTCACGTCGTCGAGCGCCTTGCGCGCGCCATAGGCGTGCGAGACGCCCTCGACCGCGAGCGCCGCCGGAAGCGCGGCCGCAACGGGCAAGGAACCGCCGAAGTTCATTGCCGGACGGCCGCCGCGTCTCGGGGACGGGACCCGACGGGGATCGATTTCGGCGCGCTCAGCGATGAGACGGAGCAGCCCTCCTCGGCGAGGCTCACTTGAGCTTGCATTTCGTCTCCGGCTGGTCGAGGCCGAGCGTGTCGAGTTCCGACACCCGATGCAAAAACCCTTCCTGCGGCGAGACGGAGACCGTCCCCCGTCCGTCGGTCAACAGGATCGGCTGGCGAAGTTGCAGGTTCCACGGCCGAAGCGTCAGCCTCACGCCCTTGAAGTCGGCGACGTCGAAGTCGGGGGAGAGCATCATATCGCGCGCCGCTTTCGGGTCGGCGGATTTCGTCCGGTTGACCGCGTCGCCGATCATCCGCATCGCGACCCACGCCTGGTTGTCGCGCGTCGTCATGCCGCGGCGAAACATGCGCTCGAAGCGGTTCTGCAACTGCTGCGCGCCCCATAGCTCGTGCGAGGGGTCCCAGCTCGTCGGCCGCAAGCCGCCGGAACCCGCAACCGGACGCGAATCCCAGGTCCGGTACGGCAGATAGCCGCCGAACACCTCGTTCTCGTCCGCGGCGATCAGAACGTCGTAATCGGGCGCCTTCTGGGTGAAGACCGGCATCTGGCGCTGGGTTTGCACGACGCCCGAATCGGAACGCCGGCCCCCGCCCGTGTCCTCGAACGTCCGTTTCTCGACGATCTTGCCGCCGAACTTCTTGGCGGCCCGCTCATAGGCCGCGCCGAGCGCAATATCCTCGGGATGCGAACCAACGACGAGGAACCATCTTCTCCACTGCTTCCAAATGAGATACTCGGCGAGGCCGTCCGCCAGCATCGCACGAGAGGGCGCGGTGTGAATGACGTTGGCGCGGCAATCCTCCTCGCGCAGACGTTCGTCCGGCGCGCCGGCGTTGAACACCAGCGCATCCGCGCCGCGCGCCGCGTCGGCGACCTGCAGAAGTTTGTCGGCCGGAAGGTCGACGATCAGGAAACGGACGCCCGAATCGATCAGCTTCCTAGCGGCGCCGACCGCGTCGCCGTCCGGCTCAACCTTGACGTCCTCGATCGCGAAGGACTGGTCGATGAACTTTCCGGTGGTGTTGTTGTCGGCCATGGCGAGCTTGGCGCCGGCGACGAAGTCGTCGGCGGCCGGGATATCGAGGATCGAGATCGTCTCGCGCGAATGCTCCATGTGGATGACGCCGACCCTGACCGCGAGCGGGTCAGCGGTCGCCGCGGCCGGCGGTGCGGCTAGCGACGCAATCCCGAGCGCCGCCGCCGCCAGCAGGCGTTGTGTCCTTCCGCCCGCAACGCCATGATCGGACCTGTTCGCGCCGACGCGCAGGCTATGGGGAGGAACCATGAAACTGAGAACGCCGCTTGCTTTGGCCGCAATCGTTCTCGCCCATCCGACCATGGCGAAGGACATGCGGTTCTGGAACCTGACCTCATCCACGGTTCGGTCGCTCGAACTCGCGCCGGCCGGCACGAAAGCCTTCGGTCCGAACCAATGCCTAAACGACCCCGACAGCGCGGTCGACCCCGACGAGCGCGTCAAGGTGACCGGCGTCGCGGCCGGTTCGTACGACGCACGGCTGAAGCTCGCCGACGGGCGGACATGTCTGGCGAAAAATGTGCGGATCGAAACCGGCAAGCCGTTCGCCATCGAGGACAAGGATCTCACCGACTGTACGAAATGAGCCGCGGCCGCCGGAGTCGGCCCGGCGCGCGTCATCGTTTCGACAAACGAGAGCGGCGCCGAGCCTGTTCGGGCCGGCGCCACGCAGTCTGCGGCTTCACGCTGCTCCACGGCCTTTTTATGGCGCCGGCTCCAGGGTCATCGCTTCGCCTTGGAGCGAAGCGCGTTCCCTTATCGTCCGGCGAAGCGCGGATGGTTATATTTCGGCGGTGAGATAGGCCGTCACTTCGAGGCCAGCGCAAACTTCGACAACAACCGGCGTAGTCCAGCTCATGGGAGCACTCCTAAAGGCTCGTTTCCGAAAAAAGACCATTGTTCCCTTTTGCACAGCCAGCGTAACAGGAGCCGCGCGAGCCATCGCCAACTCGTTGGCACTAATCGCCGCCAAAGCGCAAGGTTGCGACGCGGGCCGCATCAATCGGGAAAAGTTCCCCGAGCGCCGCGAAATTGTTCTCGATTTTGCGAATGGAATCGCGCAATCATCCCCCGCGAGACCCTTGAGGGACATTCAGGTCCGGTGCGGTTTTCCTTTCTCAATGTGGCGCGGCAGGCCCTGTCGGGTAATGCGGGCTGGCCGGAGCAGTGGCCCAGTCGCGAACCGAAGGCCGCCTATGAAGCGGTCATCGTCGGGGCGGGCGGGCACGGGCTGGCGACCGCCTATTACCTCGCCAAGGAGCACGGGCTGACCAACGTCGCCGTGCTCGAAAAGGGCGGGCTGGGCGGGGGCAACACTGGCCGCAACACGACCATCCTGCGTTTGAACTACTTGTGGGAGTCGGCCGCGCTCTACGAGCACACGTTGAAGCTGTGGGAAGGCCTCTCGCACGAACTCAATTACAACGTGATGTATTCGGCGCGCGGCGTCATGATGCTGGCGCATAATGCCCATGACGTTCAGGTCGGCAAGCGCCATGTTCACGCGAACCGCCTCGCCGGGGTCGGCAACGAATGGCTGACGCCCGAGGAGGCCAAGGCCTTCTGCCCAATCCTCAACATTTCGCGCGACATCCGCTATCCGATCGTCGGCGCCGCATTGCAACGGCGCGGCGGAACGGCACGCCACGACGCGGTCGCCGGGGGCTACGCGCGCGGGGCCTCGGCGCGCGGAGTCGACGTCATCGAGGACTGCGAGGTGACCGCGATCCGCCGCGACGCTTCCGGAGCAGTCTCCAGCGTCGAGACGACGCGCAGAAACATCGCGGCCAAAAGGATCGGCGTTGCCGCCGCCGGCCACACTTCTGTCGTCATGGCGATGACCGGCGCGCGCATGCCGCTCGAAAGCAATCCGCTGCAGGCGCTCGTCTCGGAGCCGGTCAAGCCGATCATGCCCTGCGTCGTGATGTCGAACACTATCCACCCTATATGTCGCAGTCGGACAAGGGTGAGATGGTCATCGGCGCCGGGACGGATTCGTACATCTCCTATTCCCAGACCGGCGGCACGCACATCGCCAACCACACGCTCGAGGCGATCTGCGAGCTCTTCCCGGCGGTGCGGCGACTGCGTATGCTACGCAACTGGAGCGGGATCGTCGACGTCACGCCCGACCGCTCGCCGATCATCGGGCTGACGCCAGTTCCACGGCTTTTTGTGAATTGCGGCTGGGGCACCGGCGGCTTCAAGGCGACGCCGGGCTCGGGCCACGTGTTTGCCCATTCGTTGGCACGTGGCGAGCCGCATCCGCTGGCTGCGCCGTTCTCGCTCGACCGCTTCCGCACCGGGCGGCTCATCGACGAGGCTGCCGCTGCGGCGGTCGCCCATTGAGGCCTTGATGCTGCTGATCCCCTGTCCCTATTGCCGCATGGAAAGGCCGGAGCTCGAATTCCGCTACGGCGGCGAAGCGCATGTCGCGCGCCCCGCCAACCCCGGCGTCGTCAACGACGCCGATTGGGCCGAGTTCCTTTACTTCCGCTCCAATCCCAAGGGCGTGCTCGCCGAGCGCTGGCGACACGTCTCGGGCTGCGGGCGCTTCTTCAATTGCCTTCGCGACACCGTGAGCGACCGGATTCTCGCGGTCTACAAGGCGGGCGAGCCGAGTCCCGAGCTTGGCGGGGCTCGCCCGTGACCCAGGCGTTCCGGGTCGACGGCGGCGCGTCGCTCGACCGCGCGTGCCCCCTTTCCTTCACTTTCGACGGCGTCGCTTACGGCGGTTACGAGGGCGACACGCTCGCCTCTGCCTTGCTCGCCAGCGGCGTGCGTCTCGTCGGCCGCTCATACAAATATCACCGCCCGCGCGGGATTCTCTCCGCTGGGCCGGAGGAGCCGAATGCGCTCGTCGGCGTGTCTCGCGGGCCGGGCCGCTTTACCCCGAACCTGCGCGCAACGCAGGTCGAGCTTTACGATGGTCTCGTCGCGACGAGCCAGAACCGCTGGCCTTCGCTCGCCTTCGACGTCGGCGCGATCAACGACGTCTTCTCGCCGCTCTACGGCGCAGGTTTCTACTACAAGACCTTCATGGGCCCGGATCTGTTCGGCAAGAACTGGGCCTGGAAGAACCTCTACGAGCCAATCGTCCGCCTCGCTGCAGGCCTCAGGACCGCGCCGACGGAGCTGGACCCGGACCGTTACACTCGCTATTTCGATCCTTGCGACGTGCTGATCGTCGGCGCCGGTCCGGCGGGCCTCGGGGCGGCGCTCCTGCGAGCGCGAGCGGGGCGAACGTCGTCGTCTGCGACGAGAATCCCGCGCTGGGCGGCTCGCTGATCGCCGAAACACGCGCGCGCATCTGCGGCAAGAGCGCGCGCGAGTGGCTCGCCGACGCGCTCGCCGAGGTGCGCGAGGCGCCGAACGTGCGGCTCATGCGGCGTACGCAGGCCTTCGGCCATTACGCGCGGAATTTCATGGGGCTCAGCGAGCGCCTCGCTGAACCCGAGCTTGCCGCCAAGCCCGACCTGCCCCGCGAGCGGCTGTGGCAGATGCGGGCCCGCGAGGTCGTGCTCGCCACCGGCGCGATAGAGTGCCCGCTTGTGTTCGCCGACAACGATCGACCGGGGATCATGCTTGCTGACGCCGCGCGACGCTATCTGAACCAATATGGCGTTAAGATCGCCGAGCGCGTCGTGGTCGTGACCGCGCATGACGGGGCCTATCGCGCCGCGCTCGACCTGAAAGACGCGGGCGTCCATGTCGACTTGATCGCCGACCTGCGCGAGGACAACTTTGGGCCCTTGCCGGAGGCGGCGCGCGCGGCGGGCCTCCGGGTGGCGACCAGGGCCGCGATTCACGAGGTGCAGGGCCGCGGGAGCGTGACCGCGGTGCGCCTCGCAGCTCATCCCTTCGGCATGCGGACGTTTCCCTGCGACGCGCTCCCGATGTCGGGCGGCTGGACGCCCTCGGTCCATCTCTTCTCGCAATCGCGCGGGAAGCTCGCATTTGACGAGGCGCTGCAAGTGTTTCGGCCTGAAGCGTCCGTCCAGCGCGAGTGGTCGGCGGGGGCGTGCAACGCGGCCTTCGGCCTCGGCGAAGCGCTCGCCGAAGGTTACGCGGCGGGCCACAAGGCCGCCGCGGCGGCGGGCTTCGCCGCCCCCGAGCCGCTGACCCTCGTTGTCGAGGAGGCACCGCCCGCCTCCGGCGGAACGCTCGGCGCGCCGCTGCATATCCTCGGCGACCGCTGCATCAAGGCCTTCGTCGACTATCAGAACGACGTCTGCGTCAAGGACGTGGAGCTTGCAGTGCAGGAGGGCATGCGCTCGATCGAGCACGTCAAGCGCTACACCACGACCGGCATGGCGACCGACCAGGGCAAGCTTTCCAACGTCGGCCAGGACACGGACGGCACGGTGACGCAAGCCGACCTCGGCCTCGACTGGGCGATCGGCAAAACGAAGAAGGATTTCGTGGGGAAACGCTCGCTGAGTCGCCGCGACATGCTCAAGGACGACCGCGAGCAAC
>Ga0074044_10002628_pt1 | contig 15657 bp, 12 predicted proteins | sample BogForMeECP23OM1_FD_94443 | JGI IMG/M metagenome (GOLD analysis project Ga0074044, IMG submission 94443) | Bog forest soil microbial communities from Calvert Island, British Columbia, Canada - Bog Forest MetaG ECP23OM1 | ecosystem: Environmental > Terrestrial > Soil > Wetlands ...
CTCACGGAGATCGTCGAGCCGCGCGCCACCGAATTGCTCGAGCTGGTGCACGCCGAGCTGAAGCACGGCGGCCTCGACTCCCGCATCGCCGGAGCGGTCCTGACCGGCGGGGGCGCGCGATTGCGCGGGATGCCGGACCTGGTGGAGCGTCTGTTCGGGGTGCCCGTGCGGCTGGGGCGCCCGCGCGGCATCGCCAGGATTCCCGAAGAGTTCGCTCAACCCGAATTCACGGTGGCTGCCGGGCTGGCGCTCTACGGGCACCGCGCGCACCCCGGAGGGGCACGTCAGCCGGGTTCCTGGCGGCAGAAGTGGAAGGATGCCTGGAAGGGGTAGGGTCGTGGCAGAGAACGGAAAACAGTCCAGCGAGGGAGGCAACATGGCGCAGAAGGATGCCGGGGTGAAGTATTCGTTCAGCGAGGACCACGCGCTGGCCGCGAGAATCAAGGTGATCGGGGTGGGCGGCGGCGGCTCCAACGCCGTCAACCGCATGATCCGCGCGAAGGTCGAGGGCGTGGAATTCATCGCCGCGAACACCGACCAGCAGGCGCTCCAGCTTTCTGCCGCGCCCGTGAAGCTGCAGATGGGCGCGAAGCTGACGAAAGGGCTGGGCGCGGGCGCGAATCCCGACATCGGGCGCAAGGCCGCGCTCGAAGACACGGAGAAAATCATCGAAGTGCTGGAAGGCGCGGACATGGTGTTCATCACCGCGGGCCTCGGCGGAGGCACGGGCTCGGGTGCCGCGCCCGTGGTGGCTTCGCTCGCCAGCGAGCTTGGCGCTCTGGCCGTCGCCGTGGTCACCAAACCGTTTTCCTTTGAAGGCAAGCGGCGCATGGTGCAGGCGGAACAGGCCCTCGCGGAACTGGTGGCCTGCGTCGACACCGTGATCGTCATCCCGAATGAGCGGCTGATCAGCACCATCGAGAAGGGCACCAGCTTTTTCGAGGCCTTCCGCATCGCCGACGACGTGCTGCGCCAGGCCGTGCAGGGCATCAGCGACATCATCACCATTCCGGGCATCATCAATCGCGACTTTGCGGACGTGCGGACCATCCTGAAGGGCATGGGCTACGCGGTGATGGGCACGGCGGTGGCGAGCGGCCCCGACCGCGCCACTGAAGCCGCCAACCGCGCCATCAACAGCCCGCTGCTCGAGGACAATTGCATCCACGGGGCCCACGGCATCCTGATGAACATCAGCGGGTCTTCCAGCATGTCGCTGCACGAGGTGAATGAGGCGTCGCTGGTGATCCAGAAGGCCGCGCACGAAAACGCCAACATTATTTTTGGCGCGGTGCAGGATGAATCGCTCAAGGACCAGGTGAAAATCACGGTGATTGCCGCGGGCTTCAAGGAAGCCCCGGCGCGCCGCCTTTCGCAGCAAAAGCCGGCCTACTTGCCCAAGGAGTGGAAAGCGCAGCATGCCGTGGCCGCGGCGGGAGGGGGTGGCGTGGTCGCGGCCTCCGGTGGTGGCGGGCGCGGCACGGACAGTATCGTTGCCCAGGTCGCGCGAAACGTCTCGAGCGTCACCGGCGACATCGCATCCGACGATTTGGACGTGCCCACGTTCCTCCGCCGGTCGCAGAAGTCGTAGTAGGCGGACGAACGCGCTCCATCGCGCCGATGACACAGATGGCCTGGCGCACCGGGCGTACAGACTTCTGCAGCACTGGGCCCGCAAATACGGAGCGCTGCAGAAAGCCCCTTTACCCGCGCAACCTTCAGAGCGATAATCCCCCGGTCATAGGCCCGACTTCATTTTTTGACCCGAGCTGATTGCAAGATTCTCTTGAATTCGTAGTGAGGAGGGTTCCCCATGGCACTCAACACCGAAAAACTCAATGAATTCGTCGGCAAGTTCGTCATGGATCTGGGGGCTGCCGTCCATGCGGGCATGGTGGTGATTGGGGACCGACTCGGCCTCTATAAAGCGCTTGCCGGCGGTCCCATGACCTCGGCTGAACTCGCGGCCAAGACGGGAACAGACGAGCGGTATCTGCGGGAGTGGCTCTCTTCGCAGGCCGCGGGTGGCTACATCTCCTACGACGCGAATACGCGCAAGTTCAGCCTGACTGAGGAGCAGGCCTTTACGCTCGCACAGGAAGACAGCCCGGCATACCTTCCCGGTGCGTTCCAGCTTGCCCTGGGAGCCCTGGCAGCCGTTCCGCGAATCGCAGATTCCTTCCGGACCGGGGCGGGAATGGGCTGGCACGAACACGACGACGGTGTGTTCCACGGCTGCGAGAAATTCTTCCGGCCGGGTTATGCCGCCAATCTGATGAGTTCGTGGATTCCGGCGCTTCACGGCGTCAAGGAAAAGCTGGAGGCCGGAGCGCGCGTGGCGGACGTTGGCTGTGGCCTGGGCGCCTCAACGATCTTGATGGCGAAGGCTTTTCCCAAGTCCCAGTTCTTTGGTTTCGATTACCACGACAAGTCCGTCGAGGCCGCGCGCGAGTCTGCGCGACGCGAGGGAGTGGAGGGCCGGGTCAGCTTTGAATTGGCCCGGGCGAAGGACTATCCGGGCAAGGAGTACGACTTTGTGGCCGTGTTCGATTGTTTGCACGACATGGGCGACCCCGTTGGCGCCGCGCAGCACGTGCGCCAGTCACTCCACCAGGATGGCACCTGGATGATCGTCGAACCCTTTGCGAACGATGAACTGAAGGACAATCTGAATCCCGTAGGCCGGGTCTACTATTCGTTCTCCACGCTGCTGTGTACTCCCTGCTCGCGATCGCAGGAAGTGGGATTGTGTCTGGGGGCGCAGTCGGGGGAGTCGCGCATTCGAGAGGTGGTGACGACGGCCGGGTTCAGCCGGTTTCGCCGGGCCACGGAGACGCCGTTCAATCTAGTCTACGAGGCTCGGCCGTAGTGGGCTTCGGGCTAGCGGCAAAGAGGGACGAGTAGCGGAGCGTCGCAGGGCATTGCTAATATGCTGTCGATGTTCGATCACTTTCGGAAAGTGAGGACCCCGCTGCGCAGAGTTACGATCAGGCTCGAAGAAAACGTAGTTCGCTGGGCCCGCGTAGAAGCAGCCCGGATGGGCACGACCGTATCTCGCCTTCTTGGCGAGATCATGAAGGGACGCATGCTCGCGAAGCGCAGCTACAAGCGCTCCATGCGGCGTGCTCTGGCCCGCCAGCCCTTTATGAAAACCGACGGCCGGTACCTGTCACGTGACGAAGTGCATGAGCGATTCCGTCGGCCTTGAAATGCTGAGGTTCTTATTCTGTCCCGTGTGCGAGCGTCTCGCTTGACTGTTCCTAAGCTGCCCGGGGTTTGACCACGGCAGCGAGCGCACACCCGGTTACCGCCCAAGTGCCCACAATGCCTATCAGGTGCGCCACGGTGTAATCTCCCGGAAACCCGTACCAGTTCCAATAGGGCAGGTCAATCACCAGGCATCCGAAGAGCGCCACCAGCGCCACGAACAGCACGCGCTGCCCGAAGCCCGGCAGCGCGGCCGCTGACATCGCGAGCAGCCAGGAAACCGCAAACGCTCCGAGGAGCCCGAACAGAAACTGTTTTACGAGGAGTTTGGGAAAACTGAACTCCGTGCCGCCCGGGCTGTAAATGAGCACCCCCGTGGGCCCGCGCCGGAAGGCTTCCTCGAATTTCTTCTCGGCTACCGGGTCTTTCTGCGTGTTGGCGTCCGCGCCGGGAAACATGTACCAGCCGGGCTCGCTGATCCCCACCCGCATGGCCGCGGTGAGCGCGTCTTCGTGGGGGAGCAGTTTCACGCCGGTTTCGGCAAACGGCAGGAACATGTGCCAGACGAAACTCACGAGAAAGATGACCACGGCTCCGACCACCGTCCCGATCAGAATCTGTTTGCCCATGGCTTCCTCCGTACACTGCGTTGTAGCGGCGGATGGCGGGGTTCCCGACAAACAACGTCGGGACGCAGAAAACGCGAAACCGCCTCTACATTCCCGCTCATCCGTCCGATTCCACGCTTTCTATCATGAAGAGCCCGCTTTCCCCTACACTGTCGGCATGAGCCCGCCCTTTCGAATCACGCGCGCGTCGCTCCACGCAATGCAGGCGCACGCGCGCCGCGAGGGGGGCCTGGAATGTTGCGGGCTGCTGGCGGGCCGCGGAGGAGTGATTACCACCGTGTTTCCGGCCAAAAACGCGCTGGCCAGCGCGACCGCGTACGAAATCGCGCCGAAAGAATTGTTCGAGCTGTTCCAGCGCATGCGCCGGTTGGGATTGGAGCACCTGGGCATCTACCACTCGCATCCGGCGGGAGACAACGCACCGTCGTCCAGGGATATCGAACGCGCGTACTACCCGGATGCGGCCTACGTCATTCTTTCACCCTTGCCCGGCGCAGCAAAGCCCGTGCGGGCCTTCTCGATGTGGGAAGAAAGAGTGGAAGAACTCGCGATTGAAGCCGTGCAGGATTAACAGAGCGAGCTTTCCCGGGAGTGATCCGAGGAAATGTCGAGCGGGCGAGAGCCTAGTCCGCCGGTGCGGCTGCGGGGACGTGGGCCACGCGGTGCGCGTCCGCTTCTGCCAGGCGGCTCGGATAGAGAGGGAAGCGCGCGGCCATCGAGGCCACCTCGCCGCGCACGCGTCCCTGCACCGATGCGTCCGCGATGTTCGCCAGGACCTCGGCGATCCATCCGGCGATGCGCTCCATCTCCGGCTCGCCCATGCCGCGCGTGGTGACGGCAGGACTGCCGATGCGGATGCCGCTGGCCTTCATCGGCGGCAGGGGGTCGAAGGGGATGGCGTTCTTGTTTACCGTCATGCCGGCGCGTTCGAGGGCCAGCTCGGCGTCGCGCCCGGTGAGCCCGCGCGAGCCTACGTCGAGCAGGAACAGGTGATTGTCCGTGCCGCCGGTGACGATCCGAAAGCCGCGCCCCGCCAGCTCGCGGGCCAGCGCCGCGGCATTGGCCACCACGCGGCTCTGGTACTCACGGAACGCCGGCTCCGCAGCTTCCTTGAGGCATACGGCCTTTGCCGCGATGATGTGCACCAGCGGACCGCCCTGCGTGCCAGGGAATGTGAGCTTGTCGAGCTCCTTCGCGTACGCCTCGCGGCACAGCACCAGTCCGCCGCGCGGGCCACGCAGCGTTTTGTGAGTCGTCGTGGAAACGAACTCCGCATGCGGCACGGGGCTGGGATGGAGCCCAGCCGCGACCAGGCCGGCGATGTGGGCCATGTCCACAAATAGCAGCGCGCCCGCCGCGCGCGCGATGCGCCCCAGCCGCTCGAAATCAATCACCCGCGAGTAGGCGCTTGCGCCCGCCACGATCATTTTCGGCTTGTGCTCCGCGGCCAGCCGCTCGACTTCGTCGTAATCGAGCAGCTCGGACTCTTTCTTCACGCCATAGGCAACGATTTTGTACATCCGGCCGGAGAAATTCAGCGGATGTCCGTGGGTCAGGTGGCCGCCGTGCGCCAGATTCATGCCCAGCAGCGTGTCGCCCGGCTTGAGCGCCGCCATATATACGGAAATGTTTGCCTGCGTGCCGGAGTGCGCCTGCACGTTGGCGTGATCCGCACCGAAGAGTTTCTTCGCGCGTTCGATGGCCAGCGATTCTACGCGGTCGGCGTTTTCGCACCCGCCGTAATAGCGCTTACCGGGATAGCCCTCCGCGTATTTGTTGGTGAACACGGAGCCCATCGTTTCCAGCACCGCCTCGGAGACGAAATTCTCCGAAGCAATCAGCTCCAGCCCGGTGGCCTGCCGCCGCACTTCCTCGCGCAGGGCCTCTGCAACCTCCGGGTCCACGTCCGCCACCGTGCGTTCCATCCGCCGTGAATCCTGGGTTTCCATGAAGCTCTCCTGTGTGCTTAAAGGGCGGCCCGCCGCGGCGGGCCGCTATGCCGCGGTGCCTTTCCGCGTCGGCCGGGCCGCATCCATCTCTGCAATCTTCTCCACGCGCCGCTGGTGCCTGCCGCCCTTGAACGACACGGCCAGAAACGCCCGAACGATCCCGACAGCCTGCGCGGGGTCAATCACCCGCCCACCGAGGGCCAGCACATTGGCGTTGTTGTGCTCTCGCGCAGCGCGCGCCGCGATCAAATCGTTCACCGTGGCGGCCCGAATCCCGGCCACTTTGTTCGCGGCGATGGCCATGCCAATGCCGCTGCCGCAGGCCAGAATTCCGAGCTCCGCCTCGCCCCGCGCCACGGCTTCCGCAACCTTCTTCGCATAGTCGGGAAAATCCACCGACTCCTCGGACCACGTCCCCACATCGCTGACGGTGTGGCCGGCGCCCTCCAGGTAGCTCTTGATGGCTTCCTTGATGTGCAGGCCGGCGTGGTCCGCGCCCACAGCGATGCGCAGCTTCACGCTCTCTTCCGGCATAGGCCGATTTTAGGCGTGGCCTGCGCCATTTGCAATCGCGGCCGCGCCTCGGCATGACAGTTCCCTGCATCTGGCTGTGCGGAGCCTCGACAAGCATGCATCGGCTCGATTGCCCGGCGAGATTCGTACTCGGGGATGAGGATAACGCCGCAGACCCAGCGGAGGGCCAGCGCGTAAAGTGCCTCCGAATGCAGAGTGTCCAAGTTGCGATGGGAGAGGAACTGTGGTAAGAACGTCTTACCATGCAGACGAAGGTCTCCAGCAAGGGGCAGGTCGTTCTCCCTCAGCGCATCAGGCGAAAGCTGGGATTGCGGTCGGGAGACCTGTTGGAAGCCCGGGTGGAGGGCACCAGCATCGTGCTGACTCCCAGAAGGAAGCGGGTCCGCAGAGCCCGGATCATAAAAGACCCAGCCACAGGCTTTCCGGTGATCACGATGGGCCCGGACGCGCCACCCCTTACCAGCGAGCAGGTCCACGAACTGTTATCTGACTTTCCATGAACTATCTACTTGATGTGAATGCACTGATGGCCCTAGGGGTTCTCCAGCACGTCTTCCATCAACGAATGGGGAATTGGATCAAGGCCGTGGCGCGAGAGCCGTCCTGGGAACTCGTTACTTGCTCATTGACGGAACTTGGCTTCGTCCGAGTACTGGCACAAACTCCCCAATTTGGATTGACCGTAGCACAGTCTAAGGACCTTTTGTTGGGGTTGAAGGTGACCCCTGGGTTCAATTTTCGATTCATCGCGGACGACCACGACATCTCAAAACTGCCTTCGTGGGTTGCTCAGCCGAAGCAGACCACCGACGGCCACCTTTTGGAGCTCGCACGGTCCAATGGCTCCTTGCTGGCGACGCTGGACCGAGGAATCCCGGGAGCACTTCTAATCCCACCGGAGCAATGACCCGCAACTTCGTTGACTTCCGTATAACCCTCCCATAGTCTCGTTCGTTTCAGCGATTCTCTGAACGAAGGACAAAGAAGGCGAACGCATGGCGGAACACAAGCTGCCGACCCGCGCGGAGGATTTCTCCGAGTGGTACAACCAGGTAGTGCTGCGGAGCGAGATGGCGGACTACGCCCCGGTCCGCGGCTGCATGATCGTGCGTCCGTACGGCTGGGCGCTGTGGGAAAACATCGCCGCGGCGCTGGACCGGCGCTTCAAGGCCACGGGCCACGTGAACGCCGCATTCCCGCTGCTGATTCCCCGCAGCTTCATTGATAAAGAAAAATCGCATGTGGCCGGCTTCTCACCGGAGCTGGCTGTGGTGACGCACGGCGGCGGCGAAGAACTGGCGGAACCGCTGGTGATCCGCCCCACGTCGGAGACGATCATCGGCCACGCCTACGCAAAGTGGATCCAGTCGTATCGCGATTTGCCGGTGCTGATTAACCAGTGGAACAGCGTGGTGCGTTGGGAGCTGCGCACCAAGCTCTTCCTCCGCACCCTGGAATTCTGGTGGCAGGAGGGCCACACCGCCCACGCCACGCTCGCCGAAGCCGAAGCGGAGACGCGCCAGATGCTCGACATTTATACCGACTTCGCGGTGAACGAGGCTGCTGTCCCGGTCATCCCGGGACGCAAGTCGCTCTCCGAACGCTTCGCCGGCGCCGACCAGACTTTTTCGATTGAAGCGATGATGGGCGACAAGAAGGCGCTGCAATCCGCGACATCGCACAACCTCGGGCAGAACTTCGCCAAGGCCTTTGAAATTCGCTACCTCGATAAAGAAGGCCAGCTCCAGCACTGCTGGACGACGTCTTGGGGACTCTCGACGCGCTTCGTCGGCGCCATCATCATGGTGCATGGGGACGACCAAGGGCTGATCTTCCCGCCGCGGCTGGCCCCCCACCAGATCGTGATTGTGCCCATTTTCAAGAACGACGCGGAGAAGGCTCAGGTGAGCCAGGCGTCACACGCGGTGAAGGCCGAACTCGCCGGCGCGGGCCTGCGAGTCACGCTCGACCAGCGCGAAGGGGTCACCCCCGGGTTCAAGTTCAACGACTGGGAAATGCGCGGCGTTCCTCTGCGCATCGAGATTGGACCGAAGGACGTGGCGAAAAACAGTGTGGCATTTGCCCGCCGGGACCGCCCCGGCCGGGAAGGGAAGTCCTTTGTCCCGCGCGAGGGGCTTGTGGCCGCGGTCCGCGACGCGCTGGACACCATCCAGAAAGCGCTGCTCGACCGCGCTCTCGAATTCCGCAAGGCGAACACGCACGATCCGAAGAACCTGGATGAGTTCCGCAACGCGGTGGAAAACGGCTTTGCATTTTCCTTCTGGTGCGGCAATCCGGACTGCGAGGCCCGCGTGAAAGAGGAGATGAGAGCCACGGTTCGCAACATCCCTCTCGAACAGCCCGGCGGCGCGGGCCCCTGCATCGTCTGCGGCCAACCCTCGCAGGAGCGCGCGCTGTTCGGACGGGCCTACTGAAGCAAGTGCCGCGCACGACGCGCGATTCCACGACCGCGCCCCCTGCTGATTAACGCATCGGAAACGCTCGGCGTGCCACGCCTCGACACGACCACATCCCGGTGCTAGCATCAGGCCGTTTTCCGTTACCCAGCAGCGATCCGCCCCTTCGGCGGGTCCGGGGATGGACTCGATTGAACGTCTCCCTACAATCCACGCCGAGCCGTCCGGCCGGGTGCCAGCGCACGCGGGCCGAGCGAGGCGCGGGACACGTCAAACTCTTCATCGTCCTGGCGGTGTTCGCAGCCATCGGCTATGTGGGCTTCAAGGTGGTTCCCCCGTTCGTGAACAACTACCAGTTGCAGGACACTTGCGAATCGGAATCGCACCTGTTTGCGGCGCACCAGAAGACCGATCAGAGGACCCGCGACGCCGTCTGGGCGGAGGTGCAGTCGCTGGGAATCCCGATCACGCAGGACGCCATCAAGGTGGAAGTCATGGGGCGCACCGCCATCGTGAGCGTGGACTACACAATCGTAGTGAACATACTCGGTTACGACCTCAGCCTGCCTTTCCATGCCAAGGGCGAAAGCCCCATGTTCTGACCTCTTCGCGGTACAATGGTGCTGTGTGACGCGCTGGCCCGTCCCGCGCCACGCCCAAAGCGACGCTCGGGTCGCGCATCCGAATCCGCCAGAAGGGGGAATCCAACCCGTTGCGCATCCGTCTGTCCCGCGGCTTCTGGACTTCGCGGTTCGGGATCGCCGTTCTCGCGTGCGGGCTGCTGCTGCTGTTCGCGAGCGCCCTGACGTTTGCGTACTACTACGTCGCCTACTCGCGAATGATCGACGCGCGGCTGTCCGGCCAGGTGTTCGGCAATGCCTCGCAGGTGTACTCGATGCCGCGGCGCATCTACGAGGGCGAGCCCATCGCGAAGGCCGAGGTCGCGTCCGCGCTCGAGCGCGCCGGGTATTTCGACCGGCCAGTGGACGGTGCGCGCGGCGAGTTCAGCATTTCCGGTTCCAGCCTCTCCATCCATCCGTCGCCAGGCTCCTACTTCGGCGGCACGAACCCTCTCCGCGTGGACTTTGAGGGCGCGAGGATCGCACGGATTGCCTCGCTGGCGAACGGCGCCGAGCTATCTTCCGCGGAGATCGAGCCGGAGTTGATCACAAATCTGTTCGACACGGCGCGTGAAAAGCGCCGCGTCGTGCGCATGGACCAACTCCCGAAAGTGCTGGTGGACGCCGTGCTTGCGGCGGAGGACAAACGGTTTTTTGAGCATCCCGGTTTTGACCCAGTCCGCATCGTCGGCGCCGCATGGGCAGACTTGCGCCACCGCAATGTGGGCCAGGGCGCCAGCACGCTGACCATGCAGTTGGCGCGCAGCCTGTTCTTCTCTACGGAACGCACCTGGAAGCGGAAGCTCGGGGAAACGCTGGTGGCACTCGAACTGGAGCAGCGCTACTCCAAGCAGCAACTCTTCGAGCTGTACGCCAATGAGATCTATCTGGGGAATCGCGGCAGCTTTGCCATCCGCGGATTCGGCGAAGGCGCCCTGGCCTACTTCGGAACGGATGTCCGCGAGCTGACCCTGCCGGAAGCGGCCTTTCTCGCCGGCATCATCCGCGCGCCGAACCGCTATTCCTCCTCGGACAGCCGGCCGGACCGGGCCGCCGAGGCGCGCGACCGCGTGCTGATGCAAATGGCGGATGATGGTTTGATCACCGCGCAGCAGAAGACGGAGGCGCAGCGGGCGCCCTTGCACCTGGCGCGCGGGGGAATGGAGACCTCATCCGCGCCGAATTTTGTGGACATGGTGAAGGACCATCTGCTCGAGCATCTCTCCGAATCCGATCTGACCTCACAGAGCTATCGCGTCTACACCACGCTCGACCCGCGCCTGGAAGGCGCGGCAGTGGAAGCGGTTGCCGTGGGAATTAAGGAAGTGGACGCGCTACTCCAGCGGAGGTACGAGCGCTGGGCGAAGGAGAACCAGCGCAAAGGTTCCTCCGAGGCGCTGCCGCACGCGCAGGTGGCCCTGGTGGCGCTGGACCCGCGCACGGGAGAGGTCCGCGCGCTGGTGGGCGGGCGCGATTACGGGGCGAGCCAGTTGAACCGGGCACTGGCCCGGCGGCAGCCGGGGTCCGCGTTCAAGCCGTTCGTTTACCTGGCCGCGTTCGACAACGCGGTCGCGGGCATCGAGCCGGAGCTCACTCCGCTTTCAACGGTAGTGGACGAGCCCACCACCTTCGTTTTCGAAGGGAACGAATACGCCCCCGACAACTTCGGCGAAAAGTTTTACGGCACGGTCACACTGCGCGATGCGCTGACGCACTCGTTGAACGTCGCGACCGTCCGCGTGGCGGAGATGGTGGGCTACCAGCGCGTGGTGGACGTGGTGCGGCAGGCGGGACTCGACCCGCACATCCAACCCACGCCGGCCATGGCACTGGGCGCCTATGAGATGACGCCTCTCGACGTGGCCGCGGCCTACACCGTTTTCGCCAACGACGGAGTGCGCGCCGAGCCCATGTTTATCCGCGGCGTGAAGGATGCGGCCGGCGAATGGGTCGAGCGGGGCCAGCCGCGCACGCGCGAGGCGGTGGATCCGCGCGCCGCCTACATCGTCACCAATATTCTCCAGGACGTGGTCAACCACGGCACCGGCTATCCCGTGCGCCAGCGTGGCTTCGCCGCCCCCGCAGCGGGCAAGACGGGCACGTCCCACGATGGGTGGTTCGCAGGTTTTACGTCCAACCTGATTTGCGTCATCTGGGTGGGCTTTGACGACAACCGCGAACTGGGCCTCGCGGGCGGCAATTCCGCCGCGCCCATCTGGGCAGAGTTCATGAAGCGCGCCATCGCGCTGCCGGATTACGCCCAAGTGCAGGATTTCGCACCGCCGGATGGCGTGAGCCTGATGGCCATAGACCCGGTGACTCTGGATCGAGCCACGCCGCTTTGCCCGGTCACGCGCAACGAAGCCTTTCTGGCGGGCAGCGAGCCCACGCGGTACTGCGAACTGCACGGGGGTCTGGCGGCGGTGCTGGCTGCTGCGCCGGCCAGCGCCACTCCGGCTGCGCCGGGAGAGGACTCCGCCTCCGCGCGCGCCCCTGCACAGCCTGCGTCAGCCGCATCGCAGCGGGGAAAACCCGCCGCGCGCTCCCCACAGAAGACTCCGCCCGGTCAAACCACAGACGCCCAGCAACCTGCTCCACAGAAGAAAAAAAGCATCTGGGACAGGATTTTTGGTATCTTTGGGTCAGGAAAGAAGAAGGATCAGGCTCCGGGCTGAGTTGGGTGAGGGATCCAAGGGGTGGACCTTCAGTGCCCGGGAGCACAGGTATTCTCCCGCCCGAGCGGGCCCCGATGATTTCCGTCGGGTGGCTTGTGCATTCCCGAAGCGCCGCAAAGCCACTCCAGGAGCAGCACGAAGATTTCACCCACCGCGGGGCCAGGGGGTGGGCCCATGAAATACTTCGGACGTGCGTTTTGGGCGCTGCTGTTTTGCCTGGCGGTGCAGGCGCCGTGCTGGTCGCAGCAGAGCCCGCCTCCGACGAGCCCCATCCAAAAGCTCATTGCCGTGGACCGGCTCCTCGAGGAAAAGGAGTACGACGACGCGCTACGGGGCTATCAGGAACTGCTGGCCTCCGATCCCAACAACGCCCAGATCCTGAACCGTATCGGCAACACCTACCAGGCGCTGCACCGCTTCCACGACGCGAAAAGGTATTACGACCGGGCCCTCAAGGCCGACCCGCAATTCGCCGCTGCGGTCAACAACATCGGCTGCCTCTACTACAATGATCGCCGCTACGGCACGGCCGCGCGCCAATACCGCCGTGCCATCAAAATGGACTCCAGCATTGCCAGCTTCCACAGCAATCTGGGCTACGCCTACCTGGGGGAAAAGAAGTACAAGGAAATGATGCAAGAATTCAGCAGCGCCGTGACCCTGGATCCCGCCATCTTCGACCAGCACAATCGCAGCGGCGCGGTGATGCTCGAACGCAGCGTGGAAGACCGCGGCGCATTCTACTTTTATGTGGCCAAGACCTACGGCCAATTGGGCGACACGGAACGCTGCCTGGATTACCTGAAAAAGGCTCGCGACGAGCATTTCAAGGACATCCTGCTGGTCAAAACCGACCCGGCCTTCGCTCCTGTCCGCCCCAATCCCGCCGTGAAGGAATTCATGGACGCTTTGCCCCCTCTGCTGAAACCGAATCCCTCCTCCGCCGAGTAAGAAGCACGGGCTTTTCGCGTTTATTGCGTCTCGCGCTTTTTTGGGCGGGACGTTTGCGCTCCGGTCTCTGCCCCTTGAGCCAGTCGGTCGATCTCACGGCAGCCACCGCGGCCCCCGCTCCCGCTTTTTCTCCTTCGCGCGTCTCCCCGTGCCATAATACGGACTGATGGCTGGCGACAGTTTGCCCTCCGCCGCAGCTCCTGAGGGAGCCTCGAAGAGATGCCTACGAGCAGGAGCGGCGGCGCCCGCCGCTGTCGGAGTAGTGCCATGAGCCCTCGCAAACATCCCTTGAAGAAATCATCTCCGGAAATTCGCTCACGCAGGCGTTGGAATCCTGCTCGCGCTCTGCTGTTCTTCTGCGCATTCGTCCTGGCGGCGAGCTGGCTGGCCGGGCCGCAGCCGCGCACAGCCGCCGCGGGCCAGGGGGCCGGCGCCGTTGTCTCCCCGCCGCACGTCATCGAAGTTCCCATCGACGGCGTCATCCAGCCGTTCCTCGCGGATTTCGTGGACGAAGCGCTGGCGCACGCGGCCTCCGAGCACGCCAGCCTGGTGCTGCTGACGCTGAACACGCCGGGCGGGCTGGACACCTCGATGCGGGAGATCATCCAGCACATCATTTCCTCTCCGGTGCCGGTGGCGGCCTACGTTTCGCCCGCCGGCTCGCGCGCGGCGTCCGCGGGGTTCTACATACTCCTCTCCGCAGACGTGGCGGCCATGGCTCCGGGAACCGACACGGGCGCCTCTTCGCCCATCTTTCTGATCGGCGGCACGGCTGCCCAGGTGGACGAGACGCTCAAAAAGAAAGCGACCAACGAGGCCGCCGCATATCTCCGCAGCATCTCCGGCAAACGCGGGCGCAACGTGGAACTGGCGGAAAAAGCGGTGACCGAGGCGAAAGCCTTCTCCAATTCCGAAGCCCTGGACGGCAAGCTGATCGACCTGGTGGCCACCAGCACGGAGGATCTGCTCGCGAAGCTCGACGGGCGAACGATCGTGCGCTTCGACGGATCTTCTCTCACGCTGCATCTCCAGGGCGCGGTCCGCTCTCGCTACGAAGTCTCTTCGAAGCAGAAGTTCCTCGGCTGGCTCGCCGAGCCGGACGTGATGTTTATCCTGCTCATCGTGGGGCTGATCGGGCTGTACGTGGAATTCACGCATCCGGGACTGATCCTGCCGGCCGTGTTGGGCGGCGGGGCCATTCTGCTTTTTCTGGTGGGCGCGCAGGTGGTGCCCATCAATCTTTTCGCCATCCTGCTGATCGCCTGCGCGGTCGCACTCTTCGCGATCGAGGCCAAAGTCACCAGCCACGGCGTGCTCGCTCTCATCGGCGTGATGGTGATGCTGGCCGGCGCACTGCTTCTCGTAAAATCGCCGATCACCGGGGCGGGCGTGAGTCCGGCCGTGGCCCTGGGGTTCACGATTCCGTTTGCTTTGCTCGCGGTGGTGGTGATGCGCCTGGCCATGCGGACATTTTCGATGAAGCCCTCAACCGGTGCCGTGCAACTCGTGGGCCAGATCGGCGAGATGCGCGAGCCGGTGGACGGGACCAACATGGTGTTCGTGGCCGGGGAACTCTGGCAGGCGCGCACAGAGGGGCATATCCCGCCGGGTTCGAAGGTGCGCGTGGTCCGTGTGGATGGCCTGACGCTGGAGGTCGCACCCGCACTGGTCGAGGCGGAAACTCACGTCGAGGTCCATTCCTGATTGGGCGTCTGCGGCGGGTGTGAGCCTGCCACGCTCTGTTGTTGGGGAGGCCACTCGGCGCGGCCCAGAGGCTAGACGGGGATCGCAGGGCAGGGAAGGCTTTTTGTAGAGAAGGGGCTCGGCGCCGCCGCTCTTGAGGCGAGGCCGGGCCAGCGGCCGGGGTATCGGCAAGCACACCCGGACAAAGGAGGAGGAGACATGGAGTTCAGCTTCGTCGCCATTGTGTTTATAGTTTTTCTGATTTGGTTCTGGAATTCGGTGTTCGTGATCAAGGAGTGGGAGAACGGCGTGGTCCTGCGCCTCGGGGTGATGCTCGAGACTCCCAAGTCCCGTGGACTCTCGATCGTTGTCTGGCCGATTGACACGCTGTACCGCATTTCCATGCAGATCGAAACGCTCGACGTACCCTCGCAGGACATCATCACGCGCGACAACGTCTCCGCGAAGGTGAACGCCGTCTGTTATTTCAAGGTGATCAACGCCAATCTGGCCCTCTCGCGGACGAAGAATTACATGTACGCGACTTCGCAGCTCGCCCAGACCACGCTCCGCAGCGTTTGCGGCCAGTTCGAGCTCGACGCCATCCTCTCCGAGCGCGACAAAGTGAACGAAAAACTCCAGCACATCCTCGATCAGGACACCGAGCCCTGGGGCATCAAAGTCACCAAAGTCGAGCTGAAGCAGGTGGACATCCCGGAGAACATGCAGCGCGCCATCGCCCGCCAGGCCGAAGCGGAACGCGAGCGCCGCGCCAAGGTCATCCACGCCGACGGCGAATTCCAGGCCTCCGCAAAGCTGGCCGAAGCCGCCGGCATACTCGAAGCGAGGCCTGCCGCCATTCAGTTGCGCTATTTGCAGACCCTTACGGAAATCGGCGCAGAGAAAAACACCACCGTTGTGTTCCCGCTGCCCATGGATATGATAAGTCTCTGGATGCAGACCCTGGCAAAGAGGCTGGAAGTTAAGTAGCC
>Ga0074044_10002629_pt1 | contig 15655 bp, 14 predicted proteins | sample BogForMeECP23OM1_FD_94443 | JGI IMG/M metagenome (GOLD analysis project Ga0074044, IMG submission 94443) | Bog forest soil microbial communities from Calvert Island, British Columbia, Canada - Bog Forest MetaG ECP23OM1 | ecosystem: Environmental > Terrestrial > Soil > Wetlands ...
CAGGCCCGTTCGATGGCCATTGGCGCGGCTTCCTCCTCGCGAGTGGCCAGCAACGCGAGATGATTGTTCTTGATCAAGATCGCATCGCTGAGACCGAGCCGGTGCGTCCCGGCGCCGCCGAGATGCACCGCGCGCTTGTCGAGCAATCCCCAGGGAGTTTTTCGCGTGCCGACGACGCGCGTCGCGGAATTCCGCCGGCGCGCGCGATCCTGAAGGCAGCGCGATGCCGTGGCGATTCCGCTCATTCTTTGCAGGAGATTCAGGCCTACTCGTTCGACCGCGAGCAACTTCGCCTCCGAGCCATCGGCGCGCAATACGATGTCACCTGGCCGCACCACGTCGCCATCTTCCTTTTCGAACGCGACGTTCACGCCGCGCTCCCGCAGCAGCAACGCGAACTCTTGAAGGCCCGCAACCACCCCTCCCTCGCGGGCGACAATGGCTGCCGATGCATGCCGGTCCTTCAATCCGAGCGACTTTGCAGTCATGTCGCCTCTCCCAAGATCATCCTGCAGCAAAGCCTCCGTTAAAGTGCGGACGGCATGGCAATAGGCGGGGTTTTCCAGCGTTAAGCTGCGTCCCCGAAAGAGAGCTTCCTCGGTTCGTTGCTCGCGTGTCGAGTTCATGTTAAGTGTCCACGCTCGGTCTACTTCAATAGAAATCCGCGCGCCCGGAGCTTTGCCTTGGCTCGCGAAATCATCTCGGGCCGCGAGGCCTCCACCGTATGCAGATGAACTCCGCCGGTGAGAGAAGAAAGGAGCGCCGCCTTCGCTGAGCGCACCTGCCCCAGGAAATCCTGCACGTCGGTGCGCGACTCGAGCATCAGAGACCCGCGCAGCTCGCCATAAAGAGGGTGTTCGACGATCACATCCAACACCTTGACGCCGTGATCGACCAAAATCTGAAGCTCCTCCTCGGTTCTTTCGGGCTCGTGGCGGGACGCCAGGATAGCCCGATGCAGGCGACCCGTTCCTTTGGGCAGGCGGTACCCTTGCGGCGTGGCAACGATATCTTCGCCGCTGGCTCGCAGAATCGCCACGTCCTGCACAAGACATTGCCGGCTCACGCGGAAATGCTTCGCCAACTCTCCGCCTGGAATCGGGGCCCCGTGAGTCCGCATCCATGCAACGATGCGCCGCCGTCGTGCGTCGGTGGAATCTGGTTGCGGCCGTCTTTTCGCAGCCTTGTGATTTGTCTTCATTCTATTCCTGTCTTGTCAGCTATCTAGTCTAATGTAAAGGCGAAGAATTGTGTAGCTCCTGGTTTGATGCGAACGGCAGTTACTCTGGCGGTACCTCGCCCGCATTTTCGCGGGAGTCCGAAGCAAGCTGGGTGATAGTGGAGATAGCTTTTGAGAAAGGCTGAACTTCGATGGCACCGGCAGGCCAGAGACGCAGCGAGCGCGTGCTGATCGATGTGCCCGTGGAAATCGGCGGCGAATCAGCCGACCATTGTGTCTTCCGCGAGGAGACGTTTACTGTAACTGTGAGCGCTCACGGGGCGCTCGTCATGCTTGCAACGAAGGTGGCTCCCGGGCAAAGATTAACCGTCATGAATACCGCGAGCCGGGAAGAGCGTGAAGGCCGAGTGGCTTATATGGGGCCGATTCATGCAGGGCTGGCTCAGGTGGCCGTCGAGTTCATCCGGCCCGCTCCAGAATTCTGGGCTATCAGCTCCCCTCCGCCGGACTGGCAATCCTTCTAGCGAGATCCCTCCTGCATTGACCAACAAAAGATTGGTGTGCGGATGCACGGATGGCGAATTCATTTGGGTGTGACAAATGGCAGCCCTTGGAGCAGAGCCAGCTAGGAGGTTAGTTCGGCGAGCCAGGAATCGAGGATCTTCAATTGATCGGCCGGCGTATCGACAAAAGCAACACCCATGCCCATACGGTCCTGGACGTACATGATTTTCCCGGGCGAAGAGAAAGTTCCCTTGTCGCGCGAAACTCGAACCTGGATCACCGTGCTTGGCGGCAACGTATTGAGAATATCCACGTAGCAACCATTTCGGCTGATTTCGGAGATGCGGCCGGAAATGCGCACGTCGCTTGCGGGATCCACGATCTCGGCCGTGGCAATCAGGCTATAGCGCGGCACAGAACGCCGCTCGCGATCGGGCTTGCCAAAATCAATTGGAGAGTCGCCAGTTACGCCCATGGTCGTGACGATCCCAAGTCTCCAAGGTCAGCTTGGCACAACGGCCCTCTCAAGGCCAGCCCGGGAAAATGGAATGACGCGAAAGAGAAAACACCCCTAGTTCCGTCCGAAAGGATCGGCCTGCAGATCTCCTTGCAGTTTCTAAAACTCAACGGTAGGCTGGAGGCCAGCGCTGTCCCAGACGCTTCGCGCTCTGATGCCAACTCAATCGGTTCGCCAATAGGGCTCTAGACAGGGTCTTGCAGGTGCTTCAAGAAAACCCATGATTATCAATCCCTGGCCGGAGTTTTATCAACCATCCCACAATTGCTTTGCTTTACAAGCGCATAGGTACTGGGACTAGCTAGTCCTTCAATCTAGCTCGCCGGAGATTCACTCGGGGGGAGGGCCAGGAACGCGGCCGATTCTCGCCTTGGAGATCCTTCGCATGCCCTGGCCAGGCAATAAACTATTGCGCTCTCAACACATCCCCCACCCCTGAAGGCCCATAGTGGCATTGGACTTAGACCTGGCAGTTCGAAATGAATACGTGATGAGAGCCTTGTTCAACGGTTTGAATGTCGCGTGGCTTGTGCATGTTCGCCCCGCCGGAAGACAACTGGCCTAAAATCAGTTGATTCCGCAATCGGAAAGCTTTATTGTGCTTTTGGTTCGGATCGATTCCGAGCCGTCCCATAGGTTTGCGTCAGTACAGCGGGGCTATTTATGCGTCCAGGAGAGCAGCTCAGGGAACTTCGCAATCGCCTCGGAGTAACGACACGCGAGGTGGAGGAATTCAGCCGCACGATTGCCGAAGATCGCCAGAACGAAGAATTCTACATCTCGAACGCATGGCTGACTCAACTCGAGAATAAGAATTCAATTCCCAGCATCTACAAGCTCTATAGCCTCAGCGTAATCTACCGGACAAAGTTCAACGATCTACTCAACGTGTTCGGCATCGATTTGAACGCGACATCACGCTATCAACTCGCTCTGCCACTTCAGAACACGCACCTGACTGCGTTTGAACCGCCCGACCCCGAAAAGTCCATAACGTTTCCGGTGCGTTTTGACAAGAGCTTTAATCTGGAAACGACGAGCCTTATCTCGCGGATGGTCGAGGTATGGGGAGAAATCCCCATCGCGCTGATTCAAAAGCTCGATGTGCGCCACTGCCAGTACGGATACGTCGGGACGGATGATTACACCATGTATCCGCTGCTCCGGCCGGGCTCGTTCGTGCAGATCGACAGCCATTCGACGCGCATGCAAGCTTCGGAATGGCGCGCGGAATTTGACAGGCCGATCTTTTTTGTCGAGCTACGCGATGGCTACGCCTGCTCGTGGTGCGAGGTGCGTGGATCTCAGCTCACCCTGGTTCCCCACCCGCTATCCGGTTGCTCGATCAGGCAGTTCGCGTTCCCATCGGATGCGGAAATTGTAGGCCAGGTGACCGGCGTGGCTATGCGCCTGGTTCCGCTGGATCAGAATTCAGATGAGCTTCCAAAATTGCCAAGGCGATCCTGAAGTTTGAGAAAAGGAAGTGGGCCGATACCGGATCGGTCTCCACGGGAACCGCCACTCGATAGGGCTCGAGCTTCCTCCATGCGGAGAGAAAATCAGTTCGGCACGTGTGTGTCGAGTCCATATACGCTTCCATCTGGCGCACGAGCTCTTGCAGGGATGCCCCCACCATTTGATGAAAGGCCTCGCGGTGACACTCGGCCAGGGCTTCGCATGCCGCTTCCTGCGTGAACCGGGAGGCTAAGCCATCGTGGTAATAGAGGCCTGTGTTGTAGTCCCGCATCGAGGCTAGATAGATCAGCCGATCCAATGGCCGGGGGATCTCCGAAAGCGTGCGCTTGTGCAGGTCGTCCGCCGCCTGCTGCACATCCATTCGTCTGGGCGTGTAAGTAATCATCCTGGTCTTTATAGTCCTTATAGAGAGGCGGCGCCGGTCGGCCGATCGCTAAGAGGGGCCATGCGCGCGGAATTCAAGAAAGCGAGCGACTCCTCGGAAATTCTGCAAACTCGAGCCGCAGTGCCTGCCATCGCACCAATCATGCGCGGCGCGGCGTAAGGCCCGCGAGCGTAAAGGACAACCTGTAATGCGCGGCACGCAAGCAACAAGCTTGCGAAGCTCAGAGCAAGGTTCAATTCGGTCTTAACGCTCAACCGGGCGTAAGCCCGCGCTGAGCCGCGATGAAAGCGCCTCAGGCTCAGAATTTGCGTGCGAACCTGATTCACCCAGCAAAGCGCGACCCTCTTTCGCTCGTCCAGAAAGAACTCCTGGACGCTCCTGGGAGCGGAGGACGCGACGTATTCGAAATCTCCCTTCGCAAAAATCCGCGCAACAAGCTCTCTGGGAAGAAGGCCAAGCTTCAAAGTGCTCAGGGCTTGACTTGCCTCGACCAGGGTTCCGGAGATGCCCTCCGGCCGGCGGGGATTCCGCCGCCCGAGAAAGAACAGAGATGAAAATAGTGACGCCCCAATGAACAGGAAAAAGATAAGCAGGATCAAGCGCGTGCCGCCTTTCCAATGTAAGTTCGAATCGCGTCTATCGTGCTTCTCGTCCTAGATACCAACGCCTCATAGTCTTCTTCCAAGCGAATAGTAGGGTCTGGGACCGGATTAGGGCAATAGGACCATAGTGCTATTACCCAGACTACCAGAGATACATCAAACGAAAGGGGCTGGATGGTCTTCCAAATCTCATCGAACGGCGTTCCGGCGTAAGATCGCACGGCGAGACTGATCAGACTCGTTACAATGTACAATCCATAGCCGACCGTCATGCCCTTCATGTTCTTTCCGATTGGGATCCCGTAGTAGGAGACGACCGCCAGCAACCCGCAGATGAAAATCGCTTGAACGCTTCGCAGGTCCCTTTCGAACTCGATCGTCGTCCCGGCCGACCAGTGTGGGATTACCAAGGGAGCAACAAGGGCGAAGCTGAAGATCAATCCAAAGGCCACCAAACCGGCTGTTCTTGCGAACTTTTCCGCCCCCGGATACGGGGATAGCACGTGGTTCAGAATTTCCAGGAGAATTCCATACCCAATGATGAGCGTCAGGAATTGCGTATGCCAGTACCACTTGTCATAGAAGGTAGTGACGATCATCAAAAGCGCTACGAGCAATACCGAGGCGCTATACGCATAAAAGAAGGGGAACTTAGTAAGAAGCCGGGCGCGGAATCCCCGAGCTAACAGCAGCGATTCAAGGAATATCCCGAGACACCAGATCATCCAAGAAAGCGTCACAGTAGCCTCAGAAATTACGAGGCCAAATATTAACACAAAGCCCGAGGGCAGAATTACATTTTCTTCCCTCGGGCCACGTATTACACACTACTTTTAGTGACGCGCCGGTGGCTCAGTGTGGGCGTACTGGACCATCAAGGGCCGGTGACGAGGCAACATGCGGCCGTACTGGTCCATCTAAAGTCGTCAGATGCGGACGGACCGGGCCATCGAGTGATGCCAGGTGTGGGCGTACTGGACCGTCCAGGGCCACCAAGATGTGCGGGCGCACTGGGCCATCGAGGGCCGCCGCCGGCAAGCTAACCGCGGGCACGGCGAGGACGGCAAATGCCAAGGGCAACAGCCAACTGAACTTGGATTTCATGGTTTTCTCCTAAAAGGCTCAAAACAAGACCTCTAAGCGTGCCCTAAAGGTAAAAGGAGATACGCTCCGGCATGGAAGAACTGCGGTCCGCTCAGAAGACAAAGCATGGATTGGAGTAACGCATTGGTTAACATAGCGTCTCCCGGGAACCACAGCGGGCCTACGAAGCACGCGGGCGCTCATGAATCAGGAGCTAACGAGATGGAAACTTCGCGGAACATACGTATGGAGATTTCTGGAGAATGGCGATACTGATATTGAGTCGAGGTCTGAAGGCGGTTGCCCATGCTTGAAACCAATCCCTCTCGTGATGGCACTAGGGTTCCTCCGGAGACGTTCCGCGAGCACATGCGCAAGCTGGACCGCCGGCAATGGTGGTTGTGGTCGTCCACCGTGCTCGTCCTGATTCTCCTGACTCTCGCCATCGCGTCCTTCGCGTTCCCGGCGCTCCTGAGCAAAGAGCAATCATCATATTCGTTCTATCTGAATCAAGCCGTGCGCTCCCTCGTCGGCATCGTGCTGCTGTTTAGCGTCTACCTGGTGTATCAGCAGAGCCTCATCATCCGGATGCGGAACCAGTTGGCCGATCAAATTCAATCGCTCGCGAAGGTGCAGGATCTCACGAACGAAGTCTACAAACTCGCCGCACTCGACCAGCTCACCGGTCTCTATAACCGCCGCTCAGGCGAGCAGCGCCTGGCCGAAGAGATCAACCGGGCCGTGCGCTACCAGCGTCCGTTGACGATCCTGCTGCTCGACCTCGATGGGCTAAAACAGACGAACGACAAACTGGGCCACGCGGCCGGCGACCTGGTCCTCAAGTGTTTTGCCGAACGCCTGCAAAAGGCGATTCGCGGTTCCGACCTCGCCTTGCGGCTTGGAGGCGATGAGTTCATGGCGCTCCTCCCCGAATGTCGCGCGGAGGAAGTTGGGTGCGTGATCAACCGCATCCAGGGGCTAGAGGTCGAATACGACGGCACAACTATCCCCTGCCGTTTCTCGTGCGGGTGGACCGACTACAAACCGGGCGAATCAGCGGAAGAACTGCTGAAGCGCGCCGATGATGCCCTCTACGCCAACAAGCGTGCCAGCAAGCAAGAAGGACCGCCGAAACTAACGTCCGCTCCCCAGTCCGTGCACTAGCACAAGCGAGACGCCACGCGATTTCAGGCTCCGGCAGGGCATGATAGCCCGGCTGGGCAGCCGATCACATTAGAAAAGGTTCCTGACAGGAACACATCCTGAGATTGTCCTTGCGCCGCTTTCATGGTGATTCGTAAGATAACGCCTGTTGCAGGGAATGACACCTCCACAGGATGTGACGCGATGCCAAAAGAAAAACCCAAAGTGAATATCGGGGAAGTCATCCGGTCCTACCGGGGCGACCGGGGCCTTTCGCAAGGAGACATCGAGCGCCGTACGGGCCTCCTGCGCTGCTATCTTTCCCGCGTGGAGAACGGCCACACGGTGCCTTCGCTTGAAACCCTGGCGAAGATCGCCGAAGCCATGGAAATCAGCCTGGCCGATTTTTTCCCGGGCACGGACACGCCGCAGGACCGCGAAACACGCAAGATGCTCGGCGAACTCTCGGAAGAAGAAATCCGCTTCCTCGCGGAGATCAAGAGATATTCCACGAGCCTATCCGACGACGATAAGAGGCTGGTCCTGGCCATGATCCGCAAAATGGCCACGATCGTACCTCCTGCACGCAATGGCAAGTCCGCGGGCGTCGCACACCGCGCCGAAATTTAGCTCCCCGCCGTCTTTTCATCGGATGCGATTCCGGCCTCGAATGCGCGCGACAGAATCGCATCCACCAGCTCTTCTTCCGGCTGCAATCCATCCGCAAGCCCATGCTCAGGTCGAACACTCCAGGTTCCCAACGTGACTAGCGCGCGAAAGCGCGGATTCGCTACAATGTGATTGGAATGTCCGAGTCGCGGCACAAGACGGTCGGCGTCAAGGTGGGCAAGGTTCAGGTTGGCGGCGGTGCGCCTGTCGTGGTGCAGTCGATGACCAACACGGATACGGCCGACGTTGCCTCAACCACGCAGCAATGCCTCGAACTCGCGCAGGCAGGCTCGGAGATTGTCCGCGTCACAGTCAACGTACCGGAGGCGGCCGCGGCCGTGCCGGAAATCAAGAAGCGCCTGCTCGACGCGGGCTGCGATGTCCCGATTATCGGCGACTTCCATTACAACGGCCATGTCCTGCTGACGAAATACCCCGACTGCGCCCGCGATCTCGACAAATACCGCATCAATCCCGGCAACGTGGGCCACGGCCAGCGCCGCGACGAGCAGTTCGCCACGATCTGCAAAGTGGCGCGCGACAACGGCAAGCCCGTGCGCATCGGCGTGAATGGCGGCTCGCTCAACCAGGAGCTCGTCATGCGCAAGATGCAGGAGAACACGGACAAAGACCTCGGCAAGACGTCCGAACAAATCATCAACGAGTGCATGGTGCTATCCGCGCTTGAATCCACGGACCTGGCTCTGGAATCAGGGTTGCGCAGGGATCAGATCATCATCTCCTGCAAAGTGTCGCGCCCGCGCGATCTGCTCGAAATCTATCGCGACCTCGCGAAAAAAACGGAACAGCCGCTGCATCTTGGCCTCACCGAAGCGGGCATGGGCGCGAAGGGGCTTGTGTGGTCTGCGGCGTCGATGGGCATCCTGCTCGGCGAAGGCATCGGCGACACGGTACGCGTTTCGCTTACGCCGCGCCCGGGCGGCGACCGCCGCGAGGAAGTCTACGCGGCGTGCGAGCTGCTGCAATCGCTCGGGCTGCGCACATTTGCCCCGAGCGTCACGGCCTGTCCCGGCTGCGGCCGCACCACCAGCTCGACGTTTCAGGAGCTCGCCGAAAGCATCCAGGATTACATCCGCGACAAAATGCCGGAATGGAAGCGGCACCACGAAGGCGTCGAAGAGCTGAAGCTTGCCGTGATGGGATGCATCGTCAATGGCCCCGGCGAATCGAAGGCCTCCAACATCGGGATCAGCCTGCCGGGCACGGGCGAAGCGCCGCGCTGCCCCGTTTACATCGACGGCCAGAAATTCACGACTCTTGAAGGCACCTACGAAGAATTGTCCGCAGCGTTTCAGGCGCTCGTGAACGACTACGTCGCAACGAAGTACCCCAAGCGCGAAACCCCGCTGCCCGCGTCGGCGGTGCCTTCGTCTCCCGCGGTTGTCGCATCTGCAAGGCCGTCTCTCCGCGTCATCGCGTAATTCATCTTTGGTGATAAATGATGGCATGAGGTACGCACCTCCATGGTGCTCGTCCCGGACTGCATGGGCCGGGGCAAGCGTACCGCGCTCGCCCCAGGAAGCGCAGACCTCATGGAAGTCCACAGGGATTTTTCCCCTTGACTGCCCTCATGGCGTTCTAGGATCAATCTGGTGTATTTTCGGCCGCAATGGCGCGGCGGAAAGGAGGAGCGATGCGACGCCGGCAACCTCAGCGATGGCCTCGTGGCACGATTACGACTCAGCCTGGCCCTGTTGACATCCTCGAATTTCAGCCGGAATCTCGCGTGCTGCTTTCTTACCCCTCCGCCACACGTCATTCTGCCTGCCCTGACGCAGGAAGGGAGCGGAGCGTCCCGACGCCTTATTCTTTCCCGGAGATCGGTAGTGTCGATCTCCGGGTCGGGACGCGCAGTCGAAGAATCTCTCTTTGGCCTTGCCAACACGAGGATGTCAACAGAGCCACTCAGCCTCGAGATCTGAATGTAGCGCCGCCTTGCCCTGAGAGGCGTCGAAGGAGGATACCAGCGCAGCAGGAGGCAAGCCTGACACGCGTGGAATCTGGGCTCGGACCGTCCAGCTTCGGTGTCGTCGCCGCAATTTGCTGCCTGGAATACACCGAAAACAAGTGTCAACCCAAACCAGGTGTTTTTCGGGCTAAATTATTGAAAACACGGCGTCGGGCCATTAAACAAGTGGCAATTTCTTGCGATTGTATACTGAGGTCTAGCCGGTAACAAATGGAAGCCTCTCACACTTCGACAGCGGCTCACGCCGAGCCCCCGCGCGACTGGCAGCGCGGCTTCTGGAGCCTGATCGTCACGCAGTTTCAAACGGGCTTCAACGATAACGCGCTGAAGTTTCTCGTCATTTACATCGTCATCGCGATGAATTTGCCGCAGGCGCAGCGCGATCGCCTGGTTCCAATCGTCGGAGCGCTCTTCGCGATTCCATTCATTCTCTTTTCGATGACGGGCGGCTACTTCGCCGACAGGTACAGCAAGCGCAGCGTGACGATCGGCACGAAGATTTTCGAAATCGCCGTCATGGCATTTTTCATCGTCAGCCTTGCACTGCGGAATCTGCCGATGGAATGTACCGGAGTGTTTCTGATCAGCACGGAAGGAGCGCTGTTTGGCCCTTCGAAGTATGGGCTACTGCCCGAGTTGCTGCCGGAACCGAAGCTATCGTGGGGCAATGGCATCATCGAGTTCGGGACGTTCCTCGCGAGCATCGGCGGGACAATTGCCGCCGGCGAACTCGCCGAACGCTATCATGGCCGCGAGGTCATCGCTGGCTTCCTGCTGTTGGGCTGTTCATGCGCCGGGCTGATTGCAAGCCTGGGAATATCGCGAATCCCCGCCGCCGACCCCGCGAAGAAATTCCGCTGGAATCCTCTCGGCGATTTCTTCACGCAAATGAAAACGATCGTCGCCGATCGCGTTCTCGGATGGGCGGTGCTCGGCAACACTTACCTCTTCTTTCTGGCAGCGCTGCTGCAGCTCACGATCATCATCTACGGACACGATGTGCTTCGCATCGACGAAACGCACATCACGTACCTGCAAGGCGCCGTTGCAATCGGCATCGGGCTCGGCAGCGTCGCCGCGGGATATCTCTCCGGTGGAAAAATCGAGTATGGCCTCATCCCGCTCGGCGCGGTGGGTATGACGGTCTTTGGCATCCTGCTCTACATGCCGGGGCGTTCGCTGGAAGCTGTGGCGGCCAATCTGGCGCTGCTCGGGTTTTCGGGCGGAATCTTTGTGGTGCCGCTCGGCGCGCTGATCCAGCATCGTCCGCGGCCGGAACAAAAGGGCGGCGTGATCGCCGCGGCAAATCTGGTCTCCTTCATTGGAATTGCTCTCGCGTCGGGCGCTTACTACATTTTTACGGACGTATTCCACCAAACGCCCGCCGGAATCTTCCTGGACGGTGCGATTCTCACGCTGGTCACTACGGCGTACTCGATCTACCTGCTTCCGGACTCTCTCGTGCGGTTCGTGCTGTGGACGGCGACGCATACGGTGTACCGAATCCGCGTCGAGGGGCGCGAGAACATTCCCGAAAGAGGCGGCGCGCTTTTCGTCTCGAATCACATGTCATTCGTTGATGCATGCCTGCTGATCGCATCGACCGACAGGCCCATCCGCTTTCTGATGTTCAAGGGCATCTACGATCTCCCCTACATCAAGCCGTTTGCGAAGATGATCCGCGCAATTCCGATCTCTTCCGAGCTGCGGCCGCGCGAAATGCTCCAGTCGCTGCGGGAAGCCAGCAAAGCGATCAAGGCGGGTGAAGTGGTCTGCATCTTCGCGGAGGGGCAGATCACGCGCATCGGACAATTGCTCCCCTTCCGCCGCGGGATGGAACGAATCATGAAGGGAGTGGATGCGCCGATCGTGCCCGTGAATCTCGACGGCGTGTGGGGCAGCATCTTCAGTTTCGAGCGCGGCCGCTTCTTCTGGAAGTTGCCGCGAACGATCCCCTATCCGGTAACGGTGAGTTTCGGCAAGCCGCTGCCGGCGACCGCAACGCCGTTCGAAGTGCGCCGCGCCGTGCAGGAATTGCAGACCGAAGCATATCGCCACCGCAAGAGCAACTTGCGCACGCTCCACCGCTCGCTGATCCATACGGCGCACCGGCATCCCTTCCGTTTCGCCATGGCAGATAAGCGGCGCCCGCGAATGAAATGGGGCAGCGCGCTGCTGAGCGCGATTTTTCTTGCGCGCCGTCTGCGCGGCATATGGGCGGGACAGGAAATGGTTGGCATATTGCTGCCGCCCTCCGTGCCTGGCGCGCTCGTGAATTTCGCGGCCACGCTCGCGGGAAAAGTTCCGGTGAATCTCAACTACACTTCATCGAACGAAACGCTGGCTTCGTGCGCCGCACAGTGCAAGCTCGAAACCATCATCACGACGAAGTTGCTGCTGGAAAAAATTCCGCTGGAGGTGCCCGGGAAAACGATTCTCCTCGAAGAGGCAGCGGCGGGGCCGCGGCCCGGCGAAAGAATTATCGCGCTGCTATTTTGGTTTTTGCCGGGCTCGTGGCTCGAGCGCATCCTGAGCGGAAAGGGAACACGAAAGCTCGACGATCTCGCGACCGTGATCTTTTCGAGCGGCAGCACGGGCGAGCCGAAGGGCGTGATGCTGTCGCACTACAACATTGCGTCGAACATCGAGCAGACCGGCCAGATATTCATGCTCGGCCGCAAGGATTGCCTGCTGGGCGTCTTGCCGTTCTTTCACTCGTTCGGTTTTACCGTGACGCTCTGGCTGCCCGCCGTGCTCGGCGTCGGCGTGGCGTACCATCCGAGCCCGCTCGATCTAACTGCCGTGGGCGAACTCGTCCGCGACTACCGGGTGACGTTCCTGATGGCGACGCCGACATTCCTGCAGGCCTACGCGCGGCGCTGCTCGCCGGAGGATTTTGGAAGTCTGCAATACGTGGTCGCTGGCGCGGAGAAATTGCCGGAGCGGCTGGCGCTGGCTTTCGAAGACCGCTTCGGAATCCGGCCGCTCGAAGGATATGGCGCCACGGAATGCTCGCCGGTGGTGGCTGTGAACACGCGCGATTTTCGGGCGCCCGGTTTTCGCCAGGTGGGAGCAAAGCGCGGGCACATCGGGCATCCGCTTCCCGGCATCAGCATTCGGATCGTCGATCCGGAAACGCGCGAGGCGGTTCCCGTCGGAACGCCCGGCTTGTTGATCGTGCGCGGGCCGAATGTAATGCAGGGCTATCTCGGAAAGCCGGAGAAGACGGCGGAAGTCCTGCAGGATGGCTGGTACGTCACGGGTGACATCGCGGCTCAGGACGAAGACGGTTTCCTGATGATCACGGACCGGCTCAGCCGCTTCAGCAAAATCGGCGGCGAGATGGTGCCTCACATCAAAGTCGAGGAGCAGTTGCAAGAGATCGCCGGAGGGACCGAGCAGAAATTCGTTGTGACCGGCGTGCCCGATGGAAAGAAGGGCGAGCGCCTTGTCGTGCTCCATCTCCTCAAGCAGGAGGAATTGAAAGCCGTTCTCGAAAGGCTGCCGGAAGCAGGCCTCCCGAACCTCTGGACGCCTCGCGCCAACCAGTTTTTCTTCGTCGAGGAGCTTCCCCATCTCGGGTCGGGCAAACTCGATCTGCGCCGAATCCGCGAGATGGCGCTCGCATTTTCGCCCGCCGAAAAAGAGTAGTTGCGGAGACGTGCCCCCGCCCACGGGCGGTTGAACGCCGGTAATCGCATTTCGAGGCTGCCGGAAAACCGTTCGACCACGAGTTTTCGCAATTCGAGAATTTCCGATTGCGTCAACAGCGACTCTCGCTTAGAATCCTGCACGCTGGAGAATATTCGGCATGAAGAAAAGCGACAAACACAATTCGTTGCCATGGCAAGCGGTCGTGACGCTGGGCCGGGATTGTGGCCGAATAGGCTCTGGTCCCGCGAAGTAGTCATCTCCTTCTAGATCATGCGTTTGCCAAGCAGCTAACGTTAATTCTTCAGGTCTATTCATGTCCACGTGCGCTCCCACAAGCGGGCGCGAGCCGAGGCGCTTTGTGCGCCTCTTAGAAGGAGTGACGCCATGGCTGTCAACGTGAAGAACGGTACGCCGATACACGGCCCGTCGCTTTGTGAATCGTGCATGTACGCGCACATCGAACGCGGTTTCAGCGAAAGCGAACATCTCGTGTTTTGCGAGGCCACCTGGCCAACCCATCGCGTCCCGTTTCGCGTGCAAAAATGCACTGCGTATGCCGAGATGAAGCGCCAGACATTGAAGCAAATGGAAGAGATGGCGTGGGTGCTGATGCCAAGAGACGGCAAGCGGATCACGGGGTTCGTCCGTCCGGGAGATATTCCGGAGGAGCACCAGATCGAGATCGAGCTTGATGAGAGCAAGTAACCTTGCGCTAGCGATTGCAACGCGCGGCCGATCGGTATCGGAGGCGCGGGGCGGGGCTGGTCCCGCGCCTCCGGGTCAATCATGAAACTTCGCACCCTGAGAAAGTTGCAGAGGAGAAAGAAGATGTCGGAAACGAACGAAACAACTTACAACGTAATCGTGCCCGAAAAGGGGGTGCCCATCAAGGCGTGGACCAAGGGCGTGCCTCTCGAAGCACAGGCGCGCCAGCAGCTTCTGAACGTGGCGCAGCTCCCGTTCATTTTCAAGTGGGTCGCGGCGATGCCGGACGTGCACTGGGGCATCGGCGCAACCGTCGGCAGCGTGATTCCGACAAAGGGCGCGATCATTCCGGCGGCCGTCGGCGTCGACATCGGCTGCGGCATGATGGCCGTGCAGACGGATCTTAACGCGCGCGATCTTCCCCAGAATCTCAAGGGGATTCGCGCGGCGATCGAGAAGGCCGTGCCGCACGGGCGCACGAATCACGGCGGGCGCCGCGACCGCGGCGCGTGGGCGAATATTCCCGCCCGCAACATGGATGTATGGGCGGAACTGAAGCCGCGCTACGACGCGATTCTCGAAAAGCATCCGAAGCTGGATCGTGGGAATCACGCGAACCATCTCGGGACGCTCGGCACGGGCAACCACTTCATCGAAGTGTGCCTGGACGAAGCGGACTCGGTCTGGTTCATGCTGCACAGCGGGTCGCGCGGCGTGGGCAATCGGATGGGCAGCTACTTCATTGAAATTGCGCGTAAGGACATGGAGCGGATGTTCATTCACCTGCCGGACCGGGATCTGGCGTATTTTCCGGACGGTTCCGACCACTTCAAGGACTACGTCCGTGCGGTCGAGTGGGCGCAGGATTTCGCCCGCTGGAACCGCCATCTGATGATGGAGCAGATCGTAGCCGCCGTGCGCGCTTGCGGAGAGGTTCGACCGTTCGCGGCCGAGTTGAAGGCGATCAACTGCCACCACAACTACGTGGCCCGCGAATCGCACTACGGCGAAAACATTCTGGTCACCCGGAAGGGCGCCGTTCGCGCGCGCGAGGGCGATATGGGAATCATTCCCGGCAGCATGGGAGCGCATTCCTACATCGTTCGCGGCAAGGGGAATCCGGAGAGTTTTCAGAGTTGCAGCCACGGCGCGGGCCGTGCGATGTCGCGCACGGAAGCGAAGCGGCGCTTTTCCGTGGCGGATCACGCACGCATGACGGCGGGCATCGAGTGCCGCAAGGATGCGGACGTGATTGACGAAACCCCGGCTGCGTACAAGCCCATCGAAGACGTGATGGCGGCGCAGGCCGATCTGGTCGAGGTCGTTCACACGCTGCATCAGGTCGTATGCGTAAAGGGATGAACGAAACCGGCCGGCAACAAGTTCTCGAACGACCTGGCCGAGGTGTGTCCTCTGTGGCAAGGGTTCATGGTGCGCGACGCAGCAATGCTAGCCAGTCGCGCAGCCAAGTCCTGCCTCGGCCCGGCGCTCGAGAAGGCAGTGATTCGGACAGCTAGAAGATCCCGAGTTTGATGTGGAGGAACTTTTTCGGATTCTGACGGAAATCGCTGACCAGCATCCGCATGTCGCCCGTGAGGCCCGTCATGTTGTCGTAGAGCGCCGGGTCGCTGAAGAATTTTCCGGCCGTGCCCTGATTGGAATTCAGCTTGGCGGATGCATCGCGAACGTTGGCTGAGGCGTCGCGCAGATTGGAGTAAAGAGTATCGTCGGTGGCGAGTTTGCCGAG
>Ga0074044_10002630_pt1 | contig 15649 bp, 11 predicted proteins | sample BogForMeECP23OM1_FD_94443 | JGI IMG/M metagenome (GOLD analysis project Ga0074044, IMG submission 94443) | Bog forest soil microbial communities from Calvert Island, British Columbia, Canada - Bog Forest MetaG ECP23OM1 | ecosystem: Environmental > Terrestrial > Soil > Wetlands ...
CAAGCGTGAGACCGGGCTGATGTATCGCGATCACCTGGGAGAAGGGTCCGGGATGATCTTCCTGTTCCCGGCGCCGAATCGGCTCGACTTCTGGATGAAGAACACGGAAATACCGCTCGACATGATTTTCGCGGACGCCAACGGCCGCATCGTGGGCATCGTCGCGAACGCCGAGCCATACACGGAGACTCCGCGCGGCGTCGATGCCGATTCGGAATATGTGCTGGAAGTGAATGGCGGCTTTGCGGCACGTCATCACGTCGCGCCCGGCGACAAGATGGTCTTCCAAGGCTTCACCCCCCACGCGCTGAACTGATCGGGCAGCACAACGGCTAAAGCCTGTGCCACCAACAGCGGGCCGGAAAGACAATGTTTCAGAAAGTGGCACAGGCTTTAGCCCGTGTGGCTTGGTGCCTTTAACCGGCATTGAACATGCGGTATCTATTCTGCCGGCGGTGCGCATTGCACGGCCGGGCCAGCGGGCCGTATGATCTCATGATCGCGCGGATCTAAGCATGGGTCTTAAGGAAAATATCGAACGTATCAACGAACTTTCGCGCCAGGCGGAGCAGGGAGGCGGCGAAGATCGCCAGAAACGCCAGCGCGAAAACGGCAGGATGACGGCGCGCGAAAGGGTCGAATTTCTTCTGGATCGCGGCTCGTTCGTCGAACTCGACAAATTCAAAACGCATCGAATCGCGGACTTTGACGTCAAAAAGGTTCCGGGCGATGGCGTCGTGACTGGCTACGGCACGATCGATGGCCGCCAGGTGTGCGTTTTCTCGCAGGATTTCACGGTTTTCGGCGGCAGCCTCTCGGGCGCCTACGCGGAGAAAATCTGCAAGGTGATGGACTTGGCGACCAAGACCGGATGCCCGGTGGTCGGTCTCAATGACGGCGGCGGCGCGCGCATCCAGGAAGGCGTCGTGTCGCTAGCCGGCTATGCGGATATCTTTTTGCGCAACGTGCTGTCGTCGGGAGTAGTGCCGCAAATCTCGGTGATCCTGGGCCCCACGGCCGGCGGCGCGGTGTATTCGCCCGCAATCACCGACTTTATCGTGATGGTGCGCGATACGTCGTACATGTTCGTTACCGGGCCGGATGTCATCAAGGCGACCACGCACGAAGACGTGTCGATGCAGGAACTGGGCGGAGCAGATACGCATTCGCAAAAGTCGGGAGTATGCCATCTCGAGGCCGACGACGATCAGGGAGCGCTGGTGCTGGTGCGCGAGATGCTCTCCTACATGCCGTCGAACAACGTCGACGATCCGCCGTTCGTTACGGGCACTGACGATCCGAATCGGCGCGATGCTGAACTCGACTCGATCGTGCCGGAAACACCCAGCAAACCCTACGACATGGGCGAGCTGATCCGGCACGTCGTTGACGACGGCCATTTCTTCGAAATCCAGAAAGACTACGGCCGCAATATATTGATCGGCTTCGCACGGCTGGGCGGCTACTCGGTCGGATTGGTCGCAAATCAGCCAGCGTATCTGGCCGGCAGCCTCGATATCGACGCATCGGTCAAGGCGGCGCGGTTCGTACGCTTCTGCGACGCGTTCAACATTCCGATCGTTACTTTTGTCGACGTGCCCGGCTTCCTGCCCGGCACGGGGCAGGAGTTCGGCGGAATCATCCGCCATGGCGCGAAGCTGCTTTACGCTTTCTGCGAGGCGACCGTACCCAAGGTGACGGTCATCACGCGCAAGGGCTACGGGGGAGCCTACGACGTCATGTCGTCAAAGCACATTCGTGGCGATTTCAACTTTGCATATCCAACCTCGGAGATCGCCGTGATGGGTCCGGAGCAGGCGATTAACATCATTTTCAGAAACGAGATTTTGAACGCCAAGGACGGCGCTGCCGAGCGCGCACGGCTCACAAAGGATTACCGCGAGAAGTTTGCGAATCCGTTCAAGGCCGCCGAACTCGGCTACATAGATGAAGTCCTGATGCCGCGTGACACGCGCCCGCGTCTGATCTCCGCGCTAAAAGTGCTGGAAAACAAGCGCGACAAGAATCCGCCGCGCAAGCACGGCAATATTCCGCTGTGAGCAGATCTTTCGATTTTCAGATGGAGCCACTCTCCCACTGGGAGAGGGTGGTTCGCGGAGCGAGTCGGGTGAGGGACGCCCGTGTCCTCGCCGATATTCGCGATGATTCCGATGACCCTCATCCGGCGCGCAGCGCGCCAGCTTCTCCCGCCGGAGACCTTTGCGAAACTAAGGAGCGCTTCGCGAGTGCGGAACCGGTACCGGCTTCGCTTGCGCGAAGCTGTCCGGAGGCCAGAAGCCATGTCGACTTCGTTCGCGTTGCTCACTTCGCTCAGGATGACACCCTGTGGCATCAGGCACCGTTCCGCAGCTTTGCAAAGGTCTCCGGAGCGAGAAGGGCTTTGTTTGTGATCGGTCTCGAAGGGAGGAAGAACTTCTTTCGAGGTGTCCTTTTGGAGAATGAATGTTTAAGCGGGTCCTGATCGCCAATCGCGGCGAGATTGCCGTGCGCGTAATTCGCGCCTGCCGCGACCTGGGTATCGAGTCAGTTGCGGTCTACTCGGAAGCAGATCGCGCCGCACTTCACGTGCGCGAGGCCGATTACGCGGTGCTGGTTGGCCCCGCACCGGCGGCCGAGAGTTACCTCAAGACCGATCGCATCCTCGATGCGGCCAAGCGCACCGGCGCCGACGCGATCCATCCGGGGTACGGTTTCTTTTCGGAGAACGCGGGGTTCGCGCGCGCCGTGGAGAAGGCCGGCATCGTATGGATCGGGCCGCCTCCCGACGCCATCGAGCGGATGGGCGACAAGGTCGAAGGGCGCAAGCTGATGGCCGCGGCGGGCGTGCCCGTCGTGCCCGGGTCGCCAGGAACGCTCGAGAGCGAAGAGCAGGTGCGCGAGATCGCCCAGAAGATGGGTTTTCCGATCATGATCAAGGCCGCGGCGGGTGGGGGCGGAAAAGGACTGCGCCTGGTCGAGAGCGACAAAGACCTCGCCTCGATCATGCGCATCGTGTCGAGCGAAGCGAAAGCTTCCTTCGGCGATGGCCGTTTCTACGTTGAGAAATTCGTTCGCAATCCGCGCCATATCGAAATGCAGGTGCTTGCCGACAAACAGGGCAACACCGTTCACGTGTTCGAACGCGAATGCTCGATTCAGCGGCGCAATCAGAAAGTCGTCGAGGAATCGCCTTCGCCGTTCGTGACTCCCGAGATGCGCCAGAAGATGGGCGAGGTCGCGGTGCACGCCGCGAAGGCCGTCAACTATTTTAGCGCGGGCACAATCGAATTCCTCGCGGATGCCGACCACAACTTCTACTTCCTGGAGATGAACACGCGCATCCAAGTCGAGCATCCAGTCACCGAGATGGTGACGGGAATCGATCTGGTGCGGACGCAGATCGAAATCGCAGCGGGCAAGCCGCTGCCATTCAAGCAGAGCGAAATCGCGCAGCGCGGATGGGCGATCGAGTGCCGCATCTACGCCGAAGATCCCGTGAACGGGTTCGTTCCGGCACCCGGCAAGATCGAGACCCTGCGCTTCCCCGACGGCCCCGGCATCCGCAACGATGCCGGCGTTTACCCGGGGATTGAAGTGCCGATCTTTTACGACCCGATGATCTCGAAGCTGGCCGCGTGGGGCTCCGACCGCGCGCAGGCGATCGATCGGATGCGCCGGGCGCTCAGCGAGTTCGTCATCTCGGGCGAGCTGACGACCAATCTTTCGTTCCATCGCTGGATAGTCACTCATCCGCAATTTCTCGCCGGCAACTTCGACACCGGGTTTATCGGCCGCGAATACCATCCGGGCACCGCAGGCGCAGACCCGGACGACGCGCGAACCGCCGCGATGCTGCTGGCGGCGGTCGCGATGCAGAGAAACGCAAATCACGCGAACGGCGCCGGGCCGGCGCCCGCGCGCGACCGTGGGTCGGCGTGGCGCAGCCTGGCCCGCATCGACATGCTGAGGAGATGAGTCGATGCGCTACGTAGCAACACTCGAGGGGGCGGAGCACGAAGTCGAGGTCGAGGAACTTTCGGCCGAGACTTTCGCGATCCGCTTCGGCGACCATCGTTTCGAAGCCGACCTGCGCCGGGTCGGGCCTGCCGCGGTTTCGGTAATCCTGGATAATCGCTCGTTCGATTTCGATCTGGTGCGCGAAGGCGAGGAGATCGTGGTCTCGTCGCGCAGCGGCGCGACTCGTTTGACGCTGATCGATGCGGCCCGCCATGCGATGCGATCGCGCGGCGGCCGGCGCGAAGTCAGCGGACGCGCCGAAATAAAGGCCGCGATGCCGGGGCGAGTGGTCAATGTGCTGGTCGCGGCCGGCGACGAAGTGAAGGTGGACCAGGGCGTTATCATCGTTGAAGCAATGAAGATGGAGAACGAGCTTAAAAGCCCCAAGGCTGGTAAGGTGATCGAGGTGAAGGTGGCGGCGGGCCAGACGGTGGAGAAAGGCGAACTGCTCCTCATAATCGAGTAGGCACCATGGCAGACGACGACCGCACCACAATCACGAACGCGCGCAAGGGCTGGGAAGAGCGCAAGCTCGCGCCCGCGCTGAAGCGCGGGGCAGAACGCAAGAAGCAATTCAAGACGACTTCGGAAATCGAGATCAAGCGGACTTACGATCCGACCGATCTGAACGGCTTCGACTTCAACCGCGACCTTGGGTTTCCCGGCGATTATCCGTTCACGCGCGGCGTGCAGCCCACGATGTACCGCGGGCGCTACTGGACGATGCGCCAATATGCGGGATTCGGGACCGCGGAGGAATCGAATCGCCGCTATCGCTATCTGTTCGAACAGGGCCAGACCGGCCTTTCGGTCGCGTTCGATCTACCGACCCAGATGGGCCGCGACGCGGACCATCTGCTGGCGACGGGCGAGGTCGGGCGAGTGGGAGTATCGATCTGCTCGATCGCCGACATGGAGACGCTGCTCGACGGGCTGCCGCTGGACAAGATTTCCACCTCGATGACGATCAACGCGACCGCATCGATTCTGCTCGCGCTCTACCTGGTCGTAGCGGAGCGGCGCGGAGTGGGATGGGACAAGGTCAACGGCACGATCCAGAACGATCTGCTGAAGGAATACATCGCGCGCGGCACGTATATCTATCCGCCGCGCGGATCGATGCGCATTATCACCGACATCTTCAGCTTCGCATCGAAGGAAGTGCCGAACTGGAACACGATTTCGATCTCCGGCTACCACATCCGCGAAGCTGGCTCGACCGCTGCGCAGGAACTGGCATTCACGCTTGCCGACGGAATCGCTTACGTGGATGCGGCGGTCAAAGCGGGACTCGAGATCGACAGCTTTGCGAGCCGCCTTTCATTCTTCTTCAACGTGCACAACAACTTCTTCGAGGAAATCGCGAAGTTTCGCGCGGCACGCCGGATGTGGGCGCGCATCATGAAGGAGCGCTTCGGAGCGAAAGACGAACGCTCGATGATGATGCGGTTTCATGCGCAGACCGCAGGCGCGACGCTCACCGCGCAGCAGGTGGACAACAACGTTGTGCGGGTGACGATACAGGCGCTCGCGGCGGTGCTCGGCGGAGCGCAATCGCTGCACACCAACTCGCGCGATGAAGCGCTCGCGCTGCCGACCGAACATTCGGTGTTGCTCGCGCTGCGCACCCAGCAGTTGATCGCTCACGAATCGGGAGTGGCGGACACTATCGACCCGATCGGCGGTTCCTATTACGTGGAGAGCCTGACCCACGAACTCGAGCAGAAGGCATCGGAGTACCTGGCGAAAATCGACGACATCGGCGGCGCGGTCGCGGCTATCGAGCGCGGCTATCCGCAGCGCGAGATTCAGAACGCCGCCTATCTCTATCAGCGCGAAATCGAGAGCAAGAAACGGATAATAGTCGGCGTGAATCAGTTTACTTCGGGCGGCGAGGCGCCGACCGACATTCTGAAGGTCAATCCCGATCTCGAGGAAAAGCAAAAGCGCACCGTCGCCAAAGTGCGCGCCGAGCGCGACGCAGCAAAGGCCAAGCAGGCGCTTGCGAAGGTCGAGTCCGCGGCGCGCGACGAATCGAACGTGATGCCGCCGATCGTCGATGCGGTCCGGGCGTCGTGCACGCTGGGCGAGATAGCCGACGCGATGCGCAACGTCTTCGGCGAATACAAGCCCGTCAACACACTCTGATCTGGGATCTTAACCACCAAGACACAAAGGCACCAAGGGGAACGTCCAGAAATTCCTCTTGGTGTCTTGGTGCCTTGGTGGTTTATTTTGTCCCGACAAGATTTGAGCGAACGCGTCCGGAGGGGTAGGCTCAGGGTATGGCTACCAAAATTCTTTACTGCTCTGCTTGAGGCTATAAGCCAAAGGCGGCCAGTCTGGCCGCCTCACTCGAAGGCCGGTTCAGCGAAGCGACAGAAATAAAGCCGGGATCGTCGGGTCAGTTCGATGTGCTCATCAACGACCAGCTCGTCTTCTCGAAGGCAAAGACGGGCCGCTTTCCCATCGAAGGGGAAGTGGAGGCGATCTTCGAAGCGCTGCGCGACGGCAAGGAGCCTCCGGCAGTGGAAGAACCAAAGCCGTCAGGATTCGTCAATCGGATCCTGAGCAGGATGCGCAACTAGTCTGGTTTCCTCTCCCACCGGGAGAGGGTGGCGAGCGAAGCGAGACGGGTGAGGGCAGTCGCATCCTCGCCAATATTCGCGATGATTCCATCGACCCTCATCCGGCGCGGAGCGCGCCACCTTCTCCCGGTGGGAGAAGGGCTCTCCGTAGGACGATGACTACTATCCCGCTACGGATACATATCCAAGAGATCTTTGAAGCCGCTTCTTTGATGCGGGCCGATGATCATCATCTCGAGGATCCCCATTCCTTCGCGCTTGCCGGATTTGGCGCGGCATACGGCCTGGATATGCTGATAGAGCGGACTGGCCTGATCGACGTCGGCCAGCTTGAACGACTCATAGGTTGATACGTCGGCGCCGACGTACATCCCGTGGCCCCACTTGGGATGCCCGTAGCCGATGCCCTGCATATAGAAGTTGTAGATGGTCTGAAGCTCGACGCTGGTCTGGCCGAATGGAGCAGTGATGATGATTTCCGCGTGGCGGGCGTGCCGGGTCTTCGGCAAGTAGTCGATCTTCCAATCGACGGCAGTTGCGACCTCGGAAGGAGCACCGGGGTCGGCTATCGCCACGGCGCCGAATTCGTGCCATCGCGATCCGTCCGGGTTTTCGTTCACGTCAAAGTGGGTGCACATATCCTCGAAGTTGGTGGGTGACCACAGCCAGAAGAATTGCGGCGGCACGGTCGACGGCACCCCGGCGGGATCCTGCGGGCCAATGCTACGCACGCCCCAGGAGCGGTCGCGCGAGCCCCACACATTGCCGGGGTTCGCATCGAACTTGCGGCCGCCCACGGTGAGGCTTCCCGAATAACCGCCGTGCTGCGTGAAGCGCGTCAAATCGAAGGTCATCCGCGGGCCTGAGCGCCGGGAAAAGCGTGGCTCCTCGATCGGCGTGGCGCGGGCCTCGAAGGTCAGGTCCGCTTTTATCTCATCGTGATCGACGCGCAGCCGAATCGTGCGCATCGGCCGCACGACTTCTATCGAAATCGGTCCCACCCGCGTATCCATGCGATCGGCGCCCAGCACGCGCGATGCGCGCACGCAGAGCTGCGTGCCGGCCCAGATGACGTTGATGGCGGCATCGATTATTCCGACGTTCGGATAAATGCCCATTGCGGCGGCAAAGTACGGCTCGCCTTCGCGCCAGTAACCGTTGAAGAAAAAGCGGTCGTAAAAATTACGATCGCTGGTGAATACCTGCTGGACCGGCTCAGGTATCTGATGAATCGGAAAATCATCGCCCGACGTGATCATCGCATGCCTCCTCGCAAACTCATGTGGTGGCTAAATCAGAAAAGGAACACATGAGCAAGCGCGCCGCCGTGAATCCGCGGCGGGCAAAGTCGTTTTGCTAAGGTTTCCGGAGGGGGAGAGAAGCGCTTAGAACCTACACCGCCAGGATTCGATTTATCTCGGCGGGTGTGCTGCGGATGCCGATGTAGAACGGGCCGAACTTCGCGTATGCCGCGCTCGCTTCGTCGAAGCGCATCTCGTAGACGAGCTTCTTGAACACCAGAGGATCGTCGGCGAACAGATCGACGCCCCATTCCCAATCGTCGAAACCGATCGAGCCGGAAATCACCTGCGTGACTTCGCCAGCGAACCTTCTCCCGACGATCCCGTGGTCATGCATCAACTGGCGCCGCTCGTCCATCGGCAGGCGATACCAGTTGTCGTCGCCATCGCGCTTCTTGTCCATCGGGTAGAAGCAGAGGTAGCGGCGCGCGGGAATTTTCGGAAAAAGGCGCGGCGCGATCTTCTGCCGCTGACTGGCTATCTCCGTATCGACCGCAGCCTGCCATTCCGGCGTGCGGGGCTTGATGCCCTGCTCGGCAAGGCGGGCATAGAGCGCGACGGTAGCTTCATAGAGTCCGATCTCGATGACCGAGACGTAAGAAGTCGTCGGCTCCAGGTAGTCGCTGAGCATGAGCTTGCCGACCGCGATCTGCGCTTGACTGAGATCGTCGAAGCTGCGGCGAAAATGCACGACGAACAGATCGCCTTTGTGCCCGAGGCCCGCGAAGATCGCGGTCTCGCCGTCCTCGCGCTTTCCCATCTCCTCGAATGCCTTCTCGGCCTCAGCGAGGATCTCCCGCTGCCGTGTTTCCGGAAGCGCGCGCCACTCCAGACGCCGCAAGCGAAACATCTGATGCAGGATGCTGAAACCCTCCAGTGTCAGGGGCGCGGCGGGAACCTCGGCCAGGGTCTTGGCCGCATCGGCGGCGCGGTCGGTCTTCATAGCCATAGAATCCTAGAACCTTTGAGCGTCCGTGTCTTGGGCAATATCAGCCGATTCGCGCGATTCGTTTGACCGCCGCGATATCCACCGCGGCACGGACCACGTTGGCCAAGCGGTCGTACTCCGCCTCGCGCGAGGCGACGGCAGGACCTTGCGCGCGATCGGTGAGACCCTTCTGTTCGCGGAGCCGCGCCAGCATCGAGGCGCGCAACCGGTCGTTTTCGAAAATTCCATGCAGCATCGTGCCGACAATGGGCTCGATCGCGCTTATTGCACCGTCCGGCGCGTCGCACGGTTCGCCATTGCGGCTCAGAATGCGAAACGGATTGCGTGCGGGTTCCGTGAGGCTGATGCGTCCCATGTGGATCTCGTAGCCCTCGATTTCGCCGACCTCGTCGGGGCTGCCGAAGAACGAGGGCGCATCGATACGCGCGCGGATCTGAGTGGTGCGCTTGGTGCGTTCGAATCGCGTCACGATTGGGAGGAGGCACAGCCCCTGGATCTCGCGTTGGCGCGATTCGACTCGATCGGGATCTTCGATTTTCATGCCCATCATCTGGCATCCGCCGCAGATTCCCAAAGTCGGACGATCCAGGATGGGGCGCTCAAGAATCGGTTCGATCAAAAATTGCCGCTCAAGCCATTTCAAGTCGCGCACGGTGCTTTTGGAACCGGGCAGAATCAGCAAGTCAGCGTTCCTGACCTCGATGGGTGAAGCTGTGTAACTCACGGCCACACCCGGTTCGTGCTCGAGAGCCGAAAAATCATCGTAGTTCGAAATGCTTGGCAGCGTTACGACCGCAATTTTCAGGTCGTTATTCCTGATTGCTTTTCGCCGACGGCGGCTTTCCAGCCCGACCGAATCTTCCTCGGCGATTCGGAGCTGCTCCACGAACGGAACCACGCCGAGCACCGGCAAATGGTAGCGCGTTTCCAGATAGTCCAGGCCGGTCTTGAGCAGGGCGGCGTCGCCGCGGAATTTGTTGATCACGAAACCCGCGATCCGGCGGCGCTCTTCGGGCGGCAGCAGCTCCATGGTGCCGACGAGTTGCGCGAACACTCCGCCGCGATCGATATCGCCGGTCAACAGCACGGGCGCATCGGCGGCCGCCGCGACGTGCATGTTCACGAGATCCTGGGTGCGGAGATTTATCTCGGCGGGACTTCCGGCGCCTTCGATCACGATCACCTCGAATTCGCGGCGCAGCTTTGCGATACAATCGTCGACGATGCGAACCAGGTCCGGCCTCATCCGCTGATACTCGTTCCAGGTCATGCTGCCCGCCGATTTTCCCAGGATGACCACCTGCGAGCGCATCCCGCCTTCGGGCTTGAGCAGAATTGGATTCATCTCGACCGCGGCGGGAACACCGGCTGCCTCCGCCTGCACCGCTTGCGCACGCCCGATTTCATCTCCCGCGGGCGTCACGGCAGAGTTGAGCGCCATGTTCTGCGCCTTGAACGGCGCGACGCGAAGTCCATCATGACGAAAGATCCGGCACAACGCGGCGGTGAGCAAACTCTTGCCCACCGAAGACGCGGTGCCCTGAACCATCAACGTCTTCGCGAGGTCTCGCACGAATCAACGAATCCTTCCGCGGCGCGGGGATTGGAAGCCCAGTGCGCATGCACATATGTCCCGAGCACGTTGCCGGCCCTGAATCCTTCCTGGAACGCCGCGCCCCATCGTGGAGCGACAGAGTAGGCCTGGTCCGCGCGCAATTCGCTGCCGGTCGGTTCGAGCGTCGAGTAGCGAAACTGATGGCCGCGGAAACGCAAGCCGGCCGCACCTAGAATAGTCGGAGCTTGCGTTTCAACTTCCACGTAGCCGAGCGCTTGCAGGCGATCGGACATCACCGCCATGCCAGGCAGCAGCGCGGCCATCGGCCATCGCGTTCCATCGAGCGTGCGGATGCCCTCGCTCAGATACATCAAGCCGCCGCACTCGGCATAAACCGGATGACCCTCGCGCGCGAACCGCCGAATAGCTTCCAGCATCGATGAATTCGCCGACAACTCGCGAGCCATCACCTCGGGATAGCCGCCGCCGAAGTAGAGTCCATCGACTTCAGGCGGGGCGGCGTCGCGGGTGGGTGAGAAGCGAATCAGATCGGCGCCAAGTTCCTCGAGCCGGCGCAGGTTATCTTCGTAGTAGAAATGAAAAGCGTCGTCGTATGCGATTCCGATACGGCATCGCGCACGGCGAGTGTCGGAGCTGTCAAGGTTAGCCGGAACTTCGAGCGCAGGTGCGGAGCGCGCCACTTTGATGATCGCGTCCAGATCGAGCCATTCTGCGGCCAGCCGCGTCCATTCCGCGATCAGGCGGTCGGGTACGGTTTCCCGGTCGGCATGGATGAGCCCCAAATGGCGCTCGGGAAAAGCGAGATCGGGGTTGGAGGGAAAGCCGCCGAGAATCGGGACCTCAGGCTGCGCGCGAATGAGCAGATCAAGATGCCCGCGGCTGCCGACCTTGTTGCAAATGAGGCCGGCGACTCGTAGAGCGGGATCGAAGCGCGCGAATCCCTGCGCGACCGCCGCGATGGTGCGCGCGATCCCCGATGCGTCATGGACGAGCAACACGGGAGCACCCAGCCATTTGGCGATCTCGGCGGTGGAGCCTTCATCGCGATCGGCCGCGACACCATCGAAGAGCCCCATCATTCCTTCGGCGACTGCAATGTCGGCACCCTCTGACGCACGCGCGAAGGTCGAGAGCAAAGCTTCCCGACCCATCATCCAGCTGTCGAGGTTTTGTGAGGGCTTGCCGAGCACGCGCGCATGATAGGTGGGGTCGAGGTAGTCGGGACCGCATTTGAAGGACGCGACGCGCAGGCCGCGCGCGCGGAGCGCGCCGAGGATCGCGACGGTCGCGGTAGTCTTGCCGACACCGCTACCGGTCGCGGAAATGACGATACGGGGGATACGGAGCGCGGAACTCATAGCGCGGCTGATTCTACTACGGGAAGGGCGTGGTGGAACCGTTGTACTGACTCATCCGGAAATCCGCGAATTTCTGATTATTCCACCAGCGGCAGCACCTCGTTGACCATGCGCTGAAACTGGCCTTGCTGGTCCCAGGACGTGATGCGCAACGTGATTTGCTTTGCGCCCGCCTCGACTAGGGCGCGCAGATCGGCGGCGCATTGCGCGGGAGTTCCGGCGGCGGTCCACGCTTCGACCATCTGCGGCCCGAAGACCGGCCCGTAGTATTCGTCGAGGAAGCGTTTCGATTCCTGTAACGCCGCGTTGCGGTCGGGATTCAGGTTGAGGTTGTGATACGCGATGTTCGGATAGGCGGCCGGGTCTTTGCCTTCGTCTTTGAGATAGGCAGACAACTTCGACCAATTGGCCGCAAAAATTCCCGGGAAAATATTCACCGACATCCATCCGTCAGCGATTCGCGCGACGCGGCGCAGCGGCTTCTCGGCTTCGTTGGGCATGGGATTCGCCGCGATCCAGATCGGGCACGGCTGCTGAACGGGATGCGGCTTGATTGTCACGCCGCTGAAGGAGCGGTACTTGCCGTCGAAGGTGACGTCATCTTCGCTCCAGAGACGGCGGCAGATCGCTATATTCTCGGCCATCCGATTGCCGCGCGCGGTGTCCTTGATTCCCCAGACGCCGCCCTCGCGCGCGCTGACGCCGCCGGCGACGATTCCGGTGCACGCGGCGAGCAGCATCCGCCCGCTGGAGATCAGATCGAGCGTCGCCCATTGATACGCGAACACGATCGGATCGCGAATCGGGAAGCTCGCCATGCATCCGACTCCGAGCTTGACGCGACTGGTCGCGGCAGACAAAGCGCCGAGCAGCGCTATCGCTTCGGGACGCGGCTTGGCCATCACGCTGTCACCCACCCAGACCGAATCGAACAGCGCGATACGGTCGGCCTCACGCGCCATCGCAATCATTTCAGGCCAGGTGGCGATTCCGAAAAAAACGCCGCGTTGAGGAACGGTGAATCCGAAACTGGTTCGGTTTGCCATTGTCGTTGTCTCCTTCAGCCGATCGACAACCGTGCGTGCTTGAGCAGCGTGGGATCGAGCTGGGCGCCCTTGGGTCCGGCAAGTACGGCGGCGTAGGGCGACTGTCCACGCGACTTGATCCAATCGGCCAGCGGCCCGTCAGCGCTCCTGGACGCGAGCAACTCGATCGAATGGGGACCGATCGCAAAACTCACCCCGGCGCCATCGAGATCGCGTCTCCGTAACGGCGCGGCGGGCCGGCCGAGCACGCGCGCATAGTAACGGCTGGTCGTGCCGGGGTCTTCGACGGCGATCGTCAAACTCTTGAGCCCGGTCACGCCGTTGCGATGCGATCGCTCGCGCGGCACGCGCTCATCACGCGGGGTTTCGTCCTTGATCAGAAACGGCACCTGGCCGTTAAAGGGCGGCTGCGGAATCGAAAGCACCCAGCTCAGGCGGTAGCCGTCGGGGCGGTCGCGCGTCATCGCGGTCGCATCGCCCATGCCCACGCCGGCCCGGCGCATCGCTTCCGCGTCGGCGGCGAGGTCGTCGGTCTGCATGCAGAAGTCGACGATGCCGCTGCCCTTCTGGAGAGCGGCGTACCAGGGATGGCCGCCGACTGCGTTCAGGAACGCGATCAGTTCGATATAGGAACCATCGGCGAATGCGATGAGCGCGTTGTGAGTGCCGATATTGTGCTTGCCGCCGCGGACGACGGTGAAGCCGGCGGCGGTATAGTTGCGAATCGCGGTTTCGAGGTCCGCGACCACGACTACGAAATGATCGACCGCTGTGAACATGCGCTCCTCCTGCGGACAGCGAGCGGATGGTGGTGACTTACTAAACATGCGCGCAACGCATCAACTGCGGCCGCGCGTGGCGCGAAAAGACAGTCTGACATGCGAAACATCCGGGAGCATGTACTTCACGCGAATACCGAGGCAAGCCGGGTTTTAGCGGGATAAGCCGGGATGACACGGGACGACACCAAGTGAGAATCCCCGTTTTCATAGCCGCATCCACTGTCATGCCAATTCAAATTCTTGAGGGATTTTGGATCTTTTTTGGTTTGTTCCGTAAAAAATGGCGGGAGGTTCGCTGATGCGGTCAGCTCCGAGGGTCCTTTTTGGCACTCGAAGAGGCGCCGTCGAGGTTCACGTCGACGACTGCTGGAGCGGGTCCACATGCGCGAAAGCGTACGCGCCTTCGCGCATCGCATCAAAGTCTAATAAAGTTTAGCGCGTGCCCAGTCCAGGGCTTCACGGCTGGAAGCAGATTCAGACGAGCCACCCAGGCACTAAGACACCAAGTTTCGGAAATCCCGATCCGCGAAATCCGCGCCTCGTGCTCTCGCCCGGACAGGGAGAGAGCAGGGGGATTTTTCCTAAACTTGGTGCGTTGGTGGTGAAGTGCTGTCTCCGCTGGATCCGGGATTCCTCACTCCGGCGGCCGGACCCTTCGGGCTTCGGTTCGGAATGACACCCCGCGGGCTGCGAGCGAATTCATGAAGGCGCGGAGGAGGGAGCAGAACCCTCACCCCAACCCTCTCCCGCAAGCGGGAGAGGGGCAGATGTCGTTGTTTTTTCGGCCGTCTTTACCCGGCCGAAAAGGGTCATTCGGAGAGGGGGGTGCGCTGGCCCCAGGCGGCGGTAAGGGAGTGATCGTGCGGGGGCTGATTGGTTGCGGCGTAGCGGCGGCCGAGGTTGAACCATTCGAGGCCGGGCAGCTTGCGGATGGTCGCGTCGACCTCGCTGAGTGCGCGCAGTCCGCCGTCATCGGGGAACAAGAAGTCGCACACGCGGCGCATCGAGGTATCGCCGCGCACCGAGACTCCGACCGGGGTCCAGAAGCGCCGCAGCGAGAATGAGGCCAGCCGTTGCGCCGTGCGCGGCTTCAGGCGCATCCGCGCCTGATTAAAATAAAAGGCGAAATGGCGGCGTTCATCCTTGATGATTCGCTCCAGAATGGTCGTGAGCAGCGTTGGTTCGCCGCCCATCGCGCGCCCGGGATCGGTCCGGCGGATCACGGCTTGATAGCCGGTCAGCGTCGAAATTTCGTTGATCGCGCCCCAGGTCATGTGCACGGCGGGGAAATGGCGCGTGAGATGCGACCCCAGGCGTGCGATGGGCACGAGAATGAAATCGGCGAGACTTCGGCGCCGGCGCAAATCCGCAAAACGGCGGTCCTCGATGCTGACGCCCTGGCTGGCCAGAAAGCGGCGCAGCAGGAGGGAGTGGAAGAACTCCTCATAGACCCAGCAGGACAGGAACGCGGTGACATCGGCCTCGCACACGATGCTGGTCGAGAGCAGTTCGCGCAGGTAGACGATGGTGTGCGACTCGATGTCCATCATGTAGCCAAGACAGAAGAGCGCATCGTCGCTCAGGGGCGGCTGTGGCAAGTCCCAGTCGAAGACCTCGGGTTTGGTCGCGCCCGACACCTGCAAATAACGATCGAGCTCGAAGTTGGTATCCACGGCTTTCACACCGAATATACGGACCTAGGTCCGGGTTGGATTGCCAGCGGAAGGTGCTTTTTTCCAGGCGTCTGAGGAAAAAGGACAATCACGCGGCGAAGGAATGCCGCGCCAGGTCACGTTCGTCGCCTGCGGCTTCTCGGTGCGGGCTTGCGCCCGCACCCCAAAGACGCTGTCTCGGCGATCGAGTTCAAAGGTTCTCCCACCCACGGGATTCCTCGGAAAAGAACCTCGGAATGACACCACTTTCTGACGGCGGAACAGGACAATACCAGATCAGTGGGGAACGTCGCCCTTTAGATAGAGCGGCATGGTCGGCGTATCCCTCCCGCCGGCAGGTTCGAGCGTGATCGCCGAGG
>Ga0074044_10002631_pt1 | contig 15646 bp, 9 predicted proteins | sample BogForMeECP23OM1_FD_94443 | JGI IMG/M metagenome (GOLD analysis project Ga0074044, IMG submission 94443) | Bog forest soil microbial communities from Calvert Island, British Columbia, Canada - Bog Forest MetaG ECP23OM1 | ecosystem: Environmental > Terrestrial > Soil > Wetlands ...
CCATACCGCGCAACACGGCCAACCGTCCCTTGTCGGTCGTGACGTTGTTGGTGGCGCAGAGGCGATTGAGATAATAGTCGAAGAAGCCTTCCGCGCGCTCGATGAGCTGCTTGAAGGCGGGGCCGCCGGAGGCCTTGATGAAACTGTCCGGGTCGTGGGGCGCGGGCACGACGGCAACCCGTACCGCGAGGCCGGACCCCAGCAAGTTATCGAGCGAGCGGATTGCCGCATTCTGTCCCGCTTCGTCGGAGTCGAAGCAGAGCACGACCTCCTCGACGTAACGCCTGAGAATGCGGGCGTGGTCGGCGGTGAATGCGGTGCCTTGAGGCGCGACTACATTCTGCACGCCGGCCATAAAGCAGGCGATAAGGTCGAGTTGCCCTTCGCACACGATGGCATAGCCGGCCTCGAGCACCGCGCGCTTGGTCTTGTCCAGGCCGAAGAAGACCTTGCTCTTGGTGAAGATCGGCGTCTCCGGCGAGTTGACGTATTTGGCTGTCTTCTCATCCCCGGTCAGAATCCGCCCGCTGAAACCAATTACGCGCCCCTGCTCGTCGCAGATGGGGAACATCAGCCTGCCGCGGAAGCGGTCGTAGTAGCTGTCGCCGTCCTGTTTGCGCAGGATGAGGCCCGCCTGCTCGACGAGTGCGAGTTCGTGGCCCTTGCTTTTGGCCCAGTTCACTGTGTCGTCCCACAGCTCCGGCGCGTAGCCGAGGCGGAACAGTTTCACCGCCTCGGCAGACACGCCGCGGCGGGCGAGGTAGTCGCGAGCGATTTGCCCAGAGGCTTCGTTTGCCAGGGCGCTTTGCCAGCGCTGCGTGAGCTGCTCATGGACCTGCAGCAGCCGTTCCTTGAGGTGCCGGGATTGCTGCTCGCCGGCGTTCTTCTCATACTCCAGGGGAATGTTGGCCCGGTCCGCCAGCCGCCGCACGGCCTCCGGGAAGTCAATGTTCTCGTATTCCTTGACGAACGTGAACACGTCGCCGCCCTTGTGGCAGCCGAAGCAATGGAAGATCTGGCGGTGGGGGTTGACGTTGAAGCTGGGAGTCTTCTCTTTGTGGAAGGGGCAAAGCGCGACGAAGTTGGCCCCAGCGCGCTTGAGCGGCAGGTATGACCCGATGACATCCACGATATCGCTGGCAGCGCGGATTTGTTCAAGGGTCGCCGAGGAAAACAGGCCGGCCATAGTCTTAAGCTTAAATCACGGTACGGGCCAAACCATAAGGATAGAACCCGCCCCTGCCGAGCTTAAAAGAATAATTGAAAAAAGGTTGTTGACAGGTGCGGCCGACTGTCATACTGTCCTATGACAGAATATAACAGCAGGCCCGAATATGTTGATTCAACTCAATTTCAAGTCCGGCAAGCCGGTTTACCTGCAAGTGGTGGACCAGGTGAAAGCGGCGGCGGCGTCGGGGGCGTTGCGGGCGGGGGAGCCGCTGCCTTCGATCCGGCCGCTGGCGGAGCAGTTGCGCGTCAATCGGAACACGGTGGCCAAGGCGTACACGGAGCTCGAGGGGCAGGGGGTAATCGAGACCATCGCCGGCCGGGGCTGCTTTCTGAAGGAGAACCATTCCCCGTTCCGGAAGGATGTCCGGCTCAAGATGGTGGCGGAGGAGATTGATGCCGCCATTGTGCAGGCCCATCATTTGCGGGTGGCGGAGAGGGAATTCCTGGACCTGGTCAAGGAACGCCTGGAGGCATTTGAACAAACCAACAAGGCCCATGAGGCCAAAGCGAAGGAGTCATAATGAGCACCGAACCATTCGTCATCGAAGTCAACCACCTGGTCCACAAATATGGCCGCACGGAGGCCGTCAACGATCTGAGCCTGCGGGTGCGCCGCGGCCAGTGTTACGGCTTTTTCGGTCGCAACGGCGTCGGCAAGACCACCACGATCAAATGCCTGCTGAACCTGCTCCGGCCTGTGTCGGGGTCGGTGCGCGTCTTCGGCCTGGACCCGGCCAAGGAGGAGGTGGCGGTCAAGTCGTGGCTGGCGTACGTGCCGGACTCTGTGGCGTTCTATCCGTGGATGACCGTGCGCAACGTGCTGGATTATCTGGCGTCCTTTCGCGCCCACTGGAACCACAAGACGGAGCGTGAGCTGCTGGGGCAATTCCGGCTGGACGATAGCAAGAAGGCGGGGGCGCTGTCCCGGGGCCAGAAGACGCAGTTGGCGCTCATGGGAGCGATCTGCGCGGAGCCGGAGCTGCTGGTGCTGGACGAGCCGACCTCGGGCCTGGATCCAATCATCCGGCGCGAGTTCATTCAGACGGTGATTGGGGCCTACCAGGAAGCCGATCCGGGCAATCGCAGCGTGTTCGTCTCGACGCACTTAATCAGTGAGTTCGAGGGGCTGATTGATGAGTTCACGATCATCGAGAACGGGCGGGCGGAGTTGACGCTGGGGGCGGACGAAGCGCGGTCGCGCTATAAGAAGATTCGCGCGCGGTTTGCCGCAGCGGCGCCGGCGGTGGATTTCCCGGAGGCGCGGCATATCCGGCGCGAGGGCCGGGAGCTGGAATTGACGGTGAATGGCCATTCGGAGGAGATCCTGCGACGGCTTCAGGCGCTGGCCCCGGAAGAGCTGACAACGGAAACCCTGACGCTGGAAGAGATCTTTGTGGCGGCATTGCAGTGATTGGAGGCGCTATGAACGCGAGGCTGATTAAGGAAACGAGAGTTTTGCTCCCGATATTTGCCTGCATGTTGCCGCTCATGGTCCTGCCCGGCATCCTTGAGCCGGCGGAAGGGCTCGGTTATTTCGCCCTGGGAGTGGCATGCGTGGTGATGGCGGGGAGCACTTTTGGCACGGAGTTCCAGCACCATACAATCTCACTGCTGCTTTCACAGCCAATCGCCCGGTCGGTTATCTGGCGCGAGAAGATGCTGGTCCTGGGAGCAGGCGTGGTGGCGAGCCTGGCCGTGGTGCTGGGCTGCCTGGCGGTCTCAGGTCCCGGGGTCGGTCATGTCGAGTGGCTGCCGCTGGCCTTGATCCCCTTGTGCGCGTTTTGCGGCGCGCCCTTCTGGACGCTGTCGCTGCGGCAGAGCATCGCCGGCATGGTGGCCGCAGTGGGCGTTCCGTGCGGGATGCTGGCGGCGTATGCGCTCGTGAACGAGCTGTTGGGCCGAACGGAACCAGCGGCGCTGGCCTCAGCCATCGTTTTCCTGCTCCTGGTCTATTGCGCTCTCGTTTACTGGCAGGGATATGCCAAGTTTAAGCGACTGGAGGCCGTGGACACGCCCGCGCGCGAATTGGGCCTGCCGGCTGGTGTGGAGGCCATGCTTGTGGCGCCGCTGACAAAGGTTTCTTCGCGATTTCGCGGACCGTATGCCACCCTGCTCAAGAAGGAATTTCGCGTGCAGCAGATCAGCTTCCTGCTGGCCGGGGTGTGCGTCCTGATCGGGGTGGCCGGGTTGTGCATAGCCAAACCTTACCCTGGGTTGGCCAGTGGAGTCGTGGGGGGAGATATATTCATTTACGCTTTGATCCTCCCGCTCGTCGCCGGGGCCATTTCCATCGCGGAAGAGAGAGGGTGGGGAATAGCGGAGTGGCATCTGACCTTGCCGCCGCCGGCGCTTAAGCAGTGGTCGGCCAAAATGCTGGCAACGCTTACAACCAGCCTGGTTCTGGGCTTGGTCCTGCCGGCGGCCATGTTCTCCGTTGCGGATCGGGTGTTCGGGCAGCCCGGACAGAGCACTTGGCTTCCGCCTGCTTATGCGATCCTGAGTTGGGTGCTCGGCCAGATGTTGATGACCAGCGTGGCGGTCTATGCGGCCTCCTTCTCCAAGACTACTTTGCAGGCCATCCTCGCCGCCTTGGTCATCCTCATCGCCAGCGGAGGCGCCCTGTTGCTGGCGGCATACTGGGTGCATCATGTCGCCCGCGCGCCGATACCATGGCTAGGCCCGCACCCTGTGGAGGAAGGGCCGATATTGCCTCTTCTATCCGGGGCCCTGGCCTTCGTACTGTGCTTGTTCCAGTGGTTTGCCTGGTCCAATTTCCGGCGCTTCGGCCTGCCTGCTCTCCGGTTAGTTGTCCAGCTCACCGTGACGCTCCTTGCCGTCTTGCTGATCGCGTGGGTCTTCTTCTCGGCGCTCTTTCCTCCCACCCTAAACTAGAGCAGGGTCAGAAGCCCTCGAGTATCAGGTCGGCCAGGAAATCAACCCACTCGATGGAGACGGGTTCGGTGAGCTCATACGAGCGGGCGAAATCCTCCTCGAACAACTCTCGCTTTAGCCGGCCCGCGAAGGCGGGGTCGGAGGTGGCGACATTCTGTTCCTGGCAGACCCGGAGGCTGAGGTGGTTCAGGTTGGCCGAGCCCAGGCACGCCCAGTCATCCACTAGCAGCGCCTTCACGTGGGTCATCCCCGGGTAAAAATAGACCTGAACGCCATGCTCCAGAAGGTAGTTGGCCAGAACCAGGTTGCTCCGCCCGCCCGGCTTAAGGTCATTGACGCGCGGAAGGACGACGCGCACATCCACCCCGCGATTTCTCGCGCGCACCAGGGCAACGATCACTCGCTTGTCGAAGAGGTAGGGATTCTCCAGGTAAATGTAGTTCTTGGCCTTGCCGATGGCCCCTTGCACCGCTGCGCTGAACGGCTTCCAAGCGGTTTTGGTGGGCAGCAGACGCAGCTTGATCCATCGGTCCCCGGGCCGGGAGGGCGGGATTTCATGTGGGCCGCGGGCCAATTCGGCCACGTAGGCCAGGTCTCCCAGAGGACCTTCGTGCGCCCAATCACGCCTGAACTCGTCTTCCAGGGAGGCGACAATCGGACCCTGCAACTCCACCATCAGGTCGTGCCACTCGTAGCGGTATTCGCGGCCCAGGTTCATGCCGCCCATCCACGCATAGGTGCCGTCCACCAGGAAGAGCTTCGAGTGGTCGGACGAAAACCAAGGGTTGAGGAACGGATGCACGTGGACGCGCGAGTCCGCCCGCAGGTAGGAACAGATTGAGGTGGGAGCAACAAAATCCTCGGGCATCGGCGTGCCTGGCGGAACCGCCCCGGCGCCGATGCTGCCCAACCGGTCGAGGATCACTTTCACCTCGACCTGGCTGGATCGCTCCTTCAACTGATCCGCCACGCTGACTCCGACATCGTCCTTGTCGAAGATATAAACTTCGACGCGGATATGATTGGTGGCGGCGGCAAAAGCCTGCTTTAGCCGCGGAAAGAACTGTTCGCCGTCAATTAACAGGTCGAGCGAGCCGTCCTCGCGGCGCGTGCCCGTGTAATGATCCAACCAGGCCTCCCACTGTGCGAGGTCCATGCCCTGGCAATGGGCCAGGGGAGGATAGTCGGTGCTGGGCTTGGGAAACGGCAGCCGGACAAACCGGACCACCGACTCCAAGCCCAAGTCTCCAAGGCGTGCCACGCTGGAAATGGGGTTTTTCAGGAGGGCTAGTCCGTGACTTTCCACCAGCAGTGCGCTGAAACCCTGGGCGGTGGTCGAGAGCCCGAGTCCGCGCTCGGTGTTGTCGTAGAGGGCCCCGGGCGACAGCCAGATGCACCGGCGCTGCTGGCGGTCGAGCAACAGCGGCTGCGGGAACCGCCGGGCGTTCGGCGCCAGCAGCAGAAATAGTGAGCCACTCGAGTGCTCGCGCACCAAGTCCTGCTCCACCTGCCGCGCCAGCGTAGCCAGGGTCTCCTCGATCGAGAGACGACGATCAATCACCACTTCTTTAGGCTGTTCCCCCATCGAGGCATCGCGGAGCGCACCCTGCGCGTCGCGATACAGCAGGCGATCGGCCATAAGCCCCCGGTAGTAGATCCCATGTCCGGGGGACGCCGGAGTCAGGGCTTCCACCAGGTTGGTAGTTAACCGTCCCCACTCCGCGCCGGCAATAACGGTCGCCTCGCGCCAGCTTCGTTCGCTCTCCGGCATTCGCGGCAGCTTCTGGTCCCACTTGAGCAGGCCGGAGCTGACGCGATACCCATCACTCGGGATACGATGCCGGTCCCAACGCGCACTGAACTCCTCAACATTGGTGGCCGTCTGGAAATAGAATCGAACCTGGTTTCCCTTGACGAACACCCTCGGAGGCGGGGCGTTCGGGGCGGTCAGATTGCGCCATTCATCGAGCGACCGCTGCTTGGGGACTGCGGCATCGGCGTACGGGCCGGCTGCATCGCCCAGGAGCATGAGCAGGGCAACCGTCGCCGCAGCCATGGGCCTTGCGGTGCATCCTGAAATCATTGTTCAACCAGTGAACAATTTGGACCATAAGAAGTCAACGATGCCTCGCCTCCACCGATTCGGTTGGCCTGGGTATTTCACACCCGCCACGAATCGCGGACAGGCCGGAGCGCCGGCATGTTGCCGGCTTACGCGGTTCGAACGGTCTAAGCCGGCAACATGCCGGCGCTCCAGCCTCGCGAAATATCCAGGTTAGCTGCGTTTCAGTGCCACAACGGGGCCGCGCTTAGCGGACGGCAGGCGCTCTGCGAAGTCCATCCAGCCAATGGCGCAAGCATAGAATCGGATGGCGCCACACCAAGCGCGGGCCGGCATACCGCATCACCGTTCTCACCTGTTCCCGCCGGGCGTGGTGATAGCAATGAACCGGGCACTTGGCACAGACCGGCTTCTCCAATCCAAAGCGGCAGCGCTCCAACCGGATGGCGGCATAATCCAGCAACCCCTGGCACTCAGGACAAAGCGTCGCGCTGGCCGCGTGATGGTCCCGGCAGTAACAGGCGATCATCGCCGCGATGGTTTGCCATTCCCGCGCAAGGCGCTTCCCGGCAAAGCTCGGGGCGCCTGTCCTGCTTCCTTCCGCCGCCGGCCGCAAACCAGTGGATTCGATAGGTTCCGTAACAATCATCATCGGCGCCAGTTTCGCCCGGCAGGAAGTGCGCGTCCTTGATGCGGGTCAAAGTTCCGGGCGGTGTGGGAGGTAGGGACCGAAACTGGACTCTGATAACCCGCGGGAGGGATCACGGCTGATTGTTGGCGCTGGTCGTGGTGGCCGCGTTCAGGCTGACGGTATTTCCGCACAGCATGTTTCCCAGAACCATCACCCGCTGAGTCGTCGGGCTGACGCTTATGGCCACGCCGATATTGTCCGTGAAATAATTGTTCTGAAGGATGGCGCGTCCGCTGGAGATGTGGATGCAGGGCAAGGAAGAACTCCAGGACAGGAAACGCGCGTTGGAAAGAGTGAGCAAGCCGCTGTTGGCCCAGGAAACCGGCTGGTAGAGCGATCCCCAGAAAGTGGCGCCATTGACATTGAGGCCGGCGCTGCCCGCCAAACCCTGAATGCCAATGTGGTTGGTCCCGCCGCCGGCGTTGGCGATATTCAAGTTGGAAATGTGGACGGCGTACGGTTGGGTGGCGCTCAATTGCAGGCCGACATCCACGTTGTCGAAGTTCACATTGCTCATTTGCCCGTTCATCGCGCCGTTGGGCGAAGCGCGGAATCGCGCCCCGATGGAGTATCCCCAAGAAAAGACGTCTTGCACCACCTCCCAATCCGTCCGCATAAAGTCGAAAGTCACGGCATTGGCAGACTGAAACGCCTCAACGTTCGTGTTCTGCGTCCAAAAAGGCCAAAAGTGGATTTCCATGATCCGGCCAATATCGTAGCATTGATCAACGGCGATGCCGACCAGGAGCGGCTGGCCATACACGCCCCTCACCAGGTGGCGCCCGGAGGGGTGCGTCGCCAGATCAATTCCCAGATAGGGATTAACGAGGAGAACGTTTTGAATCGTCACGTTATCGCCACCGCCGCCCTGGATGGCCCAGGGGTAGGGTGTCGGCGGGTTGTTGGCCACTTGGTTTGGATAGTAAATCGTCACGCCCTCCAAGGTGGAATTGTTGCCTTGAAGGGTGATAAAAGGATTGCCGTTGGTGCTGCCGGCGCCGGCGACCGCCAGCAAGGTCGTGCCCAGGTATTGCGAGTAGGCCGTCGGGGCGCGCCATACACCGACCAGGCTGGTTTGGGCAGGGACTACCAGAGACGAGTTGATGAGATAATTGCCCTGGGGAAGAAACACAATTCCCCCGCCATTGGTGGCGGCGTTGCTGAGCGCCGATTGGATCGCCGCCGTGTCATCGTTGGTCCCGTTTCCCACCGCCCCAAAGGGCGGATTGCGGGCATTGATGTAGCCCAACTGAAAGTTGAGCTTGGACTGGCCGATCGTGCCGTCAGCAATGGCCGACGCCGTGACAGCGTTAGACGCCAAATTGGCGGCGGTGATGGCCCCATTGGCGATGGCGGGAGTCGTGACGGACGCGAGCGCGAGATTGGCGGCGGTCACGGCGCCCTCCGCCAGGGCCGGCGAAGTGACCGCTTGCGGGGCGAGTTTCACGGCGGTGACGGAGCTGTTGGCCAGGGCGGGGGTGGTGACCGCGTTCACCGCCAATTGGGCGCTGGTGATGGCGCCAGCGGCTATGTTCGCAGTGGAGACGGCCCCGGCGGCCAGGTTGTTGCTGGTCACGGCGCCATTGGGCACACCCGCAGCCATCATCGCAAACCCGGAAGAAGTCAGCCGTTGGTCAGGGGACAACAAGGCAAAGCCATTGGTGCCGTCGTCAAACCAGATTCGCAACCGCACGTCGAAATTAGTGAAAATACTCGGACTCACTGGCTGCATGTTGGTATCGCCCAGGAGAACCGTGAACAGACCGCGAGTAACCAGATTGGTGATCGCTTGATTGGGTTGGCCTGCTCCGACGCTGGAGCCGTCATTGCTCCAAAACGTGGCCGTGCCATTGCTGTTGACCAGAGCGAATTTGAACAAGCCGGCGCCGCCAAAAGGGTTGCCGCCGGCACTAAGGGACCCTTGATAAGTTATCGCCTGTGGAACTTGTGACTGCGTGGCTGGCACAGCAACCGCCAGCCACGCAGCGATCCACAGGTATCTGGGGGCGTTCAACGGCACGATCGCTCCAGAGTTCCCTTAAACAGAGCCGCGTTGGGTGTGCTCAGAAGGAAGGATAAGGCGGATATTGCAGTCTGAAAAACTGCGATGGATTCACCGCCGGCGGCGTGTAACTGTTGGTCAAGGTGTTCATGACGCTCGTGATGTTGGTGTATGGCCCGTTAACAGCGGTTGCGGATTGGAGGGTGGCGGTTCCGAACCAGCTCACCGTAGCGGGCGCATTGGTCGGTTGAATGCCAATAGATTGGAGCATGTTGATGCCCTCGAAAGGACCGCACGGACGGATCACATCATATTGAATGCGCGAGACAAAGACGTCCCCAGTGTCCAGATTGGTCGCAACGGCGGGACTGGTTTCCAAACGACACACGGATTGCGGTCCTTGATTGACCCCATAGAAGTTCACATTGGGAAGGTAAAAATAGGCGTCCACCCACTGGCCGGTCCCTTGCAAAACGGCGCGGGCATTGTAGGGCGCCGGCGGAGCGCCGATGATCGACGAAATCCCATTCACAAAGCTTTGATAGGCGTTCAGGCCGATTTGAGCGCCAGCCAGGTTCGGGTCGTCGTAATAGGTGATCAGTATGGAGACATTGGCGTTGTCCTGCAAGCTGGGGCCGAAGACATTATTCTGCAGCGCGAACTGGATATTGTTGTTGCTAGACCCGGGCGCCGGGGCCTCCGCCAGACGCTGGTCGTCCGGAGGACCGGCCATCTCCACCACCATGTTCTGGTCGCCGCCCGAGGAGCCGGCCGTCACGTCGTTCGTAACGCCATGCTGGGGATCCCATTCGGCGTAATAGCCATAATTTGTCGCGCAAATGAGCGGATTCATATAGTAATCGGGCTCCGGATCCAGCCCGGCCAGGGCATTCGTTCCAGTCCGGAATATGCCCAATTCAATCCGATCAATAAAGGGGTAACCGCCATTTGGCACGAAAGACAGCGTCGGGCCGCCAGTCAGTGGCGCGGTTCCGACCCCCACCAAGTCCACCCCCGGAATCCAGAAGGCCAGTTTCAACCACCCGCCGGTGCCGGTCAGCGTGTAAGAAGAGCCAGCATAAGAGCCCAAATCACCCTGCGCATCGGTCGCAAATTGCGCGGGCATAATCTGCGTTCCGGCCAAATTGGGATCATCGTAAACCTCGAGGCCGAGTTTCATGGTTCTGGGCGTGTTGCAAGGCTGTCCCAGGTAGTTGCTCAGGATGCCAAAATTCATCAGACCGCTGGTGCTTTGTATCGCCGTGCGGAGGTCCCCGGCCGGCCCGACACCGCTTTGCACGGTGAAAGTCTCGCCCAGGTTGGCGTCATTGATCACGGTAAGATAATTGCTCACACTCTGATTGAAATCAACGTAGGTCAAATTGACGGCCGGCTCGGGAGAGCAGGGGGCAGCGGCGGTGAACACATTGATTTGATTGCTGGTGCCGAACGCGCCTTGGGGGCCCAATGCGATGGCGCGGACCGTCAATCCAACGCCAATGCCTTGGAGGCGAAGCGTTCCGCCATTCACTCCGCCAAATTGGCCCCCGGTTTGCGGAGGGTAGGAGGTGTCGCCAACATAGCGAAAGCCCGTGGCGGGATCGACGAGGTTGGTCACTGTGAACAACATCCAGTTCCAAACCCCGTTGTTGGCGCCCAAGGGCACGGTGCCTGCGCTCGGAGTTGTCAGATAATTTAACTGACCCTCCAGAAATCCTACGCCTTTCCCGGTGCCATCGGCATTGTAAAGAGAAGAGTTCCCATAGACCTGCACGAGGATGTCTATGACAGGGACGTTGGCAAATATCGTGTAGTTTGGGTCGGCAATGTTGAGGTTGACGCTGGTCATCTGGTCGCCAAACAGGCCACTTAGTGTGATGCCGCTGTAGGCCTGGTCACCGCCGCTCGGCAAGATTAAATTGGCATTCCAGCCGGCGGGCGTAGTGAACACGGCGTTCGGGTCTATGATGACATAATCCACCGCGGCGCTGGCGTTGATGGTCGGTGGCCAGTTGGACGGACTGAAAGGGCCGGTCTGAGCCTGCGTTGGAGCGGCTGCCAGGGCCCAAGCGGCAGCGCCGATCCAGGCGAAGCGCATCCTCATTGCGGCGCCGGGGGTTTTGATGGGTGAATTTACAAGCTTGCTGAGTGTTAGTCGAACGAACTTCATATATGTGGACTCCTTCCTGTTTGATGGTTGAGAGGTTCTCCAGGTTGGGAGAACGGTTTTTAGCTTTAGACGTGAGGACAGACTGCGGTTGAACATCCAGCCGGCGATTGGCCGTTCACGAAATTTGTTTGCTTTTTCCATGCTGACGTAAAAATGTACCAACTCAGCGAACGGGTGGGTATCCCCGAAATCGGGGAGGGGCCTTGAGGGGCGCAGAAGTGCTTTTCCGTCAGGTCTCCCCGCTTTCGGGGATGCCGGAAGAACGGGAACGGGAGTACGGTACTGAGGATTTGATGAGCAAACGTATGCGGATGCAATTTATCGGCCGGCGGTTATGAACCCGATTCCCGATCCTCGCGGCCTCCCCGGGTCCAGGCGAATTACCACTAGCCAGGCTCCTGGGGCTGCGTTAGCCTCGCCTCCGGTTATGGCCAAATCCGTCATCGTGGTTGAAGATGACAACGGATTACGCGAGCAACTCGTGAAAATCCTCAACTCCGCCCGAGGCATACGTTGCGTTGGCGCCTGCCCCACCGCGGAGGATGCGTTGCGGATGATCCCGATCCGGAAACCGGACGTAGTGCTGATGGACATTCGACTTCCGGCGATGTCGGGCATTGATTGCGTAGCCGCACTCAAACAGATTCTTCCCGCACTGCAGATTATTATGCTGACGGTTTATGAGGACAGCGAAAGCATTTTCCGGGCGCTAAAAGCCGGGGCCAACGGCTATCTGGTCAAGTCGAGTCCTCCGGCGAAGCTGCTCGAAGCGATTGTTGATGTCTCCAAGGGCGGCGCCCCGATGTCCAGCCCCATTGCCCGCAAAGTCGTCCAACACTTTCATCTGACCGGGCCTGCTCCCAGCCTTGCGCACGACCTGTCCCCGCGCGAAGGGGAGGTGTTGGATTTGCTCGCCTCCGGCTATATCTATAAGGAAATCGGAGACAAATTGGGGATCGGCGCCGAGACGGTGCGAACGTACGTGAAGAATGTCTGCGAGAAGATGCACGTGCGCAGCCGTCTGGAGGCCGTGGCCCGGCATCGGCTGGCCTGAGAGCCCGGCTCTCCCGGCGCTCAGCGCGGACGCTTGAGATTCACGCCAAACGAAACGGTGGTTCCCTGCCCTCGTTCACTTTGGATCGAGCAGGACCCTCCCAGGTACTCCAGTCGGTGCCGCATATTCGCCAGGCCACTGCCGGAGGTAGCGCCGGCTGGCTCGAATCCACAGCCACCATCCTGCACGCGGATGGTAAGCGTGGTTCCTTGCCAATCCACGTAAACGGAGAGCTCCGAAGCCTTGGCGTGCTTGATAGCGTTGTGAACGGCCTCTTTGACAGCCATGATCAGGTTATGGCGGACGTGGCTGGACACCTGGAAATCGCGGGGGAGTTCCGCCACTCGAAACCGGCGGCGCAGTTGGGCCTTGTCGCACAGATTGTCCACCATCTGACAGACATAATTGCCCAGCGCGTCCAGGTTGTCGTTCTCCGGGTTCACCGCCCAAACCGTTTCGTAGAGGGCGGAAACCAGCTCACGCGCCATCCCGGAAATCGTGTTGAACTCGGCGCGGGCTTTCGCAGACAGCGTGTCGTCGCTCTGGGCCAGGCCGCTGACCAAGGAGATTTGCGTCGCCCGGGCGCCCAGGTCGTCATGGATATCCTGAGCAATCCGAAGGCGCTCGTGCTCCAGCGCGCGCTGGCTCTCCAGGGCCGCCAGCTTCCGACGCATTTGTTGCGAGATTACATACCGGTAAGTGGCCGCTGCCCCTGACAAGAACAGCAGCAGCACCAGTCCCCAGAACGAGGGAGTCCTCCAAAAGGACAACGGTACTTCGAATGCCAGCGAGGTTTCCGCCTGGCCGGGGCTCCCCATCAGGCCCAATTCGTTGATGTGAAAACGATAGAAACCGGCGGGCAACTCCGGGTAGTTAATCTCGGCAAAGCCTGCCAGCCCTATGCTGTAGGCCTCGTCCCATGCGATCACCAGACGGTCGCCGGGCGAGACTGCCGGCGCGGAGTCCTTGTGGGTAGTCCATTCGGCGTGCGCGTCCGGGTCGTCATCCAGGAGGGTCAACGCCTTGATCTGCTGATTTGGTCCGAACTGAGTTATTCTCGCCATGCCGATGCGAAGGCCGTTGCGTATCCAGTCCGCCGGGACCCACTCGGAACCGATCTGTTCACCTTTGGAGTCAGGCCCCCATCGCAGGAGTATCACGGGAGGCTGGTTGCTGGCCGGCAGGCGGGTCACGACCAGGTTGGTGATCGCGTAAATGCCCACGGTATTTGGGGGGCCGGCCGAACTCATGACGATCCAAAGGCCTTTCGACCCTGGAGGCGCGACGACCGTCTCCTCTCGATGCACAAACGCCGAGGTCTCCAGCGCCCCGCTCCAACCTTCGGTCTCCCCCTGAACCCGGAAACTAATCTCCTTGATCGGGTCCAAGTTGCCGTCAATGAACCGCACCTTCATGTTCATGTCCCCCGCGACCTCGCGCCAATTCTCATCGTATCCGTCCAGCTTGTAGCGCATCCGCAAGGGCGCCCGTTCCGTGTTGGTAGCCGGCCCGAAGCCAAAGGCGATATTCCTTGGCGCCGGGGTCAAGCGCAGCTTTTTACCGGGCCGCAGGGAAACGGCTTGGCCGTTGACGCTCAGGGAGCGGATTTCGAGAAGCGGGTCGGTTCTGCCGCCTTTCGGGCTCTCGCCCGCGAGACACCAACTCAGCCCGCCGAGGAGGCAGCCGAGGAGCAAACATGTTATGCGAAACGAGGTACTCATTCAGTTGGCGCCTGCCCCCCCGCGCGGGCGGGCGAGCAACTGCCGGTTGACACCGCTCCAGGTGACAAGCGCATCCGTAAAGTGCACCCTATTCTGCCCTGAATGAGGGCCGACCGGAAGAAAAGAAATGAGCGCCAGGATTTGTAATGGCGTGGCTGGCGACAGCGTTACTACGCTGCGACTCAGCACCGACCATGAACGGTTGCGAAAAGCACGTCTGCGCCCTTCAAGGCCCCTCCCCGATTTCGGGGATACCTGCCCGTTCGCTGAGTTGGTACATTTTCTACGTCAGCATGGAAAAAGCAAACATATGAAACGCAAGACACCTCAAAATTGGACCTCAATAATGAAATCCCCGGCCTCAATCATGGCGGCCTGGACTGCTGCCGCCTGCATGTTCTGCGGCGGCATGGCCCAGGCGCAACCCGCCATCACGGCTGTTTATCCAAACGGCACTTATCTGCTCCAACCCTCCAGCACCTTGTCGTTCACCGCCAGCTCGCCGGCCGGTGTCACCAACGTCAGCGTGCAGTTGACCCTCACCAACATGTCAACGCTCCAAAGCTATGTGCGAACGTTGAGCTCCTCCTACGGATTGACCATCAGCGGGCCCGCCACAAGCCAAACCGTCAGCGCTCCCTTGATTACCAACGCCTTTTACAGCGCCCTGATTCAGGTGACCGACGCGACCAATGGCACGGTCAGCCAAACCGTGAATTTTGACACCATCAGCGGCTACGTCTTTGAGGCGGAAGATTATGATTATACGGCCAATGGGATTTCCGGGCAGTTCTTTGACAATCCGCAGACCAATGCTTATGCGAACCTCGGCGCCACGGCCGAGGTTGATTGTTGGAACGCCAGCAGCGGCGGAAGCACCAGTTACCGCCCCTGTCCCAACCCGCAGACTGCGGGAGGCCCGGGCGGATTGGCCACTGAGGGCACGGGCGACAAGAGCCGCCTGGCCTATGTCGGCACCGGAAAAACCGACTACGATGTCGGCTGGACCGCCGGCGGTCACTTCGGCAATTACACCCGGCATTATCCGGCCGGCACCTACAATATGTACATGCGCGCCTCGCAACCAAATGTTGCCCTGCAGAGCGACGCCGCCAGCGTGACTGTGCAGGGGGGCAACGCCTCATTTACCGGTTCAGGCCCCTTCCAGTTCTCCATTCCAAACACAGGCGGCTGGCAAATATATACTTATGTTCCCTTGATCGATGCTTCCGTCGGTACTCCGGCCCAGATCGTATTCGACGGCACAGCCAGCACGTTGACCGTGATGGTTGATGGAGGCAACTTGAACGAGAACTTTTTCGTCCTGATTCCAGCAGAAACCACCATCCCGGTCAGCAGCGTTACATTCCCCTCGACCTATCCGGATGGCACGGCTCTCTATCAGAACACCAACACGTTCACCTTTGAGACCACTTCTCCCGATCCCATTTCGCCCGGCGATATGACCGTCATAGTAACCGCCACAAACTTGTGGGGTCAGGGTTCCGTGACAACGTTGACCGTGAACCACGGGCTGGCCGTAACCGACAACTCCGGTGGAGCGAAAACGGATTGGCTCGGCAGTCTTCCGCTGGCAACCAATACGATCTACTCGATATATCTTCAAGTGTTTGACCAGAATGGGATTCCGGCGAGCACCACCGTCAGGTTTGACACCATCGAGCCCAATTCCTATACGTTCGAGGCCGAGGATTACAACTATACCGATGCTAACGGAAACGCTGGACTCTTCTTCGACAATCCGCAGACCAATGCCTATTCCGGGATGCTTGCCACAGAGGGGATTGACGACCATGTCGTCTC
>Ga0074044_10002633_pt1 | contig 15640 bp, 14 predicted proteins | sample BogForMeECP23OM1_FD_94443 | JGI IMG/M metagenome (GOLD analysis project Ga0074044, IMG submission 94443) | Bog forest soil microbial communities from Calvert Island, British Columbia, Canada - Bog Forest MetaG ECP23OM1 | ecosystem: Environmental > Terrestrial > Soil > Wetlands ...
GGTTCGTGACGTATGGAAACGATTCAAGATACCTCACGAACGCCGCACGACCGTCTTGGACCATATTGCAGGAGCTGCCTCGGTCATTGGCGGGGCACGTCACAGCTACGAGGAATTTTGGGCCCTGCGTGAAGTGAGTCTTGCGGTGCGCGCTCGAGAATCCGTGAGGTTGATTGGTCCGAATGGGAGCGGCAAGAGCACTCTGTTGAAGCTAATCGCGCATGTGATGAAACCCAATCGAGGAGAAATTAGAGTGAATGGTTCACTCGTGCCGGTGCTTGAGCTCGGTATCGGTTTTCACGGAGACTTAACTGTAAGAGAGAACGCGATTGTCTACGGCGTAATCATGGGCATCTCTCGGGCGCAGATGCGAGACCGATTGCACTTAATCCTTGAATTCGCAGGCCTTGAAAGGTTCAAAGACGCCTTGCTAAGGAACTTATCAACCGGTATGCAAGTGAGGCTGGCGTTCTCAATTGCCGTCGAAACAGACGCTGACATATTTCTCGTGGACGAAGCCCTAGCCGTAGGCGACGAAGCGTTCAAAGAAAAATGCCTTGAACGATTCCGGGAATTCAAGAGACAAGGCAAATCCATTGTATTAGTCTCTCATGATATGAAGTTGATCAACACGTTTTGCGAAAGCGCACTCTACCTTCAAAACGGAATCGAAAGAGCTTATGGTCCAAGCGAAGAGATTACCCAGAAATACGTAGAAGCCTCACAGAGACCCGAAAAACGTTCGTGAGACCTAACGTCACTCATGATATCATTGATTAATTATTAGCTTTCGTAGTCGCTTAAAGATCGCGCGCTTGATTCCTACTTCTCCATCGAAATGCGAGAAAACGTCTGGGAGACCAGGTTTTAGCCGACATGCGTTCCGTGCAGTTCCGCGAAAGAGATAGCCCCAAAGCCCAATACTACCGGTGTGGGTAATCAGGTACCTGCATTTTGCAAGAATGTTCACTGCAGCGAGAATCCGTACACCAAGTTCGACGTTTGAGATTCCTCTTTCTGACTCCGATAGAACGTGGATTCCGACGGTTGACGTGGTGACCGGCATTTCGGTTAGAAAGAATGCGCGTTTACCAAGTTCGCGCAGACAGTAATCTCTCACCTGCCTCTGGTCAGTCTGCACGAATACCCTCAAATTTTCATCCCTTGCCAGTAGCCGTTTCGCCTCCTGAACAAAGTACTCTGGCTGAATCTGAGCTATCTCCCACCACTTATCCGTCGCACGATAGCACAACCCAATGGTGTTTCCGTACTCGATTCCATATTTGCGAAGGAATTCCTCTTGCTTTCCCTTTACCCTGTCCGAGGGCTCGAAGTAGTTCTGAATATACGGGTTTAGTTGTTTGAAGTTCAGGTCTTCATAGATATCGTATTGCGATACCAGGGAACAATTCACCAAGGACCTTATGTCAAGAGCCCTATTTGGTTTGAAGTATAGTTCGAAGAGGTTGATTCCGGTTTGATTCTCGTCTCTCCAACTCCAACTAAACTGAGAGTTCCAGGTTACCGTTACATATCTGTGGCTCGGATAAATTCTGTTTAGCGCATTCAAGGTTATTGTGCAGAGTGCGAAAAATCCGGAATTGTGTGTAACGATGAGCTCGCCTTTCCCTTCGTCGTACTCGTACAATCCGGGGTCCACGATCAATACCTAGCAAATCCTCTGAAGCGCATGTTACTCTTCCAAAACGATCTGATCGTTCCACAACTCGAGTCGGGGGTCATTTCCGGGAAACTGAACCTCCTCCCACCCGATCGGTTCATCCTTTTTCTTCGGTTTAATGAGAGGTGTATCCTCCGCCATTCCAATTGGCAGAGTGTTGGGATGCTCTAGGATACCATAGAGATGGTGTCTTCCGATCGGTTCTGTCAAAAGTAAGGGACACGAGAGGACTACCGAAGAGATGTCAAGTCGAGCGACATCGCCGGTTCTGTCAGGTAACATGAAGTTCACGGTTGACGGTTTAGGGCGTGAAATTTCAGTTGATGAGAATCCATAAGAATTTTTTCAGCATTCGACCCAACGAATAGGACGCCGATTCCAAATCCATCCTGGCCAGGATTATCGATGAACTCAGCATACGAATATTTCATTTTGACTTCCGCCCAGAACCGGTAGACTTCCCCCGCACATACTCCTGTCGGTTTCCCGAATCTCGTCCGGTAATCAGGGTTAATGTCATGGAAAGCGACAATGCCTTCGTCATTTAGGGAACCTATATAGTTTTCAAAATCTTGCTTAACACCTTCGTAGCTGTGATCTCCGTCTATGAATAGAAAGTCAAGTTTTCGGCCGCCGAGAACTCGATGTACTCTTTCCAGTGTTGAGGTAGCATGAGAATCTCCCTCAATAGCGAAAACATTCTGCCCTTTCTTCCCCAAATAGGCAAAAAGTGATCGCCGCCAAGGTTTCAAATCCGTTCTTGGTAGGTCGACACTGACGAGAGACGCATCAGGAGCCGCTACCCGGCTGAACAGGAAGAAAGTCCCCCCACGTTCTGTTCCTATTTCAAGCATTGTTCTCGCTCTGTATTGGCGAACAATTTCACATAACGCTCGAATTTCGCTACAGATTTGAATCGGAGTAATCAGCGTGCCGAATCGCCCTGAGAAAGCAAATTCTAATGCATCTTCCAAGTCAACTATGTTTCTAGTGGCGACTGCGAAGCGCCAAGATACTAGACGTCGCAGAGCTGGTAGCTTCCAGAGAATTTTCCAAACTAGGGTCTTGTAGCCATGTTCTCGAATCATTCTCGCGCTATGGAACAATCCAAGAGAAGGGGGCTCGTTTATCTCAACCATGCTAAGTCAGATTCAGTTCTCAACTTTTATGATTGTTGGCTGCGTTCTGAATCAGCGTGAGTCACTTATCTTGTCGCTCAACTTTGATTCTTCTCAATCCAATCTCACTGCATCATCGTATGGCTATTCCGCAACCACAGTAGCAAATTGAAGACGCATTGGTGGTATGTCGTCTCTTTTAGAATCTAAAGCATGCAGCAAATGGAGAAAACTACGCGATTAACCAAGGCTCAAGTCTCGGAAGTCCAAGTTTGTAGTTCGGGTTGTAATTTCTGATTTGGTTGGAGCCCATGACCGTTACTTAATGGCTTATTATACCAATGAGTTGTATTCAATCGATTTCGGGATTAGAGAATATGAAACCTCATGAGTGCTGATCGCGTATGAGGGTAGTTATCGTGAATAGTTTTTTTCCGCCGTGGAGGGGAGGGGCGGAATCATACGTTTACAATTTGGCCACTAGTCTTCATCGCCGGGGTCACGACGTGGTTGTGTTTTGCGGAGATGAGCCTCTCACGCCTAGCACTCAGGTGGTGGAAGGTGTCAGAGTCGAACGGCTTGACATTCTTACTAGAGTGTATGGTACCCCGGTTATGCCGTCGCTGTTTGGTAAGCTCGCGACTGAGCCGGCTGATATCCTGCATGCCAATTTCCCAAGCCCATACCTCGCCTGTCTAACCTCCGTTGCCTCAAAACTGAAGAGGACCCCATCTGTGCTGACATAGCACAACGATCTTCCCCAAGTTACCAAAGCAGCCGGCATCATTGTCGAGGTACATGATAGCCTAGCCCTCCCCATTTACCTACCCTGCTTCAACCGGATTATTGCCACTTCCCAACAGTACGCCAACACTTCGCGGAATCTGAGAAGATTCTCAGAACGGGTGGTAGTTATTCCAAACGGCGTCGACACAACCAGGTTCAATCCCAAAGTGAGCGGAGAGGAACTAAGACAGAGGCTTCGCTTAGCTGGACATAGGGTTCTGTTGTTCGTCGGCGCCCTTACTCAGTGGCATAGGTACAAAGGATTAGATGTTCTTCTCTCTGCGGTGTCGCTACTCAACAGAGCGGGTGAAGATGTGCGTTTACTCGTGGTGGGGGACGGGAGTCTTGCGCCTGAATATCGTAGTCTCGCAAGATCACTGCGAATCTCAGAGGAAGTAATCTTTGCGGGTGAGGTTTCTGACGGTGATCTCCCAGAGTACTACGCGTGCGCGGACATCTTGGTAGTGCCGAGCAAAGACCCTTCCGAGGGTTTCGGCCTCACAATCCTAGAGGCGAATGCATCAGGAAAGCCCGTTATTGGAAGCAATGTCGGCGGCATTCCGAGCGTCATCCAGGATGGAAAGAATGGGAGGCTTGTGCCACCCAATGATTTATCCATACTCGCCGAAAGCATAAGGCAGCTGCTTAGCTCCCACGACTTGATGGTTGAATTGAGTAAAGCCGGACGGCAGATCGCCGAAAGGTACGACTGGTCAATAGTCGCAGAACGCACCGAGAGATTATACGAATCCGTGCGATCGACCCAAGGAAACGTTTGACGCTAATTACCATGACCCGAGTGGGATTGACCGACGGGAATAGATGAGACGCATGTCTGTGGCGACCTCAAGGCTGAGCGGGTGGGCAGCTTCTCACTTGACCGACACGGCCGCGATAATCTTCGGATTGATTTTTCGGTCAATACCTGAGATAAGGGCGGGACCGAGTCCGATAGGGTTCGACACGGTATACTATGCCGGATATTTCAATCACCTAGCCTCATGCTTTGACTTGCTAAATCAGCCGGGAGAGATAACCCTAGGCCTAGCCGCATGTCCAATCGCAAACCTAACCGGTCCAATAATGGCGATGAAGATTACTGCCGTTCTGATTTACGGGTTCTTTGGATGGTCGGTCTTCTATTTCTGCCGAAAGGAGGTCAACGAGACACCAGCCATATCCTTGTTCACGGTAGTCTTCGTTCTCATGCAAATTGCGGCCCTGCGAATAAGCTGGGACCTATATCAAAACTTGATCGCGTTAAGTCTGTTGCTTGTGCTACTTGGAGGCGTTACGGGTTTAAGCGGTTCAAGGCGAGTCGTAGCCTTGGTAATTCTTGCGATTCTCATCACTGTGACCCACCAATTCGTGACAGTGTTCTTGTTCATGGTTGGGGCTGGGCTCTTCGTGTGGGCTCTACTCAGGCGTGAGATTCCCCGAAGAGCTACCGCCATGTTAGCGATTTTTTCGTTAGTCATGTTAGCGGCCGTTTCATCATTGCTAATCTTTCCGACGACCGTGTACGCGATTACGAGCGCAGCCTCTTCTGACTACACATTTTCCGCGTCCACGGCCGTCACATTAGCGATCTTTCTGGCAGTGCTTTACCTGCCCACAATTGTCCCTGCCGTTGTTGGGTTCAGAAGAATTCGGTCTTTACTCGTGTGGAGTCTTGAAGTTTCTCTAATCCTTCTCATGTCCGCTTTCGGTTTTCCCTACCTGACTGCGTTTATGGATAGGTGGGCTCTCATGCTCGTCATCCCCCTTGGAGTATTGGGAGCCCTAGGCCTTGTCAACGTTTCTCGTCGTCTCGTCGATTTCGGGGGACGATTAGGTCTTGTCCGCCAGGGCCGCAGCTTAAGTCAGGGAATAATCCTACTAGCGTTGCTGGTTCCCTACGGTGGGCTCGCATGGGAGTTCATGACATCACCCATCTCATACCCCTACTGGTACTTCGACAATCCTGTACTCTGGCGGGCCGGAGCCTCTGGCCTGCCAGCAACAATGCTCCACAACACGGTGCCGTTCGCAGATGAAGCCGATGTCGCTGCCGCATTTCGATGGTTGAACATCGTGATGACGAATAGCGATGTGTTATTGACGCATCCAGCATTTTACGGGTGGGCCCTCTTGTACTTGAAATCGGACCGGTCGATAATCAACTACGGAGGGAACAGCCCGAACCTAGCCGTTATCTGGGCCAGGGACGAAGGGTTTCGCCGTGAGTACGTCATTTGGTTCATACCGGGGTACGGCTGGCATGAACCCGACCCAATCTTCACCAATTGGGCATTAGTCTTCAAGGATGGACCGATCGTAATCTACTCGCAGTCATAACGTTGAATGGATGGACATCCAATTACAGAACAGTCCGGGAAAGCGCCGCAGATATTCTCGTGGACCGCTCACACTTCATTGAATTTCACGACTTGGTAACCGCTTGGTCTGCCGCCACTTTTCGATCATGCGGCGGTAGTTCTTGCCGGTTCTCTTCGGAAGGGCGTTGAACCACCGTACCTTCTTGAATTCGGTTCCGTCGGGCATCGGAGTGCCGGAAAAGTGGCTCGCGGTGACGCAGATGCTGACGTCAGTTCATCAAGTTATTGGGTTCATCTGAACAGCCTCATTGCACAGCTGGTCGGGCATTTTCTTCGTGTTTCGTGAACTTAATTACTGTGACTTGCGGGAGTGAGCTTTCCGATAACCGGGCAGACACGAAGTTGGTTTGCAGAAGCCGCTACCAGTGAAGCCGCTGCGTCAGTTTCCACAGCAGGCCAAAGATGTTCGCGAGTATTGGGGTCAGGAATGTCTCGTCGAACCCCCATCCTGTGAAGTTATTCCCAGCGGTTAGCAGGGCGTAAAGTGTCCACCCCACATGAATGCCGAGAAGGGACAGGAGGAACATTCTCCTCCATCTACCGGAGAGGTTGACAAGGGCGACCGGACCAAGCATTGCGGCGGATGTGCTGGGGAGAATGGCGTACTGAGGTAATCGCACGCTTAGTACCGCAAAGAACAAGGCTGGCGCAGAAATGAGCAAACCAGTTAGTGTGGTCAGATCATTAAGCCTCCTTCGGAAACCGTTAACGATTATGTAACAGACGGCCAGAGGGTAGACCACGATTTCGAACGGCGTACTGTACATAGTTTGAATGTAGAGTAGATACCACCCTGGGCTTTGGACGGCGTCTGACGGGTTGGCGTAGAAATCCGGCTTAGAGGCGAATGGGTTCGGACCCATGTGGGGCCAGGTGCCTCCCATCAGCGTCGTTTGTGAGATGAGGAATGGGTTTCCGGGAGCCTTAACTAAATGTCCGTTCAGGATGTTATTTTGATTATTGACTAAGGTATGCGACAGATTGACTAGTGGGCTTGTCCATAGGTATGGTTGGACTGCGAAGAAGACGATTATGGAGACCCACAGGAAGACCGCCATAGATTTCCACTCTATCCGGAATTTACGTTTCCAAAGAAGGATTCCAATCAGGATTGGGAACGCAATGACGGCGTAGTACTTACTTGCGACCGCCAGCCCGAAGGAGATCGCGCTAGCGTAGAAGTCGAGTGCTTTTCCGTTCTTGACGAATCGGTAGAAGAAGAGGATTGAGACCATATAGAACAGGGTCATTCCAGGGTCCAGAATCCCATATGATGATTCTCCAATGGAGATTGGATCGAAAGCTAAGAGCGAACCCGCAACTATCCCAAGCAGATGGCTGTCAGAGATCTCCTTAGCAAGTTGGTACACTACAAAGCAAGTCACGGCACCCAGTATGGTGGAGACTAGACGGACCGCTCCGATGCTCTCAGGCAGCCAAGGAAACAACATCCCGAAAAGTCCGTGTTCACCAAAGAGCACGACGCTAGCCGCGAAGAGCAACTTGACCACCATTGGGTGTGGAAAGTTTGCAGACCAATCGCCCTTCAAATAGGATAACGCGGCTGGCACGTAATACAGAGCCTCATCGAAATCGAGTGCCGGCGACATGGCGAGATAGAGTCGCACCAAGAATGCGGCCACTACAATTAGCGAGATCTGAACTCGAGAGGTGGCGAAGATGTTTTTGATCACTTACTGTGCCAGCATCTTCACAGAGTTGAGGAGCCCGATCAGAAATGAGAGGCCGTAGCAATAATGCATCGCGACGAGTCCCGAGAAGACAACTGGAGTGAATTTCAGATTTAGACCAGTCTTTGCGGTTGACCTTAACGCGGCTATTGCCATTGCGACCATGTAGATTGCGAGAATCTCCACTAGGAAGCTGGCGATCTGCCTGAAAAGGACCCAAAGCAAGGGTAAACATAGCGTCGAGAGTACCAGTATCGAAGGAACAACGGACGTAGGGCTCAGATGCTTGGGCCAATTCAAAGTGTAAGCAACCCTCCCCTTCGCGTAGGCTGATATTTGCCTCAGAAAAGGGACAAACAGGGGGCGTCTGTGGTGGTAAACGATGCAGGACGGTGAGTAAAGAACCTTGTATCCCACAGAGCGAATTCGTTCTATTAACTCATTTTCCTCACACGTTTGAAGACCTGTGTGAAAATACCCCAGCTCCTCCAAGGCTCTCTTCCTGAACAAGAGATTACAGGTACTGAGCTGCTTCTCGCCCACCGGTTTCGGGTGACCTGACATCGCCCAGTACCTGTAGATCGAACTCGATGTTCCAAGATAGGAAGATAGGACAGCACCGGCACACTTTGACCTCCAATCGTCCTCCTGGTCGGTAATCCCAGGCCCTCCCACCGCCCCGACTTTTGGGTCTCGGAACAATTGTAAGGCAGGTTGAGGCCAATCCTTTGGGACTGTGCAATCATCGTCGGTGAATGCGACAATGTCGTTTGAACTTTCGGATATCCCTATGTTTCGTGCCGCCGAAAGGCCAGCTTCTGATCTAACAAGAACTTTTATCCTCCGATCGGAACCCAATGATCCTAGATTAATTGCAGTCTTAGAAACAATAATTATCTCACAAACCTGAGTTCTGGTCACAGACCCGATTGCGGCTTGTAGGTAGCCTCCGTCCCCTCGAGTCGGTATGACTACTGAGACCGGATCGAGCGTCATCTTAAGTCCCTGAGTTTCGCAATGAATTCTCGGTGATCAAGCCGTCCGTTCGTTGTTGATGGTTATTTCATTTGAAGCTTTGGGGACCCGTACTCGGAACTCTCTAATTCATGCCTCCGGTACTGGAAACTCTTTGGTTTCGATGAAACTGACGTTCGGGAAGCGCTTCAAACTGAATTCGTAAGCGCTCTCATTCTTGTGGTATGAGTTCGGCAACAGATAGGTTTCTTTGTTCAGAATCCCGCCGAGGATTGCCACGTGCAGGCGGTCCGTATACACCTTAGATGCGTTTCCTATGGCGTCGACGAATTTTCCGAAATCGGAAAACAGGTTCACATCCTTGCAGACAATTGGTTCTCGCCAGGTGCCTCGCAATTCTCTGGTCCTCCACTTCACAGTCGATTCTCTGTCCAGTCGCGGAGCCAAGAGAATATGCTTCCGATCTCTGGTCTGCGATCGAAAATCGTTGCTCGTAAGGTAGAGAGCGGTGTCGGGTGAAATGTGAACATGAACGTTGTTTGGTGGTCGTAGCGCTTTCAGCAGGTTATAGCTTGCTGTCTCCCGGCAAAAAATGTGCATAACCGCTTGAATATCGATAAATGGCTGCGGTAGCCGTGGCTTACTGAACCAGAATGAGTGAGGCGCGAGTATCACGTTAGTTTTCGGCCTTGATTGGACGAGGAATGAAACCAGTCGCAGAACGCCATAGCCCTTCCAAATATCATTCAAGTACGCGCCTCCCCTTAACAAGATCACTTCTTCGGACGGCTTCAACCCGAAAACTGAGGTGGTGACCGATGAGTTAGAATGGGGGGTAATTTGCTTGAGTCGAGTTTCCAAAATATTCGGTCGGGCACCGCGAAAAACTCCCTGAACAATAGGTATACGATCCATCACCGACGCAAGGGCCTTGTTTGTAAAGTGTGCTTTTCTAACCTTAAGCACTCTGTACTTGATTCTCAATTTCCTGAATTTCTTTTCGAGACCCATGAGTATCAGTTGATCGCCCCAGCCCCCCTCTGGATCAACGACTACAAATCGCGAGGCCCGGTGATTGCGCAGCAGTTTCTCAAATGGGTCCATTGTACTCCCACGCCGAACGCTTGGGCAATTCATTCTACCAGTGGGCGAATCATGGATTGGTCAGAACACCAATATAGGCCACGTTGCGGAGTGATCGACGCTCGTACCGGCGCGTCGAGAGTCGCTCACGGTAAGGAATCGCAAGAAACAGAGCGCATTCTAGAACCGAGTGTGAGGCTTGGCATATATGAGCAAACCTGACCGTTGTATCCCAAGGTCGGGAACCCTGACCGAGAGCTATCCCAGAGTTTCCGTGGTCGTACCAGTACGAAACCGGGCGAAGGACATTCGTGAATGCTTGGAGTCTCTTCTAAGGTTGGATTACCCATCTTTCGAAGTAATTGTAGTTGATGATCAGTCAAGCGATGGGACCTCTAAGATTGTCTCTCGTTACCCTGTGAAGCTGCTGGAAGGGAAGGGCAGAGGCGCCTACGCCGCCAGAAACCTAGGATTCGAAGCCGCCAAGAATGAAATCGTGGCCTTCACGGACTCGGACTGTATTGTAGACAAAGAATGGCTCAAGAACCTCACTCAATGTTACAGGAACAGCCCGGTTGCAGGGGCTGGTGGGCGTGTTCTCGCCTTCGAACCTAAGGGGTTAGTTGGGATTTTCCAAGCTCTAGGGCCTCAGGAAGTCATCGACTCGGCCCAACACTTTGAACTGCCGTCTCCTGACAGAAGCCGTTTCCTCACCGGTTTAGGGTCAGGCAACATGTCATTTCGCCTTCGAGTGTTGAGGGAGGTAAACGGCTTCTCGGAGGACATGGACAAATGTGGCGATTACGAACTATGCTGGAGGATACAAAAATCAGGAAAACTACTTGTCTATGAACCGATGGCAAAGGTATATCATAAGCCAAGGAGTTCGGTCACACAACTCATAATCCAATTCTATCAGTTCGGTAAGAGCCAACCGCAACTTTTGAGAAAACGGCAAGAAGGCTACTCGTATTTTGAACTGAAGACCTATTTGTTTCCGACTCGAGAGTTCCGGTGTAGACTGCCCGTTCAGATGTTAGTTACGATCGACTTCTTCAACTTAGCCACCGTCAGTCTGATACTTGCACTCTTTAACACAAGTTTTCTGGTTCTTTTCGTGGGGCTCGGGTTCGTATGTTACAAGCAAGCGTGGAAGAAGACCCAAGAGATTCGCAGTATGGCCCTCAGAGTGAAACTTCTGGTTGTGTTTCCGTTTCTCCACGCCTTAAAGAGCTATGCACAATCCGTGGGACGAATTATCGGAGGGCTGGCGAACGGGATAATCAGCATATAAGACGAAGTTATTCAAGTGAAAGTGCGAACGCAGGGAATGATTCTCTTGCAATCAAATACATCAAATGTTACTTTAGCGTTCCGCAATTCACGCATGCTATTGAGGTGGCGCCTGACTATCATCGATGAATTGAGACGACTTCAATTCTGGCTTTCACCGCTCGCGTGTCCGGCTTCCCAGTGTGTGAAAGGAGACCCAGTTTGCTAAAGCCTCTCCATTGAGGCCCCCTTTTCGTAGAATTCTTTTCAACGATCGATTGAGCGGGTAAGGGATATAGGATCTAAGCGGCCGGATTGCCCTTTCATATTTCCATCTCTCGTAGGTGTTGTAGTAAGCCGTGGCATCTAGATCCACGGCGCTTCGTTTGCGTCGATCGTGATCTAACCACGCTTCCTTCAGGCGAATTAACGGGTATTTGCTCTCTATCCTATCTCCCACGGCGTCCCTTATTGTCCAATTGTTTTCCGCATAGTGAAGGCCTGGTATTCCGCGGTAGAACCTAGGATGAAAGAGGGTTCTATCTCGAATCCCCGCATAAAGCTGGAACCCATGCATACGGGTGTATTCGACGTCGTTACGTCGGATCGTCGCTATGCAATACTTGTTGGCGGCACTGGAACGAAGATAGCTAAATTCGCGCCTTGCATCATGTAATATATCGTCGGCGTCGAGCATAAATATCCACGCTCCAGGAAATCGTGAGTTGGCTATTTGCGCCAGCATGTTTCGCGTTTGAGGCTCAGTGAGACGGTGAGGCATTTTGGCAACTATCCCCCTGGGGCCCGTAAGTTGACGGGCGAGCTCAATCGTTCCATCATACGAATGATTATGTGAGTCTGGACGGCCTAAGAACGCTCCGTCAACCACCACGACGTAGTCAACGAGCCCAATTACAGATTTCAAGCTGGCCTCAATCTCACTGGCTGAGTTGAAGGTCATGTAACAGGCAACAATCTTCCTCAAGCCGTCTTCAACCAGCCACACTCATCGTAACTCTGACCCTCAGGTTCTCGCGATTTCAAGAAGCCCTTGGAACCCTTGAGACTATAGCCTGGATCTTGCCTGACTTGTCCTGTGGAATGTTATTCACAATCTCTACATTGATTCTGCACGTGCGTCGTGTTATCTGTTCCAACACTGCTCGAATCATCTTGATGCTTTGTGCCGTCCACTTTTCGTCTGGGACTACCTGGACGTTAATCTGTGAAACGTTCTCTTGAACGACCTTGTATTGTTCAATGCCTTGAATTCGTTTCATGTTGTTTTGGATGATTGCGTACGGAAGCTCAGTTCCGTCTCGCAGAATGAAAAAGTCGTAGGCCCGTCCCTCTAGATGGCTTAGAAGCGGTAAACCTCTGCCGCAGGGGCACTTTCTATCATCTATTACGCCAACATCACCAGTGTAGTATCGAATGAAAGGCATTGTGTCCGTGATTAATCCCGTGCACACAATCTTTCCACGTTCCCCCGGTCGAGTTCGGCGTCCTTCGTGGTCGATTACTTCGAGAACCACTGAGTCCGTGTTGATATGGTAGCCCTCATGCATAGAGCACTCCCAACCTATACACCCTAACTCTGTCGAACCATAATAATCGAATACCTCAGCCCCAAAGACAGATTCAATCAGCACTCGAGATGACTTATCAAGCAAAGACCCCATCGCAAAAACGAGGCGAGGCTTGATGCCTTGAACGGCCTTCCGTTTTATGGTTGTCGCCAAATTCACGAGACAGGCTGGGTCGCCTCTAAGGATGTCAGGTCGGATCCGCTTCACCAGCTCCACCTGCTCGCCAGGTTCAGCCAAACTTGGAATTGTTACTCTTCGCCAAACTCCAATCCGTTCGAACCAGCGACTATGGACTTCCGGAAAGGAATGGAAGTCTGCGCATTTGTCCCAGAGTCTCTGGCCGTTCTCGAGGAAAGCGAAAGCCCATGTCATATCGATCAGGTTATCTTCTCTTCGGTTCCTGTACACCATTAGAGGTCGAGCGGTCGACCCCGAGGTGAGAACCCTCTTGCACCTGTTCAAGTTGGCGTTTAGCGCGGTCATGTCTTCGAGGGGTCTCGCCTGAAAGGCATGTCTCTCAGTAATCGGAAGGGCATCTAGGTCCTCCGCATCGTTGATGTCCTTGGGTGCAATACCTGCTGCGTCGAGTAGTTCTCTATAGTAGCTTACCTGTTGATATGCCAGCGAAACTGTTTTTAGCAGTTTCCTGCGCTGAGATTCCTGCAGCACTTCGGCACTTTGCCACTGCCGCCTCCTTAACCGGCAAAGCTCGAAGACCGGCGGAACACGCATACCCTGAGGGCCTCCATCGTACCATGGCACATTGGTCGTGCGAAGAGTTTCGCCACCGGAAGGGATAGTGGAAGCCATAGCGGGCAACTCTAAGTTTTTCCGCTCTCTGCTTAAGACCCCGACGACTTATCGTATTAGATTTCCGCCCTTTTCAGGGGCGGAAGCCACTTAAGTATACTGCCCATCCGGCCACCTCCGGGTAGGCCCGCATGCGATATCTCTAGCAAATCGTAGTTCGGTACACCACCGTCGAGATCGAATTGACTTAAGTCAGCAGAACGCAGTAGTTGCCTCCTATGAAAATCGGGATTGTGAACAGTTTCTTCCCTCCTTGGCGCGGCGGAGCCGAGACCTATGCGTATAACCTCGCGAGAACTCTCGGCGCATTAGGCCACGATGTCACCGTGTTGAGTGCTAGTGACCCGCTAAAGCCCGGTACGAGCCGTGAAGATGGGATAACCGTCAGGCGCCATCGGTTGATCGGAAAAATCTACGGGACTCCCATCATGCCGAGCTTGTTTAGTGACCTACTTGCGATCGACGTCGACATTTTTCATGCGAACTTTCCAAGTCCGTACATCGCATTCATCGTAGCTATGGCGTCGCGTATTCGGAGGATTCCGGCCGTTTTGACGTGGCATAACGACCTCCCTCCAGTCACATCTTTAGCGAGCATACTCATCCGAACACATGATTCGGTTATCCTCCCTAGGTACGTTCCAGTATATCGGCGGGTCATCGCGACGTCTGTGACCTACGCGAAACATTCTCGCATCCTGCCCACGCTTGGAAGGTTGGTGACCGTCATTCCGAACGGCGTGGACTGCAGACGCTTCCATCCGGAGGTAAAGTCCGCAAGACTTAGGGCGCAATGGGAGCTGGAGGATAAGTTCGTGATCTTATTCGTTGGAGCCCTTACCAGATGGCACAGGTATAAGGGCCTTGACGTTCTGTTGAGTGCAATGAAAATTGCAGTTCGCAATGGGAATCATTTACTTCTGCTGGTCGTCGGCGACGGCGAGCTTAGGGACGAATATCGAGCCATTGCTAAAGAACTTGGCATAAGTGAAAGCACTCTCTTTCTAGGTAACGTTTCAGACGCGAATCTTCCTGAGCTCTATTCGGCCTCCGATGTAACTGTACTCCCAAGTAAAGACCAGTCTGAGGGGTTCGGATTGACAATTCTTGAGGCTAACGCTACCGGCAAGCCGGTTGTCGCCTCAAACGTGGGCGGAATACCCAGCGTCGTTAATCACGGCTACAACGGTCTGCTAGTCCCGCCGAACGACGCTTCTAGGCTAGCTGAAGCCATACTCTACCTATCGAAGAACCGCGACGCTGCCGCCGCGATGGGACGGAACGGGAGAAAGGTGGCGGAAGAGCATGACTGGAAGAAGACTGCCGCCCTTACTGAGCAAGTATATGTTGATGCTCTAGCGGCCTGAGAGTCATAATCGATTGAACTTCAGCACTTGCGCAGACCTTCGGATCTTTCGCCATTTGTCGATCATGCGGCAGTAGTTCTTGCCGGTTCCCTTGGGTAAATTTCTGAACCAGCCGATCTTCTTGAATTCAATTCCATCGGGAACCGGAGCACCAGAAAAACTATGAGCCGCTACGCAGATACTGATGTCAAAGCGTGACGGGAACTTGATTGGGTAGACGCCGACTAGGTAGAAGTCGTTCGCGACGATCCCGTGAGAAGAAAGGACTCGCCTAGCTGCCTTTGCGAGACTTTCACCCATACGTATCCTTCCGCCAGGCGTCGCCCACACGTTGACATAGGGATGGATTATTCTCCACCCCAACAGGACGGCCCCGATAGAGTCGGATACGATGATATCGACACACGCGATCGGAACGCTTGCCTTGACCTGCCGCCAACGCGCCTCCGGAACCCATCCGCTAACCTCTCTGCTCAACCGAATGCCTTCCTAATGTATCGGAATCATTGCGGTCAAGATGAACAGACCGATTCGCATATGAGCACGCCGCAAGTCGAGCGGGCTTACATCTACCGCCGTGTATTTTCTCGAACGACAGTGATGAGGGTGAATAGTATTACTCCTGTGAACAACGCTAGGAATCCAAGTATGCCTGCGGCGACTGAGACCAACGCCAAGTTCGTGATGACACGCCCCCATCGCTGGTAGTAATCTAGGGTCATGAACCCGTAAACGAACGATATGAAGAGCAAAATGAGAGAGAAAGCACCGTAGAACAATAAAGGATGCCGTATTGAAACGTACTTCACTATGCCGAAAAGCACATCGAACCAATGAAGCAAAGGGTTGGTTGTCGATGTCTTCCCGGTATAGGTAACTGTGACAGGGAC
>Ga0074044_10002634_pt1 | contig 15624 bp, 13 predicted proteins | sample BogForMeECP23OM1_FD_94443 | JGI IMG/M metagenome (GOLD analysis project Ga0074044, IMG submission 94443) | Bog forest soil microbial communities from Calvert Island, British Columbia, Canada - Bog Forest MetaG ECP23OM1 | ecosystem: Environmental > Terrestrial > Soil > Wetlands ...
GTTGTTCGACCAGCTTGATGAGGTAGGCAAGCTCATAGTAACCGATGCCACAAACGATGCTGAGTAATCGGCCTTCGGCGCCGATTTTGTTCGGTAGGTAGTAGCCGTTCGCTGGATCCCTTTGCCTGGGAGGTCTGCCTTATGTTGATGACGGGAACGGCGGCCGCCAGTCGGGGTTGTTAGGGGCGCTTTAGTAACCGGCCCGGTGGTTACGAAGCCAGAGTTTTTCTCCCAATTCCTAGAGATTCTTGCCTTGGCGCGGGTATCATAGAGGGCCCCCAAGCTCGTCCCGTGGCTCAATTAGCGTCTTCGACCAACGGATTCAGGTGTTATGAGGAGGAGTCTACGTGCCGCCAGAACCTATAAAGATTGACGAGCTGCCGTGGGACCTACGCATCAACGGCATACTTCTTCGATCAGTACAGATCCGGTGGGCTTCAGATTCGGCCGAAGATTTTCAACTCGTTATTACACATCCCACCCTGGGACCGTTCTCCCTTCACGACGGTTTCGAGCTCGAGATGCGAGAGCAGGGTTCACCCTGGCATCCCGTAAGGCTGGAACAACTGAAGAAGAGTCTCGTGGAAGGCAGCGAATTCCTGCACGCCGACGACATACCAAAATCCTCGGAGATAGCCGAGCGCCGGCTGTTCAATCGGCTCGACGCCATTGACATCCCCCACCGAAGATCACCGCGGCTGAGCGAACTCACCGGTCACGATGAGTGCGTAAGAGAGGTTCAGAAAGTGCTCTGTGAAGCTCGAGTGCCGCACCAAGTCGCGGGCACGGTGTTCGTCGTTCCGAGCGCATTCAGGGCGCGAATCTGCCTAATCAGAGCCGGGTTTCGCAAGAGCCCGATTTCACCTGCCGCCCTGGTCGAGCCACGGAGCGGGCGCGCGATCCAGTTGGTGGAGCGTCGGACATAAATGCTTCGTAGCACGCAGTCGAGTGCCTAACCTGCCAAACCCGAAGGAGACTAGACATGGAGATTCTGCGCGACAAGAACGGCAAGCCCCAAGGTGTGATCCGCGAGATCGCGGGTGGCCAGGAGCGCCTTTACGACAGAGAAGGCAACGCGATTGCCACATACAGGCCACGCACCGACTATACGTACGACAACAATGGATCTCGAATCGGCTCCGGCAACCGCCTGCCTGGGCTAGTTGGGACGAAGCCGAAATGACTGGCAGCTAGCCGATCATGCTGATGTGCGTGTGCGAAGGTGTGTTCACGCGACTAGCGTCCTCCGAGCATAGGTGGATGGGCACGAAAACTGGGAGCAATGATGCAAATCGGTAAGCTGGTCAGAACCATCGCCGTGGAGCCGCTGGAGCGTCTAGTGGAGCAGCCGACTAACGAGCCCGAACCTGCGTTAACTCAGTCGCCAGAGCCCGCACACGAGCCCGAGCAGGTGCCAGTCGCGCCGTGAGCATCCCCGACTTACTTTCGTCGATTACCGGGTATCGTGTTTGGACCTGGGACAGCACGGGGTTGAAGTCGCTCTCCGCGAAGCGGTGGCATCCTGGCCAAGCGCTGGCGGCGCGATGCCGGGCTTCCACTGTCGTCGGAACCATCGCCGGTGGCACCGACGTGGCGAATGATACTCACGATGCGCCAGAAGCAAATTGCACCTGCGGTATCTACGCAGCCAAAACGTTCGACCACTTCCGCAACGCGGGATACGAGCGGTATGGGATCCACGGGGAGGTCTACCTGTGGGGAAAAGTTGTCGAGCACGAACTGGGGTATCGCGCTCAATTCGCCTACCCCAAGAACCTTGTCATACCGCCCGACACGCTGCGACTCAGTTCGGCGCCAATACAGGATCGGCTGCGAGGATTGGTTGCATACGGCATAAACATCTTCGTAGCAGATGACGACGGGAACATCCCTCTGTGGAGGAAGCGATCAGGATTGAACCAAAAAGGGCTCGACTACCTAATCAAAATCGGCAAGGAGTATTACGATTGCCGCCAGCGCGACAGGATCCTGAAGAAGGGCGACCGCCTAGCGGTGGTCGGCCGCGGGACAGCGATGGTCGAGCACGCTGACGGGAGATGGGTGCAAGCCGCGGTTTTAAACAAATGCGTATTGATGGTCGCCCGCAGCTCCATTCGGTGGAACGGACAGTACAGGCGCTGGGAAACAAGCCCCAGCGCTTGTGTCGAGACAAACGCGAAAAGCTGAGGGCCTGCATGTAGAAATCCCGTTGAGGACAGTCGGACTCCCCAGCAATGCCTGGTGTGAGGCAAGGCTAGTCGCTTTAGCCCCTGGGGGCTGACTGATTGGTCATCAGTCCTCCTCTCCCCCAAGTAGTTGAACGCAAAGCATCGTGGCCGGCGCCGGTGTGCCAGTGGTGTGCCAGATTTTCGGGAGGGATTTTCGTTGCCGAGAGCGATAGGTCAGATCGTGCCGAGGGGCAGACGTCGCTGGCTCGTCCGCATTTTTCTCGGTCGCGACCACCAAACTCGCAAACGTCGCTTCCACAGTCGGACTATTCACGGGCCGGTCAGACGCGCCCAAGAATACCTCACGAAAATGTTACGCGAACGAGATCTGGGACGCGGCCTGGAGGGAGTGGAGACTACCTTACACGAGTTTATTCGCCGCTGGCTCGACACGGCGGCGAGCCCAAAACTCCGTCAGAAGAGCTATGAGAGTTACGAGAGCTTGCTGCGGCGCTACATCCAACCTGTGCTCGGCGAAAGGATCATGTCAACCATCACTCCTCTCGACGTGCAGGACGCCTACCAAAGGATGATCGACCGTGGTCTGTCGTCTCGCACCGTCCGGTACACCCATTCCGTTCTTCGCTCCGCTATGCGCCAGGCGATCCGATGGCGGCTGCTGTTGCAGGATCCGACCGACGGCGCGCAGCTGCCACGGCTTGGCCGACGTGAAATGCGCGTGCTCACTGCAGAACAGTCCAGGATCTTTCTGTCTGCCGCGCTTCAGACTCACTACGGTCCAGTTTTTGCGGTCGCTCTTACGACCGGCATGCGGCCCAGTGAATATTTGGGCTTGAAATGGCAGGACGTGGACTGGGATCGCGGAACGGTTAGCGTCGTGCGCACCTTGGAGCGAGCAGCAGGGCTTTGGCGGTTTGCCGAGACGAAGCGTGATCGTAGCCGGCGCATCATCAAGCTGCAAGATTGGGTGCTCGAAACGCTCAAGGATCTGCAAGGCAGAGCGACGCAACGGATTGGAAGTCGCGGGGCTGACGCCGCGGAGCTGGTCTTCACCACTCCTCCTGGTCATCCCATCTATTCCGACAAGTTGGCAAAAAGGTTCAAAGCAATTCTGCGCCAGGTTGGATTGCCTGTGATCCGGCTGTACGACTTGCGCCACACGGCCGCGACCCTCGCGCTATCAGCCGGCGTTCCGCCCAAAGTCGTCGCTGAGCAACTCGGTCACGCGAGCGCAGCATTCACGCTCGACGTTTATTCCCACCTGTTACCGCACATGCAGGAGCAGGCGGCAATAAAGGTGGAACAGATCCTTAGCGGAGGGGATCTAGTTCAGCAATCTGGACGAACCCGCAGCAAGACGCGTTATTCGCGAACTAGGCCGAAGAAGCCGTCCACGGCCGTGGGTGCCGTGCCAGGAGGACGTCGCGGCAGGTTACGGGCTTAAGCTGTTTCGCCTGTTGTTCGCCTATAAGAGTATCATGACTTCAGGCTGTGCGCGTCGTCACTGAGTTCGAGGAGCGTAATCCGTAGATTCAGATCAATCGGGGAGGTCTTACATGCTGCTTGTCATTCTGGCCGTCATTCAAATTGTTCTCTTAGCAATCTTCGTGATCCTCTTTCTGACGAAGGGGCAGAGTGACCTGCGGAATTCCGTTCCAGAGTTACTGACCGGTCTGGCAGATCTGCACGCCTCCGCGGAACGACTTGAGGGCAAGATTTCTGGCGATATGCGCACTTTGCGGGAAGACAGCCTCAGCTATTCGAAACAGGCCCGGCAAGAAGCCGCGGCGGAGGCGCGATCGTTGCGTGAGGAGATGAGCACCCACCTGGATCGGTTAGGCGGGCAACTGAATGACAACCTTTCCGAGTTTCGCCGCGATCAGGTGTCAGCTGCCAACCAGCTCCGAGATGGTGTGACGGCTCAGATCGATCGACTTGTAAACACCACAACCGAATCTGACCAGCAGCTGCGCGACGTCATGCAGGAAAAGTTCGCGGGCCTGCAACAGCAGGTGACGGGTCAGCTCACAGACTTCAGCGATCATCAGGTGCAAACAAGCGAGCAACTGAAGGATTCCGTCCAGACCAACTTCAGCCGCCTGGGATCCGAACTCCGCGAGACGAACAAAGAGCTCAGCGGAAAAGTGCAGGTTAGCTTGCTCGATCTGACAGGGAAAATTCAAGCGCTCTCTGCCACGAACGAGCAGAAGCAAGATGCATTGCGGCAGCTCGTCGAATTGCGGTTAGACAAGCTGACCGAGAGCAACACCGAGAAACTCGAGCAGATGCGGCAGACCGTCGATGAAAAACTGCATACGACTCTCGAAAAGCGGCTCACTGACAGTTTTGGCCTTGTCACCGAGCAACTCGGCAAGGTCCAGCTGGGGCTTGGAGAAATGAAGGATTTGGCGAACGGAGTCGGCGACCTCAAACGAGTGCTGACGAATGTAAAGACGCGCGGAGGATTCGGCGAAGTGCAGTTGGGCCTTTTATTGGATCAGATCCTATCCCCAGAGCAATACGTTACGAATGCCCGTATTCGTGAGGACTCGCAGGAGTCCGTCGAGTACGCAATTCGCATGCCGGGTACGGAGGACGGGGAGCCAGTGCTGCTTCCGGTGGACGCGAAGTTTCCGCGGGAGGCCTGGGAGCGACTCGAAGATGCGCAAAGCCGCGGCGACCAGGTTGCGATGAAAGAAGCTGGTACCAGGCTCGAAGCTGTGGTTCGAGCATCCGCCAAAACGATAAGGGAAAAGTATATTGATCCGCCAACCACTACAAGCTTTGCAGTCATGTTTCTGCCTACAGAGGGCCTATTCGCGGAGGTCGTTCGGCGCCCCGGGCTCATCGATGATCTTCAGACGAATTATCACGTTTGCATAGCTGGCCCAACCACGTTTGCGGCACTGCTAACGAGCCTGCAGATGGGCTTCCGCACTCTGGCGATTCAGAAGAAAGGCAGTGAGGTTTGGAAACTGCTCGCCGCAACCAAGGTTGAATTTGAGAAGTTCGGTGGTCTGATGGCCAGGGTCGAGAAACAGGTCGGAACCGTCCAGAGCACTCTGAAACTAGTTAGTAGCAAAACGCGCACGATCAATCGTAGATTGCGCGGAGTCGAAATTCTCGACTCACATGCCGCTCTGTCAGCGGCTGATGACGGCCTCCCATCTTCGGCTGAAGCAACGGATGTCGCAGTGGCAGAGGCGGATGTGTAACGGATTAGAGACGGTTAGCTGCGCGCTTCCTGTTGGTTTGGAGGGTAGCTCCACAAATAAGCTCACGTCGGTTCGCTTCCAACCGGACAACACAGTAGCTCCAAGTCTCCGACAAACAAAGGAGATTGGTTAGTAAGCAACCTCCGGAACACCGGCCGCGGTCAAGAGCTGGTAAAGATCAGCCACCCGCTTTCTCTCGCCTCGTGCGCGGCAAAACGTGAAGATTGCACGCTGTTTCGCTCTCGACAGTGCGACGAAAAACGTTGCAAGCCCCTCGGGATTAGCCGGGCTATGACTCCACCACATTTGATCATCCAAACCGACGAAGATCATCGTGTCATACTCAAGGCCCTTGCTCTTGTGGACAGTCATCAGTGGAATTTGGTCCACTCCCTCGAAACGATTCAGACAGTCGACCCAATTCGCCGATTCCACGGCGCAAGCCGAAAGATGCAACTGGAACGCTTCGATGGCAATGGTGAGTCGGTCTCCGGTGGCATATTCGACATAAGATCGGACCAATGCATCCTGATCGAGAAAAGTCATTACGCGCGTTGTCAGTTCTTTGACGACGTTAGAGGAGGGCGCATGGGCCGACATGACCGCCCTCAATTCTTTTAGAAATTGGACTAATCCATTCTCGGCGCGGCGAGATTCCGCCAATTCGTCGGGGTCGACGGCGCGTAGCCGCTGCACCGCAAGCGTTGCCACTTCCCAGGCCGATGAATTTCTCCTCGTTGCGGCCAGACGCAGAAGAGAAACCGCGATTACTGTAAGTTCCTCGGCAAGTAAATCCTGCAAGCTAGTACGGCCAAGGGCCTTGCTCTCATTTCGTAAACGGAGACCCCTTCCCCCGAGCGGGCCGGCCAGCTGTTCTTCGAATCGATCCGCTTTTTGACGTACGAGTATGGCATAGTCCCGCGGCGTAGTTGCCCTGCTTGCCATATCGGCTGAAAGCCATTTGGCCACTTGCTCCGCCTCCAATTGTTCGCTCGGGCAGTTCCACACCTGGGCCACGTCACCGTCAATCTTGCACCGGGTTTGCGCGACCGACGGTATCGATTTTGTGTCCAACGCCTTAGCGACGACGTGCTGAATTCGGACAAGTTCAGGGGAAGATCGGAAATTGAATAACAACGGAATGCGTTGTGCTGCAAAATCGGTTTCAAAACGGGAGAAGCTGTCCGTGCGCGCGCCTGCCCACGTCATGATTCGTTGTTTGTCGTCCCCGACTGCTGTGAGCGTAATCCCCGGATAACGGAACGCGGACAGCAGAAAATCGTATTGCGCATAGGTCGTATCCTGAAATTCGTCGAGAAACACGAAACGGTAAGTGCTCCTCAGGGCTCGGCCTATCTGCAGGTTAGTCCGCAGCAAAAGCTCTGCGAGTCTGTTGAGCATGACGAATGTCAATTGCGATACGCCTTTGCGTTTTAGACTTTCTTCCCACCACCGCCCCACGGCGAATTCTGCTGCGGAGCGCGGTTTTGTTGGGCTCGGGTCGAGACGGAACGATCCCACGACACGCGATTCAAAATCGCTAGAACCTAGTGCCACTAGGGGCGCCTGCCAGGCTGCGGGAGCTGCCAGACGTGTTCGAACTAGGAAATCATCGAGTCCCCGCCGCTGTGGAAATAGAATTTCGTACCTGTCTGACGGTTTCCACGCCGCCGGCAGCGCGGACTGGAACCGATCGACAAGGCCTTTCGTGAAGGCATCAAATGTCATAGACAAGAAACGCTCGGCTCTCTCCGGCTTGCAGCGTTCGCGGACGCGCCGACCCAGATTCTCTGCGGCGTCTGTCTTGAACGAAATAGCCAGAATTTTGTAAGGGGCAGCGCACAAGCCCGTCTCAAGCAGGTAAGCGGCTCGTTGTGCAAGAAATTCTGTTTTGCCGGCGCCCGGCCCCGCTACCACACATGTGTTTCCTTCGCGCCGAATCGCTTGCCATGCGTTTGGTTCCAGATCCTTGACGCCCTGTGGACGCCAATCTTCCCTGCGAACAAAGCCCACGCTGTCAGCCTTCCTCTGGCGTTGCGGTCGCAGAGATTGCTGCAACCACAGTGTCAAGCACGGCCCGAAGTTCTTCTGGCGCGTTTTGTTTGAGAGTAGCGGCGTCTACTTTGCTGAGTACGCGGACGTGAGTGCTCGGCTTTCCACGGCCCAGGAAGAGATACCTGTACCAGCGAAGGTTGTTCTGCGCTTCGGTGTCGGCATAGAGGGTGATATTTCCGTCCTCTCCGAGCACAGCACGTCCGGGATCGCCGGCCGACGCCGGCCCCGTCCAGCCCGGCTCAAGAACCTGGTAAGCAGATGGAAAGGCCCGGAGCATCGAATAATCCAGATCGAGAGGCTCGCAAAAGAAAACCCTGAACGTTCGCAACCATGCGATCCATTTGTTCAACAGGTCAAAGCCTGGCTTATCGTAGTTATACGAATCAAATAGCGCTACGTTGCGTGTGGGTCCGGAGGAATGCAGGGATGATCCGAAAAGCTTGGCGGGGTCAACGCCATTCGCGAGGAGTTGGGTGCATGCTGTCTTGATCCGTCCCCAGCCTCCGCCTGCGCGTCCGAGGTCGAGATCCAGAAGCGTCACGTGTGCAATCCCAAGATCGTTGAGCAACCGCCAAAGGTGGTTCACGTGCCTGCCGCCCAGCGGGACAATCGCAACAAAAGACCGGTCGATCGGCAAATCCATCGCATCGGCGAGTCGCGGTAGAACAACCTCCTCCGATGCGCCTTCACCCAGTATCACAAAGCGGGCGAAATAAAGTTCGGGAAAGGTTCTCACTGCTTCCCGCACGAACTTCTCAGCCTCAGCCTCCTCTTCTGGCATTCTGATCTTGTTTACGTGTGCAGTGCGGTCCTCGACGTCCAATTGAAAATGGCGGACCTGCTCAGGATCGACACGGCCCATGATGCTGGGCGAGTGGCTTGTTACAACTGCCTGAGCGCGATGTCCGTTCGTGAGGTCTTCGATCTGGCGGATGATCCGTGAAAGATAAAAAGGCGAAAGACTGTTTTCAGGTTCCTCGATGGCTATCAGCGTCAAGGCGGGCACATGGACTACGTCGGCATTGAATCCGCCGGCGTCTTTAACGATCAAACTTTCAATGTCCAAAGTTCCTGCAGTGATAGCCATATGGAATAACGAACGCTGACCGTCACTCAAGTCCTCCAAGCCACGATCACGTCCCGACTCGTCGGGACGAAACATGACCGTCACTTTCCGGACGAACTCCTGAAATCGCGGATCCACAGGCCGGAAGATCACAGTGGTATCAGTTCCCGCAGTGTGGAGTTGCTGCCAACGGTTTTGCAGGCAAGAACTGATCGCATCGACTCCTTGCTCTGCGCCAAAAATATCGTTCAGACTTTCGGCGGATTCTTCGAATGCCTTTCTTACTCCCTGAGACCAGTTGATCGCGCGCCACATGCGACTGCGCATAAACGCGGTAACTTGCGAAATCGCGTCGCGCGATGCAGGTACATACAACATTTGAATGCGAGCGCGATCGATCTGCTTAAGGTCGACACAATCTTTCTCTTCAAACTCACCAAACTTGCGAACCGCGCGGAACTTTGCGTCTACGGCACCCTCCAGAGAACCATCATCGGTTAAGGTCGCTTGTAGCCTCACGCGGCACTTCAAATTCCCGTTTTCATCCGCCGCCATCTGCTGGAAAAATTCGGGTACCGCACTCTGATCGGCATCTTCGAGATCAAGCTCCGGGAAAGCTAGCACCACTTCGATGGAAAGCTCTCGCTGGAGCGGTGTGGATGTCTCTGACGATGGAACATGGAAATCCTGTCTTCTCAGCCGGCGCTGTTCGGCTGACACGCCGAACAGCCGCAGAAGAGCATCCATAACAGCCGTCTTTCCAGAACCGTTCGCACCCACGAATGCAGTGAGTCCTGCCGACAAATCAATGGTCTGCGGTTGGGGACCGAAGCACCGAAAGTTAACAAGAGTAACGCGCTCGACAAACATTCTTTGTTTTCCTATACCGCGTCGTTCTTAGTCTGCACGTCCTTCGCGGAGACATTTTGGTGAGGCTGCCGAACTGCATTCGGAAGGCTCGCGCAGATTGCTTTTGACTGGCCCTATCAGCTCGACCACCCATCTAAAATGCTGAGGAAGAACCCGCATCCTGCCCTGTTGCAAGGCGTTGAAGACGGCTTCCGCGAGCGCTTGCTGACCAAGCTTTCTCCCAACTTCTGGATGCGCGAGGATGTCGACCGTGCAACTGATACGGGTCGCTGGAAACTGTTCCGCACAAAGGCGCGTGGCTTTGCGCTCGTCAATAACGGCTATGGTCTCTCGGCTGGCCGCATAAGCAATCGTCGCCGCCTCACCGTCATCCAGCGTCTGGACAGCAGGCCCGACGGCAAGCCTTTCGAAATGGGACGCCGCTGATTCATCCATGCTTACAATCTCGACGAGCCCTTCCGCCACAAGTTCGTGCAACAGGTCTGCGTCCGCCCGGCCTCGCCGTCGGCCCTGCTCCAACTCCGCGGAAACAACGTCAACCACAAGAAACCTGTTGGGAATCGCACGCAAGATTTCGCGAGCGCGTCCCGTGGCGTTCAAGTTGATCACCGCGCTCGTGTCGGCAATGAGATCTAAAGGGTCAGTCAAGCGATTTGGCGACCCCATCGGCCTCGCTCCCTTCTGCCTCCGAGGCGCCCAAGATTTCGCGCAGCTCGATTCGGTCGAGCCCCAACAGCCTGGCAAGCTGCCCTTCGCTCAGGAGATTCTGCCGGTACACCTCCGCGGCCAGTAGATTGAGCCGCAGCGTGGTCGGCTGGTCCGCTTCCTCCCGGTCGCGGTCGGGAGCGGCGAGATCACCCAGAACATGCCCCGCCTGCTCGTCGGTGATGCCGTCATGGGCCTGAAACCAATCCCACGTTCCAAGCTTGGTCAGTCCAAGCTCTTCCAGACGACGCACTATCGCTTCGCGCGACACGCCGAAGAAATGCGCCAGGATAATAATGTGGCGTCGCGTGAGCCGGTCAGATCCCGCGGTGACTTCATGGAACTTCTGCATTACGCCACGTACCGGCGTCAGGAATGCCCTTCCGAACGCGTTTGCGTACCGCTCCTCACGGCTGTTCTCCTTTTCGTGACGGTGAAAAATTTCGGGACTTCGCCGCGAGGAAATGAAGTGTCCGGTTTCATGGCCGGCGGTCTGCGTTCGTCGCTCGCGAGGATGATTCGCGTTCAGCAACACGCATGGACCGAGAATTTCGTCGTACACAAATAGTCCCGAAATGCCGCTGTCGAGCTTGCGGATGAAAACTCGCACCCCGAGCTCCATTTCGAGCAGTGTAACGATGTCAGGCACCGGTCTGATTCCGAGGCCAAGAGCATGCCGCAGTTCCATCGCATCGTGTTCGGCTTGGGCGCGAACGTCCCCGTGTAGGATCGGCCGCTCCGGCGGATAGTTCCTGGGACGTGTAACTCCTAGCAGGTTTTCCAGCTCAACCTCTGCTTTCGCGAGATTGTCGATCAGCTCGGCGGCCTCTGCCTCAGCTTTGTCATTGCTGTTCATCAGCTTCCGGAATCGCGGCGCTAGATCCACGTGAACGGCTTCCTGGCGTAGCAATGCGTTTACGGATGTGCCGTAGGCTTTCGCTAGTTTCTGAACCTCGACAAACCGCGCTCGACGCTGTCCCTTTTCGATTGCGATCAAGGTGGTACGCGCCACATCGATCGCGTTGGCGGCATTTTCCTGGGTGAGATTCGCCTTCTCGCGCGCGATACGCAACCTCTCGCCAACCTGTTCAGCGCTCATTTGTTCAAGCAAGCTCATTTCTGCGCCCCGGCTGCCCAATTTCTCAAGAACGAATTCCTACCCAATGAGTCCATGAAATCCTTCCATTCGGTTTCGTGCTGCGTTAACAACCGGTTGAGCCTGGAGCGGATCTCCTTGTACTCGATGCCGAGAGAACCGCACAGTTGAAAAGAGAACAGATCGATCATCGCAGCGTTTGCCGAAGAATGCCTGAGCTGCGCCAGATGGTCGAGATGTAGCGTTCCCGCGATCGCGTACTCCCGTAACGCTCGGGTTATTCTCCGTTTTGGAAAGGACGGTGCGGCGCCGCTCGGGAAGCTGGAGGCCGCGAGGTTCTCCCAGACATACGATTCCTTCGCCTCCTCCAGGCCCGCCGCGTGAACGCTCATGCGCCTTAGCATGCACGCGGCACAAACGCCGCACTGGCGCTTTCTCCCGTCAACGCTGACTTGGCGCGTTTGCTGCCAGCATGACCACGTAGACGACCATAAGTCGCCGCTCTTGCATGAAGAGGCAAATTGCCTGAGCGTCTCCGCCTTGGTCTGCCACAGTTGCGTGAAATCGAAACTCACTTTGTGCTGCAGCAGCGCTTCCAGAAATGTTCCCATCCGATCGGTGAAGAGCGGATGGCTCCGATAGTCCGCGTAGCCTTGCCCGACCGTGATCAGTGCCGGTCCAAGCGCGCCCTGGCCGCTCTCGGGAACGATCACGCGTCCCGCCTTCATCAAATAGGCGGCAAGGCCGCTGATGAGCGCGAATTTGAATCCACGCGAGCGTGCGGTCGATTCAACAAAGGCATGTCGGCCGGCCTGGACACGGTACGGGACAGAAGTGAAGGGCTGCCGTTGTTGCGGCAGCACCTTAGCGTCGCGTATCCGCGATCCGAGCCGCACGCGAATCAGCTTGTCTCCGATTGTCCGGTCGAGGAGGCCGGCAACGCAGCGCGAGTCCATCCCGTCGCTATAGGGAATGACCGCGCTCACTCCTGAAGGAAGGTTAAAATGCTGTTGCTTTGGCTCTGTTAGCGGGACGGTGCGATCGGAGAATTCAATCCGCCACCGGTCACCGGTGAGGAAATCGAGGACGTCGTGCAACCCGTCTGCAACGGCCTTTTCCTTCCATCTCGCCGGTTCGTGCACCGGGATGACAACGTGGAATTCTCTTTGCCAGCTCAGTGCATGCCGCTTCTGCGTCCGGTCCGCGAATTCGACGGCGGCCGCGACAAGCAGGGCGTCATAGATCACGGGTTCCCAGGTGGCGATGCAATAGGATTCCAGTTTCTCCGTTGAGAATTCCACATTGTGTCCGATCCGGCATGGCGTCCAGTGGCTTCGCACGTCGGTACGCTGCTCGACAACGTGCACTTTCAGTGCGGGCGGAGAATAAACACCGTTGTCGGATTTCATAATTTCACCCCGTCGTCGAGCCCCTGCCGCTTCGACGGCTTGGCCGCTGCCTTCTTCTGCTTGCCGTCGAGGACGCGGCGCGCCACGGAATCCATTTTCGCGCTGCTGATGGCTTGCTCCATTCTTCCCCTGACGTTGTGCGCGCGCTGCGCAGTCGATTTCCGCAAATAGTGCTCTTCCACTTGCCGGATGCCGCTCGCGGCGCGGTCCTTCAGCGCTTGGCCCACCGCTTCTTCCGCGATCTTGAGCCCGGTGTTTCCATTCGAGGCCGCGTGTATCGCATAGTCCAATGCGAGTCTTTCCATGCCAACGCACGCCGTACGGCGCAACGCCTCCAGCGATGGGCGCATGTCGTTTTTGAACAGCGACACTTCCTGGTCAGTGCACACCCTGCAGAGACCGTCAAGAAACTCGCGGTGCAGTTCTCTTCGGCAGTCTTGCTCCAGAGCTGGAATTATGGCTTCCCTGATTTCCTCAACCTCGAACGCGGCGTTGTCTGCGCATTCCGCGACCGCTTTCCAGGGGCGGCGCATTGGCAGGCTTCGATGGGGACCGTCACTCATACTCAGCTCCAATGTCAGAATAATATCTATAATAAGCTGACAATGTCAACTGTCAAGGTTTATGCAAAAAAAACTTGGCTCGTCCACGCCGAAGCGATCATTCCCCACTCCTCTTTTCTCCTAAGTCATTGAAGCAAAAGAGTCATTGTCCGCTGCGGTGTGCTAGATCCTTGGCGCTTGGCCAGAAAGACCACGCAAATTATAGGTGGCGACGGCACCGCTGGCTGGTGCGCGTTTTCCTCGGCCGCGATCGCGAGACCCGCCGCCGGCGCTACCTTAGCCGCACCGTGCACGGTCCCGTCCGCCAGGCCCAGTCCTACCTTAATAAGGCGCTACGCGAGCGCGATCTCGGCCGCCAGGTTCGTGAGTGAGAAGAGATCGTTCCGGGCACATTACCAATCGCGGAACAGCCACAAAGCTATCCGGATTTCGACCGCGGGTTCTGGTACAGCTGTGCGCTCACGCTGTCGAGCAGATCATCATAAGTGAGGATTGTCAGGTCCGGGAAGGCACTGGCGACCGACCGCCAAACCTTGTCTTCGAATTGCCAGCGGCGTCCCATGATCAACGTGCGCTTGGGATGGTAGACCTCAATACCGTGAGTGTCCTTCACGTAGTTGCGATTGGTGCTGTCGTCGAAGTATTCCTTATAGAAATGCGTCTGGGCCACATAGGAATTCACCTCGGCACTAAAGGTTTCGCGATTCAACTTCCCGACAGTGGCCTCACCCTTGAGTTCAGGCAGCTTGAACTCGACGATGTCGGCGAACCCGTTCGGCTTTACTGCAAAGAAATCCGGAATGATCGGATCGCGCGACGGCTCGTTCACCCACTTGCATTTTCGCTGAGCCAGAAGCCCGACTGCCGGAAGCGCCATCCTCAGTATGAACTGGTGTGCGGGTTCGGCCAGCCAGGCGGTGATTTGTGGCTCCGTCACGTCCGGCGTGAGGATCAGCTCGCGGAACCGGTTCAGTAAGGCCAGCCGCTCGTTCTCGAAGAATGCCGGTCGCGGGAATTGCATGTGGGCATCATGCTCGATCGTGTGTTCCATGTCCGGCCACATGGCCACTCCGACATCTTCTGTGTCTTCATCGATGTCCTTCACGGTGAGTGGCAAAAAATCTATCCACTGAACGCGCCGCGTTCGCAGGCGATCTGCTTCCTTGCTGTAGAAGAAGCAATTCACCATGCGCGCAAAATTAGCGGCGGGCAGGTCGAGACCACTGGTATTTATCATGAAGGCCATATTCTCAGCCGTCATGTCCCAGCCGATGTCCATCATCAGCTCAGTGGCATCGGCGCTTGTGGGGACGAAGAGATTCCAATACAGATCACTCGGCGTGACAGCAATCTTCATGCCCGTGCCGTCGAACTTCATGCCGATAATGTTGCTAATGAAATCGCCCTGGCCGCGATAGTCGAAAAATGTAACCTGAACGCCAGGGCCGAGTTTGGCCGGCGCCTGAGGAGGCCCGAAATACTCGATCGCCAAATGGGTCTCCCCAATGTAGACACTCAAACTGTCGGGTGCGACGAGCATGCCGGGTATCGTCTTGCGGAGCTCAGGATTGTTCTTGGCGAGATCTCGCAGCTTGGTCCAGTAATGAAGGTTAAGATATTCCACGATCGGTCCACCGATCGCGAAGGCGGAAGATTCCTCAGCCATCTTCTTACAAAATGGCTTGTCGTCCCAGATATGCGTGTAGTCTGTGTTCAGGAATAACTCCGGCGATACGGGTGGGGCTGCCCGTAGAATTTGGCATCGGTCTATTATCGCCCCAGCGGGTGTTGACTTACATCTTTCCGCGCCGACAACTTGAGACCGATCGCGAAATTGTTCGCCGCATCGCGCAGCGCTTGGTCAGCGAGATGGGCGTACCGCGACCGTCGTCTGTGGCAGCGTGTGTCCCAGAAGCATTCCATCCGGGAAGGGCCTGTCTTACTTAATGCAGCAGGGTGTCGCGGAGATGGCTGACTGTGAATCACTCGGAATGCCCTGTTTTGCAGGGCCTTTAAGCATGCCGGTGTGCCAGCTGTGTGCCAGATTCTCGAGAAACCACCGCGTCTGTGCGGGCCAATACCCCATTCGAAGCACGGCATCCTTATTATGCGACGGTGTTGTAAAACCGCTTTCCGATACGTCGCTGTGCTTCCAAACATGCGTGATCATGAGAGCCGACGATGACTCCCGGCTGGTCAACGAATACGTTCGAGCTTTTCTTCGGAAGTATGCGCCGCAGCGTTTGGCTGCAAAACAAATGGATCTGCCCTTGCCTGCTTGACCTCTATAAGCGGTCCTCCCCTACACCTGAACAACTGATTCAGAATCAGTGGCTCGACCGAGGTATCAAGGAAAACCGTCAGACTAGAGTCCCAATACCCGGCCTCCGCGTTTGCATAAGGCCTCGGGTTTTCCCCAATGCTGCGACCTCGGCTCGACAGCAATCAGAAAATAA
>Ga0074044_10002635_pt1 | contig 15623 bp, 12 predicted proteins | sample BogForMeECP23OM1_FD_94443 | JGI IMG/M metagenome (GOLD analysis project Ga0074044, IMG submission 94443) | Bog forest soil microbial communities from Calvert Island, British Columbia, Canada - Bog Forest MetaG ECP23OM1 | ecosystem: Environmental > Terrestrial > Soil > Wetlands ...
CACTCCCGGCACTCTGTACGAGACCACGATTCCCGTCGCCGAAATGGTCAAATATTTTTCCAATTGCTATCACGCGCTGAAAGTCGGCTTCGCCAACGAGATGGGAACGATGTGCAAGCATCTGGGTGTCGACGCGCACGCGGTTACGAAAATTTTTACTTCCGACACCAAGCTGAATATTTCTTCCGCCTATCTTTTTCCGGGGTTCGCCTTCGGCGGTTCCTGTCTGCCGAAAGATCTTCGTGCCATTACCTACAAGGCCAAAGAACTCGATCTTGAGTTGCCATTGCTGGAATCGCTGATGCCCAGCAACGCCGAGCACATCGATCGCGCGGTGGAGATGGTAATGAGCACGCGAAAAAAGAAAATTGCGCAGCTCGGCTTGAGCTTCAAAGCTGGTACCGATGATCTCCGCGAGAGCCCGCAGGTGCAGTTAATCAAACGACTGATGGGCGAGGGTCTCGAAATCAAAGTGTGGGACGAGGATGTCTCGCTGGGCCGCTTGGCCGGTGCGAATCGCGAGTACATCGAACAAGTGATTCCGCATATCGGATCGGTCCTCTCGGCCGATCTCGGAGACGTGCTGAGCAGCGCCGAGGTCGTGATCCTGGGCAATAAATCGGCGAGCAAAGAGCGGCTGGCCAAGTATCTTCGGCCCGAACAGATTGTGATTGACCTTATCCACCTGGATCGGACGCGGCGTCCAGAAGGCGCCCTGAAGTATGAAGGAATTTGCTGGTAGGTGCGAGCAGCCCGGCTCATTACCAATCATGCTTCATCGCGCGCGCGAACTCCGCCGCTGGCAGTGTATTCAGTACATCTTCTTTGGTTAACCAGGCCCGCCGCGCCTGCGTGATCCCGTAACGCATTTTCTCCATGTGCGAGGTGTGGTGGGAATCGGTGTTGATAACAATTTTCACGCCATGCTGCTTGGCCATGCGCAAGTGAACATCGCTCAGGTCGAGCCGATCGGGGTACGCGTTCAACTCCATGGCCACTTTATGCTGGGCCGCCGCTTTGAGCACAGCGTCGAGATCGAAAGGATAAGCGTCGCGTCGCAGCAGCAGGCGTCCGGTGGGATGCCCGATCAGCGAGGTGTTGGGATTGGCGATGGCCTTGAGCAGCCGGTCGGTCATGGCGTCGCGATCCAGGTTGAATTGCGAGTGTACGCTGGCGATGACGATGTCCATTTGTTCGAGCACAGAATCGGAAAGATCGAGCGCTCCGTCGCCTAGAATATCGACTTCGATTCCGGCGAAGATGCGGATTGTCCCATCCATCTGTTTTTCCACCGCGCGGATTCTATCGATGTGATCGAGGGCGCGTTTGTCGGTGAGGCCGTTGGCGAAGGCCAGATTTTTCGAGTGGTCGGTGATCGCCATGTAGGCGTAACCGCGCTCCCGAGCCGCTTCCGCCATCTCTTCGATCGTGTTGCGGCCGTCGGTCTCCACGGTATGCATGTGCACGTCCCCGCGGATGTCGGCTAGTTCGAGCAGCACGGGCAGCGTATGTGCGGCGGCGGCTTCGATTTCTCCCAGATTTTCGCGCAGTTCGGGAGGGATGAAATCGAGCTTCAGCTTTGCGTAGATTTCTTCTTCCGTTTTGCGTGCCACCGGCTTATTGTCCTCGACTTTCGCGAGGCTGTATTCGTTGAGCGTGAAGCCCATCTTGAGCGCGCGCTGGCGCAAGGCCACGTTGTGCGCCTTCGAGCCGGTGAAATATTGCATCGCCGCTCCGAAAGATTCCGGCGGCAGCAGGCGCACGTCCACCTGCATGCCATTGCGGTGGCGGAAGCTAACCTTGTTTTCGCCTTGTGCGATGATGTCCATCAAGCCGGGGAAGCGGAGCAGATGTTCGATGAGCGTCTGACGCGCTTCGTCGGCAATGCAGGATTTGCCGGTGACGAGGATGTCGAGATCGCCGACAGTTTCACGACCGCGGCGCAGCGATCCGGCGGGCGTAACTTTTTCGACGCCTGGAGCCGACAGCAGATGCGCCACCAGTTTTTCGGCTAGTTCTTCGGCGGTGTCGAGAAGAAATTGTCCGGCGATGCGGCGATAATCTTCGATGGCCTTGAGCAGCTTCAATTCGTGCTTTTCGCCCATGCGCGGCAGCGTGCGGATCTTGCCTTCGCGAGCGAGTTTCTCCACCCCCTCGAGATCGCTGACTTGATAAGCGCTCCAGATCAAGGCAATCGTCTTGGGTCCGAGACCTTGAATCTTGAGCAGTTCGAGCATCGACGGGCGATATTTTTTGAGCAGCTCGGCGTGGGCTTCGATGCGGCCATCCTTGAAAAGCATTTGCAAATTGGCGAGCATGCCCTTGCCGATGCCCTGGATGGCAAGAATCTTTTTCGGCTCGGCGATTAAATCGGCCACCTGTTGCGGCAACGCTTCGATGGCCTCCGCCGCATTGCGGTAGGAGCGGACGCGAAACGAGTCCTGGCCGTCGATCTCCAGCAGATCGGCGGTTTCGTAGAGAAGTCCGGCAATGGCCTTATTGTCGGGCAAAATAATTTCAACTCAGGATTTCAACCCGCGGGAATGATTGTAACGCGGAAGAAGCGGCGGAGCAGGTGGGGATTTCGTCGGAGGGACACACGAAGACGGTTGGCGACGCGCAGACAGCTTAGCTCGATAAATCGGACCTGAACAAAAACATCTTTATGAGATTTTAGTTACGTTGGCCGCTTGCGGCCCTTTCTGTCCCTGAACGATCTCAAACTCCACTTGATCGCCCTCTTGCAGACTTTTGTAGCCCTCAGTGGTGATGGAGCTGTAGTGAATGAATACATCAGGTCCATCGTCGCGGCCAAGGAAACCATATCCCTTGGCGTTATTGAACCACTTGACGGTGCCTTTCAGTCGTTCCACGTGCGCTCCTTCCGTTTTGCGAATTGCCCCCGAACATAGCGATTCCGGGGGCCGCAAAAAATTTGTAGGAATTGTGCGGCTCACCGGGGGTGCTGTCAAGGCTTAGAGTCACACATCTCTGTGCGTACAGGATGGGCGGGCTAGGGCCACAATGATGGGAGGGTGTACTAGCGCGCTGGATGCGGCATCTGGGCGAGCCAGAGCACGCCACAGATGGTTTTGGCGTCACGGATGCGGCCGTTCAGTGCCATCCGTTTTGCCTCTGACAAACTGAAGAATCTCGTCGCGATCCTCTCGTCCGCTTCGGGCTGTGCTTTGCCCCCCTGCAGGCCGCGGGCCAGGTAAATGGTCATGGTTTCGTCGAGAAATCCGGGGCTGACATAGAAATGCAGGATTCTTTTCCAGTGACGGGCACTGTAGCCGGTCTCCTCGAGCAACTCGCGCTTGGCGGCGGTGAGCGCGGTCTCGCCATCGTCGATGCGCCCGGCCGGCAACTCCCACATCATGGACTGCGCGGCATGGCGATACTGGCGTTCGAGCAGGATGCGTGGCTCGGTTTTGCGCGCCGCGTCATCCACCGCCAAAACCACGATCGATCCGGAATGCCGGATGACATCGCGACGGGCGCGCACACCTCCGGGCTCTTCCACTTGATCGGTGGTGACACTGAAAACCGGGCCCTGGTAGCTGATGCGGGAAGAGAGCACGCGCGCTTGCTTTAATTTCGTTCCTGCCGTTTTCGCCATAACAACAATATAAAGGTGTCAGGTCGCAGGTGTCAGGTCTCAGGAAAAGCCTTGCTCTTGATTGATCTTCTGACACCTGACACCTGACACCTGAGGCCTGACACCTGTTATGCTGCGCCGGTGAGCCGAAAACAAGCAACTCGAAAGCCCACCGTAGCCATCGTCGGAGCCGGGAGGCTGGCAACTTTTCTGGCAGTGGCTCTAGACGACGCCGGATTCACCGTGACCGAGATCGTGGCTCGTGCTTTGCCCCGATCGCTTCGGAGGGCGCGCGCTCTCGCCGCGAAAGTGGGCGCGCAAGCGGTGAGCGCAAATTCCGCCACGCTGAACGCCACTTTGTTGTGGTTCGCGGTTCCCGACGCTGCGATTCGTGTCGCCGCTTCGGACCTCATAGTTAATCTAGGTGCCCGTGCGGCTGCCAACAATAAGGACAGATCTCAGGACAAAGTTCGCAACCAGGTTCGGAACAGATTTCAGAACAAAGTTCGTGTCGCCTTTCATTCCAGCGGAGCGCTTTCCAGCCGCGAACTAGATCCTTTGCGCAAGGCAGGCGTCGCGGTGGCATCCGTGCATCCGTTGATGACTTTCGTTGCCGGCGCCTATCCTTCGTTAACGGATGTGCCCTTTGCGATCGAAGGGGACGACAAGGCAACGCGCGTGGCGCGCCAAATCGCCCGCGAGCTGGGCGGCGAGAGTTTCGCACTACCCGCCGCCTACAAAGCGGCTTACCACGCGTGGGCCACTATGACGTCGCCGCTGCTGCTGGCGTTCCTGGTTACGCTCGAAGAAGCCGCTCGCGCCGCCGGGCTCACGCATGAAGATGCGCGCCGCAAGAGCCTGCCCATCATCCGCCAAACCTTGGCGAACTACGCAAGCCTCGGTCCGGCGCGGTCTTTTAGCGGACCCCTGATTCGTGGAGACGTGGAGACGGTCACGAAACACCTGGCCGTGCTGAGGAAACATCCCGTAACTCGCGACGTTTATGTGGCGCTGGCACGAGCCGCGCTGCGCGGGCTTCCGGTGAAAAATCGCAATGGATTGATGCGATTGCTGGGCGCGCCTTAACGCCGATCCGAATCAATGCTGGCTGCGGCGGCGGGTGAACAGGTGGCCGAGTTTCTCCTGTTTCGTCTTCAAATATTCCACCGTATGTTCGGTGGGCGCCACTTCGCAGGGGACGCGCTCGGTCACTTGGATGCCGGCGCGCTCCAGCGCCGCGACTTTGTCGGGATTGTTCGAGAGCAGGCGGACGCGCTTAATGTCCAACGCTTTCAGGATCTCGACCGGCATGTGGAACTCGCGCTGGTCGGGCTTGAAACCCAGCCGCTCGTTGGCTTCCACGGTATCGAGTCCGCTGTCTTGCAGCGCGTAGGCCTGCAACTTCGCCATCAGCCCGATGCCGCGCCCCTCCTGCTGTTCATAAATAAGGACGCCGGAGCCAAGTTGGGCAATCATCGAAAGAGCCATCTCGAGCTGCTGGCGGCAATCGCAGCGCAGCGAGCCAAATACGTCCCCGGTGAGGCATTGCGAGTGAATGCGCACCAGCGGCGAACCGGAACTCACCTCGCCCATCACCAGCGCCACGGCTTCTTCGGTCTTCGCTCCATCGCCCGTAGCCGACGCTCTGGTCGTGAATCCATGGATCAGGAAATGCCCCCAACGAGTAGGGAAGTCCGCGGAGGCTACTTGTTTTACCTTCAAAGAGCTCACCATCAAATTATAGTCTTGGTTTTCGCATACTCGCCGTTTTCGAGCCTTGATACTGGATTGGTCCACGGTGAGTGACGGAAAGGCTGACTCGGTGTGTATATGCGAAATCGAGCGACGCTGTTAAAATCGAAAACGTAAGCTCCCCGCCGTATGGGGCTATAGCTCAGCTGGGAGAGCGCATCGTTCGCAACGATGAGGTCGTCGGTTCGAGCCCGACTAGCTCCACCAAATATTTCCAATCAGTTGCCGACTTCCGCCGAGAGCCTAGCTTCCGACAACCACGATTTCGACAACCACGATTCTGACAAACGGCAGCACGCCGCTTGCGACTTTTCCGATAACATAGTGTCCCTGTCCGGAAATGTTGCATGATCGAGCGCTTCGATTTCTCCAACCTCCGCGAACTGTTTGCCAAAGCCAACGAGGAAAAGTCTGGCGACCAGTTGGCTGGAATTGCCGCGCGATCGGAACGAGAGCGAGTCGCCGCCAAGCGGAAACTTGCCGACTTGCCTCTCGGGGAAATTATCCGGCGTCCCCTGATCGATCCTTCCCAGGACGAGGTCACGCGCCTCATCCTGGAGACCTTCGACCAGCAGGCTTTCCGTGTCCTGGCGAGCATGACGGTTGGCGAGTTTCGCGAATTCCTCCTGGACGACGCAACCACCGACGCTCAAATCCAGCAGATTCAAAGAGCCATCATTCCTGAAATCGCAGCTGCGGTAGCAAAGTTGATGAGCAATAAAGATCTGGTCCTCGCCGCCGCCAGAATTCGCAACGTCACCCGCTGCCGCAACACCATGGGAGAACGCGGAGTGTTGGGCATCCGCCTGCAACCCAATCACCCGGCCGACGACATCGGAGGCATCCTTCTGGCGGCGTTCGAAGGATTGCTCTACGGGTGCGGAGACGCCGTCATTGGCGTGAATCCGGCGACCGACTCGGTGGCGACAGTGTGCTCGATTCTCGGGGCGTTATGCCGCCTGGTTGACGCATACGAAATCCCCACGCAGACCTGTTGCCTGGCGCACATCACTACGCAACTGGCGGCGTTAAATCGCGGCGCGCCGGTCGACCTTCTTTTCCAGTCCGTTGCCGGCACCGAAGCGGCCAACCGCAGTTTCGGAATCACTTTGAACATGCTGCGCGAGGGCCGCGAGCAGGTTCTCGAGCATCATCGCCAACGCGCATCCAAAGACCGCTGGGTAGGGGACGACGTGATGTACTTCGAAACGGGCCAGGGTAGCGCTCTTTCGGCCGAGGCACATCACGGAGTCGATCAACTGACGCTCGAAGCGCGGGCTTACGGAGTCGCTCGCGCCTTCCATCCTTTTCTCGTCAACAGCGTAGTCGGCTTCATCGGACCGGAGTATTTAGCGGACGAGAGGCAGATCATCCGCGCCGGACTCGAAGACCACTTCATGGGTAAGTTGCTGGGCCTGCCCATGGGTTGCGATGTCTGCTACACCAATCACGCAGCCGCCGATCAAAACTCGGCTGACAACCTGCTGCTGCTTTTGACGGCGGCAGGTTGCAACTACTTCATGGGCGTTCCCTGTTCCGACGACGTCATGCTGAATTATCAATCCACCAGCTATCACGACGCCTTGGCCGCGCGCCGCCTCTTCCATCTGCGCCCCGCGCCCGAGTTCCTCGCCTGGCTCCAGAGTATGGGGATTTATCACGGCAGCGAACCGGCGTCTCTCGACGCCTCCGCGCGGCGCCAACTGATGCGCGGATTGGAGACGTCGTTGGAAGGCGTTTCATAAATCCATGCCTTCGGAAGATGAAAAACTCGCCCAGCCTTACGACTTGCCCGAGGTCGTGAAGAAGGTGCGTGCCCAGACTCCCGCGCGCTTGCTGGCCGGACGGAGCGGAGCCGCGTACCGAACCAACACTCAACTGGAATTGCGTGAGGCGCACGCCGCCGCCCGCGACGCCGTCCGCGACGAGCTAGATCTCTCGGCGCATTTCGGCGACGACTTCATTCGCAAGTGGAATCTATTTGAAGTCTGCTCGCAAGCCGCCAGCAAAGATGAATATCTCCTGCGCCCGGACTCGGGCCGCCACCTGAGTGAAGCCGCCCGCGTAGAGGTAAATCGACGTTGCACGCCGGGACGCGATTTGCAAATCGTGATCGGCGATGGACTCTCAGTAACGGCCATCACCAGGCAGGTTCCGCAGCTATTGCCCGTCCTTTACGAACGTGCCAGCACGCGAGGCTGGAGTGTTGGCGAGATATTGGTCATTCGCTACTGCCGGGTAGGCATTCTCAACGACATTGGCGAATTACTCGAACCCAAAGTCGCCATCTTGCTGATCGGCGAACGTCCGGGACTGGCGACAGCGGAGAGTCTGTCCGCATACATGGCCTATCAGCCGAAGACTTCAGACACGGATGCCAACCGCAATCTCATCTCGAACATCCACGCGCGCGGTGTGAGCCCAGAGCAGGCCGCACACCGGATCCTAAATCTAGCGGCATCGATGATGAAGACTCGCGAGAGCGGTTACCAACTTCGAGAAGAATTGCCAACGGATAACGCGACCGCGCGCCTTCTCAGGTAGAGATCTCTCTCGCCCTCTAATGCAAACGTAAATTTCGCATGAAGCGGGCAGGTGCGGGAATCATTTCAGATCTTTGCCCGTGGTAGTAATAACGAACTTGCCGTGTTTGACTCCGCGCAGACTGAGAATCTGGTCGGCGATTTTCCTCAGTTCCACGCTGCGTCCCTTCATGATGACCACTTCCAAACAGTTATGGTGATCGAGATGGACGTGCGTGGCAGCCAGCACCTGCGCGTGGGCCTGGTGTTGAATCTCGGTCAGGCGCTCGCTGAGGTTGGGCCGATGGTGGTCATACACCAGAGTCAGAGTGGCCGCGATGACTTTGTTTTTGTCACCTTCTTCGGAGACCAGATGCTCGCGAATCAAATCGCGCACCGCCTCGGAGCGGTTCTGGTAACTCCGCCGGGCGATGGATTCATCGAATTTTTCCAACAGCTCGCGCTCCAGGGAAAGCCCTGTTCTTACCAAATCGGCCACGGTCGCTCCTTTGCATAGAGGGTAGACGAAGTCGCCGACGAAGTGAAATCCCCTCTCCAATCCGGAATCCCCGATCACCGAGAGTTGTGATTCCCATCACTACTTTTGTGCGTAGCACGATTCTATAATTCGTGTTATACAAAGTAGCAAAAATACGACACCTTGCAGGAGCCGCTGTGCTGAAGCTTGCGCCCTATGTCCGGTCGCCTCATCTCCGCTTCTCTTTGCTGATCGCAGCGCTGTCCATCCCCCTGCTTGCGCGGGAGATTGCCTCGCAAGGCCCCGTCACCGACCCGCAAGGAAGTGATAAGCCTTATCCGCCTCAGCTATCAGGAACTGTCGTCGACACCTCTGGCGCGGTGATTGCCGGGGCTACCGTGCAGGTTCGCAGCGCGAACGGTACTGTACAAAAAACGATACAGTCGGACACGAACGGCTCCTTCATTATTTCTGGACTCGCAGCCGGTAATTATCGACTCGTGGTAGCTGCTGCCGGTTTTGAAACCAAAGAAATACCCGTCACCATAGGAACCACCGAGCCGCCGGCCCGGCTCCGCATCTCCCTGGCTGTGAGCTCCGTGAGCACCACCATAACCGTGCAGGGCCGGCAGGATGACCTTGTCGGAATTGCCGATTCGGCCGGCCAGGTAACGGTGGGTGCGGAGGAACTCAAAAATCGTCCGCTGCTTCGCTCGGGAGAGATTTTGGAGACGCTTCCCGGTCTCATCATCACGCAACACGCGGGCGGCGGCAAGGCCAACCAATATTTTCTTCGCGGTTTCAATCTCGACCATGGCACAGATATCGCCATTTTCCTCGACAGTATGCCGCTGAACCTGCCGTCGCACGCGCACGGCGAGGGATACTCGGACATGAACACCGTCATCCCGGAGTTGGTGGAGCGGATCGATGCCGAGAAAGGTCCTTACTACGCCGAAGTCGGCGACTATGGCTCAGCGGGAAATGCCGAAGTGTTGTATTACAAGACGCTGCCCCAGAACTTCTTCCAGGTTGACGGCGGCATGTACCAGTTTGCGCGCTTCGTTTTCGGCATATCGCAAAAGCTCGGCAAGGGCAACCTCCTATACGGCGGAGAGGCCTATCACGATGGCGGCCCCTGGGTGCATTCGGACAACTTTTACAAATTCAACGGCCTTGTAACCTACAGCCAGGGAACCGAGGCCAACGGTTTCAGCATCTCGACCCGCGCTTACGATGGAGCCAGATGGAACTCGAGCGACCAGCTGCCCTATACGGCCATACCCGTCGTCGGTTTCTTCGGCTCACTGAGCCCGACTGACGGTGGCAGATCACAGCGTTATAGCTTGCAGTCGGAATGGCATCGCAAGAGCGCAAATTCTGAAACCACAGTCGTGGCCTACGGGTTCTATTACGATCTCAATCTGTTCTCGGATTTCACCTACTACCTGGTAGACCCCTATAAGGGCGACCAGTTCGAACAGCAGGACAGGCGCTGGGTGGCTGGGTTCGACATACGCCATACGATTTTCGGCCACTTCTTCGGCCGCAAGACGGAAACCACGTTCGGCATGCAACTCCGCAACGATTGGATCCACAACGGCCTTTTCCGGACAGAAGATCGAGTGCGTACGAGCAAAACTTTCTATACGGCTAACTATCTAGCGGAACCCTCCTCGCTCGATCAGGTCGCGGTTTTGCCCGCCGACACGGATTTGAATAAATTCACGGAGACGATAGGCAGTCCCTTCGTGACAACTAAGATCCAGTGGGCGAGCAAGTTCCGCTCGATCCTGGCCCTGCGCGGCGACGACGGCAAAGGTGTGATCACCAGCTTTTCGAACCCTACCAACCCCAACTATCCCAACGATCCCTACCCTGCCAACTACAATCCCAATACCCACCAGTCGATCAGTAAGTTCCTGCCCAGCCCCAAAGCAAGTTTGATCTTCGGCCCGTGGGCCGATACGGAGTTCTATGTGAATGGCGGAGCCAGTTACCACACCAACGACGTGCGTGGCTCAACTCAACTGTATGAACCGGTTTCGCCCGACTATCCTTACTACAACACGCCGAACCCCATTAAGATTCCCTTCCTCGTCCAAACCAAAGGCGCGGAAGTCGGCGTGCGCACCTCGGCCGTCCCACAACTGCGAAGCACCGTTGAGGTCTGGTATCTCCACAGTAATTCCGAACTGCTGCAGGATGGCGATACCGGAGGCACGACTCCTTCGCTTGAGTCGAGCAACCGCTACGGCATAGAAGTTGGCAACTACTACACCCCAACGCAACATTTGGTTTTTGATGCTGACTTTGCCGACTCCCGCGCCATTTTTGCCCAAAACGACCCATTCGACTCGACCTTTTACACCTCGACCCCAACCGGTTCCCAGCTTTGCGCAAAAAACTCGAATTGCTTTGGGCTTATTCCGATTGGGGGCGGCGCTTACCTGCAAAATCCGCACGGCAAGGAGGTGCCCGAAGCAGTTCGGTGGGTGGTTTCAGCGGGCGCCACACTGCAGGATTACAAACGCTTTTCGGCGAGTTTGCGCCTGCGCTACTTTGGCCCGCGCCCTTTGACCTCCGACGCAATTTATACCTCACCCTCAACTGCGTTGGTCAACCTGGGGGCCAGTTATAAAATCAACAAGCACTGGAGCCTTTGGGTCGAAGCTTTGAATGTGTTCAACCGCCGGGATCACGACGTAGACTACGCCTATGTATCGCAAATAAAGCCAGCAGCCGAACTGGGGCTGCCAGCAACACCGCCAACAACCTTAGCCGGGCAGCAGCAGGTTGCGAGCGCTGTGAATGCTAACGCAGCATTCACAAGAGTTATGCACCCCGTCGAACCGGTTCAGGCGCGATTCACTTTACGTTACAGTTTCGGTCGCTGAAGCAAACACGTTGACTTCCTGCTCCTAAGCCAAGCGTCCACCTCACTTATCGCTCTGTATACTAACGGGCCCTTGACAAACCAGGCTTTTGGATGAGGATAGCAATGGAGTAGGAGTGGTTCCAGGTCAGTCGAACGAGGTTAGCGCTCGCGAAAGACCGGAGCATGGCCGCTTTCGAGGCTGGGGGCCCTATGCAAGACATTTCCCAGATTGTGAAATTCGGGGTTGGTTTTGCTTGACGTTGCCACTTTAGACGAAATCTCTTCTATAACTCTGTTAAGATGAAGCTGTCTAGAGGCGTGAAAGTTCCTTTATTCGAACGAGTTGAGAACGCTCGTTGGATCGAGGAGGTTTTAGAAGCAATCGCTCTCCGTAACTGTTCGTTGGCCCAGTGCTGGGTAGGAGTGCTGTTTTGAACGACCCTGTTTCGCGCGGCGCGACTATCGGAAAACGCACGCGGAGAAGGCGCACTTGGTATCGGCGTCGTCTGCGCATGCGGCGGATCCTGATTGCCGTGGTCGTGGGCACGGTGGTAGCCGGTGCCTGCTGGCAGAATGCCGCGAATTATTTCTCGCCCTCATGGCGTAATCGTCAGGTTTTGGCTGACGCATCGTGGATTCGGGGCAGCATCCACAGGAATCTCGCGACCACCGCGCTGCCCGCCAGGCCCGCGAAATTTCTCACCCGGATTCCCGGCGTTTATCCTTACTCGGTGATTCCCGGCGGGGTGAAAGATACCAAGGATCTTCATGAGGCGGCGTTGCGCGACTATGTGGTGCGCCGCCATTTCTCGCATTTTGATTTCGCTCACGCCCAGTTGATACGCTCCACCGAACCGCGCGAAGTTTATCTCTCCTATCGCATTCGTGACACCGTTTTCTGGACGCGCAAAAAGGTTCGCCTGCTCCCCGGTGAGTTGCTGCTGACCGATGGCAAAATCACCGCCCGTGCCCGTTGCGGCAACCAGATTTCCGATACCGCCAAGCCCGAGGTTTCCGACGAAGAGCCCGAAGAAGACGTCATGGACCAGCCTGCGGCCGTCGCCGAAGCACCGTCGTTTCCCATTCGGCCCATGCTGGCTCCCTCCGATCTGCCCGTCGGCGCAATTAATCCGCCCCAGAATTTCACCGGTGGCGGCTTCGTTTTTCCGCCGATACCGGTCGGATTACCGCTTCCTTACGGACCTTGTCCCAACGGCGAGAACGTCGACGGCCATTGCAAACCCAAGCATCACCACCATAAAGGGGGCGAGTCTCCCGAACCCTCGACCATGCTGTTGCTCGGTTCCGGCATGGCTTTGATCCTCTGGCGTTGTCGAAAATTTGCCCGCCCGGCGACCGCGTAGCGCATCATTTTCGCATCCGATTTGTTCCCCGAAACCGGCGCCAAATCCCCCAGTTCGTCTGCTCAGCGCCAGCGCCGCCAGGCGCGGGAATTAAAGTGCAAATGTTTGCGCTAAGCCGCTCCCTCCGCATGGTTTCGCGCTTGCATTTAAGCCACGTACCAGTCATCATTACCGACGGCGCAATCGCCGATCGCCTCTAGGAGTCAGTCCATGAAACGTCCCTGTGTAATCTCGATGCTAGCCGGGAGTGTGCTCTTTCTCGGTCTTGCCGCTTCCGCTTTCGCTCAACGAACCGAGTCAGTTTGGAACGGACACAAAATTATCATCCCGGATTCCAGCATTCCCCAGCCCGGCCGCCATCACACCAATTATTTCTTTGTCGATTCCGATAAATTTACCCCCCAGCCGCCTCCGGGCTATGAGACCCCCGCGTCGCTTGCCTGCGTCTATCAACTGGTCACCGGACCATCCGGTTGCCCGATCGCTACCAGCACGAATGTTCCTACCGGCGGGGTTGGCGCCATTGCCATCATTGACGCCGGCGACTACCCCACTGCGGCCTCCGATCTGGCCGCCTTCGATACTCAATTCGGCATTCCAGCGGCCGATTTTACCGTCACTTGGCCCGGTAAGAAGAAACCGCCCGTCTACTCCGATTGGGAAGTGGAGGAGTCCTTAGACATCGAGTGGGCCCATTCCATGGCGCCACATGCCAAGCTTTTCCTGGTCGAGTCGGTGCTCTGTAATTCCGGGGAGTGCGCGACCGATCCATTCTGGGACGCCGTTACCCTCGGAGCGAAACTGGTGGCCGAAAATGGTGGCGGTGTCATCAGCATGAGCTGGGGCGACTCGGAAAATGAAAAGGAGAAAAAATTCGACAAGTACTTCACTCATCCAGGCGTTGTTTTCTTCGCCGCTTCCGGGGATTCCGGCATAGGCGTCAGCATCTACCCCGGCTCTTCTCCCAACGTAGTATCGGTCGGAGGCACTTACTTCAACCGCAATTCAAAAACCGGCGATTTTGAAAACGAAGTTTACGGCGGCGGGGGCGGCGACCTCAGTCCGTACGAGCCCCGGCCGGCTTATCAGAACGGCATTGAAAGCATTGTCGGGACCCAGCGTGGATATCCCGACGTTGCCTCCGATTTCTGTTGTGCCGTCATCTACCTCGAAGGCAGTTGGGGTGCCGTGGGCGGCACCAGTTGGGCCTCGCCGACCTTTGCTGGCATCGTGAACGCCGCCGGCAGCCTGGAACAATCGACCAATGATGAGCTGACGATGATGTACAACGAGTTGGCGAATCCCACGGAGTACGCGGACGATTTCAACGACATTACCCAGGGCGCTTCGCAGTGCATGGTCGGATGGGATCTGTGCGCAGGGATTGGCTCCGCTAAAACGTACGCAGGTAAGTGAGAGTTTTCGTGGAGCGCCGAGCGTCCCCGCCCGGCCTCGGTGCTGCAGATAGCATAAGAGGGACGGGCGAGACGCCCGTCTCTCCACGGATCCGCTGCGTTGGAGCCTTCAATGATGGTATCGGTGTTTATCGGAACCAGCCTTGATGGCTTCATCGCGCGCCGGAATGGCGACTTCGATTTTCTCCCCGAGGGCGGCGGCGAACCCCACGGCTACGACGAGTTCTTCGCCACCGTCGATACCCTCGTCATAGGTCGAAAGACCTTTGAGACCGTGCTCGCCTTTGCGACCTGGCCCTACGGCAACAAGCGCGTAGTGGTCCTGAGCAGCCACCCCGTAGATTTTTCGGCGGTACGCGGCGGCGTGGTGGAGCACATGGGCGGCCCTCCAGCCGACATTGTTGCCAAACTCGCCGCCAGCGGTGCCCAACACCTCTACATCGACGGAGGAATCACGATCCAGCGCTTTCTGCGCGCGGGCTTGATCCAACGTCTCATTATCACTCGCGTGCCCGTGCTCATCGGAGAAGGAATTCCTCTCTTTGGCGCCCTCCCCCGCGATATACAACTGCAGCACGTCGCGACGCAGCAATATGCCAGCGGCTTGGTCAAGAGCGAGTACCGGGTCGTCTCCTAACCATCCCAGCGGGTACACTCGCGGCCCTACCATTGCCTATCTGGGAAACGGCGCGGCGAAATTTCGTGCCTCCGGCTTTCTCGTGATTTAGCATAGCCTGTGCACGATCACAACACACATTATCGAAAATGCTTTCCAATTCGACGCTTTCAGGCCAAAGAACTGACCGTCTTCTAACTCTATGGGCCCGTCGGAAAAAACCCAGAGCGCGATTCGCCGCAGCACGCGACTGCCACTTGAGATCCCGGTTCGGGTAACGAGTCTCAACCCGACGGTGCCCTTTTCCGAGCAATGCAATACCTCCCTGGTCAATGCCCACGGGTGCGGAGTGATTGCGCCCCACGCGATTCCGAAGGGAATTCACGTGCGCCTGGAAATTGTTTCGGCAAAACGGAACACCACGGCTCGAGTGGCGGAGGTCGTGCCCCTCGGCGGCGATCCCGAGGCCTGGCTGGTCGGTCTCGAACTGCACGCTCCGGGCAACTTTTGGGGCATCGACTACGCGCCGACGGATTGGAAAATCGAAGTATCCGCGTCGTCTGCCGCGTCCCAGCCGGTCGACCCGGGGCCAACTGCCGCAATCGCTGCTCCTCTGCGCCGCTGGCGCCTGGCTGACATCAGCGCTGGAGCCTGCTACCTCGAGACCGCCGAACCATTTCCCGTCGGCATCCTCGTTCTGTTGAGTATTCGGACCGGCGAGACCGAGTGTTTGCTGGATGGAGCCGTGCGCGTCTCCCATCCGCAAACCGGCATGGGCGTCGAGTTTACGGGAGCCCCAGCGCACGAGCGGCAGGCGCGCGTGGAGGAACTGATCAACCGGCTGAAGACTAATCGCGAAGTGCCGAAAATCTTCGTGGGCCGAAAAGAAGAACGCAAACCGGCTCGAAAAGTCGAATCATCAGATCAAGCAGCCGACGCAACTGCAACCGACGAATTGTCCGACGACCCGCTCCTGCAACTGATCCGCGAGGGGCCGTCC
>Ga0074044_10002636_pt1 | contig 15623 bp, 14 predicted proteins | sample BogForMeECP23OM1_FD_94443 | JGI IMG/M metagenome (GOLD analysis project Ga0074044, IMG submission 94443) | Bog forest soil microbial communities from Calvert Island, British Columbia, Canada - Bog Forest MetaG ECP23OM1 | ecosystem: Environmental > Terrestrial > Soil > Wetlands ...
TGCCCGCCACATTGCTGCGGCGGCGGTGCGCTCTTACCGCACCTTTTCACCCTTACCTGAGCCTTGCGGCCCGGGCGGTATGTTTTCTGTGGCACTTTCCGTCGAATCAACCCACCCTGGCAAAGAACGCAAGGATGGGCCACCCTCCCGGACGTTATCCGGCACACTGCTCTGCGGAGTTCGGACTTTCCTCTGTCTTGCGACAGCGACCGTCCGGTCCGGCTGCCAACAACTTCATTATAGTGCAGGCAGATCGTGCCGGTGGACGGCGTGCTCCTCTTACTCCACCTCTTTGGGTGCAAGGAGGAACGTGTACGTCAACAGGGCCAAGCCGATCAACAATGGAATCAGTCCGGCGAGATAAACCGGCTCTTCGTGCACAAGCCCACGCAGAAGCACCATGACACCGATGCCGACGACGGCCGTGATCAATCCGCCCAGCTTCATACCTTCGCGGCGGTGTTTTGCAGCGCTCTTCTCCTGCTCGCGCATCAGTTCGATCGCGGCCTTGGCTCCCTCGCCTGAGCTCTCCGCGATTTTTTTCAGGGTTTCACTCTTGTAATATGTTTCTCTCTCTTTGCGGCGTGCATCGGACCATGTCGCCACGGCCAGGAATGAGAATAGGGCAATACTTCCCACGACGGGTATCGCCACGGCTACGACCGCGACCATGTTTTCGCCTGTATCGAATGCCATTGTCAGCTCCTTAATGCTTCCTTGCTTTCGACAGGTAGGACCGGCCTTCCGCGGTTCCGGTTGCATTTTCTTCGTCCGGGGTCCATTTTTTGAAATAATGCAACCGTCCGCAAGTTTGTCGTGTCATACCGTTTGAGGCAGAGTCCAGAGTGAGCGCGAGCGACGATCAGGCCGATGTCGAAAGAGTTCTGGCCGGCGATATTTCCTCCTTTGAGGGGATCGTCCGCCGCTGGCAGGGGCCGCTGATTAACCTCGCCTACCGCTTTTGTCATGATCGTGGTCGCGCCGAGGAAATGGCGCAAGAGGCCTTTCTGCGCGCCTACCGCGGCCTCAGCCAGTGGCGCAAGGAAGCGATCTTTTCCACCTGGCTCTTTGCGCTGGCCACCAACCTCTACCGTTCGGAACTGCGTCGCATCCCGGCGCGCACCGTGCCTCTTGAAGACATTGCCGAACCCGCCGACGGGCGCGCTTCCGACGGAGGCCTCGAAGACCAGGATCGCGATCTGGCGGTGCGGCGTGCGGTCGGTGCTCTGCCGCCAAAGTATCGCGAGGCGTTGATTCTGTTTTACTTTCACGACTTGGATGTCCCGACCGCCGCGCGCAGCCTCGGCCTCCCCGAAGGCACGGTCAAGGCGAGATTGTTTCGCGGGCGGGAGATCCTGCGCGGCAAACTCTCGCAGCGGTTAGCGGTGCCGCGCCTGAAGGAGGCTTGATGAAACGCTCGCTTGGACACGAGGAGGACGAGATGAATCGTATTCTTTCCCGCGAGGATGAAATCCTCCCGTCCTCGGGCTTCGCCGTCTCCGTCATGGATGCGGTTCGGCGCGAGGCCGCGGCACCGCCGCCAATCCCGTTCCCCTGGAAGCGCGCGCTCCCCGGCCTGGTGGCTGCGGGCGTTGCACTGGTACTGGTTCTAGGTGCGGGAGTTGTGGCCATCGCCCAGTTGGGGAGAGCATCAACTGCCCCAGAGCTTTCGACGTTCTTGCCGTCCCTGACGCCCATCTTCGGATTGCAGCGGATCATGGGAAGCGCCGCAAGCTGGACCGTGCTGGCGCTGCTGGTGACGTTGGTGTCGGTGAAACTCTCGATGCGCCTGGCATCCGGCAAAGCATGAGACTCTCTCTGCTTGCTGGTGGAGAGCCGGGCGTTCCCGCCCGGCCGCAAGGGCAAGTCGCCCCGTCCCTTCCCCATGCGATTCACCACGCGGCTACGATACTAATTCCCACATAACACGCTCGCTCTGTGAAGATTGCAGGCCGCAGTGGTTCATGGCCGGGCTGTTAAACTGATAGCCAATCAAAGAGCGGGGTGAGAAGTCGACACCCTGAAGCCTGAGACCTAACACCTGAGATTTGCGACCTAGCGCATGAACATTCTCGAGGCGATCAAGATCGCGTTCCAGTCGTTGTGGGCGAACAAACTGCGCTCCGCGCTCACCTTGCTCGGCGTGGTTATTGGAGTTGCTGCCGTTATCGCTGTGGTCACCTTCGTCAACGGCATCAATGGTTATGTAGCGACCAAGATCTTCAATCTAGGCGCCGACGTTTTCATCGTCTTCAAAGTTTCACCCGCCGTCACCAACATCGATAAATTCCTCGAGGGCGAGAAGCGCAAGGACCTCACCCTGGAGGACTACGAAGCCGTCCTCGAAGCCTGCAAGCATTGCGAATGGGTGGGAGCCTCGATCATTAACATGGGCGGACATGTTAAGTACAGCGAGCAGTCGATCAGCGATACGCTTGTCCGCGGCCTGACTCCTTCCATGGTGCCGATTCTCGATGTCGATCTCACGGCCGGGCGCATGATCAACGATATCGATGTCAGGAACAACTCCGCCGTCGTCGTCGTCGGGCCGGACATCGTGGACAACCTGATGCCCGGCGTGGATCCGATTGACAAGGAGATCCGCGTCGACGGCTGGGTCTATCGTGTGGTCGGCGTCGGCAAACGCAAAGGCAAGACGCTCGGCCAGAGCATGGATAACTATGCCCTCATGCCGATCACCGCGTTCCTGAAACAGAATGGTTCCCACGAAAGTGTCCGCATCTCGGGCAAGGCCGCGGCCAGCGGCGCCGGATTCGACGAAGCGATGGACGAAACCCGCGCCATCCTCCGCGCCCGCCGCCACGTCCACCCCGGCGACGAAGACAATTTCGACCTCCTGACCAACGACAGCCTCCTCAGTATCTGGTCGAACTTCAGCGGGACGTTCTTTTACGCCATGATCGGAATCGCCGCCATCTCGCTGGTGGTCGGCGGCATCGTGATCATGAACATCATGCTGGTTTCGGTGACGGAACGGACTCGAGAGATTGGCATCCGCAAAGCCATGGGCGCGCGCAGCACTGACATCCTGCTGCAGTTTCTGATCGAGTCTTTGTTCCTCGCCAAGGCGGGCGGCCTGATCGGTGTGCTGCTGGGGATCGCGGTGGCCAAGGGCGTCACGTTCGCCATCGGCATGCCCTCGGAGATCAAACTCTGGGCCGTAGCGGCGGGAGTGTTGGTGGCGGCAAGCGTTGGCATTTTTTTCGGCGTATATCCCGCGCGCCGCGCCGCCAAACTGGACCCCATCACTGCGCTGCGATTCGAGACATGACAAAAGACTTTCTCTGCGCACCCCGCTCCTCCGCGGTTAAACGGTTCTGACTGAAGATGCTAGTCAAAGGCGAACTCGGCGAAGGCCTGAACATGGCGGTTGACACCATCCGCAGCAACAAGATGCGCTCGTCGCTGACCGTGCTTGGTATCGTGATTGGAGTCGCCGTCGTCATCGGAATTTCCTCGATCGTACGCGGCCTGAACGACAACGTGAGCCAGGTCATCACCAGCCTGGGGTCCAATATCATTTTCGCGTTCCACCTGGAGCCCTTCACCTTTGGACGTCCGACCGAAGAGATGCGCACCCGCAAGGAACTGACCTTCGACGATGCGATGGCGATGCAGGATCTGCCGCACGTAAAAGCCGTCTGCGTCAGCGTGCAATATGTCCGGCCGGAACTCGGCACTGGCACCTACGCCGTCAAATACAAGGACCGCAAGGCCAAGCAGACCATTCTGGAAGGCGACACCAGTTCTTACAAGGATGTCATTGACGTCACGCTGGACTCCGGCCGCTGGTTCAGCGATATCGATGAGGAGCGCCGCGCCCCCGTCATTGTCCTCGGCCACGATACCGCGGAAGAGCTCTTCCCGAGTGAGCAGCCGTTGGGCAAAGAGCTGGACATCGAAGGACAGTTGTTTACCGTGATCGGTGTGGAGAAAATCCGGAAGAGTGTGTTCGGCGGAGGAAAAAATCCCGATGACAACAAAGTCTCCTTCCCTCTAAGCACGTTCCGCAAGCTGCACCCCGAACTGAAACAATACTGGATCAGCGTCAAGGCCACCTCGCACGCCGAGATGCCCAAAGCCATCGACGAAATGCGCGAGTTGCTCCGCCGCCGCCGCAAGGTCCCGATCGAGAAGCCCGATAACTTTGCCATCTTCACGCAAGACTCGATTTCCGACGTGTGGAATCAGATCACGAGCATGATCTTCATCTTCATGTTTGCGGTTTCGAGTGTCGGGTTGATCGTGGGCGGCGTGGGCGTGATGAACATCATGCTGGTTTCCGTGACCGAGCGCACCCGCGAAATTGGAGTGCGCAAAGCCATGGGTGCCCGCAAGCGCGACATCCTGGTGCAGTTCACGCTCGAAGCCGTTATGCTCACCGCCGTCGGCGGAGTGATCGGCCTCGCACTGGGCGCCCTCATCACCGCGATCGTTCCAGTTCTGTTTCCATCGCTTCCGGCCACCATGTCGATGTACTGGTCGATCTTCGCCTTCGTCGCCTCAGCCGCGGTAGGACTGATCTTCGGCATCTATCCCGCGTGGAAAGCCGCCAACCTCGATCCCATCGAATCGCTGCGCTACGAGTAAGATGAGAATATCGCATAAGGGTTTGGGTAGGGCACGGCTTCAGCCGTGCCGCCCCGAGCCAACGAATACGAGGGCTTTAGCCCCTGAGGGCCCTGGCAGTTTATTCTTGCGAGTCCTTATGAAATAGCTCCATGCTCTTGACCCCCTTAACACCCAGAACAGTGCTCGAAGCGGTCGCCGCAATCGGTACCTTCGGCAGTCTGTTTTTCTATTTCCTCTCCGCGCTCGGGCTTGCCTCTCTTCTCAGCGACCGGCGCAAGAAACTCACGCAGACTCCGCTGCCAGAAACCGACTTGCCTCCGGTCTCCATCTTCAAGCCCTTGAAAGGATCTGATCCTGAAATCTGGGAGAGCTTTTGCAGTCACTGCGAACAGGAGTATCCCCAATTTCAACTAATCTTCGGAGTCAGCGACCCCACAGATCCCGCCATCGAGGTGGTGCGGAAGCTCCAAGCAAAATATCCCAACCTTCCGATCGAACTGATCGTGTGCGATCGCGTTCTGGGAGCAAATACCAAAGTCAGCAATCTGGTACAGATGTTGCCTGCGGCACGTCACGAAATACTCCTGGTAAATGACAGCGACATCCGTGTTCCTTCGAACTACTTGCGGAAAGTGATCACACCGCTTAGAGACACGTCCGTGGGACTGGTGACCTGCCTCTACCGCGGCGTCGCCGGCCCGACCCTCGGCTCCCGTCTGGAAGCGCTCGGCATCAGCACCGACTTTGTACCAGGCGTTTTGAGCGCCAGGTTTCTCGAGAAAGGATTACGCTTCGGATTAGGTTCAACGCTGGCCTTTCGCCGCCGCGAACTCGAAGCCATAGGCGGCTTCGAAACGCTACTGGACTATCTGGCCGACGACTATGAACTCGGCCGTCGCATCGCATCGACGGGAAAGAAAGTCACACTCAGCACCGCCACCGTCACCACATTTCTGCCTGCCTACACCCTGCGGCAGTTTTTTCGCCATCAACTACGCTGGTCGCGAACCATTCGCGATGCCCGTCGCTGGGGATACGCCGGACTGCTGTTCACCTTCGGCCTGCCCTGGGCATTGGTGACGCTGCTAGCTGCCAGAGGGGCTGCGTGGGCGTGGGGACTATTCGCGCTGACGTTCGCCGCGAGGCTGACCATCGGTATCGGCACCGCAGTGCTCGCTTTGCGCGACGATCAAGTGATTCGCAATATTGTTTTGCTGCCCCTGCGAGACCTGATCGCGCCGCTAGTTTGGGCGGCGAGCTTTGCGAGCAACCGCATCCATTGGCGAGGCGCGATTTTCGATCTGAAAGACGGCCGCCTGACTATTGTTAAGCCGGCGTCATCGGCCGATTGGCAAAAATAATCTTGCCCCCCCGCCGCGCAACCTCATAGCTAGTCAATCCCCGCAGCGCTGGAGGGTTATCCTCTTCGGCCCACAAAAAAACGCGCTGCGGCCCCCTCCACATTTCGACAAACGAGGCTTGCGTCTCGAAAACCCGCGGCGCTCCCGGAAACTGCGTGCCGTACCACATGTTTCCGCCCGGCTTGCGCAAACTGTGCAACGGAATCCCGGTGTAGAAATTCAACGAGGACGCATTTTCATACAGCCCGATCACCACGATCTGGTCGCCGGGCCGGTACTGCTCGCGAATCGCCAGCGCCAGGTCCTTCGACGAAAGAATCGGAGAGAAAATTCCGAACGCAATGCGCACGCACGCCAGCAGAACCACCATCATCGCCACCAGTGCCGCATTCCCCGCTCCCGCCCGCCCGCGACGCCGCAGAATCCAGTTGGCAAGCGTCCCCAGTAAAAACGCGAGCGAGAATCCAAACAACGGCACCCGGAATGCCCCCATCGCCTGCGGCGTTAGATCCAGAAAGTGCCCGAACGAGAGCGCGTAGTCTTTTGGATTCTTCCGCAGCAGGTCCGACAAATCCGTGCCCGCCGCTGGCGCCTTCGAGAAGAGGAGCAAGGCAAAGCCAACCACAGCAATGATGACCCCGACCGCCAGCAATACGGCCGACGAACTCCGCCCGCTGCGCCGTTCCCGGCTGTCCGCAGCGGAAGCTCTCTCCCGTTGCAGCCATCCGCCCACCAGCAGCGCCATCCCGGGAATCGCCGGAATCGTGTAGTATTCCTGCCGCGTCGAGAGGCTGAAGAAACCTACGATCACCAGGTTCCACAAGAAAAATAAAAGACACGCGCGCTGCCGCCGCGTCATCTGCGAGTGGAACTCGCGCCACCGCCGCGGCACTTCCCGCAGCGACTGCGGAAGAAACACGGTCCACGGAATCAGCCACAAAACCAGCAAAGCCCAGAACAATACGAGCGGAACCGTGTCGTAGTCGCGCGGCACCCGCCGGTTCAGGAAACGCAGGATGTGCTCATTAACGAAGTAGAACCACAGAAATCCGCGGACGTTCCCCTGCGCCGGATTTCGCAGCGCCGCCAGAATGTGCCACGGCGCGGCAATCGCGAAAAAGACGACCACGCTCGAAACCAGGCGCAGCTTCAGCAGGTGCCGCAAATTCCCCGTCAGCAGCAGATAAAGCCCGATCGCTCCCGCCGGAAACACGAGCCCGATCAGCCCCTTGGTAAGCACGTTGAGCGCGCACACCGCGGCGAGCCCCCAGCAAGTCCAGCGCGCGGGCTTCGCTTGCTCCAGCGACACCAGGAAGAGCCAAAACGTCAGGGTCAGCCAAAGACCCACCGGCACATCCGGAATCAGAAAGCGCGTAAAAAGATACGGCCCCAGCGCCGTCGCCAGCACCAGTCCGGAATCGAATCCAGCTTCGCCGCCCAATGCCCAGCGTCCCAACCCGTAGGTGGAGAGAATCATCGCCAGCACGCCCAGCATGAGCGGAAAGCGGGTGCTCCACTCGCTGACGCCGAACAGCGTGTAGCTAGTCGCCACGCCCCAGTACATCAGCGGGGCTTTTTCCAGATAGCGGATGCCGTTCGCGTACAGCGTCACCCAGTCATGCCGCAGCAGCATCTCGCGCGCCGCCTCGGCATGAACCGTGTCGGCATCGTCGAGCAAAGCGGGACGCGACAGTCCGGCCATATAGATGACCGCCCACACGGCAATCAACGCCAGCAAGCCAACGCGCCAATCCGAAAGCATCTGGTTCGGACGGGGTATGCTCTCAGTTGTCGGCTGTTCGAGAGTGGGCGTAGCGCCGGAATTCATCGCGGAATTCTTCATTATACGAGAACGAAAATGTCTTCAGTCCGCGGCAACCCTGCGGGAAACACGGTCGCCCGCCACTTCGCGGTAAATCTCAAGAATTCGCGACACGGAAGTAGTCCAGGAAAATCGCTGCGCTTGTTCATAGCCGCGCTGCTTCATCTGCGCGCGCAGCACAGGATCCAGCAGCGCGCGTTGCAAGCCCCTCTGGATCTCAAACACGTTTTCCGGATTCACCAGCAGCGCCGCGTTCCCCGCCACTTCCGGCAGGCTCGAAGTGTTCGAAGTGACCACCGGTGTTCCGTGTGCCATCGCTTCCAGTGGCGGCAATCCAAACCCCTCGTAAAGCGATGGAAACACAAAAATCTTGGCCACATCGTAAAAAATGCGCAGCACTTCGATGGGTACGAATCCCAGGAAACGCACGTCGTTCTGCACCCCGCTCCGCACCACCGTGCGCCGCAGCCGGGGATGGCTTGAGAGATCGTCACCGATAATGATGAGCTTCAGGTCCGGGAACTGCTGCTCCTTCTGCAGTTCACTCTTCAGTGCCGAAAACGCTTCGATGATGCGCACCACATTCTTGTGTGGCCGAATCGCACCGGCGTACAGAATGAACGGATAGTTCACCAGATAGCGCTGGGCGATCAGTTCGCGATCCGCTTCGGTGGCATGGCCGCGCAGAAAACGCTCGTCAATCGCGTTGTACACCACTTCGATGCGCTCATCTGCTATGTTCAGCAGCTTTTCGATTTCGTTCCTGGTGAATTGCGACACGGCGATCACGCGCGCCGCCTTGCGCAACACGCGCCGCGTCAAATGAAAATGCAAGCTGCGCCGCAGACTGGAAGCATTGCGCGATCCATACATGTGCTCGAGCAGATCGTGCACGGTGAGAACATAAGGACAGCTCAGCCCGCGCGGAATCCAGAACAGGTGCGGAATGTGAACCACGTCGCACCCCAGGCGCCGCACGATCGCCCGGAAATCGAGGTTCCCTTTCAGCGTGTCATCGCCGCCCCCCAGCGCCACCGCGTGGAAGTTCGACGGCAGCGGGCCGCACTCCGCCACCTTCGCCGGCGATCCGATGAGGAAGTACTTGTTGTCGCGGTCGAGGCGCGCCAGCGTGCGCACCACATTCCGTATGTAGGTGCCTACCCCGAATTCCGTCATGCGACGGATGTCGATGGCTACTTTCACAGGTTGAATTTAATCACAAGGGGGATAGAGGAACACAGGGAATTCAAAGCGGAGCACCGAAACGAATTGTAGAGACGGGGCTTGCCCCGTCTCGCTCTGTCCCGCCTAGACCCTAACCTCCGCCTGCGCCCGCGCCCGCCGCTCGGCATACAGCGGAAACTCCTCCGCCAGCCCCAGCACCTGCTTGCGGATTTTCGCCAGCACCGCGGCGTCCGTCCGATGATCGAGCGCCTCGGCAATCCAGTGCGAAATCTGCCGCATCTCCGCTTCTTTCATGCCGCGTGTAGTCATGGCCGGCGAACCAATCCGAATCCCGCTAGGCTTCATCGGAGGATTTGTATCGAACGGAATCGCATTCTTGTTGACCGTAATGCCAGCCTCGCCCAGAGCCTTCTCCGCTTCGCTCCCCAACATGCCCTTCGCGAACACGTCCACCAGCATGAGGTGCGTGTCCGTTCCACCGGAGACGATGCGATAGCCGTCGGCGGCCAGCGTCTCAGCCATCACCTTAGCATTAGCCACGATCTGCCGAGCGTAGTCGCGGAAACCAGGCTGTGATGCCTCGAGGAAACACACGGCTTTGGCGGCAATAATGTGCACCAGCGGCCCTCCCTGCATACCGGGGAACACGGTCTTATCGATCGCCGCTGCAAATTCCTGTTTGCTCAGGATCATGCCCGCCCGCGGCCCGCGCAGCGTCTTGTGCGTGGTCGAAGTCACAATGTGCGCATGCGGCACCGGCGATGGATGCGCTCCGCCCGCCACCAGTCCCGCGAAGTGCGCCATATCGACCAGATAGAATGCGCCAACCTTGTCCGCAATCTGACGCATGCGGGCAAAATCGATGATCCGCGGATAAGCGCTGCCGCCGCCGATAATCAGCTTCGGATGCTCCGCCGTGGCGAGCTTCTCCAGTTCGTCGTAATCGATCGTTTCCGTTTCCCTGGTCACGCCGTACGGAACGATCTTGTAGGTCTTGCCCGAGAAATTCAGAGGATGTCCATGCGTGAGGTGTCCGCCATGAGCCAGATTCAAACCGAGAATCGTGTCGCCAGGCTGCAGCACCGCCGCGTAAGCGGATTGATTGGCCTGCGATCCCGAGTGCGGCTGCACGTTGGCATGTTCCGCGCTAAACAGCTGTTTGGCCCGCTCCCGCGCCAGACTTTCCACCACGTCAGTAAATTCGCATCCGCCGTAATAGCGCTTGCCGGGATACCCTTCCGCATACTTGTTGGTGAACACGGACCCGGCGGCCTCGAGTACGGCCTCGCTGACAAAGTTTTCCGAAGCGATCAGCTCCAGGCCTTCATGCTGTCGGCGAACTTCATTGTCGATAGCGTTCGAAATCTGCGGATCAACTTCATAGAGCGGGCGGGACATCGAGGAATTTTTCATGGTTAGACACCGGAAGCTATTTTACAGGGCTGCCACAGCAAGTGTAGCGCGGACACTCCTGTCCGCGAAAGGCTGCGAACTTTCCGATCCTCGCAATTGCGCTTTTCGACGTTAGGGTGGGTAGGTGACTTTAGTTCTGTCTTGTCAACCGAGCAAATCCGGTGACTATATTCGGCCCATCCAGTATCCCGGTCTTCGGCTGGTATGGGCGATCGCCACGATCTGAATGCGCGCAGACGCGAGTTCCCGGTAAATCACGATAAAAGGGAATTGCCTGAGCAAAAACCTGCGCGTTGAATGCGGACCGGCTGTCCATCGTTGAGGAGCTTGAAGGATGTGTGCCAGTGCCCGGTCCACTTCAGCGTCAAACTTGTGGGCGGCTTCCGGGCTCTGCTCCAAGTACCAGTCAAACGCCGCGTCATATTCGGCAGTGGCTTCCTCGTGAAACTCCACCGATTCAGTGGGCATGGGGAAGCTTTGCCAAATTGCGCTTGCGCACCTCCGCCCAGGAAACGGTCTTCACCTTGCCCGAGTCCAGTTCCGCGACGCGCTTCCCGATCTCCCCTTCCCAAGCCTGTTGAACGCCCTCGTCCACCTTGCCCCCGAGGTTGGAAATCAGCGATTCCGCCAGCGCTTCCTGTTCCTCAACCGAGAGCGATAAGGCCTTCTCTAACAACTTGCAAACTTCCGTTGTCATCTGCGTCATGCTCACCCCGCTAGGCCTATAGTAACGTACTTGATGTCGCCCTCGGCAGTACCTCAGGGCTAAAGCCCGCATTGTTGGCGGCCGTTAGCGGCACGGCTGAAGCCGTGCCCTGCCCAGAACCTCACCGGAATGCGACCGTTAAATCAGTCGAACGCCGTCCTTAGAAAACTAACCAGCTGCCATCCATCCATGTATTTGTACGGAGCCTCCCCCATGGTGTAATGCCCGCAGGGCAGCACGACGACTTTGTGATCCAGGTTGTGCTTCTCGAACTGCTCGACTACCTGCTCCGAAAATTCCGGCAGGAACGTCATGTCGTACTTGGCATAGATAATGAGCGAGCGGCGCGGCCAGCGCGAAAACTTATCGAAGTACACCATGGGGCTGACGGCGCGCCAGACGTTTCGTAGGTTTTCCAGGCTAATGGCCGTTTCCAGTCCCTCGCGGATGTGGCGTGTGGACTGCCCGTGCCACACCACATCGGCAAAATAAGTCGAGGCGTGATTGAAGGCCGCCACCTGAATCCGCGGATCGTGCGCCGTGGCGATAAACGCATAGCACGATCCGAGGCTGGTGCCGACGATGCCGAGCCGGTTGTAACCCTGCGCTTCCAGCCAGTCGAGACAACAACGCACATCGATCACGCCCTGGCGCACCGAATCGAGTGTGCGCCCGATGTTGGCGGAAACGGCATAGTCGGCGCGGTAGACCTCGGCCGGACGGCGAATGTCGTGATACGGCATGGACAGGCGCAGCACCGCGATCCCCATCCAGTTCATTACCCGGCAGAGGGCGTTGTAGGAAATCGCGTCGGAATTCCAGTGCGGCAGCAGCACTACCGCGCGGCGTCCGCGTGCCGGAAACCAGCGCGCGTTCACCAGATTATTTTCGGGAAAGGGCGTGACCACCGGCGAGGTGAAGCGCAGAAACTCGGCATGAGTGCCGCGAACTTTTTCTTCGAGGCGACGCTCGGGCACTTCGCGCGTGCTGAAGACCTGTACCTCGCGGCGCTCCAGCCGGAAATCCGCCGGCTTCTGGTAGGAGTAAAAATCGTCGCTCGCCCGAATGATGCGCTCGTTAAAACGCGAGAAATATTCCAGCAGCTCCTGCGAGCCTTGTCCAGAGTCCTGCCTGGAAGGACCGCCGTTGCGGCCGGGCCAGCTGTGGGTCCAATCCAGCCCCCAGTCCAGCGGACGGACCACGCGGTTATTGTCCACCGACGTGAGCCGCGTCTCCCAGTCGTACATCCATTGCGCGTAGCGCGAGGGCATATCTATTCTAGGAATACAACAACGGCGGCGGATTGGCGAACCCAGTCAGTTCAACGGCAGAATTCAGCACTCAGCAGTCAGCACTCAGCATTCAGTAGTTTCCCGATGCCCAGCCCCTGAAGGGGCATCTTCTCTGCGGCTGAGTGCTGACGGCTCAGATGTACACGCGCGGGACTCGTTGCGAGATGCCGCACAGGATTTCGTACGGAATGCTCTCGCACAGGCGGGCCAGTTCAATCGCATCAACGCTCTTGCCGTTCTGGGCGCCGATCAGGATCACTTCATCTCCCACGGCAATGCCGGGAATATGGCCAACATCGACCGTCGTGAGGTCCATCGAGACCCGTCCGACCACCGGCGCGTACTCGCCGCGAACGATCACGCGGGCGCGATCGGAGAGCAGGCGTGGATAGCCGTCCGCATAACCCACCGGCAGCACGGCGATGCGGGTGCTCTTGCGGGTGACGTAGCTGCTCGCGTAGCCAACTGCTTCTCCGGCGGAAACATCCTTCACTGTGAGAACGCGCGTCTTCCAGGTGAGCACGGGAACAAGTGGGAGCGAGGACCCGTCGACAATTTCGCCACCACGCAAGATGGGAAGTGAGTACCCGTAGAGAAGAATTCCCGGACGCACCATGGTCTTCCAGGTTTCGGGACGAGCGCTCACGGCGGCAGAGTTGCCCATGTGCACGAGCGGAGGATGCAAGTCGTACTCGGCAAGTTTGGCGAGGGCTTGTTCGAATCGCTTTGTTTGGCGGGGAGCGTCTTCCGCATCGAGCACTTCGGCCGACGCGAAATGCGTGCTCACGCCCTCGAGGTGCAGGTGTTCCGAGACCGCGAGCTTTTCGCAGAGTCGCGGCAAGCCTTCGACCTTGGCGCCAAGGCGGTTCATGCCGGTGTCAACTTTCAAATGCACGGGAAGGTTGACCTGCTGCTTCTTCGCAGCCTTTTCCAGGCGTTCGATGTGCCAGGGTTCCCAAACCGTGGGCGTGAGATTGTGGGAGACGATGCCGTCCTCTTCGCCCTTCCAGATGCCGGTCATGAGGAGGATGCGGGTCCAGATGCCGGCGCCGCGCAGGGCGCGACCTTCCGCGGCGTCGGTAACACCGAGCCACGGCACGCCTTCGGCCTCAAGCGCGAGGGCGCATTCGACGGCTCCGTGGCCGTAACCATCGGCCTTGACCACCGCACAAATGGTTACGCCTGTGCCCACGTGTCGTTGTACGGCGCGGAGATTTTCTCCGAGCGCGCCTAGAGAAATCTCCGCCCAGGTCCGGCCGTCGAGAATCAGCGAGCGCCGGTCGGGTATTTGCGACAAGTTGGTGCGCGGTGCATTCACTTAGCCGATTATAACGAGCGCACCGCGTTGTGCTGACTGCCGATGGTAACCATCTGTTAACTGGCAATATTTACGGCAGAGATCAGCTCCCCGACAGCACGAAGTTCACGGTAATCTCCGTCTCCACTTCGATCGGCTCGTGATTCAGGAGATACGGGCGATAACGCCATTGCCGGACGGCTTCCAACGCGGCTGCGGCCAGCATCGGGTGTCCGCGGACCACGACCAGATGCTCAATCGTCCCCGTCTTACTGATGATCGCCTGCAACTCGACTGGGCCCTGAATCCGTGCCTGCCGGGCAAGGGCGGGATATGTCGGCTGCACGCGGCGCAGCAGGCTGCCCTCCCCAAGGTTCGACACAACCAGCGGTTTGACCACCGTTGGATGGGCCGGCATCTCGGCCGGCATATTGTCTCCAAGGCCATAGGGCACGCCATCGCGCGATCCGCGACCCGATCGAAACTCGATGTCGGGCAGGTTCGGTGCTGGTGGGCCTAGCTTCGAATCGTCGACTTGTGCGGCGTGCAACGGGATGAATTGAGGCGCAATCACATGTCCACGAAACACGTTGCTGACGGTGGCGGCCGTAACGTGCTGGTGCACAGCTGGTTTGGGCGGCGCGGGTTCGATCGGTGAGAATGTTGTGGTCGCCGGGATTTGCAGCCAACGCACCTGCGGCGGCCGCTCAACCCAGAGCATTGAGACTGCGCTCAGCAGACTCAGGCTTAGAGCCTGAATCGTGAAGGAGGCGAGTGTAGCTCGTCCCCGACGGGCAGACTGCTCCCAGGTGCTTTCGAGTGTGGTGAACATATCCTGTTCCTCCGGAACGGGCCCGTTACCACTACAGACACCTGCGGCCCGCAACTTGATCCCGCGGCGTGTGATTGGCGCAGGGCTCGTCCTGGCCGGTGGGAACGCCCGCGCCCCACAAGAAGAACAACCCAACGAAAAAAAAGACCGCGTCTGCACGCGGTCTTCAAGAAATAACCTGGAACCGAATTCAGCCGAACGGTGTCGCTACTTTTTCGGCGGAGTGCTTGCTGGCGCAGCGGGCTTGCTGGCCGCCGGCTTCGCGGGGGTTTTGGGAGCCGTGCTACCCGCGGCGGGCGCGGCCACGCCGGATTGTGCGTTGTAGGCTTCCACGATCGCCTGCGTGATGTCCATCGCCGGCCCAGACACAATCACCGGACCCCGAGGCCAAGGTTGAGAAGTGTCCAGCAGGAGACCATAACCATTATCGACGACATATTTCTGAAGCAGGGGCGCCATCTTGGTCAAGATCTTATTTCCGATCTCGCCCTGCTGGCTCTGGAAATCTTCCTGCGCGTCCTGGGTTGCGCGATCGAAGCTCTTTTGCTTGGTTTCGATCTGCTTGACCAGCTTGTCGCGCGATTCATCATTCAGCTTATCCTGCTGGGCATTGAGCTGCTTCTTGAGGCTGTCGATTTCGTCGGCCAAGCCCTTCAGTTCGTTCTGTTTGGGTTCAAACTTCTTGCTGAGCGCCTCGAAATCGCGCCGTCCTTCATTGGAGGCGAAGATCGCCTGTTCGATGTTGATGGTACCGACTTTGGTTCCGGCATTCTTGGCCGCCGCCGAGGGAGCGTCGGGCGTGGCAGCGGCGGATGTGCCAGCAGCCGGGTTGGTTTGGGCCAGAGCGAAGAGGGAGAGGCCGAATGCTGCGGCCACGGTGACGCGCACAAACTTCTTAATCATTGGATCCTTTGAACTCCTTCGGATTTTTAGGAATGCTGGAAGCTTCCAGCTCGCTGGGCTCAGCGAGGCGGATCGCAACCCGAGCTAATCAGTCATCAGACCTGAGACTTGAAGCCGGCGCCGCGAGCGCACAAGGCGCGTACGCCGCCCGGCTCTGTTCACGCAGAAACCGCAAGCGTGGTGATCAGGGTGTGGACGCCCTAGATTATACGGAGCGCA
>Ga0074044_10002637_pt1 | contig 15618 bp, 11 predicted proteins | sample BogForMeECP23OM1_FD_94443 | JGI IMG/M metagenome (GOLD analysis project Ga0074044, IMG submission 94443) | Bog forest soil microbial communities from Calvert Island, British Columbia, Canada - Bog Forest MetaG ECP23OM1 | ecosystem: Environmental > Terrestrial > Soil > Wetlands ...
CGTTGCGGGCGATCTCCAGACCGCGGGTTTCCTGTTCGGCACCGATGCGGTCCGCGGCGATCTTCTTGTCGAGGGCGATGCGCGCGGTCTCGGTCGACTCGCGAGCGTCGATTTCGGCTACCTCGATGGCCTTGATTCTCGCGATCTCCCGGCTTCTCGTCTGCTCCTCGGCGATGATTCGCTCGACGGCAATCTTTCTTTCCTGAGCAATGCGCGACGCCTCGACCGCTTCGCGTGCCGAGATCTCGGCTTCCTCGATCGAGCGGTTGCGTGCGATGTCGAGGGCTCGGATGCGCTCTTCCTGCTGGATGCGCGCCGCGGCCATCACTTCCCGTGCCGCGATGTCGCTTTCCTCCAACGACCGCGTGCGTTCGATTTCAAGCGTCCTGGTCGCGAGCTCGGACGCGATACGCTCGGCGGCGAGCGCCCTTTCGCGGGCAATGCGGGCGGCTTCGGTAGCCTCCGCGGCGGCGATCTCTTCCTCATCAATCGCGCGATTGCGCGCGATCTCGCGGCGGCGAATTTCTTCTTCGAGGGCGATACGCTCGTCGGTGACGACGCGCTCCTGCGCGATGCGCGCGCGCTCGGTCGTCTCCCGGGCTGCGATCTCGGCCTGCTCCAAGTTGCGCGCGCGGTCGATTTCGAGACGCCGGTTCTCCTCCTCCTGGGCGATGCGGGCCGCAGTGACTGCGACCTCCTGCGCGATGCGCGCTTTCTCGGTCTCTTCGCGCGCGACGATTTCGGCCTGCTCGACATTGCGCGTGCGTTCGATCTCACGCCGCTGGTCGTCCTCCTCGCGGGCAATCCGCGCCTCGGTGAGGACTCGTTCCTGGGCGATGCGGGCGCGTTCGACCCGTTCGCGCGCGGCGATTTCCGCCTCGTCGATCTGGCGAGCCCGATCGATCTCGCGCTCCCGGATGTCGCGCTCGGAGGCGATACGCGCCTCTGCGAGCGTGCGCTCGTGGGCGATGCGCGTCTTCTCGACCTCCTCGCGGCCGGAAATTTGGGCCTGTTCCGCCTCGGTATCGCGCAGTGAACGCTCGCGGGCGAGTTCGGCGCGTTGCACCGCGCGCCTGACCTCGATGTCGCGTTCTTGATTGAGCCGCGCGGTTTCGCTCTCGCGATCGATGTCGAGCGCCTGCTTCTCAGCCTCGAGATTGCGGCTGCGAATGAGGATCATCGAATCTTGCTCGATGTCGTTGCGCAGCTTACGCCGTGCTTCGATGTCCTCGATCAGTTTGGTCAAGCCTTCGGCGTCGAAGCGGTTCGATGGATTGAAGAACTCGAGGTCGGTCTGGTCGAGATCGGTGATCGCCACCGATTCCAGTTCGAGGCCGTTCTGCTTGAGGCTCTCCAGCGCCGATTCCTTCACTCGGGCGACGTATTCGCCGCGCCGCTCGTGCATCTCCACCATCGTCATCTCGGAGGCGACGGAGCGGAGCGCGGAAACAAATTTGCCGGACAAGAGCGTGTCGAGCTCGGCGACGTTCATGGTACGTCGGCCGAGCGTCGCGGCAGCGATCGTCACCGCTTCCCGCGTCGGCGGCACCCGCACGTAGAACTCGGACTCAATGTCGACGCGCATACGATCCCTGGTAATGAGCGCGTCTTCGCGGTTGCGAACGACCTGCATGCGCAGGACGTTCATGTTGACCGGGGTGATCTCGTGAATGAATGGGAGTACGAAAGCCCCGCTGTTGATCACCACCTTTTCGCCGAACAGGCCGGTGCGCACGAAGGAGACTTCCTTCGACGACCTGTAGTAGAGCCAGTTGACGAGATAAACGACGATCGCGATGACGATGACCGCGACGATGAGCCAAATGATCAGGCTACCGAGAATGGCGACTGACATCTTACTTCCTCCCCGCCCGCCGACCTTTTGGTCCGACGCGGGCCTGTTCTTTGCTCCGTTCTAAGCTTTCTTGATGGCCTTGAATTTTGCAACCTGCGCACTTAGTGCGCGTTCAACCGGAAGCCGCTCCATTGACGACGCTCCGTAGAAGCCGTGGCAGCGGCGGGCCCGCGCCAAAACGTATTCGGCGTCGGCCGGTTCGGCGATCGGCCCGCCGTGCACGAGGATGACCACGTCACGGTTCACCGCGAGTGCCGCCTCGGCCATCGCGTCAGTCAGCGCCGGGCAGTCTTCTAACCGGGTCGATGTCGCCGCGCCGATCGAGCCGCCGACGGTCAAGCCGAAGTGGCAAACCAGGACATCCGCTCCGGCGCGCGCCATCGCCGCCGCCTCGGAAGGGTCGAAGACGTAAGGCGTGGTCAGAAGATCGCGTTCGCGCGCTTTGGCGATCATCTCGATTTCGCGGGCATAGCCCATTCCGGTCTCCTCGAGCCCGGCACGAAAGTGGCCGTCGATCAGTCCCACCGTCGGGAAATTCTGCACGCCACTGAAGCCCAAGCGGAGGACCTCGTCCAAGAAGACATCCATTTGGCGGAACGGATCGGTAGCGCAGACCCCCGCGAGGACCGGGGTATGGACGACGACGGGCAGCACCTCGCGGGCCATTTCGAGCACCACGCCGTTGGCGTCGCCATACGGCATCATGCCGGCAAGCGACCCCCGGCCGGCCATGCGGTACCGCCCCGAATTGTAGATGACGATAAGATCGGCGCCGCCCGCTTCTTCGCCTTTCGCCGAGAGGCCGGTTCCGGCGCCCGCGCCAATGATCGGCTCGCCCCGCGCTTTCATCGCGTGGAAACGGGCAAGGATGTCGGAGCGTGCGACGCGAGACATGCCATTATCCCTTTGCCCGGCGACGGACAGACCGGCCGCCGAACAATCGGCGAAATTCGGCGACGATTTCCGCCGAAAAGCGCGGGTCGTTGATATGCATCGGCAGCCGGATCAGGCGCCGCGAAGCGGTTTGCCGAACGGTGGTCTCGATCGATCTGAAAAGCTCCGCGTCGGCATTCGGGTCCGAAAACGGCCGGCCTGGCGCGTCGAGGGCCGAGACCCCGCCCTCCGGCAGGAAGAAGCGCACCGGGCCGTCCATGAGATTAAGCCGCTCGCCGATCCAGCGCCCGATCCGCACGTTCTCTTCGGGCGTCGTGCGCATCAGCGTGACGGTGGGATTATGCACATGGAGTGTGCGGCCGCGGTAGCGCTCGGGCACGCTGTCCATCGGTCCGAAATTCACCATGTCGAGCGCCCCGCACGATCCGATATAGGGGACCCTGGTGCGCGCGATCGCTCCGAATCGATCCTCGGTGGCTGGCAGCACACCGCCGCACAGAAGATCGCAGACCTCGGTCGTGGTGATGTCGATCACGCCCGCCAGGGCGCCGGAATCGACGAGCTTCTCCATCGATCGCCCGCCGACACCCGTCGCGTGGAAAACAAGGCACTCGAAGTCATCTTCGAGCGCGTCGACGATGGCGTCGACGCATGGGGTCGTCACCCCAAACATGGTCAGGCCGATCGCCAGCTTGCTTTCGCCACGCCGCGCCGGCGCTCGATCGCGGTCCGCACTGGCGGCGCGCGCCTTCACCATTCCGACCATCGCCGCGGCTCCGTTGGCGAGAACCTGGCGCATCACCGAATTGAGGCCGGCGACGTCGGTCACCGAGTACAGCATCATGATGTCGGACGGACCCACATAAGGAGCGACATTGCCCGAAGCAACCGATGAGATGAGGACCTTTGGCACGCCGATCGGCAGCGCCCGCATCGCCGGCGCGACCAGCGAACTGCCGCCCGATCCGCCGGCTGAAATGAGGCCGCCGACCGGTTCCTGCCGTCGAATCCAGGCCTCGAAGGCCTCGGCCATCGCGGTGATCGCGCCGCCCCGCTCGCCGCTGAAGACCGCGTTTGGGCCGCCGCGAAAATACGCCGCAACATGGTGCGGCGGCACGTCGGCTGGAGAGGGCTCGCCGGAAGTGGAAAGATCGACCAGTATCACGCGCACGCCGGCGGCCGCGATCTGGTCGCGAATGAAGCGGAGTTCCGCGCCTTTGGTGTCGAGCGTTCCTGCGACAATCACGGGCGCCGCGCCGGCGCGGTGGATCGGCCGCAGTTCGACCGCCGGTGCCACGCCCAACGTCGCCGGCTCGGGCGCAGCCGTGTGTGTGCGCGCGGCGGTTTCGATCTGGGCGGCGGGGACCGGCTGTGACCAGCGCGTCGGCATGGTCGGGTTTGAAACGTAGATGCGGACCGGGCCATGCGCCTTCGCCGGCCGACGCTCGCCTTGCGCGACCGCCGCCTCGCTCGGCTCTTCGGGCGGTTCCGCCTCGCCGTGCTGGCCGACACCGAGCAGTCTTTGTTGCAGTTCGCGGTCCGCCTCGAGACGCGCCGCTTCCATGATCCGATTGACCCGCCCGTTGATCATGATCGCGACCTTCTCGGCCACTGCGGTCGCCACGCCGATGTTCTGTTCGACAACGAGGATACCAATGTCGCCCTGTTCGCCGAGACCAACCAGAATCTCTTCGACCTGCTCGACGATGATTGGCGCGAGGCCCTCGGTCGGTTCGTCCATGATGAGCAGGCGCGGATTGAGAAGGAGCGCGCGAGAAATAGCGAGCATCTGCTGTTCGCCGCCGGACAGCTGGTTGCCGCGATTGGTGCGCCGCTCCGCCAGGCGCGGGAAGGTTTCGTAGATGCGGGGGATGGTCCACTGGGAGCGGCCATTACCGGCAGCGAGCCGCAGATGCTCATCGACCGTGAGCGAGGGCCATAGGCGCCGGCCTTGCGGCACGTAGCCGAGACCGAGCCGCGCGATCTCGGCTGGCGGGCGGCCGACGAGCTCCTCTCCCATGAAACGGATCGAGCCGCTCGCGACCGGGATCAGGCCGACGATCGCGTTGCAGAGCGTCGTCTTTCCCATCCCGTTGCGTCCCACCAGCGACAGGACGCCGTGCTCGAGCGTCAAATCCACGCCCTGAAGGGCGTGGCTGCGGCCGTACAAGACGTTGAGCCCTTTGATCTCCAACAGATTGGGAGGGCGACGCTCAGGCATGGCCGCCACCCAAGTACAATTGCTGGACCTCGGGGTCCGCCTCGATCTCGCTCGGCGAACCTTCCTTGAAGATGCGCCCGTTGTGCATCATCGTGACGCTCTCGACGACGCGCAGAGCAACGTCCATGTCATGCTCGATAATGATGTAGCCGATATGGGCGGGAAGCGCTGTGAGGATTGCGACCAGATCGCCCCGTTCATTTGGCGAAAGCCCTGCCGCCGGTTCGTCGAACAGGATAAAGCGTGGCGCGCCGGCCAGCGCCAGCGCAATTTCGAGTTGACGCTGCTGTCCGTGCGCCAGCTCCCCAACAAGACGATCGGTCACTGTTTCGAGATGAGTCAACGAAATCAGATCGGTGACCGATTGCATGATTGCGTCACTCGCGCGCGTACGGATGAACGAGAAGCGGCCGCGGGAGACACCGCGGCAGGCGAGATAGACGTTCTCGCGCACCGTGAGGCGCTGGAACAACAACGAAATCTGGTATGTGCGCCGCAGCCCGCGGCGTATCCGCTCGTGCGGCGGCAGCGCAGTCACATCTTCGCCGAAAAAGCGCACCGTTCCCGATGTCGGCGGAAAATCGCCCGTTACACAATTCAGCAATGTCGTCTTACCCGCACCGTTCGATCCGAGCACGGCACGCCGCTCTCCCGGTCGTACGCCGAGCGTGATGTCGGTCAGGGCTGCGAGCGCGCCGAAAAAGCGGCTCACACCGCGCAACTCGATCGCGTTGCCGGTACCGGCTGCGGTCATCCGTTCGGCGATCGAGCTCAATGCCGTTCCCTCCCGCCAGTCGAGCGCGCACGCGCCGACAGCCGTCGCCAAAGACCGATCACGCCGTCGGGCGAAAACAGCACGATGACGAGGAAGCAAAGACCGATCAGCGTCTGAAAGCGCCGGCCGTCAAGACCGATTGCGACCAGTGAATCAAGCGCGAAGGTGCGCAGGATCACGTAAATGATCGCGCCGATAAAAGCGCCGATCGGATGACCGAGCCCGCCGACCACCGCGATGACGAGAAGATCGATCGTCGCCTCGATGCCCGCCGAGCCGGGGGAAATTTGATTGTTGAGCCACACCATCAGAATTCCGCCGATCGCCGCGAGGAGCGCCGCGAAAGCATAGGCCGCGACGCGATGGGCGGTGACGTTGTAGCCGATCGCCTCCATGCGTCGCGGATTGTCGCGCACGCCTTGCAAAGCGAGGCCAAAGGGTGTCCGGGAGATGTAGACGACGCCGGCGTAGCTCAGCGCGGCGAAGAACAGGATCAGGTAATAAAGCGGCACTGGATGCTTCCAGTTGATCCCAAAAGCGATCGGCGCCGGAATCGTGGTGAAGCCGGCAAAGCCGTTGAAGATCGGCCAATTCTGCAAGGTCAGATAGAAGAAAGCCGCGGCGATCGCGAGCGTGATCATGATCGTATAGATGCCTTCGGTGCGCGACGAGAGCACGCCCGTCAGCGTTCCGAAGGCGACAGCGATGACGATTGCGATCGGCGCGGCGACCCACCACGGCCAGAACAGACTGATAGCCGGAAGCGAACTCGCGCCGAATACGGTGATCATGTAGCCGGAGACGCCCGCGACCGTCATTTGCGCGAGGCTGACCATGCCGCCATAACCGGCGAGAAACATCAGCGACAGCGCGATGATGCCGAGGATCATCGCCCAGCCGACCACCTGAACGAAAATGAAGTCGTTCGCGACCGCGGGAAGAAAGACGAGTACGGCGCCGAGCAGCAGGATCGCCGCGTGCCGGGATGCCCATTGCGAAAGCGCGCCGTCACGCTGGACGCCAACGCCGATCGGAGCGGATTGTGTGCTCTGCAGCAGCGCCATCTTAACGTCTTCCCAGCAGTCCCTGAGGACGCAGCGCCAGCACGATGACCATGATCACGAAGGTCAGAACGGTCGCGTAATTCTGGAAGTAAGTTTGGCCGAATTGTTCGGCACACCCGATGATGACGGCGCCGAGCGCCGCGCCAGGGATCGATCCCATGCCGCCAACGATAACCACCTGCAGCGACGCCAGCAGGAAATGCGTATCCTCACCGAGCGAGATCGACGTAAAAGTCCCGCCGACAATGCCGGCCGTTCCCGCGAGTCCGGCGCCAAACGCGAAGACCAAGATGAACAAAAGCTGTACGCGGTAGCCCAGCACCGACAGCATGTCGCGGTCGTCGACGCCGGCGCGGATCATCACACCGATCCGCGTGCGGTTGAGGGCCAACCACATGCCAATGCCGATGACCACCGCGGCGGCGAAAATCACCAGTCGAGCGCGCGGATATTGAAGAAAGATCGCGTCGCCACTGGATTTGACGGCGACGACAATCGGTGTCGGGATTGGTCCGGCAAGATAATCCGGGGTATCGATCTGGACCGCGTTCCCGCCCCAGACCCAGACCATCAGATCGGAGAAGATGATGGACAGCCCGAGCGTCACCAGCGTCTGGCGCAGGTCCTGACCTTCCATCCGGCGAAAGATCAAGAACTGCATGGCCATGCCGACAACGGCGCAACTAATGAACGCAATGACGAAACCGAACAGCCATGAGCCGGTCCATTCCCCGGCCTCGTAACCCATGTAGCCGCCGAACAAATACAGCGAACCATGGGCCAGATTGACGTTGCGCATCAGGCCGAAGATCAGCGTGAAACCGGTAGCGACGAGAAAATAGAGACCGCCGAGCGTGATGCCGTTGAAAAGCGCGTTGATGAACAGGCGCTTCTTGCCGAATACGTCTTCGAAAGCCACTGGCCAGGGCGCGAGAACGAGCCACAGCACGAAAATCACGGCGACGGCAATGACAAGCGCCGCAATGGGGTGGTGTCCAATCCACCGGCCAAGCGCATCGCCGCGCGCCGGCCCGCGGGCTCCGCTGTCATCGCCAAAAGCTGTGGCCACCTCGCGCCCTCCGACGTTACCGAAAACTACCCGAGCGCAGGCGCCTCGACATGCTCGGCAGTCTGATTTTCGCGCGCCTACTCGCTCACAACCCGGGCGATGGTCCGGTATTGCGTGGGCGCGATCCCCACATTGGCGGAAAAGAAATGCGTGAAATGACTCTGTGACGAAAAACCGAGTTCGTAGCCGATGTCGGTGACGGAGGTTTGCGAGCTCATCAATCGATCGAGCGCTCGCTCGATGCGCATCGTGTTTGCATAGAGCGCCGGAGTTAGCCCTGTATTCTCGCGGAACAGCTTGAAAAAATGCGGGCGCGACAGCCCGGCATCGCGTGCCACCGTGTCGAGTTCGATACCCTGGGCAAGGCCGTCGTCCAAAATGCGCAGCGATTTGCGAACCCGAAAGTCGATCGGCGTCTGAGGCCGCGGCGCCAACTTGGGTCGCCCGCCGCTCTTCCAGGATTCGTCAAAGCTCGCGTCAAACAGCTGGTTCAAATAACGATTGACGATCTTGTAGCTCGCATTCGTCACCAGCGCGTGGGCGAGACTGGCGCAAATCGACCTAAGAGTCGTGCCGACGCGGATGGCATTCGCCACGAACCGCAGGTTGCCGCGGCCTTCTCGGTCCTGATCGAGCCACTGCTCGCTCAAATAGGCCACCAAAAACACGGAAGGCTTCTCGTCGCAGCAGGGTTGGAAGGAGTGCGCTTGCCACGGGTTGATGGCGACTCCCCAGGTTTCGTCGACCACATGCGGAACGTTCGAGATTGTCACGATGGCCGGCGGGCCGCCGAGCTGAAACGTTAGATGGCCTTCACGGTGGGCATGGGTGCGCATCGGCTTATCCAGCCGGTAGACGGTGACCCGGCCAAACGACCCATGACAGACCGCCAAGGCGGTACTCATTAGGCGACCTCCCAAACGCGCACATTGTTGTTTTGTCAGATTAAACGACGGCGGAGCGCCGTTGACAAGGGCGCCAAACAGTTGTTGCGGCGCACGCGCGCTACCTCTTGGCGCGAACTTAGGCTGCAGAATCAGACTAGCAGACACGGCCACAAGCCCCGCCCGCAGCGCGGTCGGGCTTGTGGCGCCGGTCCGCTCGCTGCTACGATTTATCGCCGGTCGGGACAGGGCGACGGCCCTGAAGATAACGCATTAAACGCAGTCGGCCGGCAAAACGGCGCCATCTCACGGCGCTCGGTCACAGGAGGAACCTCATGCGCAAGGGCTTACTATTGGCGACCGCGGCCGGCTTTGCCGCGCTCGTCGGCACTGGGTCGGCCAACGCCGCCGACAAACTCAAAGTCGGCGTCACCGCGACACTCGAAGGCACCTACACCGTTCTCGGCGAGGACGGCATGCGCGGCTATGAGCTCGCGGTGGAGGCACACGGCGGCAAGGCCGGTGGCAAGGAGATCGAAAGCATCGTCGCCGCCACGGACGCCAGTCCGGATTCGGCAGTTCGTGCCGCCAAGAAACTGGTCGAACAGGACAAGGTCGACATCCTGATCTCCCCGCTTTCGGGTTCGGAAGGCATCGCAATTCGCGATTACTCGAAGACCCAGCCGCAGATTACGGTCATGAATGCTGCGTCCGGCGCGCTCGAGACGACTTATGGAGATCCGTCGGCCGGTGTCGCTCCGTCGCCGACTTTGTACCGCACCAACATGGACGGCGCGCAGTGGCAGGCGGGGCTCGGCGACTACGCTTACAACGTCAAGCACTACAAGAAGATCGCGGTGGTCGGCGAAGATTATTCCTTCGTCTACACGCAGGTGATGGGACTGACGGTCGAGTTCTGCAAGGCCGGCGGCGAGATCACCAAGCGCTTCTGGGTGCCGCTCGGCACCAAGGACTTCGCATCGGTGATTTCGGCGCTGCCCGATGACGTCGACGCTGTCTATCTCGGCCTCGGCGGAGCGGACGCGGTGAACTTCCTCAACCAGTATCAGCAGGCCGGCGGCCATGCCCATCTGCTCGGCGGATCGATCATGGTCGACCAGACCGTGCTGTCGTCGAAGGGCAAGGCCAAAGAAGCGTTGATCGGCACCATCGCCGCCAGCGGCATGGCCGACAACGACCCGAACCCGAAATGGCAGGCATTCGTAAAGGCCTACCAGGCACACGCGAAAACTGGCTACTTCAAAAACGCCTTCGCCAGCCCCTCGCTGCTCGCCATCAACTACTACAACTCCGGCGACGCGATGTTTAAGACGCTTGACGACGTCAAAGGCGATCTCTCGGACAACAACAAGAAGTTCCGCGAAGCTTTGGGCAAGGTCGTGCTCGAGGCGCCGAACGGGAAGATCACGCTCGATGAGAATCGGCAGGCGATCGGCACCAACTTCGTCACCGAAGTCGTCAAGGCCGATAACGGCGATCTCATCAGTAAGGTGGTGAAGGTCATCCCCAACGTGCAGGAGCGGCTGGGCTTCTCCAAGACGGCCTTCGACAAGTTTGTTCCGCCGGGACGCGACAATCCGCCTTGCAAAAAGTCCTACGAATAGTTTGTAAAACTCGGAGAAAGTTCTCGGCCGCGCCACGGCGCGGCCGAAATGCGACGGAAGTGGAGCCGCATACGGCGGGGGGTCATTTTCGACGGTGCCGGCCATCGGCGACGAATCCGGTTTGCCGTCGCTGGCGTATTGTTGTGGCGCAGCGAACCGCCGTCGGGCCGATATTGCCGCAACGAGATTTTCGGCATCTGTGCGAAAAATATTCCAAACTTGGCCATCCACGCGCCTTGAGACCTTTGCGAATGACGGCGAGGCCGCCGCAGCTGCTCCTGCGCCACCCGAAAGAAACGCCGATGTGAGCGCCTTGGGACAATTTGCCTCGGGGTGTGTCCCTCTTGTTCTTGTACGGGGCCATGGAATATTTTTGCACGTACCGGCTACGTTCTGCCTTCGTCAGTTGCCGGTGTGAGCCCCGCCTGGCCCCCCCACGGCGGGGCACTATTTTATGCAGCCGGACGCAAGATACCTCCCGCTCCGGCCTGCTTGGCGGGATGGCCGCTAAACCGGCTTGCGCCAGTCCTTGGCGTATGCCTTGCGGAAATTGACCGGCGGCGAGGTGACCGACAGATAAACAAACAGCGCATCGCCAGCGTTGCGAAAGCCGTGGAGGTCGCCGTCCTCGAACCGGACCACGTCGCCGGCGGCGAACGGCTCGGTGCGGTCGCCGTCGAGCAGTAGTGTTCCGCGACCCTCGATCGCGACCCAGATCTGCTCGGAATCGGCATGCCGGTGTGGCGGATTGACCGCCCCCGGCTGCATGGTCACGCGGGTGATGGTGACCCGGCGCGACGAGGAGTTTTCCGGAAACAGCAGTTGTTCGGACTGCACGCCAGAGTTGGACAGCGTCGCGATGGAAGCCTTCCGCATGATTTCCATCGAGGCCTCCTCGACCGCTCTCGGCTGACGCAGGACGGGCACTCTACCGAGCGCCGCGTGCGAAGTCGCGCGCCGCCGACAGTACCTTGGCGTCCGCGCCTCTGGCGCCGACAAACTGCAGGCCAATGGGAAGGCCGGCGAACGTCAGGCCGCATGGCGTCGATACTGCCGGCTGCTGACTGAGATTGATCGGGAAGGCGAAGCTGCCGGCGTTAACGCCCTGATCGAGAATAACATCGCCGGGAACCTCAGGACCGACCTCGAAGGCGGGGATTGCGGTCGCCGGCGAGATGATGAAATCGAGCTTCGCCAGGAGTTTGTCCATGGCGGCTCCGAAGGCCGCACGACGCGCCTGCGCGGCGGCCAGAGCGGACGCCAGAATGGCCGCGCCGGCCTTGGCGACAGCGACAAATCCAGGGTCGCACAAATGCGTAAGATCTGCCGGCACCGCGGCAAAGCGGTTGGCGGCTCCCGCATACCAATGAACGCGGAACATCTCACCCAGATCTTCACCCGGCAGTTCGATGAGCTCAATATGCGCGCCGAGATTCTCGAGCGTGCTCGCCGCCTTTGTGGTCGCGGCGGCGACTTCCGAATCAACTTCTCCATTTGGCGGCTTGGTCCACAATCCGATTCGCGCTCCTCTGAGGGCGCCTTCTGCCAATGCGAGCGGCGGCAGCTCGCCCACGCCCTGATTCCAGTCGTCGATATCCCGACCGGCCATCACGTTGAGCATCGCGGCTACATCTTCGGCCGAACGGGCAATGGGGCCGATGTGGGCGACGGTGCCGAATGCGCTCGGCGGATACGCGGCCACGCGACCGAAGGTCGGCTTCAATCCCACCACACCCGTGAGCGAGCACGGAATTCGGATCGAGCCGCCGCCGTCAGTCCCGATGTGCAGCACGCCGGCGCCGGTTGCCGCCGCGACCACGGCGCCGCCCGACGAGCCGCCAGGCGTCATCTGCGGATTCCAGGGATTTCGAGTCGTTCCGGTCAAAGGGCTTTCCGTGATCGCTTTCCAACCAAATTCGGGGGTTGTCGTAATCCCGATGAACACCGCGCCCGCGGCTCGAAGCCGCTTCACCGAGGGCGCGTCCTGCGTGCATGGCTGGGTGGATGTCGTGCGACTGCCGTACCTGATGGCCCGGTCCTTGACCCACACGATGTCCTTGATGGTCGTGGGAACGCCGTCGATCGCCGACAACGGCGCACCGCTTCGCCAGCGGGCCGTCGACTCCGTCGCCACCGCCAGTGCCGCATCTGCATCGATCAACGAGAAGGCGTTGAAGCGCTCTTGCACTTGCTCGGCGCGCGCCAACGTCGCCTGCGCCACTTCCAACGGCGTAAACTTTGCCGCAGAGAAACCTGCCGAGAGTTCTGCGACGCCCAGTCGGCATAGTTCGTTCGCGTCGGCGAGAAATCGTTTGGTGATCATGGTCTCGGCTCCATCCGTCGCCGTGTCGCCTCAGCCCGCGGTTACGATCGACGCTGCCCGGCTTATTCCGAGCGCCAGAATGCGATGCAACAAATCCCGATAGGCAATACCGTCATGTCGGGCGGCCGCCGCAAATTCCTGGCTCTCGGCTATTTCGGGGTTGGGATTTGCTTCGAGAAAATACGGAACGCCATCGGCCGAGAGGCGGAAATCGATGCGCGCATAGCCGTCGAGCTCTAGCGTCCGGTAGATCCGTTTGGTTATTCGCTGAATGCGGGCGGTTAATTCAGGCGCGAGATTTTTAGCCGGCCCGTGCAGGATGCCGCGCCGCTCCTGATAATCCGGATCGTGCTTGGCCCTCTCGGTGGCGATCGGCCAGTCGCCTTGAGCCATGTTGCCGAATTCCAGCTCCCAGACCGGCAGCACCCGCAGCCGATCGTTGCCGATCACGCCGACATAGAGCTCACGGCCTTCGATATATTGTTCGGCGATGGCCGGAGTGCCGATCCGCTCGTGAATGAAGCCGACGCGCTCGGCGAGCTTGGCGTCGGTGTCGACCACGGAGGCTTGCGAAATGCCGTAGGAGCCATCCTCGCTCAGGCTCTTGACGATCAATGGAAGCGCAAGCCGGGCCGGGCGTCGGACCTTGCGGCGCATCGGGAAAACGGCAAAGGCCGGCACCGCAATGCGACGGTAATGCACGAGTGTCTTGGACAGGTCCTTGCCGCGCGCCAGCATCAGGCCCCGCGGATTGCAGCCGGTATACGGGATGTGCATCAGCTCGAGATAGCTCGCGACGTTCTGGTCGTAGATGGCTTCGCCGTGAAACTGCTCGAGGAGTGTCAACACGACGTCCGGCTTCCAGCCGTCGACCTCGTCGCGGATCGGCTTGAGCTCATCATGCACGCCGAGCGGTCGGACCTCGTGCCCGGCGGCACGGAGAGTTTTCACCACGTCATATTCTGTTTTCCACTCATTGATTTCCAGCTCGCTGTACCCCTTGCTCGAATCCGGGGGTATCAGGTCCGGGTGGACGAGCACCAGGACGCGAAGCCGCTTCATAACGCGATCCACCTTCGCCGCGACGGACCAAACAGCGCATGCATCGTCTGCGCGGTCAATAGCACCGTGAACTCCATAATGAGTTTGCGCTCGGAACCGACCGCGCGCAAATTAAGCTCGCGACACCGGGCCATGATGTCGTTAAGCACGGCATCGAGCGTAAGCTGGTATTCGCCCGTCCACTTCGCGACTAGTTCTCTCACTCTCCCGCGGTTGCGTCTGATGAACGATGAGGCCGCTTCAGACCGGCGATGCCGTGGATCGGCGGAGAACAGCCGTTGCAGATCGCGGTCATAAGTTTTCGGCGTGTCGAAGGCATAGAGCGCCTGCTTTTTCTTGTAGTGTTCGGCAAGTGTCTCGGACAGCCGGCTTAGAGGATCGACACGTTCCCGATGGGTCAGCAGCGGCCGTTGCATGGCGATTTCCGTCATCAACTCGTCGACATATTCAAGCTTCTTGAGCGCCGGCCATCCGGCATAGCGCGCGCGCCAGTTCGAGCGCGGCCGCAGCCACACGGCAAACGTTTCGGCGAAATCCTCGTCCGGATGGCTTTGGGCGTACCACAGACGAAGGTGCTGGACGAAATTCCGGCTGGCCGGATTCGGCCGGTAATAACGCGGATAGCGCTTCGAAGTCGGACCAAACAGCTGCTGCCAGCGGCGACGGCGATCGAGCTGATACGCATGCTGCACGACATGACCGGCTTCATGGCGAAGAATCGCCATGCACTCGGACCAAGTGCCGCCCTCGACGTCGATGATCATTTTGCGTTCCAGCCGCATCAGCCGGGGATGGGCCAGATAGAACGGGATCGCGATGCCCGGCGTGGTGTTCGGGCTGAACCACTCGCTTGAGATCCAGGCATGGGGCCGCGCGCGGATGCCGCGCTCTGCCAGCTCGTCGTGAAGCATAAGAAGGCAATCCTCTAGCCACGTGCCTTCGACCGTGACCTTGAGGTTCTTGAGGCGAACCTGCAGCAGCTTCTCGTCCGGCAGAGCGGCCCAGGCAAATTTCCTACGCGGCATGGCGCTTCGAAACCTGAAACAAAATCATTGCTGCGATGGTGTCATGGGAGGCCGTTTTCGACAACCGGGCCGTTACCGGAATTCAATACACGGGCCAGCCATCGATCGTCGCTCCGGGTTGGAAGCGGCCTCTTCGCCTGGATCCCGCGCCTACGCAGCGCGCGCCGCGCTGTTCGGTGGGGCAATTGAGCGCGGCCTGTTTCAGGAGCCCGTCAGCTCGCCAATCCGGCTTTCGCTAGGCCGTCCGCGAGCCGCTGGGCATCCTCTTTCCTCTTGAAGGGCAGCCGGCTCAAATGTTCGCTGAACGAGTATTTCGGATTGATCTCCATGAGTTCGCGCCAAACGCGATGGGCCTCGTCCACCTCGCCGAGATGACCGAGAGCGGACACGAGCGCGGACCGCGAAAAATCCGTTCCAGGCACAAGAGCAATACGCTGCTTGAACAGAGCCGCCGCTGTTTCGTACTTGCCGGCAAGCAGGTTCGCCATGCCCAGGAAGTGCAGATACTGCGTATTGGCCGCGGGGTCGAGGCGCATGGCGCGCTCCATCAGGGGAATCGCTTCCAGCGGTTGTCCCGCGTACATGCGAATGGTGCCGGAAATGTTGTAGGCCATAGCGAGATTCGGGTTAAGCGACAGCGCTATGTTGATCTCGGACTGCGCCCGATCGAGGTCCCCGTTGAACGTTGCCGCCACGGCCGCGACCGCTCGCGCCAGCGGCTCCTTCGGGTTCTTTTCGATCGCCTGTTCCGCGTACCGTTTGGCTAGCGGCAGTGAGCCATCGGGATCATCGCTCCAACGATTTTGGTAATCGAACATGTA
>Ga0074044_10002638_pt1 | contig 15616 bp, 12 predicted proteins | sample BogForMeECP23OM1_FD_94443 | JGI IMG/M metagenome (GOLD analysis project Ga0074044, IMG submission 94443) | Bog forest soil microbial communities from Calvert Island, British Columbia, Canada - Bog Forest MetaG ECP23OM1 | ecosystem: Environmental > Terrestrial > Soil > Wetlands ...
GTCCGTGTTCGGTCCCCCGTCCGACTTGGTCTTCGAGCTCGATTCCTGGCTCGATCCCGCTTCGGTCTTGGACCGGGGCGAGGAGGGCTCGCCAGACTTGGACCCGAAGAAGTGCGAATAGCCCATCGCGCCGAGCACGCCGAAGATCGCGGCGACCATGGCGGTGATCAGGAGGTTCTTCAACATCGAGGGCTGCTGCGGATGTGGCTGCGCCGGGTCCCGCTGATCGCCGCGGTCATCTTTGTCCTCGAGATGCTCGTTATCTCGCGGTGAAGACTCGTCGTTCGTCACGATAGGAAATCCTCAAGTCAGGGGAAGCGCCTCGGGGCGACGGCTCCAGCCACGGGAGTTCTCAACTCATCTCAGGGACACTGTTATTATAGCGTATCGCGGGCTCAATAGCGAATCGCGAGGCCCATGGACCCGCCGAATGGCTCGGTGTCCCGCGGCGCTGGGGACTGGCCCCGGAGCAATTGGCCGGATTGTGCCGATCTTTCCCAGAGTCATGGGGGTCGGCATGAGAGGAGGCTGGCCCGTGAGTAGCAGTGGATACTGTTGATGAATCACGAGGGCAGTCGATCGGCCGGAATCTAGGCAAGATTGGCGGCATTGCGGAGCATGATCGCCGGCCGATAGTGGACGAGGCGCATTCGCCAATCGCGTATCCGTTGCTATCAGAACCCCGCGTCCCGTATAATGGCTTAGTTGGGCTACTCGAGACGGGCAGTCTTCGAAACGGTCAAGGTGGCCGTGTGGTGCACGCAGTTGCACGGCACGGCCTTTATTTTTTTGTATCGCGAGGGCCGGCGAGTTAACGAACATCGACCGGCGAGGGCTATCGACATGACCGCAACAGGCGACTCAAAGGTCACCACGCCCCAGCTCGAACTCTTGAATGCCTGGTCGGAATACCTGGTGGACTCGGCCCAGCGCGCCGTCCTGTTCTGGGACGTGCTGCGCCAGCGGGGCAACAACTTCCTGGAGAACTCCGCGCGGGGCGAGCCGCCGGTGCTGATCTTCGGCTACGACGTCCTCATCGACGGTCGAACTCTGGACCGCCCGTGCAACTACGCCCTGATGAAGATCCGGGCTCCGCAGGGTGTGGCCGTCGACCCGGCAAAGCGCCCCGTCGTGGTAGTCGATCCCCGGGCCGGCCAGGGGCCCGGGGTCGGAGGGTTCAAGCTCGATTCCGAGATCGGCTTCGCCCTCCGCGCCGGCCACCCGGTCTACTTCATCGGGTTCTACCCGGAGCCGGTCCCGGGGCAGACCCTGGTGGACATCGGGGAAGCCGAGGCGCGGTTTCTCGAGGAGGTCATCCGCCAGCACCCCGGGGCTGGCAACAAGCCCTTCGTCATCGGCAACTGCCAGGCCGGCTGGGCTGTGGCGGCGCTGGCCGCGGTCCGGCCCGAGCTGACCGGCCCCATCGTGCTCGTCGGCGCGCCCCTATCGTACTGGGCGGGCGCCGATAGCCAGAACCCGATGCGCTACAACGGCGGGCTGTTCGGCGGCGCCTGGCCGGCGAACCTCCTGGCCGACCTCGGCGGCGGGATCGTCGACGGCGCTTGGCTCGTCCAGAACTTCGAGCACCTCAACCCCGCCTCCACGATCTGGAAGAAGCCGTACGATCTCTACGCCCGGGTCGACACCGACGCGCAGAAGTTCCTCGACTTCGAGAGGTGGTGGGGCGGCTACTACCTGATGTCCAAGGAGGAGATCCGGGAGATCGTCGACAACCTGTTCGTCGGCAACCGGCTGGTCCGGGGGATCAAACTGCCGGACGGGCGGACGATTGAACTCAAGCGGATCACTTCGCCGGTGGTCGTCTTCGCCTCGCGGGGCGACAACATCTCCCCGCCGCAGCAGGCGCTCGACTGGATCGTCGACGTCTACGGCCACGAGGACCTGATCGTCGGTCTCGGCCACACGATCGTCTACCTCCTCGACCAGGACGCCGGGCACCTCGCCATCTTCGTCGGCGGCCGGGTGGCCCGGAAGGAGCACCGCGAGCTGATAAGCGTGATGGAGGTGCTCGACGACCTGCCGCCCGGCCTTTACGAGATGATCATCGAGCAGCGGCCGAGGAACGCGGCGACCGACCTGGCGGACGCTGACACGTACAGGGTCCGGTTCGAGACCCGGACAGTCGACGACATCCGCGCCATGAACCCCGGCCGACGAGCCGGGGAGCCGCTGTTCAGCACCATCAAGCAGGTCGCCGAGATCACCGAGCGGCTGTACGAGTCGCTGGCCAGTCCGGCGGTCCGCGCCCTGGGGGCCTCGATTCCGGCGGAGCTGCAGCGCGCCCTGCACCCGCTCCGCGTCCGCCAGTATGTGTTGTCGGACCTTAACCCGTTCCTCCTGACTCTGCCGTTCCTCGCCGCCGTCGCCCGAGAGGATCGCCGGCCCGCCAGCGAGGACAACATCTTCGTGCAGTACGAGCGGCGGTTCTCGACGATGATCGTCAGCGCCCTCAACTTTTACCGCGACGTGCGCGATTGTTGCGTGGAGCAGGCGGTCCGGTCCGTCTACGGCCCGACCGGCCTGGGCGCCTTCTGGCCACCCGAGCGGCTCCGCGGGCCCGGGGCTGAGGTGCTCGCCGTCGAGAGTTCCGCGGCGGCGCTGGACGACCACTACGAGCGCGCGGGTCTCGCCGAAGCGGTCGCGCGGATGCTGGTCATCGCGATCCGCGAGCGCGGCGCCGTCGACCGGCGTTCGCTCCTGATCGTCAGCGAGCTGAACGAGCACCGGACTGGGCTGCCCCCGATCTCCGAGGACCGGTTTCACTCCTTGCTGGCCGAGCAGGCGCTGCTTGTTCAGCTCGACCCGGAGAGGGCGGTGCGGTCCCTCACCAAACTGGCGCCGACCAGGGCCGACCGTGAGCGGGCCCTCGCCGTCGTGTCGCGGATTTTGAGTCTGGGTCCCGAGACTTCCGATCCGGAGTCGCCCCTGGCACCGCTGGTCGCGAACACACTTGACATCGACCCGGCCTGGCACCTCTCGCCGGCCCTGGCTGCGGGAGGTTCGACGTCATGAGCGATGACTTCATCGTCAACCGCACCTTCGATGAGATCCGCGTCGGAGACACGGCGAGCCTGGTGCGGACCATATCCTCGTGGTGCCCAACCTGGAGGCCGGCAACATGCTGGCCAAGCAGTTGACTTTCATGGCCAACGCGGACGCCGCGGGCGTCGTCCTCGGGGCCCGCGTGCCGATCGTCCTGACCAGCCGCTCCGACAACGTCCGTACCCGCCTGGCCTCGTGTGCTGTCGGCCTCCTCGTGGCCCACGCCCGGCGCACGGGCCTGCCGGGCGGCGGTGACACGGCGTTACCAGACTCCAGGGGGCAGCGATGACCCGGGTGATCGTCGTCTTGAACGCAGGATCGTCGAGCGTGAAGTTTTCCGTATTCGCGGTCGCCGGAGCGGATCTGCGGCCGCTGTACCGGGGCGAATTCGAAGAGATCGGCACCGCCCCCCATTTCTTCGTCAGGGACATGGACGGTGCGATCGTCGCCGACGAACGGGATTCCGTGGCCGAGATCGCTTCACAGGAAGACGCCGTACACCGGATCTTCGCCTGGCTCGACTCCCATAGTGCGGGCCTGGAGGTCGTGGCGGCCGGCCACCGCGTGGTCCACGGAGGGCCGGTCTACTCCGAGCCGGTCGTGGTCGACGGGCCGACGCTAAAGGCCCTGGCCGCCTATGAGCCGCTCGCCCCATCCCACCAGCCCCACAACCTCGCCGCAATCCGCGCGCTGTCCAGGTCACATCCCGGGCTGATTCAGGTGGCCTGCTTCGATACGGCGTTCCACCGCACCGCCCCCCTGGTGGCCGAGGTGTACGCGCTGCCCCGCGAGTACTTCGACGCCGGCGTGCGCCGTTACGGCTTTCACGGGCTGTCGTTCGAGTACGTCAGCCAAGCCCTGCGGGCGCTCGACCCCGTCGCCGCGGCGGGGCGGGTGGTGATCGCCCACCTGGGTAACGGGTGCAGCATGGCGGCCCTCCTGGCGGGCAAGAGCCTTGGCGACACGATGGGCTTCACGGCGCTGGGCGGCCTGCCCATGGGCACGCGGTGCGGCCAGATCGACCCCGGCGTTCTGATCTACTTGATGCAGCAACGGGGCATGTCGCTGGACCGGGTGGAGGACCTGCTCTACAATCACTCCGGCCTGAAGGGACTGTCCGGAGTCTCCAACGACATGCGCGACCTGCTGGCCAGCGACCGACCGGACGCCCGGCTCGCCGTCGATTACTTCGTTGACCGCATCGGCCGCGAACTCGGCGCGTTCGCCGCGGTCCTGAAAGGGCTGGACGCCCTGGTGTTCACCGGGGGCATCGGCGAGCACGCCGCCGAGATCCGCGCGCGGGTCTGCCGCGACGCGGCCTGGCTGGGCGTCGCACCCAACGACGAGGCCAACCGCCGGGGCGGCCCACGGGTCTCCCCGGAAGGGCGTTCCCCCTCGGTTTGGGTCATCCCGACCGATGAAGAACTGATGATCGCCCGGCACACCCTCCGGCTCCTCGGTGGCGAGTCTAGCCCCCGGACGAAAGGAGAGGACGCACGATGATTGAGCGATTAGACCGCACTCTCGAGGGCCGCAAGGGACTGGTTGTGGGGATCGCCAACGACCACTCGATCGCCTACGGCTGTGCCCGGGCCTTCCGGGCACTGGGGGCCGAGCTGGCGGTCACCTATCTTAACGACAAGGCCAGGCCCCACGTCGAGCCCCTCGCACAGGAGCTCCAGGCCCCCATCTTTCTGCCCTGCGACGTGCAAGACGACGCGCAGGTGGACGCCGTGTCCGCGGCGCTTCGCGAACGGTGGGGCCGGCTCGACTTCGCCCTGCACGCCGTGGCATTCGCGCCCAAGGCGGACCTTCAAGGCCGGCTGACCGACTCATCGCGCGAGGGATTCCTGACGGCGATGGACATCTCCTGCCATTCATTCATTCGGCTGGCGCGGCGCACCGAGGCGCTGATGACCGACGGGGGGACACTCCTGACGCTCAGCTTCGCCGGCGCCGAGAGGGTGGTCCAGAACTACGACCTGATGGGCCCGGTCAAGGCGGCGCTGGAGTGCGCGGTCCGGTACCTGGCCTATGAACTCGGCCCCAAGGGTATCCGCGTGAATGCCCTCTCCCCGGGCCCGATCCACTCTCGCGCGGCCTCCGGACTCAAGGACTTCGACACGATCATCCTTGAGGAGCAGCGCAAGGCACCCCTCGGCCGCCTGGCCGAAATCGACGACGTGGGCGCGATGGCCGCCTTCCTGACAACCCCGGCGGCACGCGCAATCACTGGGATGATCGTCTACGTGGATGGCGGATATCACATCATGGGTTGACAGCGCATCGATGGAGTGAGCGTTATCGTTCCAGACCGTCAAGATCGCCGGTGCTCCCGGCCGCCCAGAGCTTGAGTTCCGCACGGCTCGCTCGCGAGGTAGTCAACCGAACTTTTGAGTGGGCACACCAAGGACTGCCATGAAAACAGCACGGCATCTGGATGATTTGGTTGCCATGATTCCCGATGGGGCGACTCTCATGATCGGCGGATTCTTCGGAGTCGGCTCACCTCATCGCCTGATCCAGGGGCTCGTCTCCGCCGGGCGCAAGGGGCTGATGATCATCGCCAACGATACCGATTATCCCGGTCGTGGCATCGGCAAGCTGATTGAGGCCCGGATGGTGAAGCGCCTGGTTGCCTCGCACATCGGGGCCAACCCAGAAACACAGCGGCAGATGCTCGCCGGGGAACTCGAGGTCGAGCAGGTACCCCAGGGGACGCTTGCCGAGAGGATCCGGGCGAGCGCCTGCGGCCTGGGAGGCGTGTTGACCAGGACCGGCCTGGGGACGGTCATCGAGCGAGACAAACTCACCGTCACGGTCAATGGCGAAACCTGGCTGCTGGAAAAGCCGCTCCGCGCCGACTTCGCGCTCGTCAATGCCTGGCAAGCCGACTACCTCGGCAACCTCACGTACCAGCTCACGGCGCAGAACTTCAACCCGGTGATGGCGATGGCCGCCGGGACTGTCATCGTCGAGGCCGAGGAGATCGTCCCCGTTGGCACTATCCCGCCGGACTCGGTCCGGACGCCCGGGACCCTCGTGGACCACCTACTGGAGCGCCCCTCATGACCATGTCAGTCAAGGAGACCATCGCCCGCAGGGTCGCGCAGGAGGTGCGACCCGGCTCGCTCGTGAACCTCGGCATCGGCCTGCCGACATTGGTGGAAACTTACATGCCGTCGGGGGTGACCGCCTTCTTCCTCACGGAGAACGGCATGATCGGTATCGGCGCGCCGCCTCCCCCGGGCATGGAGAACCCGGACCTCATCGACGCCGGGGATAAATACGTCACGGCCGTCCCCGGGGCTTGCAGTCTCGACAGCACCATGACCTTCGGCCTGATCCGGGGCGGGCATCTCGACCTGACCGTCCTCGGCGGCCTTCAGGTCGACGCGCGGGGGCACCTTGCCAACTGGATGATACCGGGCAAGCTCGTGCCGGGGATGGGCGGGGCGATGGACCTCGTCGACGGCGCCCGGCGCGTGATCGTCGCCATGACCCACACCGCGAAGGGCGCGGCGAAGGTCGTCGAGGAGTGCACGATGCCGCTCACCTCGGTCCGCCCGGTAAGCCTGGTGGTCACCGAGATGGCGGTGATCGAGCCGACCGCCGAAGGGCTCGTGCTGCGCGAGCGCGCGCCGGGGGTCTCGGTCGCCGATGTCGTTGGCGCGACAGCCGCCAAACTGATCATCCCGCCCACCGTTCCGGAGTTCGCCCTGTCATGAACGAGGCCGTGAAGGCGAGTCACAACGGGGCCGACCGGCGGTCGTCCTACGAAAAAAAGTTTCGTTGCCGACGGCCGCCTGAACCCGGCCGCCCGATGACTTGCCGCGTCATTGAGGAGTAAGGCCATGTCGCGACTAGACGGAAAGCTCGCCATCGTTACCGGTTCAGCCAGCGGGATCGGCAGGCAGATCGCAGTCCGCTTTGCGCGCGAGGGCGCGAAAGTCGCCGTCGCGGACCTCGACCTCGGCGGGGCCCAGGAGGTCGTGAGCGAGATCGCGCTCGGCGGCGGCATCGCGACGGCGGTCGCGATGGACGTCGCCGACGAGGCACAGGTCGATGCCGGCGTCGACGAGGTCGCCGCTCGACTCGGCGGCGTCGACATTCTGGTCAGCAACGCCGGCATCCAGCACATCGCCCCGCTGGTCGACCTCCCGCTCGCCGACTGGCGGAAGATCCTGGCCGTGCACCTCGACGGGGCCTTCCTGACGACCCGGGCTTGCTTGCGGCACATGATCCGCCAGGGCCGCGGCGGCACCGTCCTTTACATGGGTTCGGTCCACTCGGTCGAGGCGTCGCCCCTGAAGGCACCCTACGTCACGGCCAAACACGGCCTGATGGGGCTCGCCCGGCTCGTCGCCAAGGAGGGGGCCGTTCATGGCGTCCGGGCCAACGTGATTTGCCCCGGCTTCGTTCGCACGCCCCTCGTCGATCGGCAGATCCCGGAGCAGGCCAGAGACTTGGGCCTGACCGAGGACGAGGTCGTCAAAACGGTCATGCTCCGGGAGACGGTCGATGGCGAGTTCACGACGGCGGAGGACATCGCGGAGGTGGCCGTCTTCTTCGCGGCATTCCCCTCACTGGCATTGACCGGGCAATCGCTCCTCGTGAGCCACGGCTGGCACATGCAGTGACGCGGTACCGGTCGGCCCCTTGGTGTTGTTCCTGGTCCGCCAACCACGGGAAGCTCACCGAGCGCTTGGCGCCATCACTCCCTTAATACTTTATTATACAAATGACCTGCGCATCGACCGGATCTCTAGTGGACGCGACCATCGACGAACTGGTTCGCAACACGATGCACGACATCGGATGTCAGTCTCAAACTTATCGAGGCGAAGATGATCATCCCGAAATACACGCTCGACGATTTCAAGAAGTTGCCGCTCCGGGCAATCGTCGCGTTCGCCGCGCGCTGTGCGCGCCGAGTCGAACAGCTTTCCATCCCTCCCGATGACCATCCCGAGCACGAGAGGTGCCGGTTGGCGGTAAGTGACGCCATCCAGATGGCCGAAGATTTCGCGCGAGGCTCGCCCTGCACCTCGTGCGAGTCCGTAATCCCCGCCATCGAGGCGAGCCGCGACACCGCGCGGGGCGAGCTCGTGCGAGACAATGCGATCGCCGCGGTCGTCCAGGCGGCCTACGCGGCGGCGACCGCGCTGAATGCCGTCGTCCTGGGTGGAGAACCCGAGGAACGACACTTCTCCGGCCCCCCGACCAGGCCGTTGGCCCACCTGGCCGATGTCACGGCGGAAATTGCCGCTCTGGACGCCTTCACGGCGGCGGTGGACGCCTCTGCCGCGGTCGGATACTCTGACAATTTCATCAAAGGGGCTGCCGGGGATTACCAGAGACTCCTCATTCTCAATCTGGGCATCTATCCGGGCGCCGGACAGCCGATCGACCCTTCGCCCAATGGCCCGCTCGGGCCACTCTGAACCGAACAGCCCCTGCGCTACGGTCGAGAATTCAGGAGACCGCGATCTCTTGTTCTCACCATCGAACGACGTCAATGGAAGCACCGCCTACTGAGGAGATTCCCATGGGTACGCCCCTGGAACCCGATCTGCTCCGCCGGATGAACGCTTACTGGCGCGCTGCCAACTATCTGTCGGTTGGCCAGATTTACCTTTACGACAATCCGCTGCTGAAGCGGCCGCTGGCGCTCGCGGATGTCAAGCACATGCTGCTGGGACACTGGGGTACAACCCCCGGGCAGAACTTTATTTACGTGCACCTGAACCGGGTCATCAAGAAGTACGGCCTGGACATGATCTACGTCTCCGGCCCCGGGCACGGCGGCCCCGCCGTCGTGGGCAACACTTATCTCGAGGGCACGTACAGCGAGATCTATCCCGACATCAGCCAGGACGAGGCCGGGCTTCGGAAGCTCTTTATCCAGTTTTCGTTTCCCGGAGGGATTCCCAGCCACGCATCGCCGGAGTGCCCGGGCTCAATCCACGAGGGCGGCGAGCTGGGCTATTCGCTCAGCCATTCGTTCGGGGCGGTGTTCGACAATCCCGATGTCATCGTCGCCTGCGTCGTCGGCGATGGCGAGGCGGAAACCGGACCACTGGCCACGGCCTGGCATTCCAACAAGTTTCTCAACCCCGCCAGCGACGGCGCAGTGCTGCCGATCCTGCACCTGAACGGCTACAAGATTTCCAACCCGACCGTCCTGGCCCGCATCGATCACGAGGAGCTGGAACAATTGCTCCGCGGCTACGGGTGGACGCCCTACTTCGTCGAGGGTCACGAGCCCGAGCTGATGCATCAGGCCATGGCCGCGACACTCGACATGGCGGTTGAGCAGATCAAGAAAATCCAGCAGGACGCCCGCGTTCACGGCAATGTCGCGCGACCGCGCTGGCCTATGATCGTCCTCAAATCGCCCAAGGGCTGGACGGGGCCGAAGATGGTCGATGGCGTGCAGGTTGAGGGCACCTTCCATGCGCACCAGGTGCCCCTCTCCGACCCGGCCACCCATCCCCAACACCTCAAGATGTTGGAAGACTGGCTGAGGAGCTACCGGCCGGAGGAACTCTTCGATGAACAAGGCCGCCTGAAACCGGAACTGGCCGAACTTGCGCCCAAGGGGGAACGACGCATGGGCGCCAATCCCCACGCCAACGGCGGCAGTCTGCTCCGCGACCTGCGGATGCCGGATTTCCGCGAGTACGCGGTCGACCTGCCCTCGCCGGGGGTGCTCGGCATCGGCGACACGCACGTGCTCGGGCGTTTCCTGCGCGATGTGGCGAAGCTGAACAGTGAGCAGCACAATTTCCGGGTCTTTGGCCCTGACGAGTCGCTCTCCAATGGCCTGGAGGCGCTCTTTGAAGTGACCAAACGCCAATGGAACGCCTCGACCGTGCCGAACGACGAATTTCTCGCGCCCACCGGGCGCGTGATGGAAATGCTCAGCGAACACCAGTGCGAGGGCTGGCTCGAGGGCTACCTGCTCACCGGGCGGCATGGACTCTTCAACTGCTACGAGGCGTTCATCCACATCGTCGATTCGATGTTCAACCAGCACGCCAAGTGGCTGAAGGTCACGTCGGACCTGCCGTGGCGGCGGAAGCTCGCCTCGTTGAACTACCTGCTGGCATCACACGTCTGGCGTCAGGATCACAACGGCTTCACGCACCAGGATCCCGGTTTCATCGACCACGTCGTGAACAAGAAGGCCGAGGTCGTGCGTGTTTACCTTCCGCCTGATGCGAACTGCCTGCTGTCGGTGATGGACCACTGCCTGCGCAGCCGCCATTACGTCAACGTCGTGGTCGCGGGCAAACACCCGGCGCCGCAGTGGCTGACGATGGACGCGGCCGTCAAGCACTGCACCGCGGGCATCGGCATCTGGCCATGGGCCAGCAACGACCAGGGCGCTGCACCCGACGTGGTCATGGCCTGCTGTGGCGACGTGCCCACGCTGGAGACGCTCGCCGCCGTCTCCATCATGCGCGAACATCTGCCCGACCTGAAAATCCGGGTGGTCAACGTCGTCGACCTCATGAGGCTAGAGCCCCAAACCGAGCACCCGCACGGGTTGAGCGACCTGGATTTCGACGAGCTCTTCACCAAGGACAAGCCGGTCATCTTCGCCTTCCATGCCTACCCGTGGTTGATCCACCGGCTGACCTACCGCCGCACGAACCACCACAACATCCACGTCCGGGGCTACAAGGAAGAGGGCACGATCACCACGCCCTTCGACATGACGGTGCTGAACGATCTGGACCGCTTCCATCTCGTGGTGGACACCATCGACCGCCTGCCACAGACCGGCGACACGGGCATCTACCTGAAGCAGCAGCTCAGGGACAAGCTTGTCGAGCACAAGCAGTATATCGCCCGGTACGGCCAGGACATGCCGGAAATCCGGAACTGGAAGTGGAGCAACCCCAAATCGCCGGCGCGGTGATCGACGGAATGGAGCTGTTCTCGGCGTGAGACGGGGAGCCTGAGTCCGCGTTGATCGCTCTCGTCGGCAAGACATTATTTGGAGTGACTGCGATGAACCACGCGAACAAGGATGGGCACGCCCCCGGGCGGGAAGGGGACCTGGCCCGGATGCCGCTTCCCGAGCTGCGTCAGCAACTGGAAACGTCGAACGAGGGCCTCAGCCCCGAGGAGGCGCAGGGCCGCCTGGCCCGTTACGGGTACAACGAACTGCCAGAAGAGAAGACCAACCCTCTCCTCAAGTTCTTGTCCTACTTCTGGGGGCCCATCCCCTGGATGATCGAGGGCGCGGTCATCCTGTCGGCGCTGGTGCGGCACTGGGCTGATTTCGGCATCATCCTCGTGCTGCTGATCATGAACGCCGTCGTCGGCTTTTGGGAGGAGTACCAGGCCGCGGGGGCCATCGCCGCGCTCAAGGCTCGGCTGGCGTTGCGTGCCCGCGTCAAACGTGGCGGCGTCTGGACCACGGTTCCGGCTCGGGAGCTCGTGCCCGGCGACCTGATCCGCGTGCGCCTGGGCGACATCGTGCCCGCCGACGCCCGTCTGCTGGACGGCGACCCGATCGAGGTGGACCAGTCGGCCTTGACCGGGGAATCACTCCCGGTAACCCACACGTCGGGCGATGCCGTCTACTCCGGTTCTATCGTCAAACAGGGCGAGATCGACGCTCTGGTCTACGGCACGGGCCAAAATACCTACTTCGGCAAGACGGCGGGTTTGGTGGCGGCGGCACACACGGTGAGCCACTTCCAGCGTGCCGTCTTGAAGATCGGCGACTACCTGATCGTCCTCGCTTTGGCCCTGGTGATCCTTATCCTGACGGTGGCCCTGTTCCGGGGTGATCCCATGCTGGAGACCCTGGAGTTCGCCCTCGTCCTGACGGTGGCGGCCATCCCCGTGGCCATGCCGACCGTGCTCTCGGTCACCATGGCCGTGGGGGCCCGGATACTGGCGCGCAAGCAAGCCATCGTCAGCCGGCTGGTTGCCATCGAGGAGCTGGCCGGGATGGACCTACTCTGTACCGACAAGACCGGCACGTTGACTCAGAACCGCCTGACCCTGGGAAAGCCGTTCACGCTGGACGGCGTCTCTCCCGAGGAGGTCGTGTTCAGTGCGTCCCTGGCCTCGCGGGCCGAGGACCAAGACCCGATCGACCTGGCCGTCCTGAGCGGTGAACCGAAGGCACCCCAGGAGCTTGGCTATCGCGTGACCCACTTCCAGCCTTTCGATCCCGTTCACAAGCGCACAGAGGCCGCGGTGAGCGGGCAGGATGGGACCTTCAAGGTGACCAAGGGCGCCCCGCAGGTAATCCTGGCCATGGCGGCCAACGCGGCGCAGATCCAGGCTCAAGTGGACGGGGCCGTGAATGTCTTCGCGGCCCGCGGCTTTCGCTCCCTGGGCGTGGCACGGACCGATGCCGCTGGCCAGTGGCAGTTTCTCGGCGTCATCCCCCTCTCCGACCCGCCACGTGACGATTCCAAGGCGACCATTGCGACGGCCAGGCAGATGGGTATCGAGGTCAAGATGGTCACCGGCGACCAGGTAGCCATCGGCAAGGAGATCGCTCGCGAGGTCGGCCTGGGCACCAACATCCTCGACGCCAGCCTGTTCGTTGAGACTAAGCCGCACGCGGCGGGTCAACTGGCGGAGGCCATCGAGCGAGCGGAGGGCTTTGCCCAAGTCTTCCCCGAGCACAAGTACCACATCGTCGATGTCTTGCAGCAGCGCGGCCACATCGTCGGCATGACCGGCGACGGGGTCAACGACGCACCGGCGCTGAAAAAGGCCGACTGCGGCATCGCCGTCTCGGGCGCCACGGACGCCGCCCGCGCCGCGGCTGATATCGTGCTGTTGACCCCCGGCCTGTCGGTGATCATCGACGCCATCCAGGAGGCGCGGAAGATCTTCCAGCGCATGAACAGCTACGCCATGTACCGCATCGCGGAAACCGTCCGCGTTCTGCTGTTCATGACGCTGTCGATCCTGGTTTTCAACTTCTACCCTGTAACGGCGGTGATGATTGTCCTCTTGGCGCTGCTCAACGACGGCGCCATCCTGTCCATCGCCTACGACCGCGTCCACTATTCCGACCGGCCCGAGGTGTGGAACATGCGACTTGTCCTCGGAATGGCGAGCGTGTTGGGGGTGGCTGGGGTGGTCGCCTCCTTCGGCCTGTTCTACCTGGGAGAGCGCGTTTTCCACCTGAACAGGGAGATGATTCAGACCTTCATGTATTTGAAGCTGTCCGTCGCGGGGCATCTGACCATTTTCGTCACGCGGACGCGCGGCCCGTTCTGGTCGATCAAGCCGGCCCGAGTTCTGCTCGGCGCGGTGCTGGGCACCCAGTTGGTTGCTACGCTGATCGCGGTCTACGGGGTGTTCATGACCCCGATCGGCTGGAAGTGGGCTCTGCTGGTGTGGAGCTATGCCCTGGCATGGTTCCTGGTCAACGACCGCGTGAAACTGCTGGCCTACCGCGTCTTCGACCCGGAGCAACCTGGACTGCTGGCTTCTGCGCGAGGCGGGAAACGGTAGCACGGTTCCAGCCCTTCTCTCCGGGCGGGACATCGATGCCGTTGCGGGCCAGGGATCTGCCCCAGTCGGCGCGCTCACGCCGGGTTGAGATGGTTCGTGGAGATACCCATTGCGGTTAGCCTGGCGTGTCAGGATGGTATGGACAACCAGTTCGAGTTTCGCGCCCCCAAGTTCAGGCAACCTGTTTTCCAGCGCGGCCACCTGCTCCGGACCGAACGGTCGGTGGGCTTTTATCTCCGCGGTTACGACGACTTTGTCCGTGGCTCGTTGAAAACCAAGGTCGATGAGCTCAGCGCCGGGATAGGCTTGGAGTGCCTGCATCAATTTCGCGCGCGTCTCCGCTTCAAACAGGTGATTCGTCAGCGTCTGTACAGCGTGCAGACTGAGCACCAGGCCAAGGATCGCGAGGATTACGAAGCTCGATGCGTTCCGTAAGATGACGCTTCGCCCAAGTTCCGATCGCAGCGTCAGTTTGTTGAAGCCGCATAGACCGAGGACGACGGAAGAAGCAAACTGAATCGCGACGAGGTTGGTCACGAAAAGAACGAAAGCCCCGAAGCCCAGGCTGGCTTCGCCTCGCCCAAGACAGATGCCACACGCGGATAGAGGCGGCACGAGGGCGGTGGCGATGGCGACGCCCACCAGTCCGGCACTCAGGCGGGGAGAAGTGGAGGCATAAGCTCCGGCGGCGCCTCCGGCCAGGGCAATGATCAGGTCGAGCAACGTCGGCCTGGTCCGGGCAAGAATCTCCCTGGTCAGCGGCGCGTCCCGGTGAATCACACCGATGAGGAGGGCCATACAAAGAACCAGAAACACACCGCTGGCCTCTGCCAGCAGCGCCTTGCGAAGCAGCCCATTGTCGCCATCGACCAGCGCCAGGGCGATGCCGGTGATCGGCCCCAGCAACGTGGCAATGACCATGGCGCCGATGACGACGGCGGCGCTGTCCTCCAGCAACCCGTAGCAGGCGACGACGGTTGCCAGTGCGTTCATTGTCAGGAAAGCGGTACTGAAGACCGCGTTGTCGTGAATGCTCTTGCGGAAGGCCTCCCGGCTTGTGCATCGCTCATCCGGCGTTTCAATGGGAAAAGTGCTCATCGGTGGTCAGCCCCAACTACTTGAATGAAAGGTCGTTCGCGGCCACCCACGGCCACAGAAGAAGCAGGAGGGACGATGTCGGACTGGATCGCCGCGGAAGGGTCTCCCTTTCCCCTGGGTGCCACCTGGGTCGAGAGCGCCCTGGCCTGGAACTTCGTAGTGTATTCCAAGCACGCGCAGAGCATTACCCTGCTGCTCTATGCGGAAGCGGACCTTGTCACTCCCGTTTTTACTTACCCCCTCGACTACCTCCGGAACAAGTCAGGAAGTATCTGGCACTGCCGGCTCGCACGGGCCGACGTCCGCGGCGCGCGCTTTTATGCCTACTCGGTAGCCGGTCCCGCCCCCCAGGGCCGCTTCGAGTGGCACTGCTTCGACCCGGACAAGATCCTCCTGGATCCGTACGCGAAGTCGGCCTTCTTCCCCCCGACCTTCGATCGGGCAGCGGCCTCGCACCCCGGGTCCAACGCCGGCAAGGCACCGCTGGGCCTGCTCGCCGGGGCCGGCGAGGTGTTCAACTGGAGCGGGGACCGGCGGCCCCGGCACCAGTCGGACACCATCATTTACGAGTTGCACGTTCGGGGGTTCACGATCAACCCGAACTCCGGCGCGAGTCCAGAGCGGCGCGGCACTTTCGCGGGGCTGGTCGAGAAGATCCCGTATCTCAAAGACCTGGGCATCACCGCGGTGGAACTTATGCCCATCTTTCAGTTCGACCCCCAGGAGGGGAACTACTGGGGTTACAACCCACTGAGCTTTTTCGCCCCTCACCACGGCTACGGCAGCCGACCGGGAGATTACGACCAGCACAACGCATTCCGCGCCATGGTCAAGGCGCTCCACGCCGCGGACATTGAGGTCATCCTCGATGTGGTCTACAACCACACGGCGGAAGGCGACCAGAGAGGGCCGGTCTACAGCTACAAGGGAATCGACAACAGCACCTATTACCTGA
>Ga0074044_10002640_pt1 | contig 15614 bp, 14 predicted proteins | sample BogForMeECP23OM1_FD_94443 | JGI IMG/M metagenome (GOLD analysis project Ga0074044, IMG submission 94443) | Bog forest soil microbial communities from Calvert Island, British Columbia, Canada - Bog Forest MetaG ECP23OM1 | ecosystem: Environmental > Terrestrial > Soil > Wetlands ...
CGGCAGCGTGATCGCCGAGATCGCCGGTCCTGTCCGATCCATCCTGGCACTCGAGCGCACGGCCTTGAACTTCCTTCAGCGGTTGAGTGGCATCGCGACGCTCACGGCTCGGTTCGTGGCGGCCGTCGAGGGCACCAGGGCGGCCATTTTCGATACGCGCAAGACCACTCCGGGCTGGCGCGTGCTCGAGAAGTACGCGGTCCGCTGTGGCGGCGGGCACAACCACCGCATGGGGCTCTACGATGCCGTTCTGATCAAGGACAATCACCTGGCCTACCTGGAGTCACAGAGCGGACCCGATGCGATCGCAGCGGCGGTCGCGGCCGCGCGAGCCCATGCTCCGCGATCGGCGTTCATCGAGGTCGAGATCGATTCGCTCGAGCAGCTTGAACGCGCGCTGCGGTGCGACCCCGACATCATCCTGGTGGATAATCTTGGCCCTGAGGCCCTGGCCGAGGCAGTGCGGCGCAGGGACGCGATTGCGCCGCGGATCGAGCTCGAGGCTTCCGGCGGAGTCTCCCTGGCTACCGTCCTGGACCTGGCACGCACAGGTGTGGACCGGATCAGCGTCGGGGCGCTCACGCACTCGGCTCCGGCACTCGACATTGCGCTGGACCTCGAGATGGCCCCGTCGTGACTCGCGCCGAAGAGTGGCCTGCCCGCCTCGAATCAGGGCTGAAACGAAAGCGCGACCATGTCGTCAACTCCGCCCGACCCCGAAACTTTGAACATCGCTCTGCTCGAACGACTTCGCAGCGCCGGCGGACAGTTCGTTTCCCTGGTCGACCTCGGAAGTGATCGGACGCGCGTCTGGGACGACCTCGATGCCCTGACGCGGTTCGGGTTCCAGATCGAGCGTCATCCTTATCTGGGAGCGGCCTTCCGGGGACCAGCGTGCCGGCTATGCCCCGACCAGATCGAGCATGGACTGCGAACCCGAACCATCGGGCGCAGGATCGCCGTCTGGAACCGCGTCGGTAGCACCAACGACGTGGCTGCTCGGGCGGCGTCAACCTTGGCCAACGACGGCCTGGTGGTTCTTGCCGAGGAGCAGACCGCGGGCCGGGGCCAGCGGGGCCGGCTGTGGACGGTTCCTCCTCGATCGTCGATCTTGATGTCGATCCTCATTTTTCCGCCGGCCAATCTGAGGGCGCTGAGGCCGGAGGCCCACGCCGGCAATGCCTGGCTAACAGCCCTGGCGGCGGTGACGACCGCGGAGCTCGTGACCGACTGGACCGGTCGCGATGCTCGCATCAAGTGGCCCAACGACGTTCGCGTTGAGGGCCGCAAGATCGCCGGCATTCTGGTCGAGCGCGCGCTCACTCCCGCGTACTTCGCTCGTGCGGACGGCGAGAGTGGAGGGTGTCATCAGGGAGTCGTCATCGGGGTCGGTTTGAACGTCAACGTGGACGAGGAGAGCTTTCCCTCCGACCTGCGCCCCAGAACGACATCGCTGGCGATCCTTGGGGGCGGTGAGCCGATCGATCGCTCGCAACTGGCACGCGACCTCATCGGGCGGTTGGACGTCTGGTACGAGCACGTCATGTCCCTCGGCCCGGGAGTGTTGAACGACCCATGGCGAGACCGGAGCGAGCACCTCGGCAACATGGTCCGGGTCGTGACTCACGATCATGAGCTTCGCGGTCGACTGATCGATCTCGATCTAGACTGCGGACTGACTCTGGATCTCGAGGCCGCCAGGCGAGGGGTCTCCGATGCATTCTCGCCTCGCGGCCCCGAGCTCGAGTCGAGCCTGAGGCAGGTTGCCCTGAGCAACGTCCTGGCACTCGAGGAGTGACCACCGCATGGGCAGTCGTGAGCCAGGGCGGTTTCCCGATCCAGCATGGGCCAAGCCTGTCCACGTGCCGGCTTCCGGCATCGCCAGCCCCCCAGTGTCGCGGCCTCCACGACCCGGAAATTGGGTTTGTTCTGCATAAAGAAGCCCGAATACGTCCGATGTTAACTCTTTGAGGGCGAGTGATTTGCGGCTGATTTCAATTGGCTTTGTTCGGCGCTTTTTGTGGCGTTGTCGCGTCGCCGGGAGGGCTCTGCCAGCCACCATGGCCCTGTCCCGGTCGGTCTGCCGCGCCCGCCCGCTCGTGGGACAAGATTCCAATCTTGTCGTATGTCCAATTCCTTATGACACGCTGGGAATCCTGTTCCACGTCCTGACCCAGTGTCAGCGCTGGCATCGGCTCGCTGCTTTCACTTTCATGGCAGCCACCCAAGTTCACCTCGCACAGGCCAATCATCATATGGCACTCGCAACCTGCCGTCCGCCATACCCGACTCCGAGTTTCGCGACCCGGAATTGGGTCCGCTTTGCATGCGTGATATGCTACGAAATGCTACGTTTTTCGGCTTTTTTGAAAATTTGGGAAACCAGGTTTTCGACGCAAGTTCTTAATGAATAGATGGTTGTGGCTAACTGTCTCTCGGTGCTCATTTCACGACAATTAACGCAACCGCATGACAATAAAGGAGTTGCGCCATAGCCAGTAACGTAGCATGTTCCCGCAAAAGTCGCCATTTTGTCCCCTTTTGGGGGCATTTCACCCCCATTTTGCCATCCAGTCGGCTTTGAGAGCGGCAGGGGCCAACCGCTATCCGGCACCCAAGGAAAGACAGCGGCCACGTTCGCTCTCGTGACGACGGTCGGGCCTGAGCCGCGTCCCGGCAGATCAACCCCGGGTGAACTTGGCCGCGCTGCGGACCGTCAAGCTTTTGCCAGCCTTTCTTACCCGACTAATCGACAAGTCTTGCGCAATCCGCATGTCGGGCGGCCAGGTGTCCTCGTGTCAATGAGCATACACCCGCGCACCGCCGTTCGGCCTGGGCGGTGCGCATGCCTGCTTCTCACACCGAATTGCCAAAGACTCTTCGCACGATCCCGACATACTAAGTTTACGACAAGATCGCCGGAATCTTGCGAGTGTCTCCGGAAGAGTGAAATGGAGACAAGCCTGGAATCCAGCCTTCGGGGCGGCGTCATCGCGCCGCGCAGCCGCCCAGGTTCGCCAGGTGGTGCACGCCCAGACGCTCGGCGACTTCCCGCAACCGGGCACGGCTGGCGGCGAAGAAACGGCCCAGCAACCGGCCGGCGGCCAGCTTCTGCAACCGCGCCTGCCAGTTCTCGGCGTTGCTCCCCAGCCGCTCGAAGACCCCGGCCAGCTCACCGGAGATCACGGCTTTGCCCGCGCGGAACAACCGCCCGGTGTACTCCACCAGGAGCAGGTAATTGCCCAGCGAGATTCCTTCGATATCGAGGATCGCCACGCTCTTGAACCGGGCCTCGAAGAACGCGCCGCGGGTCTGCTCCTCGCGGTTGGCCAGCCGTGAGAGCGGCTCTTTCAAGCACTTCATGAACCAGCTCAGGCTCTGCAACCGCTGGCGCGCAGTCGCGACCCACCTGGCGTCCTTCAGCCGAGCCTGGACCCACTCCTCCGAGACCGGGGCCACCTGTCGCGCCTTGTCGCGTGGCGGAAAGAGGCGTCCCCAGCGTCGCACGACGTCCTCATCCGACCAGCCCCGGGCCACCTCCGGATCCAGCCGCACCAGCAGGTGCAAATGATTGTCCAGGATCGCAAACTCCGCGACGGCCACCGAGAAGATTTCAGCAAGTTCCTCGAGCCGATGTTCGATCCAGCTTTTCCGGTTGTGCATCCCTTCCCCAAGCAGGAAGGCCCGTCGCACGCAGCGCGTCACACAGTGATACCAGCGGGTCACGGCAGGATCAACCAGATGGGCACGCGCAATCGTCATGGGCGGATCTCCTGGGATGATCCGCACAAACTACTGAATCCAACCCGCTGAGTCAATACTGCTATGCATGTCCTTGATCTTGGTTTTCGGAAGAGCCTTTTCATCCCCGATCACCCGGTCCCTTAGTGCTCATCGTGTAGGATCGTCTCGGCGATCTGCTGAACCCGCTCCCACGTGATCCCATCTCGCTGTTCAACAGCGAGCGGATGGTCGGTCGGTTCGAGTTCGATGAGTGGTCGGACACCGACCGGGCGGGTGTGGATCATTGTCTTGAGGCTTAGCGTCTCGGGATACCCCGGCACGCTGCTGCTGAGCCAGCCGAAGCAGGGCGGCTCCGACTCCCGCCCCGGCTGTACCCAGAGCTTGAAGGCTCGGGCGAAATTGTCGGCGCTCAGGGAGACCCACAAGTCCCATGAGAAACGATCCTCGGAACCGATGATCGGTAACTCCAGGTTGCCGACGATGAAGAAGTGCTCCTCGTCGATGACGCACTGGTTGGAAGAGAGGAGGCAGCGGCGGGAGCGTTCGTCCTCCGGTATGCCGTACCAGTAGGCAGGTGCGTGAAAGCCGTAATGAAGCGGCAGATCGCCGTGATGCTGACCGCAGCGGTGGCAGTGGTATCCGGGCATGGTGAGAGGTCTCGTGGTCAACGCAGTATCCAAGCGAGAGGGGAGGCACGAATCCCTGTATCATAGCCCATTTTCCCTGACCGATAGACTCGCTTGTGTATTCAAATCAAGTTCTTCTTCTGGTCTACTGTGAGCGTGTCGTTAAGATTCTGTAACCAGGGAGACTACAGCATGGCAACAGCAACCAATAGTCAGGGCAAAACCAGCTTCGTGAAGGACTTCCTCAACGCCAATCCCCAAGCTAACACCAAAACCGTGAACGAGGCTTGGCAGGCGGCCGGGTTCGACGGGACGATCAGTCACCCCGTCATCAGCGAGGTGCGGAAGCAACTGGGGCTGACCGGCAATCTGCCTGGGAAGACCAGGAAAGCCGCCAAGGGAAAGGCAGCCCCCAACATGCCCAAGACGGCAACCGTTACTCCAGGTAAGACCAGCTTCGTCAAGGAGTTTCTCCAAGGCAATCCCCAAGCCAACACCAAAGCCGTGAACGAGGCGTGGCAGGCTGCCGGATTCGAGGGCACAATTAGCCCTACGTTGGTCAACAAGACAAAAGTAAAGATGAATCTGACCGGCAATCTGCGTGGGAACTCCAAAACAGCCGCCAAGGGGAAGTCAGCCCCCAGAATGCCCAAAACAGCAACCGCCGCACCAGGCAAAACGAGCTTCTTGAAAGAGTTCCTCCACGACAATCCCCAAGGCAACGTCAAAGCCGTGAATGAGGCGTGGACGGCTGCCGGATTCGACGGGACCATCAGCGAAGCCCTTGTCTACAAGGCGAGAGCATCCTTGGGTCTGACGGGCAACCTTCAGGGAAAGACCAAGAAGGAGGCGAAGACAACCTCCACCGGCAAGAAACTGGGAAGACCTCGTAAGGAGACCACGGCTGCGGGCAAAGGGCAACCACGAGGCAGGAAGAGCAACCGTTCCTTGGCCCTGAATGAACTCGAAGCCGACATCGATCGGCTGATTTTCAAGGTGATGGGAATCGGTGATCTGACCCGGATCGAGGATTCGTTGAGACAAGCAAGAAGGCTGCTCTACGTGAGCGCCAACGGACGGTGATCCCTTTCGATTCCGGAACCTGACGCCAACCACGCCGGGGCTATCTCCCCGGCGTTTCTATTCTGTTGGGAGCCATCGTCCTGGGTGGCGGAAGTCAAGGCTTAACCCGCTGAGTAATGGCTTCTGCTGCCCATGTGATCGACGACAATTACATTTCCCCACTCGCTCCACCCATGACAGCCTCCTTTCTGAGCCTACGTTAATAACCTGTGTGCATTTAGAGATATCCAGAATCAATGTCTCCAGCGCTGCTCTCCAAGAGGGATGGTGTCAGACTTTCAGAGGGACGGTGTCAGACTTTGTTCTTGGTTCTTACGTGCTGGCCTCGAAACCAAAAACAAAGCCTGACCCTACACTCCTCTGTTGACCCCACACTCCTCTGTCGAGCGTCCAGGCCTGGAAGGCGGCAACGAGCTGTCCCTGGTTGATGATGCCGTTCTGAAGGGCGAGCAGGCCGAAGAGGAGGTCATGGTCAGAGGTTGACCTGGACACGGCTCGAGCTCCTTTATCGTCGGGCCGGCCGGGCAGGATCGACCGGCCCGGCCAGAGTGTTCGAAGTTGGATCTGTCAGGTCATCGCGAGGACGTCGCCGCTCGTCCTTCGACGACGCGGCGAGAGGATCTTACCACGGGCAGACCCAGAGAGCTTTGGCAGCACCCGTGTGGCGGCGAGCGGGCCGACGTGTTACTCTGGTTGAGAAGTGGATTTCCGGGGGCCGTCGATGGAGGTTCGCTACTACGTCAATCCCGTCACCGGCCTTCCTCACATCTACGACCACGGTGTGACCGAGGCAGAGGTCGAGCGGGTTCTGAACCGCCCCGGCGAGGACGGGCCTTCGTCCGACGGCTCTCGACAGGCTCTCGGTCAGTCGGAAGGCGGACGCTACCTCCGCGTGGTATACGTCCCCGACGAGGACGGAGAAGGTGTTTTCGTGGTCACAGCTTATCGCCTGGCGGGGCGGGAACTCAAGGCGTACCGCAGGCGGAAGAGGAGACGAGGGCGATGAACGAGCAGCGGTTCCCGGCCGGCTGGGACCAGCAGCGAGTGCAACGCTTGCTGGCGGAACTTGACGCGCGAACCGAGGAGGAGTGGGTGGCGGCGGACGAGGCTGCTGCTGCGGAGGCGGACGATCAAGCCGTGATCACAGTGCCAACCGTCCTATTGCCAGAGATCCGGCGGCTACTGGCAACACACAAGACTGCCTAAGCTGGTCATGGATCTGGAAACCAGGTTGGTGACCAGGGCGTAAGATTAGGCCCGGTGCTTTCCGGTTCGAAGAACGGAACAGGGGCATCTCAACGTCTCTCCCCCGTTTGACCCCTTGGCTGACTCGGGCCCCGTTTGGTACGATGACAAGTGGCACTTCCGCGGAGTTAGGCCATGCCACTGCTGGACCACTTCCATCCGCCACTGAGCCGGACCCACCCGTGGCGCGGGTTCCACGGGGCCTGGGCCGCGGCGATGGCTCGACTGCTCAATGGGGGCGTGCTGCCGCCGGGATATTACGCGGTCCCGTTTCTCGACCGCGACGGCCCGGTGGAGATCGACGTGGCGGCCTTGCGGGAGTTCGAGGTTGCGTGGTCGGCGGGTGCGCCGGGCGGGCCCCAACCGTGGACCCCGGCTGCCCCCGGGTTGGCGGTCGCCGTCGAGTGGCCGAGCGTCGACGACGTGCGGGTGGAGGTGCTCACCGACGACGGGGACCCGCGCGTGGCGGCGGCGATCGAGCTGGTCAGCCCGCGAAACAAGGACCGGGCGAGGGAGGCCTTCGCGGCCAAGTGCGCCGACTACCTGGGGCGTGGGTGCGGCGTGGTGGTGGTCGACGTGGTCACGACCCGGCGGGCGGACCTCAAGGCCGACCTGGTCGCCATGCTGGGGGCCGATCCGGCCGATCCGGCCGTCGAGGCGTCGGGGGCATTGTCCGCCGTGTCGTATCGGCCGGTCCTCCGGGATGGCGACGGCCAGCTCCTCGCGTGGCCGGCCGCGCTGGAGCTTGGTCGACCCCTGCCGACGGTGCCGCTGTGGCTCGGGGCGGACTTGGCGGTGCGGCTGGACCTGGAAGCCAGCCACTCCGCGGCGTGCGTCGATCTCCGCATCCGTCAAGCAGGGTAGTGGAGCGAAACAGAGACAAGGCGGAAGTCTGCGCGGTCGCGAAGCGGGTCGAGCGCGACCTCTTTCGCCATGGCGACGGCGTTTCGATAGTCCTGGGCAACAGCCTTGCGGAGCAGGGTCATCGCCTTGCCAGCATCGGCCTCGCCGTCGCCGGCCGAGGTCCCTGACCCCTCTCGCCCGGTGGCGACGGCCTTGCGCGTCGCGCAGGGAACGTAGCGGCGAATCGGGGAGCTTCCCGCCCGTCAGCGCCAAACCGACGCCTTCTGCGTCAGCACGCAATGTCGCGCAACATCTCGCCAATTCCACTCCAAGAAGGAAACGGCCCTGACGCCCGGGCGAGCCGGGATTGACGATTCTGGCGGGGATATCTTGGATCTTGATTGTGGCGGATGATAGACTGAGCCAACAGGGAGACTTGGCGATGGGCCCGGCTGTCGGCTGTTGCGAATCGGGTTCCCTCCACAGTTCCCTGCACGCCAGTCCTACCGACCCGCAGATGCCGAGCGGCGGCTGCCGCCTCACCCCTGTGGCGCCCTGCCGCCGGATCGGCAAGAACGAGTAAGACAGCCCTGTACCCACCGCCCTGTCCCACCAGAGATGCGCTCCTGCTTGCTTGGACCACACTGGCAATCCGGCCGTAGGCTGGCGGCTCGAGCCCGCGGGGCCCCGAGGTCATTCCGAGGCAACGTCGAGAGGAGATCGAGCGATGCCGGCTTCCTTGAGAGCGCGGTTGCGAGGCTCGGACGGTCTTCCGCCGTCCTTCCCGGTGTTGCTGGTGTTCGCGGCCGGTGTGCTGCTGGGCGCTCTTACCGTCTGAAATCCGCGCTGGCGCCTCGGCCCTGGCCGAGATGCAGCGACAAGGAATGGGAGGCTCCAGCATGAGGGAATCTCAGACCGGATCGTTGTTGGTGGATTACTACGAGGCCTTTCTCCGTGAGCGGGATCTGGATCAGTTCCGCGCGCAGGTCACGGCGCGTTACACGGAAGGGACACTGGGACGTGTCCTGACCTCGTCCCCCAGCGTTGCGGCGCGCAGAGCCGCGGTTCTGGCCCTGGGGGTCACCGGCAGCTTCGAGCAGAGCAACACGGCCCTGGGTAGGGCCCTACGCGACAATGACCCGGTCGTGCGAACCATGGCGGAAAGCGCTTTGTGGGCCATCTGGTTCCGTGCCGGCTCGCCGGAGAATAATCAGAATCTGGACGAGGTTCGGCTGCTCATCGGCCATCACCGCGTGGACGCGGCCGTGAACTTGGCCTCCCGCTTGATCGCGCGGGCTCCGAAGTACGCGGAAGCCTACAACCAGCGGGCGATCGCCCTGTTCATTCAGGGCCGGTTCGCCGAGAGCGCCGAGGATTGCCAGCGCGTGCTCAAGCTCAACCCATACCACGTCGGGGCAATCTCGGGATTGGCCCAATGCCAGATCCAGCTCAATCAACTCCACGAGGCACTGCGAACGCTGCGCCGTGCCGCGAAGCTGCAACCGCACAGCCAGTCGATTCGCGAGAATATTCAGGTTCTGGAAGCACAGATCGAATTGGACGAAGCGCGTTAGGTCACGTGACTTGATCGTCGTCTTGATACGTGTCGGCCGCGGCGGGTCTCAGGAGGGGTCCGCCAGACCGTGCACGGATGGTCGCTTGAGCGAGGGTCGATGGGGGCCGGCGAAGGCAGCAACAAACTCGGGCAGTGCGCCGAGATGAAGATGAATCATGCTGCCGACGGCATGATGATGGTAGAAGAGATCGCCGTCGACGGTGAGTGACCCGAAGCAAGCCGGACACTCGAGCGGCTCGAAGCTGGCATGGAGACGCCAGCGGCAGCTTCTGTAACCCCGGACGACCGTTCCCTTTGCGCCCAGCCAGCAGTCATGCAGGAGCGTCCTCGTGACCGGAACCGGAGGCACGGGACGAGCCAGCAGCTCGGCGCTAAATGGCAGGATTCCGGCCCCCCGAACAGGCTGCCCGTCGATGACCATCCAGCGACCCAGGTAGGCGGTTCCTCCGCCTTCGGAATAGATTCGCCGGCCGCGGCAAACGTGCTGACGGAGGGCGGCCATCATGCTCAGGTTGGATGCCAGCTTGCCGGCATGGAGATCGGGCATGCCGCAGCCAATCATGACCAGGTCCACGCCTTCAGGCAAGGCCTCGTCACGCAGCGGCGAGAACTCGACAAGTTCGGCCCCGAGGGCCTCGAGCGCTTCGAGAGTGTCAGGAAAATAACGGCCAAATGCTTCATCCTGCGCATAGGCGACCCGGAAGCACCGGCAGCATTCCGAGAGGCCGCAGGCACACGAAGCGCCGATGGGCGCGGGGAACGAGCGGCTACGGGCCAAGTTACCGATGGCGTCGAGGTTGCAGTGGCGAAGAAAATTGGCCGCAAGGCCGGCAAGCAGTTCCTCGGAAAGCATCTCGTCGCGGTTTGCTCCCTCCAGCCCCCTACGAATTGTAGGCATCGCCTCCAGGGCCCCAAGCACCGGAACTGAAAAGGCCAGGCGAATCAGTCGACTCAGCCGGGGCAGATCCGCGGGGTCGGCAAGCCGATCGATGAGCACGCCGTCAACGCCATCGGGTAATCGGGGCAAGTGAAAGACGGCTCCCGGTTGATCCGGCACAGAGACGACCGCAAGAACTGGGAGATCAAGGGTCTGCGCGATGGACCTCAAGTCGCCGGGCAGGTCGCTCTGAGTGCAGGACCGGACCTCCAGCGGAGTCGCAAGTGTTCCCTCAACGACGGCTAGCTCGGCGGCCCGGGTGCCGCGGACGAACAGAGAGCGGCAAACGGCTTCAGGCATCAACCAGGAATCGAGGTGCCGGCCGGGCAAGCCCGTGACCCGGCCCACCAGCTCCGTGGCCGTGGGACAGGCCCGGGTGCGAAAGTGCTGAACCCGCCAGCGCTTCTCTGTCAGCCCTGCCAGCAAGGCCAGAGCCATCACGGAAGGTTCTGGTCCAGTCGCCGCGGTCGCAAGTGCCAGACGAGGAACTTCCATCATCGCAGTTCCGAAAGACGCAAAACCAATCTCATCGTCCCATCAGGCGACCGTTTCCAATCCCAGGCATTTTCGGATTGGGCCATCCCACCTGCCGCGAGACAAGACTTGTCTCCCTCGCAAATTTGCTCTGTCTTACCAGAACCCGAAACATCAACACCACGTTCCTGGGCCAAAAGATACCACACAATCATGAAATAAAGCAGAAAGCAGGTGGGCCCAGGCGCAGCAGCAAACTTATGCGTCAGCATTTCGAATCAGCGGTCGCGTCGTTACTCATTGAGTTACCAAATGATAGCGCCAGCGAGATGGAGGTCAAGGCTGAACCGAAGTGCATGCCAGGCAGAACTATAAGGCACAAGCAATCAACGTGCCATACCTGATTTCATGAATCGATCATGGCGGTTATCTTAGCCTGCTGGTGTGGGGACGGCCCGATGGCCGGCGTTTCGCCTTGCCGCTCGGCGCTACGCGGGCTAAGGTATCGGCCTCCAGACAGGGACGTGGCGGAAGCGGCCTGGGTGCCGAGCTCGGAAAAGGAAAACTGCGCGATGCCAGGATCAAGGATGGATCGGGCTGCAAGGGACGGGGATGCGCACGGCTCTTCCCTGGCGTTCTCGCAGGAACACATAAGCCATCGACCCAGCGCATTGATCAGGAACTCCCGGACACTCTCCGGGGCGATGGTTCCACTCTTCGTGCTGGGGATGATCTGTGTCGTTCACGGTCAGGAAGAGCAATCGCGGCAACCGCTCGTACGGCTGCCTGCTCAAGTGGCCGTGGAGACGTTTCCGCTGGAGCCGGCGCCGCAGTTGCCGAACGCAGACAACGCCGCGTCGCGCACGGGCGACGAAACGAAAACACGGAAAACCGAGTCTCCCTCGAGCACGTCAGCCGTCAGGGTGCGGATTCCTGGATCTCCAGGAGCATCCAAAGCTGCGCAGGAGGAAGGCAATCCGACAATTCTCGAGCTTCCGGCCGACCTGAGCGCTCTCCGCGGCGAGACGATCGAAAGGCTCAAGCAATATGGCGCGCCCCCAGCAGGTCTGGCGACAAACAACCCGGTCAGTGAGCCACTCGATAGTCTCGTGAAATCCCCGTCCGATTCGACCGCCGGGAAGGCGACAGGCTCGGCGAGCAGCACGACGCAGGCAGCCGATGCAAGGCCGGTCCCGAGCGCGCAGTCGCCCGCGACGCTGGCCGGATCGAAGACCGGCAATCAGGTGCTCCGAGCGGTGCTGCTGGAACGACAGGCGCTCCTCGATGAGCACGACCAAGGGGTCAAGGAACTTCAGGAATTGGCTCACCCCAGGCTCAGTCGAGAACGACAGTCCGCTGCTGCCCGATCCGAGCTGGAACGCCTGCAGGCTCAGCTTGCCCAGCCTCCTGGGAGTCTTCTGCCACCAGTGTTTCTGGGCTCGGCGACAGAGATCTCGAAAACCGCGCTGGAGGAGATGAAGGATGCCATCGAGACCGCCCAGGGCGATCTCAACGAATGGCAAGCGAAATTCGAGAGCGCTCGTGCCGAGCTGGCCAAAGCCGGCAGCAAGCAAAATGCGCTCCGCACGCAACGCGACCAGCTATATCAGCAAGTCGCGACGCTCAAAGCACCGCATCAGGAGCGGGAGACCGCAACCAGCGTCGCGAATAATCCGCAGCTCCGGCTGCTCGCTCAGGAACGCCTCACCAATACCAAGCTGGCGGCCCGAGTCGCGGCGCTCCGGCTCAAGATCGCGGAGACCAAGCTCGCCCTGGAACTGGCGCTGGCGGACGTTCGCGAGCTGAGCCAGCACGTTCTCGAGGCGCACATGCAGGTCTCACGCAAGGTGCTGGACCAGATGCAGCTCCGGTACCGTGAGGCGGCCGAGCTGCGACAGCGCGCTCTCAAGCAGGCCGCGGCCACCCAGGAGAGCATGGCGCGGCAAGCCGACGATCCGCTGGAACAGTATCGGGCCCGTCGCCGGGCCGAGATCCTCGAGCTGGAGGCAAGGGTCGTCAAGAATGAACAGGCTCTGGCCGCTGGCACTGACCTCGCACTGGAGGAGCAGCATGCCCTGGCCGACCGTGCAGAGGCCGACTTTGTCCAGATCAAGCAACTTCTCGATGATGGGAACGTCAGCCGGCTCGATGCTCTCCGGCTGAATAACGACTTCCGCCGCATCGGTCCGGAGCGCGACCGTATCCTGCGGAACGAGCTCACCAGCATCGAGACTCAGTTGCAATACTATGAGAATACACTGACCAGTGTCGAGCTCGAGCTCATCGAGGACTCGCTGGCGGTCCAGGTCGAACACGACGCCGTGCTGGAACGGCTGGCGCCGCAGCGGCACAGCCAGGCGCAAAGCGATTTCGCGGAACTGGAGCGCAACTATAAGGCCGCGCTGGTGCGGCAAAAGGTCATCCTGACCAAGCTGGTCGCCCGCGCCTCGGAGACGCTGGAACAGGTGACACGCCGGCTGCGCGTGCTCGATGAAGAGTACGGCTTCATCCGTACCCACATCTTCTGGGTTCGCGATCAGGAACCGCTCGGGCCGGCCACGGTACAGCGTCTCGGACGCGAGCTGAACCGTCTGGTGAAGGGTCTGCTCACACTGGCCGAAGAAGCGACCGACCGCAGGTCCTGGGCACATCCCTCGAGCGAGTTTCTGACGGCGGCGGTGGCTGCGGTCATCCTCCCCCTGGGCTTGTTTCGACTCCGCCGGCTGCTCCGGCGCAGGATTACCAGGGCGCTGCCCCCAAGCCATCTTCACGGCAATCAGGTCAAGCCCATAAGAGTCGAAATGTCTCATGCGATCAAACGAACTTGAATCGCTGGCTACCGGGGCGCAATGAGCCAAAATACGGGAAAACGCGCGGCTGAACGATCTGTCGTGATGCGAGGGCCAGAGACGTGAGACGAGCCATTCGATCCTTGCTGCTGGGGCTGGCCTGGGCGTCGATCTGGCCCGCCTATCTCGTGCTGGTGGCGCAGGTTGCACGTCTTGGGCCATGGCCGCGAGACCTCGGTATCCTGGCCTCGACCGCGCTGCATGGCCTGGCCATCGGCGGTTTCGTTCCGGGGGTCCTGGCATGGATGACCCGGCGGGACGGTTGGACCGAGCGGTTTCTCGGCGTTCCCGAGGGTGTCGGTCGCCAGCTTTGCCGCACGGGCCGGTTGCTGGCGGCCGCGGCCGTGATCTTTCTGGTTCCTGCGTACCTTCTCTCCAGCGGTGAGTTTGCCCCGGGGGGGCGACCCATCAAGGCTGCGGCGTGCTGCCGGCTTTTCATCCTGGGATTCGAATTCGCGGTCTGGGCAGCCCTGGTCCCGCTCGCGCGCCGGGGCTCGGCGATCCTGGACTGGTGCAATCTCGAGCCCTCACCGGCCACCGGCGAGAACCCGGGACCGAATCCGAATTCTTCCGCCTCGGTGGTCGCATCCATCTCGGACCCTGGATTCATGGCCGCGGAACACGGGGCCTCCGGCTGGCTGGCCTGGATCAGCCGGCGCCGCCGGGTGGTGGCCTGGACCGTCCTGGCGCTTGCCGGCGGCATCGTTGCACTCGACGTGCGCGGATACAGTTTCACAGCCAGGCGGCTGGCCATCGGTGGAACCGAGACCCTGGCGCTTTGCCTGATCTGCTGGACCTTCCAGCGCGGTGCGAGTCGGATCATCACCCAACACGCCAAAAGGTGGGTACGCCCGCGAGGCTCCTGGACGCTCGTTCTGAGCACTGCGGTCGCGACCCGCGCGACGACACGGCCCCGTGACCCGGAGGCGGCGGCCATGCCGTCCGAGGGTGGTCTCGCGACCGATCCCGTGCAGCAGGAGGACCTGGCTGGGCGGCTCCGTCAACTCGTCTCTTTTCTCGCGATTCTGATCGGCGGATTCGGGTTTGCCTGGGTATGGGAGCTCGACCTGGCGCTGATCCGGTTTCTCGCCAGCCAGCCCCTCCTGTCTCTATCCGACACACCCGTCACTCTTGGCGATCTGGCCAATTCGGCCATCTTGATCCTGCTGGGAAGCCTGGCCTGGCGATCCATGAGCACCCTGTTCGCCCTGACCTTGTTTCCCCGGATCGCCGACGACCCGGGTGTCCGGTTCGCGGTTGTGACCCTTTGCCGATACGTCGTGCTGGGGGTGACGTCCATCGCCGCGCTGGGGGCGATCCACGTCGGCACAGCGCAGATCGGCATGGTCCTGGCCGCCCTGGGCGTGGGCCTGGGGTTCGGTCTTCAAGAGATCGTTTCCAACTTCGTCTGCGGGATCATCATGCTCCTGGAACGGCCGATCCGGATCGGCGACGTCGTGACCGTGGCGGGGACGACGGGCAAGGTCGATCGCATCAACATCCGCGCCACCACGATCATCAACGGCGACAACCAGAGCATGATCGTGCCGAACCGAGAGTTCATCACCGGCAACCTGGTGAACTGGACGCACAAGGATAAGATCCTGCGGGTCTCGATCCGGGTGGGGGTGGCGTACGGCTCCGTGCCCGAGCAGATCGTCGATCTCCTGCTGGCGATCGCTCACGACGACCCGGACGTGCTCGACGATCCGCCTCCCTCGGCCTTGCTGGAAGAGCTGGGCGATTCGGCACTCAAGTTCGTCCTCTACGCTTTCGTTCCTGAGCCCAGCCTCGTCGGCCGCGTGAAGCATCGGCTCTCCGCCGAGGTCCAGCGCCGGTTTGGTGAGGCGAATATCGGCATTCCTTATCCGACGCACGAAGTTCACCTGTGCCGCGTGTCCGACGACCTCACGCGAGTGATCGAACAGCCGCCTGGGGTCGCCAGTTCGGGAGCCTCCCGCTCCGACCAGGCTGCCGTGGTCCCTCCTGCCCCGCACCTGGCCGAATCCTCGATGCCGGCTGGCAAGTTCATCTCTGTCGCGGGTCCCGACGAGGAAGTCAGTCGGGCGATGGATCGGTAGCTGATCCGGCGATGTTCAACGCCGCGGTGCGGGGCTGGATTTCGCATGACCCGCCTGGCTTGGAGCAGAGTTCCGTGGGGGAGTTCCTTCCCCATCGCTGGCGTAAAACACCTCGCAGAGCTTGCCAAGCAATCTTCCGGCTTCCGCGGTCTCTTC
>Ga0074044_10002642_pt1 | contig 15612 bp, 16 predicted proteins | sample BogForMeECP23OM1_FD_94443 | JGI IMG/M metagenome (GOLD analysis project Ga0074044, IMG submission 94443) | Bog forest soil microbial communities from Calvert Island, British Columbia, Canada - Bog Forest MetaG ECP23OM1 | ecosystem: Environmental > Terrestrial > Soil > Wetlands ...
CAGCATGAGGAGCTTGGCCTGGGCGTTGAGCGGGCTGCCCCAATACCGGGAGTCGAGCCACGTGCCCAGCTCGACCCTCTGGTTCGCTCGGTCGATGTCGAGAAACCGGATGATCCCCACCAAGGGCCGTTCGGGGAGGAGGACCATCGTGAACGCGAGGAGTTCACCGGCGGCCTGGAACTCAAGGAGCTGGTCGATGAACGTTTCCATCTCGGCGACCGAGGGAGGGTGACCCGGCCCGATTCGCAAGAACCGCCAGACCTCGGGGTCGCGACCCGCGTCGGCAAGTCCGGCCGCATGCGCCCGTTCCAGCGGCACGAGCTCGAGATACCGGCCTCTCAACGTGACCGGAGGCCGGAACTGATTGCCGGTCATGTCCGACCCGCGGTGCCGTGGGGCTCTCGGCCGCTCGCCGAGGTTCCCGTCTCGGTGCGAGACCACGGCCGGGCGAGCTTCGCTTCGAGCCCTTCCTTCACCCGAGGCCATTCCGAGACGAGGATCCCGTAGACGACGGAGGTGCGAAACGTTCCGTCCCGAAGGAGCTTGTCGTCCCGGAAGACGGCCTCGCGAACCGCCCCCAACCGCGAGATCGCCCGTTGGGCTCGCTCGTTCCGGAGGTCCGTCTGGATGCTCACCCGATGGGCCTTTTCGGTCTCGAACGCGTGTCGGAGGAGCAAGTATTTCGATTCCGTATTGACCGGAGTCCTCCAGAGGGCCGAGTCGAGCCAGGTCCCTCCGATCTCGACCGAAAGATTCTCTCGTTCGATGTTCAGAAATCGGGTCATCCCTACGGGACGGTCCTCGGCGCGCAGAACGGTGGTGAACGCGAGGTCCGTGCCTGCCCTCTGCCCTTCGAGGACGAGCGAGATGAACTCCTTCATCTCGTCGAGCGTTTCCCCGGGTCCCCTCAACATCAGCCTCCCGATCTCGGGATCCCGGGCCGCCGCGCGAAGCGCGATCGCGTGAACGGAAGCGAGGGGGACGAGCCGGATCCAGCGGCCCGTGAGCGTCACGGGGGTGCGGAAACTCTCCATCAGCAACCGACGTGTTCGAGCCGTGCCGGCGCATAACGCCGACGACCCGCGAACGCGCCGGCAGCACCGTTCTTCATCGCTGCGTCGCTCGTCAGCCGGTTGAGGTTAAATAACGTCAAAGAGTCCGAAGGGTTAGTCGGTTAGCGGGAGAAGGGTCGGATGGAGGCCGGGGTCACCACATTCCTGGTCTTCGCGATCATTGCGGGCGCGTTCGCAGGGGGCACGCTCATCGCGAACCAGATGCTCGGGGCCAAGCGACGGGGCTCCTACCTCCAGCTCACCACCTATGAGTGCGGTGAGGAGCCGGAAGGCGAAGCCCAGATCGACTTCCCGACCCAGCACTACACGTTCGCCATCGTGTTCGTCGCGGTGGACGTCCTCGGGTTCGTCCTCGCGCTGTGGGGCCTCACGTTCCGCGGAGCGAACTCGGCGTGGCTCCCGGTGTTCATCGCGGTCGCGTTCACCGGCCTCGCGATCACGGGAATCTACTACGCGCTGAGCGGCGAAAAGAGGTGGGTCGTATGACGACCCCTCCTGCCCAGGTTCCGCCCACTCCGAAGGGCACTCCGGCCGTGTCGGAGATTCCGGCGTCCAGCGAACTTCCGATGGCCACCCAACCGGCGGTGCCGTTCGTGGAAATCGAGACCCTGAGGGTCCGGCAGTTCATCCCCGCGGCGAAGGAAGCCCTGAGCTCGCTCATCGCGGAACAAGGTCAGACCAAGGTGATCCGACCCGTGTTCAACTGGGCCGGGCGGAACTCCCTCTTCCCGCTCCACTGGGGGCTCGCGTGCTGTGCGATCGAGTTCGCCGCCGGCTTCGGCGCCCGATGGGATGCGGAGCGCTTCGGGGTCGTACCCCGTTCCTCGCCCCGGCAATGCGACCTTATGATCGTCAACGGAACCGTCACTTGGAAGGTCGCGCACAAACTCATCACGCTCTACGAGCAGATGCCGGAGCCGAAGTGGGTCATCGCGATGGGAAACTGCGCGACGGGGGGCGGACCCTTCCGTACGGCCTACTCGGTGGTTCCGGGGGTCGACAAGCTAGTTCCGGTCGATGTCTACATCGCCGGTTGCCCGCCTCGGCCCGAGGCGATGCTGGACGGAATCCTGCGATTGGAACAGCTGATTCGGGAGAGGAAGGAATAGGCGGAAGGTCCGCCGGAGCATCGGGGGTAGTCAAGGATGCAACCGGACGACCTGTCTCGGATCCTCGCCCCCAAGCTCGGGGAAAACCTGCTCGTCGTCGAACCGTTCGATGGCATGGCGGGCCGCGTTCGGTTTCGTCGAGAGGGGGCTCTCGAGCTCTTCCGCATCGTTCGGGACGAGCTCACGTTCACGCATCTCTCGATGGTCGGCGGGATCGACTGGGTCGACCATCGCGAGGTGTTCTATGTCGCGTGGTCGGATTCGGTCCGCCAGTACGTTCTTCTTTCCACCGACGTGCCGGCGACGGACGCCCACCTCGAGTCCGCGACACCGGTCTGGCCGAGCGCGAACTGGCACGAACGGGAGACGTGGGAGCTCGTGGACGTGACGTTCGACCATCACCCGGACCTTCGCCACCTCCTGACGCCGGACGGCTATGTCTTCCATCCGCTCCTGCGCTCGTTCAAGCTCCACGAACCCGAGGAGCTCGAGGTGAAGTCGCGCCATGTCTGAGATGTGGATCAACATGGGGCCGCAGCACCCCATGACGCACGGCCTCTGGAACCTGCGCGTACGGATCGACGGCGAGCTGATCCTCGACGCCGACCCCGAGATGGGCTATCTGCACCGCGGCATCGAGAAGATCAGCGAGGACCGCCACTACAACGAGGTCGTCACGCTGATGGACCGATGTTGTTACGTCGCCGGACTCGCCTGGGAGCACCTCTACGTCCTCGCATCCGAGAAGGCGCTCCACATCACTCCGCCCGAGCGGGCGGAGTACATCCGGATGATGTGCGACGAGTTCCAACGGATCGGGTCCCACATCATGTGGTACGCGGCGTTCGTCCAGGACATCGGCCTGATGAGCCCGTTCCTCTACGGCATGCGCGACCGGGACCTCGTCCTTGACCTTTTCCAGAGCTTCTCCGGCGCCCGGCTGACCTACGAGTACATGCGGGTCGGAGGGGTGCGCAACGACCTCCCGCCCACGTTCACTGGACACGCGCGCAAGATTCTCGATTGGCTCGAACAGCGCTTCCGGGAGTATGACCAGCTCTGCCTCGGTTCCGCGATCTTCCACAAACGCTGTGACAACCTCGGCGTCCTGAAGGCGAACGACTGCGTCACCCACGGCATCACCGGCCCGATGTTGCGGTCCGCGGGCGTGAAGCGGGACCTGCGCAAGGACCGGCCCTACGCGCGCTACGATGCCGTCGATTTCGATGTCGCGGTGGCGGACGGCGCGGACGTTACGGGCCGATACCTCGTCCGCATGGAAGAGATGCGTCAGTCGATCCGGATCCTGCGCCAGGTGGTCGATTGGCTCGAACAGCATCCGGGCCCGGTCATGGCGGACCAACTCCCGCGCTGGCTCGGAGCTCCGTACGCTCCCGTGGGCCGCGAGGGGTATCTCCTGAAACGCAATTACGCGAAGGGCGTCGGCTTCTCCTCGGTCGAGGAGCCCCACGGCGAGGCCCAAGCCTACGTGGTCAACGAGGGTTCGGAGCACCCGTACCGGGTGAAGTTCCGCTCCCCGGTCTTCGCCAACCTCGCCGCCGTTCGCCAGTACCTCGTGGGGTATCGCGTAGCGGACATCCCCCCCATCCTGGGAAGCGTCGACGTGTGCGTCGGGGAGGTGGACCGCTAGGCGGAAGGCACGATGGGGCAGGCGACTCTCTACTCGGTCTCCTACTGGATTTCCAACCTGATCGCCACCGCGATCGGGTCGATTCTCCCGGCCGGCGCCCGGACCGTGGTCACCAGCTCCGACGTCGTGACCGGGTTTGCGGTCCTGATCTTCGCCGTCGTCATCCTCGCCGCGAGCATGCTCAACACGATCATGCTCATCTGGTGGGAGCGGAAGCTGCTCGGCCGATTCATGGACCGGCGGGGGGCCATGCACGTGGGCTATGCGGGGCTTCTCCAGAACTTTGCGGACGGCTTCAAACTGTTCCGGAAGAACACGGTCAAGCCGAGGGAAGCAGACGCGCTCGGGTTCTACCTCGGCCCGACATCGTACATGGTCACCTCACTCGCCATCTTCGGGATCCTCCCGATCTCTTCGGGTTGGGACACCGGCGCCCTCCCGCTCACTCTCCTTCTGGCCCTCGCGATATTCTCCTTCGCCCCGCTGTTCATCTTCATCAGCGCTTGGTCGAGCAACAACAAGTACTCGCTGATGGGCGGAATGCGCTCCGCGGCCCAGATGATCGCCTACGAGGTCCCGCTCCTCCTCGCGGTCGTCGCGGTCGTGATCGTCGCCGGGAGCTTCGACCTGAACACGATCGTCTACGAACAGCAGAACTACTGGTTCTGGGGACCGCTCTTCCTCGCGCTCGTTGTCTTTGTGGCCGCCATGCTCGCGGAGATGGAGCGGATCCCCTTCGACCTCCCCGAGGCCGAGGCGGAGCTCGTCGAAGGATGGAACACCGAGTACGGCGGGATGCTCTTCGCGTTCTTCATGCTCAGCGATTACTTGCGGGCCCTGGTTGGCAGCATTCTGGTCGTGCTTCTCTTCCTCGGCGGCTGGACGCTCCCGAGCTGGGTGCCGAGCGCCGCGACCTCCTTCCCGCTCGCCGGCATCTTCTGGTTCATGCTGAAGACGTACCTCGTGTTCGGACTGTTCGTGTGGATCCGCGCCTCGCTCCCGCGCGTGCGAACGGACCAGCTTCTTCGGGTCGGTTGGAACCGGATGATCCCGTTGAGCCTGCTCTCGGTATTCCTGGCGGCGCTTCTCGTGACGGCGAAGTGCCTGCCGGTCTTTGGATGCGTTCCGTCACCGGGGATTTAGGGGGAAGAAACGAATGGCCGCCGAGATAACCGCGACGGAGAAACCCAACGAGAACCCGATCCTCTGGGTAGCACGTCCGATGGCGACGGCCGCCCGCCAATTTGCGAAGAGCCTCATTCGTCCATCGACCATCGTCTACCCGTTCGAACGGCTCGAGGACCCGAAGTTCCGGGAGAAAGTCGCCGTCCAATCGGGAAAGCCGATCGGCCTCGGCCAAGTTTGGGACAACTACCGCGGCGTGCACGCGCTGAACATCGCGACGTGCATCAGCTGCAACCTGTGCGCGTTCTCCTGCCCCGACCTCTGCATCGAGATGGTGACGGTCCCCGGCGGGGACCCAAAGCACCCGAAGAAGTGCCCGGAGATCGACTACGGGAAATGCAGCTACTGCGGGTTCTGCTCGGACGCGTGCCCCGAAGGATGCCTCACGATGACCACGCGCTACGAGCTCTCGACCCCGAAACGCTCGGAGATGGTCTACTCGCCGCAGAAACTGAACGAGGTTTTCCGGACGAAGTTGCCGATGAACCCGATCCGGCTCGCCCGTCCCGCGAACGAGGACGCCATCCTCCTCGACGTCCCGCTCTGCATCGGGTGCAACGCGTGCGCGCGCGACTGTCCCACGCAATGCATCACGATGCTCGACATCCCGAAACCGGAGGCGAAGCCCGGGGAGAAGATCCCGAAGCGGATCTGGAAGGAACCGGTCGTTAACGACTCCGATTGCGTCCGTTGTGGGACGTGCATTAGCGTCTGCCCGAAGGAATGCCTGTTCTGGGGGACTCGAAAGTGAGTATCGAGGAACTGGCGTTCCTCGCCCTCGCCGTCGTCGCCCTGGTGACGGCGGTCGCCGCGCTCCTCGTCCGGGAGCTCGTCCACACCATCCTCTGGGTCGCGGTGTTCTTCGTCGACATCTCGGCGATCTACTTCCTGCTGCAGGCGCCGTTCCTCGGCGTCCTGCAGCTCGGGGTCTACGCGGGCGCCGTGACGATCCTGTTGCTCTTCGGGATCATGGTGACGCGCAAGCGGATCTTCGCGCGCGAGGCGGCCACCGGCATCAGCGAAGTGCCGCTCGCGCTCGCGGTCGTCACGTTCATCTTCGTCATCGCGGTAGTGGGCGAGCTCCCGCAGACGAGCACGCCGGTCCGGTCCTACGACCCCACGCTCCTCTCCGAGAACCTCTTCGGGACGAACGGTCCGTGGCTCCTTCTGCTCGGGCTCATCATGATGGGCGCCGTGGCGGGGTCGATCTACCTCGTCCGGGAGGGACGCGAATGACGGACCTTCCGCTCGTCGGCTTCGTCGCGCTCTCCTCCGCCCTCTTCGCCGTCGGGCTCTTCGGCATCCTCACCCGGCGGAACTTCATCCTGATCCTGATCGCCCTCGAGATCGCGATGAACGCGGCGATTCTCAATTTCGTCTACTTCGGGGCGTTCTCCGGAGGCCCCGGCGGCCTCTCCGGACAAGCGATCGCGGTCGTCCTCATCGGCTTCGCTGCGACCGAGGTCGCGGTCGGGCTCGCGATCGTTCTCGCGCTGAACCGGCTAAAAGGCACCATCAACGTCGCGCAGGCGACGGACCTCAAACTGTAGGGGGGAAGATCGACGGGCGTTCTGGACGGCCTCTACGGGTGGGCGTTCCTCGTCCCGCTGTTCAGCGCTCTCGCCTTCGCCATCGTGGGACTCGCCGGGACGCGCATGCGACGCCTCGAATGGGGCGGGTGGGTTGCGGTCGCCTTCTCCGGGGCGGCGATGGTCATCGGCGTTCTCATCGGCGTGGGGGAGATGATCAACCCGGGAACCTACACCGACGTCCGGTATACGTGGCTGCATCTGGCCCCGGCCCCGGGGCCGTTCCCGAACGGATTCTCGCTCGTCATCGGCACGCTGGTCGACCCGATCTCCGCCCTGATGCTCATCGTCGTGACGGTGGTCGGATTCCTCGTCATGCTCTACTCGATCGGGTACATGCACCAGGACCGGGGACTCCCCCGGTACTACGCGGAGCTCTCGCTGTTCCTCGCCGCGATGAGCGGGCTCGTGCTCGCCGACAACCTGCTCGAGTTCTTCGTGTTCTGGGAACTGGTCGGGGTGTGCTCGTACTTCCTGATCGGATTCTACTACGAGAGGCCGAGCGCGGCGAGCGCCGCGAAGGAGGCGTTCATCGTCACCCGAGTCGGGGACATCATGTTCCTGCTCGGGATCTTCCTCTACTTTTACAATTTCAGCACGGCCGGACCGGCCGGCTCGGGCGGCTGGGCGGCCAACGGGTTCCTCTTCACGAACGGCAGCGTCCCCTACCTCCAAGGGTTCGGCCTCGGGGGCAACTCGACGCTACTGACGGTCGCCGGGATCATGATCCTCGGCGGTGCGGCCGGTAAGAGCGCCCAGTTCCCGCTCCACGTGTGGTTGCCGGACGCGATGGAAGGCCCCACGACGGTGAGCGCCCTCATCCACGCGGCGACCATGGTCGCCGCGGGCGTCTACCTTCTCGCGGTCTCGAGCCTCTTCCTCGGCTTCACGTCGAGCGACCAGCTCGCGATCGTCGCGATCGGAGGGTTCACTGCCTTCTTCGCGGCGACGATGGCCGTCGTGCACCCCGACATCAAGCGGGTGATCGCGTACTCCACGATCAGCCAGCTCGGCTACATGGTCATGGCCGTCGGCGCCGGGTTCGCGATGGTGGGGCTCTTCCATCTGTTCACGCACGCGTTCTTCAAGGCCCTCCTGTTCCTCGCGGCCGGCTCGGTCATCCACGCCGTCGGCACCCAGGACCTGTTCAAGATGGGCGGGCTCCGAAAGCCGATGCGCTTGACCGCTGTCGCGTTCGCGATCGGAGGGCTCGCGCTCGCCGGGATCCCCCCGTTCGCGGGTTTCTGGAGCAAGGACGACATCCTTTCCGCCGTCTACTCCCAGCTCGGCAGCCACCCGGCGTACTGGCCGTTCTTCCTGCTCGCGTTCGCGGCGGTCTTCCTGACGGCCTACTACATCTTCCGGGCTTGGTTCCTCGCCTTCTCGGGCGACCACGCCCGCGACCCGAGCCTCTCGCACCCGCACGAGGGCCCGTGGACGATGCAGGTGCCTCTCGTCGTGCTCTCGAGCCTCGCGTTCGGGGGAGGGCTGCTCATCTTCGTTCCCGGGTTCCAATCCCTCCTTCTGTCGGGCGCCGGTGTGGGAGGGATCCCTCCCGTCTACGGCACGACCGACCTCCTGCTCTCCGCCGCGAGCGTGGCTCTCGGAGTGGGAGGCATCGCGCTCGCGTGGACCCTCTGGGGCAACGGTCGGGTCTACGCGCTCTCGGAAACGAGCGCGGTTCAACCGATGCGTCGGCTGCTCCTCAACCGCTACTACTTCAAGGTCGGATACGACTGGATCGGCCAGAAGGGCATCTACACCATCGCGCGCGCGGCCGACTTCTTCGACCGATACGTCATCGACGGAGCCGTCCACGGCTTCGAGCGGATGTTCGCCGCCCTGAGCGACCGCCTACGCCGGATCCAGTCCGGAGTCGTTTCGGACTATGCCGCGTACGTCGTGGGAGGGCTGATCGCCCTCTTCGTGATCCTGCTGATCGTCGCGCCGTACGTGGTGGCGCGCCTGGGAGGCGGCTAGATGATCCCGCTGCTCTCCATCATCGTCGCGACCCTCGCGGCCGGGACCGTTTTCACCTTCCTGGCCGGGAACCGCGCGCGCTGGGTGGCGCTCGCGACCACGGTCGCGTTCCTCGGCGAAGTGGCCTTCCTGTTCCTCGCGTTCCCCGGTTGGCCCGGCTACAATAGCGCGCTCGTTCCCGGGTTCGCGGACAGCGAGTCCTATAGCTGGATCTCGATCGCCTGGATGCACGTCAACTACACGGTCGGCGTGGACGGGATCTCGCTCGTCCTGATCCTGCTCACCGCGGTCCTTCAGCTCGCGACCGTCGTCTACTCCTGGGCGGAGACGAAGCGGCCGGCGGCGTACTTCGGACTCGTCCTGCTCACCTGCCTCGGCTGCTTCGGGGTCTTCATCGCGCTCGACGTCCTCCTGTTCTTCCTCTTCTGGGAAGCCGTCCTCGTTCCGATGTTCTTCCTGGTGGGATACTGGGGAGGGCCTCAACGCCGGTATGCCGCTCTGAAGTTCTTCATCTACACTCACGTCGCGTCGATCGTGATGCTGGTCGGCCTGCTCGCCCTCGTGTTCTACTCGGGGGCTCCTTCGTTCGACTTCTCGGCGATCTACGCGTCGGCCCGGGGCCTCTCCTCGGTGGTGCAGTCGTTCCTCTTCCTCGCGCTCTTCTTCGGGTTCGGCGTCAAGTTCCCGATCGTCCCGTTCCATACGTGGCTCCCCGACGCCCACGTAGAAGCCCCCACCGGAGGCTCGGTCCTGCTGGCGGGCTTGCTCCTCAAGCTCGGGGGGTACGGATTGATCCGCTGGGCGGTCGAGCTCCTACCGAACGGTCTCCACACCGTGCAGCCGATCCTCTACGTCGTCGCGTTCGTCTCGATCGTCTGGGGGTCGGTCCTGTCGTTGTCGCAACGGGACCTGAAACGCATGATCGCGTACTCCTCGATCAACCACATGGGGATCGTGCTGCTCGCGATCGCGCTCGATTCCTCGCTCGGTCTGCTCGCGGCGGTCCTGCTGATGTTCGCCCACGGGATCGTGAGCGCGCTTCTGTTCATGACGGCGGGCAGCGTGCACCACACGTTCGGCACGCGCGACATCCCCGCGGTCGGAGGGATCACTCCGACCACCCCGACCCTCTCGACCCTCATCATGGTCGGGTCGCTCGCTTCCCTCGGCCTGCCGGCGCTCATCAGCTTCCCCGCGGAGTTCACCGCGCTCCTCGCCACGTGGAACACCCTCGCCTACTGGGTCATCGTGCCGCTAGTCATCCTGGTCGTCACCGCCGGGTTCTATCTCTGGATGATGCAGCGGATGCTCTTCGGCCCGGCGAAAGGGATCCCTTCCTCCGCGCACGACGTTCCCTGGTACGAGGGCGCGGGGATGGGGATCCTCGTCGCCCTCACGATCCTGTTCGGGATCCTCCCCGGTCTTCTGGTGAACGTGATCATGAGCTCGCCCATCAAGGGCTTCCCGGGGACCTAGACCGATGGACTTCTCTTCGTTCGCCGGACCGTTCCTTCCCGAGATCCTGCTGCTCGCGGGAACGCTCCTCATCTTCCTCCTCGACGTGGTCGGAGTCCGTCGTATCGAGACGACGGGAGCCGTGGCGGTCGGCGCGACGGCGCTCGCCCTCCTGTTCGTCGTGGCCGACCTCGGCTTGGGTCCCCTGAGCGCCCTCGCCACGATCCCCGCGGGTCAGGTCGACGCGGTCGTGGCGCCCGGGGCGACTCCGCTCTACGCGTTCACCTCGCTCGGGTTCATCTTCCAGGGGATCTTCCTCCTCGCGGCGTTCTTCGTCGCGCTCGCCTCGATGAGCCGGCCGTCGAGCGAACGCGGAGCCCCGATCTTCTACGGGCTTCTCCTGCTCGCGACGCTCGGAATGCTCCTCGTCGCCATCGCCTCCGACCTGATCTTCCTCCTCCTCGCGATCGAGATCACCAGCATCTCGACGTACCTGCTCGTCGGCTACACGCGACGCGATGTTCGCTCCCTCGAGGCGGCGATGAAGTTCTACATCATCGGCGCTCTTTCCACGAGCCTCTCCTTCTTCGGAGCGTCGCTCCTCTTCGGGGCGTACGGCACGACCAACCTCTACGCGATCCGGGCGGTCGCGGGGGCGGTCGGGTACCCGGTCCTCGTCCTGCTCGGCTACGGGTTCCTCATCGCGGGACTCGCGTTCAAGGCGACCCTGGTCCCGTTCCACGCGTGGGCCGTGGACGTCTACGACGGAGCGCCGACCGACGTCACGGCGTTCCTCACGGGTGGGTCCAAGAAGGTCGGCCTGTTCGCCTTCTTCCTCGTCTTTCTGGGACCGGTCCTGTTCGTGGCCCCCGGCGCGGGCGGGAGCCCGTTCTCGGGCGGAACGATCGACCTCGGTCCGATCCTGCAGATCACGCTCTCGATCCTCGCGGTCGTGACGATGACCGTGGGAAACGTCCTCGCGTTGCTGCAGAAGGAGATGAAGCGAATGCTCGCATACTCCTCGATCAGCCAGGCCGGCTACATGCTGATCGGGATTGCGATTGGTACCTCGCCCGCGCTCGCCGGCGCCACCCTGCAGATGTTCGCCCACGTCTTCATGAAAACCGGGGCGTTCCTCGTGGTCGCTGGCGTCGCCGCGCTCGGGATCGGTCCGCTCATCGACGACTGGAAGGGCCTCGGAGTACGCCGCCCGCTCGTCGGCGTCGCCTTCGGTCTCATGCTCCTCTCGCTCGCCGGCGTTCCGCTCACCATCGGTTTCGTTTCGAAATTCGTCCTCTTCAGCGCGGCGGTCCAGGCCCAGGGCTACTTCGTCTGGCTCGCGGTCGCGGGACTCCTCAACAGCGCTCTCTCGGTCTTCTACTACGCTCGGGTCCTCAAGGTGATGTTCTTCGACCAGCCGGGGCCCTCCTCGCTGCCCGCGGGGGCGGTGGTCGGCGCTTCGGAACCGCCCCTCCTCCGGGCCGGGGGCTTCGGGTACGCCCGGGCCATCGCGATCGCTCTCGCCGCGGTCGCGATTGTAGCGCTCGGGGTCTATCCGCAGCCCGTGCTCGGGGCGATCCAGACCGCGGCCCAGCACTTCATCAACGTCGGGGCGTGAGGCCGTGGAGCGCTACGACGTGGTCGTCGTCGGGGCCGGCCCGGCGGGGTCGCTCGCGGCGCGCGCCGCGGCGGAAGCGGGCGCGACGACGCTGCTCGTCGACCACCGCCCCGAGCTGGGGCATCCCGTCCAATGCGGGGAGTTCGTTCCGGCGCCGCACGAGCTCTCGGACATCTTCGGCTGTTCGGAGCTGGTCGCGGACGCCTTCGACGTGCCCGCGTCGACCGTGCTGCGCGAAACGCATCGGATGGCCTGCATCTCCCCGTTCGGCCACGTCTTTCGGTTCCCGCTCGCGGGCTGCACGGTCTCCCGTCGGGCGTTCGATAAAGCGCTCGCCTTCCGCGCCGAGGGCGCGGGGGCCGAGCTCCGGTTCCCGCTCGGGGTGACCGGAGTGCATGACGACATCGTGGAAGCTTCCGGGGGGGTACGCCTCCAGGCAAAAGTGGTCGTCGGGGCCGACGGCCCGGTCTCCACGGTCGGCCGCTCGATGGGCTTCGCCCCTCCCCGAGAGCTCTTCCGGATGATCACAGCGACCGTCGACGGCCCCCTGGACGACCAGATCGACATCTTCTTCGGGCACGTCGCTCCGGGAGGTTACGCGTGGCGGTTTCCCCGGGCCCATGACGCGAACGTGGGCCTCGGGGTCGCCCAGCTTCCTTCCGGCAGGTCGCTCGGGGGCCTGCTCGACCGATTCCTTTCGGAGCAAGGTCTCGGCCCCGGTCGACAGAAGACCGCCTGGTGGGTGCCGGTAGGACCTCCCCCCGAGAGCCTGGTCCGCGGTCGGGCGCTCTTCGCGGGAGACGCGGCGAACCTCGTCATGGCGACGAACGGCGGCGGCATTCCCACGGCGATGCTGAGCGGCTGGCTGGCCGGAAAGGCGGCGGCCCGCCACGTGCGTGACGGTTCCCCCCTGACGGAGTATGACACGGCCTGGCGGAAAGCGCTGTACGTCCCGCTCGAACGAGCCGCCCGGATCCAACAGTACGGGGAACGGTTCGCGCGGCCGGACCTGCTCCTGGCCCTAGGCATGCGATATATCGGAGTGTCGGGTCTCGATTCGATGATGCGGCTGCGTTGGCCTTCGCGCCTGCGAGGAAACTCGTGACGACGGCGGGAGCCGGCGACCCGCTCGAGCCGTCGCTCGAAGCGCTCGTGACGCAGACGCTGGGCATGGAGACCGCGGCGGAGCTCTCGCCGCTGCTCCCGGTGCTCGTCCGGGACCTCTCGGACATCGATTGGCGCTTGAACCAGGTCCTCGGCACGCGCTACGCGACGCTCACGGAGGCCGCCCGGTATGCCGTGTCAATGGGAGGGAAGCGGGTCCGACCTCTCCTCATGGCCGCCGCGTTCCGCGCGCTGGGGGCGACCCAGACCCGGCCGATCCACTCCCTCGCCGCCGCGTTCCAGTTGATCCATACCGCGACGCTCGTGCACGACGACGTCATCGACCACGCCGAGACCCGCCGCGGACGGCCCTCGATGCCCCGAGCCTTCGGGGTCCCTCTCTCGATCGTGGGCGGGGACTACCTCTTCGTCCGGGCGTTCGAACTGGCCGCCGAATACCCGAAGTCGATCATCCTGCGATGCGGCGAGGCGTGCGCCGACCTCGTCGAGGGCGAGGTGCTGCAGGATGCGAGCCGTTTCGAGCTTTCCTCGGGACGGGAGCACTACTTCCGCATCGTGGAGGGGAAGACGGCGGCGATCATCGGAGCCGCGCTCGCCTCCGTCGCCGAGATCGCGGAGGTTCCTCCCTCGACCGTGGACGCGCTCCAGACCTACGGAAAGGCCGTCGGGGTCGCCTTCCAGATCCGGGACGACCTCCTGGACGTCTACGGGGACCCGGACCTTCTCGGGAAACCGCTCTACACCGACCTCCGTGAAGGGAACCCGACGATCGTCTCCCTCGAAGCGTTCGCGCGGCTCGACCCCCGGCGCCAGGCCGAGTTCGAGGAACTGTTCCAGCACCGGCGCAAGCGCACGAAGCATCTCCTGCGCCTGCGCGAGCTCACCGACCTCGCCGGCGTCGATACCGTGGTCGCCCGGGAGTCGATGGATTGGGCGGACCGGGCGATCCGGGCGCTCGAGCCGGTCCCGAACGGGCCGTACCGCCACCTCCTGGAACGTCTCGCCCACGGGGCCGCCGAGCGACGCTTCTAGCGCCGCGTTTCGAGCGAAAGCTACATCTTCCCATTCCGGACTCGGCGCTGCGACGAGAGGACAGCATGGGCGGCTCTTCGACGGTCCACGCCAGCGCGACCTCCTCCTCGGGGGGCGCTCCCACGCAGTTCGACCACCTGCCGCCCGCCTGGGAACCGACCCCGGTGCGGCCTCGTCTTCCGATCGGCGTCGCGGTGGTCTCGGTCCTGATCGCGGCCTTCGGCGTGGTGATGCTTCTCGCGGGCCTCCTCTTCCTGCTCGCCACCATCTCCACCACGGTCGTGCCGGCGTCCCTCGAGATCTTCCAGTCGATCGACCTCTACGGGGCGACGATCCTCGCCATCCTCGGAGCGGCTCTCATCGGCATCGCCACCGCGCTCTGGCGGCAGGAGACCTGGTCGCTCTGGACGACGCTCGTCCTCGTCTTCGCCACGGCGGCCTACCAGTTCTTCACGGGGTCGATCACGGTCCTCTTCCTCATCTTCGTGGTCCTGTTCGTCTACCTGATCTCCGTGCGTCGTTACTTCTACTGATGCGGATCCTGCTCGCCCAGCTCGCCCCGGTGCCGGGCGACCTTGCGAAGAACACGGACCGGGTCGCCGCCGCACTCCGGGCGACCCGCTGCGACCTCGCGGTGTTCCCCGAGCTCTACCTCTCGGGGTATCGGGTCGGGGACCGGATCCATCGGCTGGCCCTCAAGGAGGGCGACCCCACCCTCGCCCGGTTGCGCGAGATCTCCCGCGACTCCGGCAGCATCTTGGTCCTGGGAGGCCCGCTCGCCTCGACGGACCGGGCCGGCGAAGTCCACAACGCGGCGCTGGCGGTGCTCCCCGACGGAACGATTCGGGTCCAGGTGAAGCGATACCTGCCCACGTTCGGCCCCTTCGAGGAGGGGGTTCCGTTCACTCCCACGGAGACGAGCCAGCCCGTGCGCTTGGGGGCGGCCTTGGTTGGTCTGCAGATCTGTTATGATGCGTTCTTCCCGGAGGTCTCGCGACAGCTCGCACTCGGCGGGGCCGAGTTCTTGGTCGTCATCTCTGCCTCCCCGACGACCAGCCGACGGCTGTTCGAACGTCTGCTTCCGGCCCGAGCGATCGAGAACGCCATGCCGGCCATCTTCGTGAACCGCGTCGGGGTCGAGGACGGGATCGTCTTCGGTGGCGGCTCGGGAGCTTGGGACCCCCGCGGCGAGCCGATGGGGACGACTCCGGTCCCCTTCGCCCCCGCGGAGCCCGAGGAATCCCTGGCGCTCGTGGAACTGGACCTGGCCGAGGCCGTTCGCTGGAGACCGTTCCGTCCGGTCCTGCGCGACGTGGCCGGTCGGCCGGGAGTAGCTCAAGCGATCCCGTCACCTTCCGAAACTCGTTCGATTCCAGCGCGTCCCTTATAGGGGACGTGGACCCCCGGAAGGACGGTGTCGCCGCCCCCGACGATTGCCCAGCAGCTGGCTGCGAAGCAACGCGAGATCTCGGTCGCCGAGTTCTTCGAACGGAATCGTCAGATCCTGGGGTTCGACAATCCGCAGCGCGCCCTCCTCACGACGGTCAAAGAAAGCGTGGACAATTCGTTGGACGCGAGCGACGAGGCGCGCATCCTCCCCGATGTCCTCGTCGAGATCTCGAAGGAGACCGACGACCGGCTTCGCGTCGCCGTCACCGACACCGGCCCGGGAATCCTGCGTCGCGAGATCCCGAACGTCTTCGCCCGGCTGCTCTACGGCTCCCGCTTTCACTCCAATCGGCAGGCGCGAGGCCAGCAGGGGATCGGCATCTCCGCGGCAGTGCTCTACGCCAAC